>WNFD01004802.1_pt1 | contig 20255 bp, 22 predicted proteins | sample 5400491 | NCBI WGS metagenome assembly WNFD01 (sample SAMN13153343, study PRJNA577476) | soil metagenome | isolation source: 120 cm saprolite under Douglas fir tree site 2 hole 2 replicate 2 | place: USA:California | collected 2015-04-18
ATGTTCGAAGATCTCGCCCGCAATCTCGTGGTTCCGCACCAGTTGGGCATGACCACGGTGCTGGTGGTGCCCGATGGCACAAAGGAAGTGGTGCGCGAAGACTGGGAGCTGGAAGGCCGCGACGCCGATTATGTCGATCATGTCACGGATGATTTGACCGGGTTTTTGCAGGGGCTGGCTCGTTCAAGCTAGGCCGTCATACCCCGCGAAAGCGGGGTATCCAGTAATCCCCGGCATCTCGATCAATTACAGCCGCCTCGGCGTACTGGATCACCCGCCTTCGCGGGTGACGACGGTAGAGTGAGCCTTGACTCTCCCCCGCCAAATCCCGAAAAAGCCTCCCAATTCGCCTCATAACGATTACGCCCCGAGGAATCCCCGATGTCCCTGTCCGCGCTTGAATCCACCGTCAACACCGCGTTCGATGCCCGCGACGGCATCTCGACCGCAACCAAGGGCGAAGTTCGCGACGCCGTGGATCATGCGCTCGAACTGGCCCCGGAAGTGCGTCGTGGTGGGACAAGGTGCCGTCGAAGTTCGAGGGCTGGGGCGAGAACCGTTTTCGCGACGCCGGTTTTCGCGCGGTGCCCGGCGCCATCGTCCGCCGTTCGGCCTTCATCGCCAGGAACGTCGTGCTGATGCCGTCCTTCGTCAATCTCGGCGCCTATGTCGATGAATCGACCATGATCGACACCTGGTCCACGGTCGGCTCCTGCGCGCAGATCGGCAAGCGCGTGCACATTTCGGGCGGCGTCGGCATCGGCGGCGTGCTGGAGCCGCTGCAGGCCGAACCCGTGATCATCGAGGACGATTGCTTCATCGGCGCGCGAAGCGAAGTCGCCGAGGGCGTGATCGTGCGCAAGGGCGCGGTGCTGGCGATGGGCGTGTTTCTGGGCGCCTCCACCAAGATCGTCGACCGCGACACCGGCGAGATTTTTATTGGGGAGGTCCCCGAGTATGCGGTGGTGGTGCCCGGCGTCCTGCCCGCCAGACCCCTGAAGAACGGCGAGCCCGGCCCGTCCACCGCCTGCGCCGTCATCGTCAAGCGCGTCGACGAGCGCACCCGTGCCAAGACCAGCATCAACGAGCTGCTGCGGGATTAGCGCAAATTCGAGCTGGCCTGCCCCGCCGAGCTTGCGCGGTTGCCTCCTCCGAGCGCGCATGGGCGCGGCTGCGTTCACCATCACGCCGGAATCAACACAGCGCGATTGAATTCATCCCAAGGTCTGCTGGCCCCGCGGCGCAGTAGCATGTTAAGCGGAGCCATGACCGATGCCGTTTCGATTGCCCGCGATCTGATCCGCTGCCCGTCCGTCACCCCGACTGACGCCGGCGCGCTCGGCGTTCTCGAAAACATTCTTAAATCTGTCGGCTTCGAGGTGCATCGCGTCACCTTCTCTGAGCCCGGCACTGCCGATGTCGACAATCTCTACGCCCGCATCGGCGACCAAACGCCGCACATCACCTTCGCCGGCCATACCGACGTGGTGCCGCCGGGCGACGAGAGCGCCTGGAGCCATGGCGCGTTTTCCGGCGAGGTCCGGGGCGGCTTTCTCTACGGCCGCGGCGCGGTCGACATGAAGGGCGGCATCGCCTGCAGCGTCGCCGCGGTGCTCGCGCATCTCGCGGCGCATGGCGGCAAGCCGAGCGATGACGGCAAGGGCGCGATCTCGTTCCTGATCACCGGCGACGAGGAAGACGTTTCCGTCAACGGCACCATCAAGCTTCTGCAATGGGCGGCGGCGCGCGGCGAAAAATTCGACCATTGCGTGCTGGGCGAGCCGTCCAATCTCGAAGTGCTGGGCGACTGCATCAAGGTCGGCCGCCGCGGCTCGCAATCCGGCACGCTTTATGTCGACGGCGTGCAGGGTCACGTCGCCTATCCGCACCGCGCGGCGAACCCGGTGCCGGACATCTCACGGTTGATCGTGGCGCTCAGCGACGAGCCGCTCGATCACGGCAGCGCGCAGTTCCAGGCTTCGAATCTCGAGTTCACCTCGGTCGATGTCGGCAATCCTGCGAGCAACGTGATCCCCGGGCAGGCGCGCGCCAAGTTCAACATCCGCTTCAACGACAATCACAGGCAGGAGACGCTGCGCAAGCTCTTGGAGGAGCGCCTCGCAAAAGCCGCCGGCAACCGCATCCGCGCCCGCATCGTCTGGGAGCCGTCGAACTCCAACGTCTTCGTCACCAAGCCCGGCCCGTTCACCGACCTCGCGGTGGCCGCGATCGAAGAGGTCACCGGGCGCAAGCCGGAATTATCCACCTCCGGCGGCACCTCGGACGCGCGCTTCATTTCGCGCTATTGCCCGGTGATCGAATTCGGCCTGGTCGGCCAGACCATGCACCAGATCGACGAACGCACGCCCGTGTCGGATCTGGAGAAGCTGACGAGGATCTATCGCGGAGTGCTGGATAGGTATTTTGGGTGAGTTGGCCAGGGCTCTCTCGCCGTCATGGCCGGGCTTGTCCCGGCCATCCACGTCTTTGACGCGGAAAGACTGCAAGGACGTGGATGCCCGGCACAAGGCCGGTCATGACGGGCCAAATGTCAGGCTTTGATTTTATGACTTGCATCTTGGACGGCGCGCTCAGGTGATCTGGTCGTACAGATCATTCCATTCGGGATTATTCGCCAGGATCAATCTTACTTTCCATGTTCGCGACCAATGCTTGATGTTGTGTTCGCGTTGGATCGCCAGCCGAATGTCGTTGTATTGTTCGAAGTAGACGAGGCGTTTGATCGAATACCTTTTGGTGAATCCTGGAACGAGCCCATTCCGGTGCTGGTAGATTCTGCGAACGAGATCGTTCGTAACGCCCACGTATAGGATGCCGTTTGGCGCACTCGCGAGAATATAGACATAACCACCTGACATGGACGGATCATGAAGGACGTGGATGGCCGGGACATAGGCGAGCGGAAGCGACGCCGTCCTTCGGACGGCTATGCCCGGCCATGACGACGTCTAAATCTAAAAGGCAGATACAAACGGCCGCCTAATAATCCACCCGCACCAGATAAAGCCCTTCCGGCGGGGCGACCGGGCCGCAGGCGGCGCGGTTGCGGGCGCCGAGCGCTGAGGCGAGATCGTCGGCGCTCCAGCGGCCTTCGCCGACCCACACCAGCGATCCGACCATCGAGCGCACCTGGCTGTGCAGGAACGAGCGCGCCGAGGTGACGATGCTGATCGCATCGCCCTGCCGCGTCACGTCGAGCTGATCGAGCGTCTTGTCGGGCGATTTCGCCTGGCATTCGGTGTCACGAAACGTCGTGAAATCGTGCTTGCCGATCAGCCGCTGCGCGGCCTGATGCATCGCGTCGGCATCGAGACGGCGCGGCACGCGCCAGACCCGGCCGATGTCGAGCGCGAGATTGGCGCGCGTGTTGGCAATCCGATACAGATAGTGCCGCTTGATCGCGGAAAACCGCGCCTCGAATGTTTCCGGCACGATCTCCGCCGACAGCACCGCGACCGGATGCGGTCTTAAGTGCGCGTTGAGCGCATCGCGCAGGCGACCCGGCGGAAACGCTTTCGCAACGTCGCAATGCGCGACCTGCGCCAGCGCGTGCACGCCGGCATCGGTGCGGCCGGCGCCATGGTGAGCTTGTAGCGGGGCATCAACCAAGCCGCGCCGGCGGCTTCAGCGGCGTGCCGCGCAGAAATTCCCCGGCTTTCATCGGTGCCTTGCCGGCGCGCTGCAAGTCGAGAATGCGGATCGCGCCGTCGCCGCAGGCGATCCTAAGATGATCGTCGAGCACAGCGCCGGGCGCGCCGGAGCCATCGGCCAGCTCACAACGCAGGATTTTCAACCGCGCCGGCTCGCCCTCGCCTGCCATCTGGCACCAAGCGCCGGGGAACGGCGACAATCCGTGGATATGACGCAGCACCGCGCGCGACGGCCTCATCCAGTCGATCCGCGCCTCGGCCTTCTCGATCTTCGCGGCGTAGCTGACGCCGTCGCTCGCTTGCTTGGTGAGCTGCAACGTGCCGCGCTCCAATGCGGCCATCGCGCGCACCATCAAGCCTGCGCCGAGCCGCGACAGTTCATCATGCAGATCCGACGCCGTCATCCGGTCGGGAATCGCGATGCGCTCGGCCATCGCGACGTCGCCGGTATCGAGGCCGGCGTCCATCTTCATCACCATCACGCCGGTCTCGGCATCGCCTTCCATGATAGCGCGGTTGATCGGCGCGGCGCCGCGCCAGCGCGGCAGCAGCGAGGCGTGCAGATTGAAGCAGCCGAGCTTGGGGGCATCGAGAATAGCCTGCGGCAGGATCATGCCATAGGCGACGACGACCGCGGCGTCCGCATCATGCGCGCGAAACTCGGCGAGCGCGTCGTCCGTCTTCAGCGTCTTCGGCGTGAAAACCGGGATGTTCAGCCGCCGTGCCTCCTGCTCCACCGGCGTCGGCTGCAGTGTAAGCCCGCGGCGCCCGCCGGGTTTTGCCGCGCGGGTATAGACGGCAGCGATCTCGTGACCGTGCGCCACCAGTTCCAACAGCGTCGGCACCGCGAAATCCGGCGTGCCCATGAAGATCAGGCGGAGGGGCATGTGTCGTCCTGCGATAAATCAGCTTACTCGTCATGGCCGGGCATAGTAGTCTGTTCTGCGCAGACTGCGTAAACTTGTCTGCGCTCCCGGCCATCCACGTCTTTCGCGCCCAGAGGAAGGACGTGGATGCCCGCGACAAGCGCGGGCATGACGGCTGAGAGAGTGGAGGCCTACTCCGCCGTCCGCTTGGCGACCTTGGAAAATTTCTTCTGCACGCGGTCGCGCTTCAGCTTAGAGAGGTAGTCGATGAACAGGACGCCGTTGAGATGGTCGATCTCGTGCTGGATGCAGGTCGCGTAGAGGCCCTCGGCGTCCTCCTCGTGCACCTGGCCCTCGAGATCGGTGAAGCGCACGCGCACCCGCGCCGGGCGCTCGATCTCCTCGTAATATTCGGGGATCGACAGGCAGCCTTCCTCATAGACCGACATTTCCTCCGACTTGGCGAGAATTTCGGGATTGATGAAGACACGCGGCTTTCGCTCGGTTTCGCCGTTCTCGTCGGGCTTGGCGAGGTCCATGGTGATCAGCCGCAACGGCTGGGCAACCTGGATTGCCGCGAGCCCGATGCCGGGCGCAGCATACATGGTCTCGAACATGTCTTCGGCGAGCTTGCGGATCTCGGGCGTCACCTTGTCGATCGCCTTGGAGACAAGCCGCAAGTGCTTGTCGGGAAGGATGATGATTTCTCGTTGGGCCATGTTTTCCTAGTACCTTGGCGGGCGATTTAAGCGGCGGAACCGCGGGGGTCAATCCGATCGGGGACCGGTTAACCCGACGCTAACCAAGAAAATCAGGGCGGCGTTAACCCACGAAAATTAACCGGTCATTAGGGATAATTGTTCGCTCTTCGTTCGCGTTACCCGCCGAATCGGCTACACAGGCGGCATGACCCAGACCCTTTTCATGTTCGGCGACTGGCCGGTCCGCGTCACCGAGGCGCTGATCGGCTTTGGCGCACTGGCGCTGATCCTGCTGCTCACCATCGTCATCGCGGTGACGCGGTCGGGCAAGCGCGGCGCCGAATTGGCCCTCGTCCAGGCGATGCGCGCGCAGGAGCTCGAAGCGCGGCTCAACGAGGTGCTGCGGGCGCAAAGCGAGGCCAATGGCCGCGTCGATGCGATGGCGCAGGCGCTCGCCGGCCGCCAGGCCGACATGGCGCGCGCGGTGAACGAGCGGCTCGATTCGGTGACCCACCGGGTCGGCCAGTCGATGGAGCAGACCACGCGCAACACCATGGACAGCCTGCGCGCGCTGCACGAGCGGCTCGGCATCATCGACAATGCGCACAAGAATCTGACCGACCTGACCTCGCAGGTCACGACCTTGCGCGACGTGCTCGCCAACAAGCAGTCGCGCGGCGCCTTCGGCCAGGCGCGGATGGAGGCGATCGTCCAGGACGGCATGCCGAAGGGCTCCTACGAATTCCAGTTCACGCTCTCGACCGGCAAGCGGCCGGATTGCGTGGTGTTCCTGCCCGACCAGCGCCCGCTCTGCATCGACGCGAAATTTCCGCTGGAGGCGATGACCGCGCTGCACGACGCGCGCAGCGACGATGAGAGAAAAATCGCGGGCCAGCGGCTGCGCGCGGACGTGATGAAGCATGTCAGCGACATCGCCGACAAATACCTCATCACCGGCGAGACCCAGGACACCGCGCTGATGTTCGTGCCCTCGGAATCGGTCTATGCCGAAATTCACGACAGTTTCGACGACGTGATCCAGAAGGCCTATCGCGCGCGCGTGGTGCTGGTGTCGCCGTCGCTCTTGATGCTGGCGATCCAGGTGATGCAGCAGATCCTCAAAGACGCGCGCATGCGCGATGCGGCCGACCAGATCCGCACCGAGGTGCTGAGCCTCGGCGACGATCTCGACCGCCTGCGCGAGCGCGTCCTGAAACTGCAGAAGCATTTCGGCGACGTGAACGAGGACGTCCGCCAGATCCTGATTTCCGCCGACAAGATCGAAAAGCGCGCCGGCCGCATCGAGGAGCTGGACTTCAGCAAGACCGACGCGCCACCCGAGCCGCCGCGCCTGGTCAAGTCAGGGGCACCCGACCTGTTCCCCCTGCCGCGCCAACTCCAGGCTGGGGAATAGCGTTTTCAGTGATTTTAGTAAGAAGGCGCAATGCCCCCCAATGTCATCGCCCGGCTTGACCGGGCGACCCAGTATCCCAGAGACGGCTGATGGATGCCCGCAGCTTCTACGTCTACATCCTCGCCAGCCGTATCGGCGGCACCCTCTACATCGGCGTGACCAACGACCTTATTCGTCGTGTCGGAGAACACAAATTGAAGACCGCCGAAAGCTTCACCAAGCGCCACGAGGTGACCCGACTGGTTTATTTTGAAAACTTCGACCAGATCGAACAAGCTATCCACCGAGAAAAGCGGCTCAAGAAATGGCCACGGGCCTGGAAGATTTCGCTCATCGAAAAGGATAACCCGAACTGGATTGATCTTTACCCGCAGATTGCGGGAGGTGGCGGATAGGCCTCTGGAATACTGGGTCGCCCGGTCAAGCCGGGCGATGACAGTCTTTTCTTGGCGGAATCTGCTAACACCTCTTCATGACAGCACCGGAACCCGCGTCTACATCATCCGAAAATCCCACGGCACTCCCCGCCCCCTCCTGGCGCGAGAGTCTCGCCGTTTATCTGCAACCGCGCGTGCTGATCGTGCTGCTGCTCGGCTTTTCCTCCGGGCTGCCGCTGGCGTTGTCCGGCTCGACGCTCTTGGTGTGGATGCGCGAGGCCGGTGTCGATCTCGGCACCATCGGCCTGTTCGCGCTGGTCGGCACGCCCTACACCTTGAAATTCCTCTGGGCGCCATTGACCGACGCGCTGCACGTGCCGTTCTTCACGCAGAAGTTCGGCCGCCGCCGCGGCTGGCTGTTATTCTCGCAATTGTTGTTGATCGCGACGATCCTGCTGCTGGCGCTCGCGGACCCTGCGCGTTCGCCGCTGTTCGTGGCGCTCGCGGCGTTGCTGGTCGCGGCGGCTTCCTCGACGCAGGACATCGTGGTCGACGCCTTCCGTGTCGAGAGCCTGCCTGAGAGCGAACAGGCCGCCGGCATGGCCTCCTATGTCGCGGCCTATCGCATCGGCATGCTGGTCTCGACCGCAGGCGCGCTGTTCATCGTCTCCGGCTTCGAATCGACCGGTATCGCGCGCAGCTCCGCCTGGATGTGGGGCTATATGGCGATGGCGGCGCTGGTGCTGATCGGCACCTTCACGGCACTGGCCGCGACGGAGCCGAAGCAATCGGTGCGCGCGGAAGCCGCGACGCAGGCCGAGACGGCATTCGCGCGCGTGTTGCATGCGGCGGTCGGCGCGTTCTCCGAATTCCTGACCCGCAAGGACGCGCTCGCCGCACTTGCCTTTGTCGTGCTGTTCAAATTCACCGACGCGTTTTCCGGCACCATGACCGCGCCGTTCGTGATCGATCTCGGCTTTTCCCGCAACGACTATGCTGCGATCGTCAAGGGCGTCGGCCTCGCGGCGACCCTGATCGGCGGCTTTGCCGGCGGCTTCGTGGCGCGGCGCTATTCGCTGGCCGCGAGCCTGTGGATCGGCGGCGTGCTGCAGGCGGTCGCCAACCTCTCCTTCTCCTGGCTCGCGCTGCGCGGCGTCGATGAATGGGCGCTGGCGGTCGCAATCACGGCGGAGAATTTCACCAGCGCGATCGGCACCGTGATCTTCGTCGCGTATTTGTCGGCGCTGTGCCAGAACCCGCTGCACACCGCGACCCAATACGCGCTGCTCACGGCGCTCGCCGCGGTCGGGCGCACCTATCTGTCGTCGGGCGCGGGCTATGTTGCGAAGGCAACCGGCTGGCCGCTGTTCTTTGCGATCTGCGTCGCCGTCGCGGTGCCGAGCCTGATGCTGCTGGCATGGCTGCAGCGGCGCGGACATTTCGACGAGCTGGGGCCGGTGAGGGTCTAATGTCTCCGTCGTCCCGGCCAAGCGAGCCCTTGCGAGCGCGAGCCGGGATCCATAGCCACCGGCGGACCGTTCGGGCAGGCGGCGGCCCCATCGAGCACCACCTCAGACTCCTGTGGTTGGGTCCCTGCTTTCTCGCAGGGACGACGCAGGAGCGCCGGCACTCTATTGCTTCGTCACCAGGCTCCATTTCGTGACCACGGCTTCGCTCATCTGACCGGCGGTCTGGGCGCACGCGATCTCGCCGACTTTCACCGACACTTCCTTGCCGGCGAAAGTCTTGAGTTGCGCGGCCTGGGCATCGCTGGTGGTGACGAGCTGGAACGTTTCCGGCCCGGTTTCGAGGTTGCACAATCCGCTCGGCGGCGGCAGCCGGCGCGGCTCGCTGGTGATCTGATAGGTCGGAACGCGCTTGCCGTCGTTGCCGGCGCGCACGCGCATGACCATGAGCTGGCCCGACAGCACGTCGCCGGCATTGATCGGCCGGCCGGCCTTCGGCGGCGGTCCGGCCTGCTGGGCGGGCGCTGCGGGCGCTGCGAACGCCGTCGCCATGATGGCGGCAAAAGCCGAGCGTTTGGCGAATCGTCGTTTCGTCATGTCGCGGATGTCCGTTGAGATTGGCCGGGACGGCGGGGCGGGAACCGGGAACGGTGGAGGCTAGAACAGCGTGCGCTGGCGCATCGCCGCAGATAACGTACCTTCGTCGAGATAATCAAGCTCGCCGCCGACCGGCACGCCATGGGCCAGCCGCGTCACCTTGACGTTGGCGTCAGCCAGGAGATCGGTGATGTAGTGGGCCGTGGTCTGCCCGTCGACGGTGGCGTTCAGCGCCAGGATGATCTCGCCGACCTCAGGCGCGTGGGCGCGCTTGACCAGCGCGTCGATGGTCAGATCCTGCGGGCCGACGCCGTCGAGCGGCGACAATGTCGCACCCAGCACGTGATAGCGCCCGTTGGTGGCGTTGGCGCGCTCCAGCGCCCAGAGATCGGCGACATCGGCGACCACGACGATGATCGCGCCATCGCGGCGTGGATCGGTGCACACCGTGCAGGGATTCTGCGTGTCGATATTGCCGCAGGTCTTGCAAACCTGGATCCTGTCGATCGCGACCTGCAGCGCAGAGGCCAGGGGCGTCATCAACGCTTCGCGTTTCTTGATCAGGTGCAGCGCCGCCCGTCGCGCCGAGCGCGGGCCGAGCCCCGGCAGCCGCGCCAGGAGCTGGATCAGGCGTTCGATTTCGGGACCGGCGACGGCAGCGGACATCTGTGGCTAGAGCCCTGGTTCTGATCGAATCAGAACCAAGGCTCTACCTTCCTGTTTGTTTTGACGCGTTTTCTTCACGCGAACCGGTGTCCACTTCGCTCGAAAACGCTCTAACCGAGACCCAGTCCGGGCGGCAGGCCGAGCCCGCCGGTCAAGGCCTGCATCTTTTCCTGCATCGCGGCTTCGGCCTTGCGGCGCGCGTCGCTATGCGCGGTCACCAGGAGGTCCTCGAGGATCTCGCGCTCCTCGGCCTTCATCAATGACGGATCGATTTTGACCGCCTTCACTTCCATCTTCGCGCTCATGCGCACGCTGACCAGGCCGCCGCCGGAAATGCCCTCGACCTCGACATTGCCGAGTTCCTCCTGCATCGCCTGCATCTTCGATTGCAGCTGCGCCGCCTGCTTCATCATCCCGAGAAAGTCGGCCATCGCTGTTCCCTCAAAATTGTCGATCAATCGTCGCTGTCGGGACCCGGCGCAAGATCGTCTGCATCGAGATCAGCGTCAGGGTCTATGGCGCTAATATCGGATTCCAGCGGCTCGGGGGCAAGCTGGCGCACCTCGATGACCTTGGCGCCCGGAAACCGCGCCAGCACCTCTTTCACCCGCGGATCGGCCTCGGCGACGGCTTCGCGCTGACCCTTGGCGACCAGATTCTGCTCGCGCAGCGTCGGCTGGCCCGCCGCGTTGGAGACGATCACGGTCCAGCGACGGCCGGTCCACAGTTCCAGTTTGCGCGAGAGATCGTTGACCAGGGTGCGCTGGGCATTGGGCTCCAGCGCGACCTCGAGGCGTCCGTCCTCGAACCGCACCAGCCGGACATCGGCCTCCAGCGCGGCCTTGGTGATGAGATCGCGCTTCTCGGAGGCCAATGCGACCAGTTCCGGAAAGCTGCGGAGCACGCGCGCAGGCTCGGACTGCGCTTCCTGCGCAGACGCCATCGCCTGCGGACGGGCCGTCGCCTCGGTGCGGCCGGCGGCGGACATCCGCTGCGGCGTCGGCGCAACGGCGGAGGTCGAGGCGGAAGCAGAGGCCGTCGGCGCCGGCGCGCTGCGCGGCGCCGCGCTCGCGGCACCGACTGATGAGACGCCGCCGGTCTGCTCGATCATGCGGATCGCCTCGTCCGGCGTCGGCATATCAGCGACATAGGCGATGCGCACCAGGACCATTTCCGCCGCCGCTGCCGGCCGCGTCGCGGCCTGCGCCTCGGCGATGCCCTTGAGCAGCATCTGCCACATTCGCGACAGCACCCGCATCGAAAGTTTTGCGGCGAAATCCCGCCCGCGCAGCCGCTCGGTCTCGCTGAAGGCGACGTTGTCCGCCGTCGCCGGCACGATCTTCACGCGGGTGACGAAATTGACGAATTCGGCGAGGTCGGACAGCACCACGATCGGGTCGGCGCCGGTGTCGTACTGCTCGCGGAACTCGCGGAACGCGCTTGCGATATCGCCGCGCGCCAGCGATTCGAACAGATCGATGACCCGCGTGCGGTCGGCAAGCCCGAGCATCTGCCGCACTGCGTCGGCCTGCACCTTGCCCGCCGCATGCGCGATCGCCTGATCGAGCAGCGACAGCGAATCGCGCACCGAGCCTTCCGCCGCGCGGGCGATGATGCCGAGCGCCTCCGGCTCGATCTCGACGCTCTCTTTCGCCGCAATATTGGCCAGGTGCCGCATCAGCACGTCGGCCTCGACCCGGCGCATGTCGAAGCGCTGGCAGCGCGACAGCACGGTGACTGGGACTTTTCGGATTTCGGTGGTCGCGAACACGAACTTGGCGTGCTCGGGCGGCTCTTCCAGGGTCTTCAGGAAGGCGTTGAACGCCGCCGTCGAGAGCATGTGGACTTCGTCGATGATGTAGACCTTGTAGCGGGCGCTGGCCGGCGCATAGCGCACGCTGTCGTTGATCTGGCGAACGTCGTCGACGCCGGTGTGTGAGGCTGCGTCCATCTCCAGGACGTCCATGTGCCGGCTTTCCATGATCGCCTGGCAATGCACGCCGAGCCCCGGCATGTGGATGGTCGGCCCTTTCACCGAACCGTCCGGCAGCTCGTAGTTCAGCGCACGGGCGAGGATGCGCGCGGTCGTGGTTTTTCCCACCCCGCGCACGCCGGTCAGGATCCAGGCCTGGGGAATCCGTCCGGTCTCGAACGCGTTGGAGACGGTGCGGACCACGGCGTCCTGGCCGATCAAATCCTCGAAACTGGAAGGGCGGTATTTGCGCGCCAGCACGCGATAGGGCTTGGCGGCGTCACGCGCGGCGCCCAAATCAAAGCCGCCTTGGTCGGCGCTCACGGGCTCGTCAGGAGGGGCGCCAGCGTCGGTCATCGATCGATCCGCAATTGAGTGTCTTTCGGCCGGTCTCGATCGTTCGCTTCACGCGCATCCTGGTTGCAAAACCGGCACCCATCCTTTGCGGAATACACGTCAAGGACGCGGGCGCTCAAGGCAAAGGTCGCCGCTTTCTGCGCGATTCGCTCGAAAAAACGGGTAGGAGACTGACGAGCGACCCGATCCGGACCTCGTTAGGGCTGCTTCCTTCCGGACCTGACCCGGTTGGCGAGTGGCTCGTCCACCGCCAATCTCCCGGCCCCTATTTGGGGCCAAAAGGACGGGAAAGCAAGCGGGGGCAGGCGGGGGAACGACTGTCATACCCCGCCAACGGGTCTCGCCTTTTGGCGAGCCCGATGACAAGCTCCAGCGGGGTATCCAGTAAACAGCCGGGCTAGTCATCAAATCGATGGGTCTCGGCATACTGGATCATCCGCTTTCGCGGATGATGACGCCTTGATATGAAACCTCGTCAGTGCCTCTGAAGGGCATTTGGGAACCATTCATGCCCGATTCCGCCTGGTCGCTGCACGCCCAGCTCACACAGGACACCATCGACATCGGCGACCTGCCCTTGTGCCGGGTCCTGGTGATCAAGGACGCGAACTACCCGTGGCTGCTGCTGGTGCCGCGGCGGAAAGATGCCGTGGAGATCATCGATCTCGCCGAGGTCGAGCAGGCGCAATTGATGACGGAAGTCGCCCGGGTCGCCCGCGCGCTGAAAGACATCACCAAATGCGACAAGCTCAATATCGCGGCGCTTGGCAATGTGGTGCCGCAACTTCACGTTCATGTCATCGCGCGCCGCAAAAGCGATGCCGCCTGGCCGCGCCCGGTCTGGGGCGCGGTGCCGCCGCTTTCCCATGACGCCGAAGAAGTGCAGAATTTCATCAGCGCGCTGCGCCGCAAGATTTGGCTCGGTTAGATCAAGGCTGGTTAGAACAACATGTCAGCATTCGATTCCTTTCCGCTCGGACAGCCGGCCTTCGTCACCCATATTCTCGATCGCGCGGCGCATCTGCGCGGCAACGACGACAAACTGTTCGCCCTCGAAGGCCATCCCGCCTCGCGCGCTTATGTGGTGCACCGCGATTCGCTCGTGGTGAAGCGGGAGGGTGACGGCTCGCGCGCGCTGCTGTCGATTGACGAGGCGCTGACGCTCGGCGCCAATCCCGGCACGATTTTCTTAGGGTTGCGCGACAGTGCGGCGGTGTTCGGCATGGGCATCTCGGCCCAGGCCGTCGAGAAGCTGATGACCCGCGACGACGTCGCCGTCACCGAATTGCGCGGCATGGCGATGCAGGGCATGGTGCCGCCGGAGCAGCTCTCGGCCATTGCGATGGCGAAATCGATGGTGAGCTGGCATCAGCGCCATGGCTTCTGCGCCAATTGCGGCACCCGCACAGCGATGAAGGAAGGCGGCTGGAAGCGCGAGTGCCCGAACTGCAAGGCCGAGCATTTTCCCCGCACCGATCCGGTCGTGATCATGCTGGTGACATCAGGCGAAAAATGCCTGCTGGGCCGGCAGAAGCAGTTTCCGCCCGGGATGTATTCCTGCCTCGCCGGCTTCGTCGAGGCGGCCGAAACCATCGAGGACGCGGTCCGGCGCGAGATCTTCGAGGAAAGCGGCATCCGCTGCACCGATGTCCATTACTACATGACGCAGCCCTGGCCCTATCCGTCATCCCTGATGATCGGCTGCACCGCACGCGCCACCAATGAGGAGATCGTGGTCGACCGCGCGGAGCTGGAGGATGCGCGCTGGTTCGATCGCGACGAGGCCCGCCTGATGATCACGCGCAAGCATCCCGACGGGCTTGCCGGGCCGCACCCCTTCGCCATCGCCCACCATCTGGTCGGGCGCTGGGTGCGCGGGGAAGCGAACGGCGGCGCCTAGCCGGGGCCATGGAACGGACGATGTCTCGGCCGATGAAGTTCGGACCTTCAGCGACATGACGGATCCGGGCATGAATTTGCAGGCCGCCGCAGCGAAGATCCCGCCACGTATACTCTGTGTCGGCATGCCGGTCCGCGACCTGATGTTTCGCGTGCAGGGCGTGCCCGCGCGCGGCTCCAAGGAAAGCGCCAGCCATTTCCAGGAAATCTGTGGCGGCAACGCGCTGAATGCGGCGATCGGCATTGTCCGCCTGGGCGGACGCGCCGCGATCTGTGGGCCGATGGGGGACGCGCGCGAGACCTCCAGCCGCACCATCTTCGAACAAATGGCGCGTGAGGGCATCGACACCACGCATATCGTGCACATGCCGGGCCTCATCACGCCGATCTCCAGCATCCTGATCGACCCGAGCGGCGAGCGCACCAACATCACTTTCCGCGATCCCGAATTGTGGAAGGTGCGTCTGCCGGATGCCGACAGCTTGCTCAGGGATTGCGGCGCGATCCTCACCGAAAGCCGCTGCGCGGAATTCTGCGCCGATCTCTGCGCCGAGGCGCGCCGGCGCGGCATTCCCGTGATCGTCGACGTCGACTGCGCGATGTCGTTGCAGGAGGGGCTGCTCACCGCCTCCTCGCATCTGGTGTTTTCCAGCGAGTCGCTGCAGGAGACCGCAGGCATCCCCGACGACGGCAAGGCGTTGAAAACGATCGCCAGGCTGACGCCCTCATTCCTGGCGGGCACCCGGGGTCCGCGCGGCACGATCTGGCTCGACGAACACGGCGGCCTGCAGGAGACACCGGCCTTCCCCGTGCACACCGTGGATACGCTTGGCGCCGGCGACGTCTTCCATGGCGCCTTTGCGCTCGCCATCACGGAAAAGCAGGAGCTGCGCCAGGCGTTGCGCTTTGCCTCCGCCGCCGCGGCCCTGAAATGCACCCGCTTCGGCGGCGCCTTTGCCGCCCCGCAACGCGCTGAAGTTGAAGAGCTTTTGAGCCACGGCCAGTAACGCCCCCACCGGGGTGCCTCAATAAAGGTCTTGCCATAGAAGAATTTTCTATATACTACGGATTTCAACCCCATAATTGGAACAAAGTTCTTCCTATGACCGATCTGGCCGTTCAGGTTCATGAGCCCAACCGGCGTCTCGACGCCATCGACCGCAAGATTCTGATGGTGCTCCAGGATGACGCCTCGCTGTCCGTCGCCGAGATCGGCGACAGGGTCGGGCTGTCGTCGACGCCGTGCTGGAAGCGCATCCAACGCCTGGAAGCCGATGGCGTGATCCAGCGCCGGGTGGCCCTCGTCGACCAGAACAAGATCGGGCTCGGCATTACCGTGTTCGTCTCGGTCGAGAGCGCCGATCACTCGGAACGGTGGCTGAAGACCTTCGCCGAAGCGGTGAGCGCCATGCCCGAGGTGATGGAACTCTACCGGATGGCCGGCGACGTCGACTACATGCTGCGCGTCGTGGTCGCCGACATGCAGAGCTATGACGTGTTCTACAAGAAGCTGATCGGCGCGGTGCCGCTGAAAAACGTGACCTCGCGTTTTGCGATGGAGAAGATCAAATCGGTCACCGCATTGCCGGTCCCGGCAATCGCGGTGTAGAAATACCGTTTGGGCCGAAAGATCGGCTTTTTTCCGTAGGACTACGCAGTGGATCTTCACCGGCAGTTAGCCGTCCGCTCACTAATTTCGCTCCATGGAGCGGGGAAAAACCATCTCAAAATCGCGATGGCCTGATTGGCTGAACGCTGCCGGATTGCTGGCGGCGAGCTTTATCGCGGTCGCCGCGCTGTCATTGCAGGCCCGTCCCGGCGCGGAGGTCGTAGCCGTGGCTTTTCCGCCATGGTGGAGCACGCAGCAGACCATCGTCGCGGCCGCCTCCGCTGGCGCTGCGATCGTCAGGATGACGGCGGTGCCGTCGCTCCTCGTCGTGCGGCCCGACGGGCAGGACGGTGTGACGCGGCTGCGCCAGGCGGGGGCTTGGCTGGCGATGGATCCGCAGGCGGTGGCCGCCTGCTTTTCGAAATAGCTTCTGAGGGAACGGGAAATGAGCATCGAGAGCGACGATCTGGTCAAGTTGCGCGAAACCACCAGCAAGACCTTGATCGCGGTGCTGTGGGTCCATGTTCCGATCGCCATGATCATCGGCATGGTGCGCGGCGCCGATTGGCTGCTGCCGGTCGCCCTGATGGCGGCGATGGCGACCGCCGCGACGGTCTCGTGGCGCACCGCCGGCAACTCGCTTTCCACCAGGCTGATCGTCGCGGTCGCCCTGATGGGCGGCCCATCGACGCTGGTCTTCCAGATGTCCGGGCATGCCTGGCAGGTCGACCTGCACATGTATTTCTTCGCGGCGCTCGCCTGCCTCGTCGCATATTGCGACTATCGCCCGATCATCACCGGCACGGTCGCGGTCGCGTTGCATCATCTGGCGTTGAATTTCATCCTCCCCGCCGCGGTCTACCCCGGCGGCAGCGATTTCGGACGTGTCATCGTGCACGCCGGGATTCTTCTGATCGAAGCCAGCGTCCTGATCGCCTTGGCTCTCAAGCTGTCAAAACTGTTCGAGACCACCGCGCGCAAGACCGCCGAAGCCGAGACGGCGCACGCGGCCGAGGCGCGCGCCAACACCGAACGCCGCGAAGCCGAACGGCGCGCGAAACAGTCAAGCGACGCGGCACGGCGCGAGCTCGCGGTGGGCTTCGAAAATAAGATCGGCGGCATCGTCGATGCGGTGTCCGTTGCCGTCGGCGAAATGCAAGGCATGTCCGCCTCGATGCGCCACAGCAGCGCCGAAGCCACGCGGCAGACCGCCGCTGCCGCCAACGCCTCGACCCAGGCTTCGAGCAATGTGGAAACGGTCGCGGCTGCAACCGAGGAGCTGACCGCATCGATCAGCAACATCTCCCAGCAGGTGGCGCGCTCGGCCGAAATCGCCGGCAAGGCCGCCGAGGAAGATCCAGAACATCGCGAGCCAGACCAACCTCTTGGCGCTCAACGCCACCATCGAGGCGGCCCGCGCCGGCGAGCATGGCAGGGGCTTCGCGGTCGTGGCGAGCGAGGTGAAGGCGCTGGCCAACCAGACCGCCAAGGCGACCGAGGAGATTTCCGCCCAGGTCCAAGGCATCCAGACCGCGACCGGCGATGCCGTGAACGCGATCCAGGCGATCGGCGGCACCATCGCCGAGATCGACGCCATCTCCAACGAAATCGCCACCGCCGTCGAGCAGCAGGGCCTGGCGACGCGGGAAATCTCCGGCAACGTTCAGCAAGCCGCTGATGGCACCCGCAACGTCAACAACAGCATCGTCAGCGTCTCCCGCACGTCCGAGGAGGCCGGCGAGGCAGCGTCCAAGCTGCTCGAGGCCGCCAACGGCCTGTCGTCGCAGTCGGAGCGGCTGAAAGCCGAGGTCGGCAGCTTCCTGGGCTCGCTCAACGCGGCGTAGCTGTCGTCTCATGAACGTGGTCATCGTCCGCGAAAGCGGGCGATCCAGTATCCCAGAGGCGCCAGTGCTTTAATCGAGAAGCCGCGGCGTACTGGATACCCCGCATGCGCGGGGTATGACGAGGTCCGGCGAGGCTCGACTCAAATCTTCTGATTGTATTCGCCGACCTCGGGATGGGTGCGCAGCACGCCATCGACGAGGGCGAACATGTCGCGCATGCGCTGCTCGGACACCGGGCTCTCGACCACCACCACCAGTTCCGGCTTGTTGGAGGAGGCGCGCACCAGGCCCCAGCTGCCGTCTTCCACCGTGACGCGCACGCCGTTGACGGTGACGAGGTCGCGGATGTTCTGGCCTGCGACCTTCTCGCCATTCTTCTGCGCCATCTCGAAATGCTTCACCACGGAATCGACGATGCCGTATTTCAGCTCGTCGGCGCAGTGCGGCGACATGGTCGGCGACGACCAGGTTTTCGGCAGCGCATCCTTCAGATCAGCCATCGACTTGCCGGGGGCACGGTCGAGCATTTCGCAGACCGCGATTGCCGAGAGCAGGCCGTCGTCATAGCCGCGACCGAACGGCTTGTTGAAGAAGAAATGCCCGGATTTCTCGAACCCCGCCAGCGCGCCCAATTCGTTGGTGCGGCGCTTCATGTAGGAATGACCGGTCTTCCAATAGGTCGTGTTCGCGCCCTGTTTTTGCAGCACCGGATCGGTCACGAACAATCCCGTCGATTTCACGTCGACCACGAACTGCGCGTTCGCATGAATCGCCGACATGTCGCGCGCCAGCATCACGCCGACCTTGTCGGCGAAAATCTCCTCGCCGGTGTTGTCGACCACGCCACAGCGGTCGCCGTCGCCGTCGAAGCCCAGGCCGACATCGGCCTTGTGCGCCAGCACCGCGTCGCGGATCGCGTGCAGCATTTCCATGTCTTCGGGGTTCGGATTGTATTTCGGGAAGGTGTAGTCGAGATTGGTGTCGAGCGGGATCACCTCGCAGCCGATCGCCTCCATCACCTGCGGAGCGAACGCGCCCGCGGTGCCGTTGCCGCAGGCGACGATGACTTTCAGCTTGCGCTTCAGCTTGGTCCGCTTGGTGAGATCGGCGATGTAGCGGGCGGCGAAATTCTCGTGGAACTGATAGGAGCCGCCGGCCTCGTTCTTGAACTCGGCATTGAGCACGATCTGCTTCAGCCGCGTCATCTCGTCGGGGCCGAAGGTCAGCGGGCGGTTGGCGCCCATCTTGACGCCGGTCCAGCCATTGTCGTTGTGGGAAGCCGTCACCATCGCGACGCAGGGCACGTCGAGCTCGAACTGCGCGAAATAGGCCATCGGGGTCAGCGCGAGCCCGATATCGTGCACCTTGCAGCCCGCCGCCATCAGACCCGAGATCAGCGCGTATTTGATCGAGGAGGAATAGCCGCGAAAATCATGCGCGGTGACGATCTCCTGCTTGACGCCGAGTTCCGCGATCAGCGCGCCAAGCCCCATGCCGAGCGCCTGGATGCCCATCAGGTTGATTTCCTTGTTGAGCAGCCAGCGCGCGTCGTATTCGCGGAAACCCGTCGCCTTCACCATCGGCTCGGATTCAAAGGCGGCGGTATTTGGAACCAGCAGGGATTTCGGCTTCGGAAACATCAAGGCGGCCTCGTCATGAAACGCAAAAGGAAAGCTCAGCGCAGCCTTAGCGAAAGCGCAGCCGCAGCGGAAGGCAGGATCGGCGGTTTGATAGTTAATTCGGGCGGGATTGGGAGTGATTTACCTTTCGCGCGAAGGCCGGTAGCTTTCACTTAAAAGCTGCTCAGAAAACCTAGTCTTCAAGTTCTGCGATCATCCGCCGCACGACGGGCTCCAGTGCGGGCAAGTGGATCGTTGCGATTTCCCAAAGTTGCCGATCGTCCAGTCGCTGGTATTCATGTCGCAGGACATTTCCAATCCCGATGATAGATACCCACGGTGCCTCGCCATACCGGGCCAGATAATCCCGCGGCAGGGCCTTCGCAGCTTCCGAAACAATCTGCGCCGCCCGTTCGATCGCGCGGCGATGGATATAGCTGCTGCGGTATTGTTCGAAGGAAAGGTCCTTGATGATAGCAGCCACGCCTTCGATCTCGTCACGGATGTGAAGCAGCCGCGCGCGCGGGCTCTTGCTCGCAGCCATCAAAATATCCGCAGAGCTTCGCGTTCCACGTCCTTACGGATGTAAGGAGACAAACCTGCGCGGGTCGAATAGCCGATTTCGACCTGATGGTGGAATGCATTCTGAAGCGCCTCATAGGCTTCCATGAATGGCAGAAAACCAAAATCATTGTCCGATGCCGGATCGACGAAGACATCCACGTCCGACCCTGCACTCGCGTCATCGCGGGCATACGAACCGAACAGGTACAGGCCGGCCACGCCGAGCGCCCGCAAGGCGGGCTCGGTTTGTCTCAGATGAGCAATGACGTCATCGCGGCGCATGGGCCCAATATAGCGCGAAAACTTGCCTTTTCCAGCGCGCTCCTCGTCCAGCCGCCGCTCCTTGGGAGCAATTACGCGTTCGTAAGCCGTGTCAGCCCCTACTGCTCCAGCACCATCCGCCCGTCGGCGTACGCGAAACGCTTCAGCTTCGACAGGAACGACAGGCCGAGCAGGTTCTCCGACAGCGCCTGGTCGGGCAGCACCAGGGCGTCGACGTCGCGCACCACGAGCCCGCCGACATCGACCATGGGCAGCCGCATGCGCGCCGCCTTGATCGTGCCGTTGGCGGTGGTGACGGTCGCGGTGTACTGGCCGGGCGTCGGGCGCAGGCCGAACCGCGCCGCCGAGGTT
>WNFD01009151.1_pt1 | contig 20253 bp, 23 predicted proteins | sample 5400491 | NCBI WGS metagenome assembly WNFD01 (sample SAMN13153343, study PRJNA577476) | soil metagenome | isolation source: 120 cm saprolite under Douglas fir tree site 2 hole 2 replicate 2 | place: USA:California | collected 2015-04-18
TGTCGTTCTGGGCGTTTCGCCTGCTGCGGCTCTCGCGGCCCACCTGAAGCCCTTGAAGAGGCGGCCGTAAGCACAATCCACTAGGCGGTGTTTTCATGCCCCACGGCAAAATCTGTTACTTGGAAATACCGGCGAAGACAGCCCAAGCGTCCGCCGACTTCTACAGCAGCATTTTCGGCTGGACGGTCAGGAGACGTGGGGATGGCGAGCTGGCCTTCGATGACACGGGTGGAGTGAGCGGCACCTGGGTCAAGGAGAGCGATCGCACTCCAGACGAGCGGACCCGAACCTATATCATGGTGGACGGCATCGCGGAGACCTTGAAGCGGATCGAGGAGGCAGGTGGTCGAGTGCTGACGCCTCGTACGGAAATCGGCCCAGGCATGGGCGCGTTTGCGATATTCGCGGATCCGGTCGGCAACGAGTTCGGCCTCTATGAGGAACGACACTGAGGTATACCAGCTTCGCCGCTTGGTGGCGCGCCGCATGACGCCTCGGGGAGCCCTCGCCTTTGTGCGGCGGCATGGGATCGTGCTCGAGGGCGCGCGCGGGCCGGTACCGAACCTGGCCGAGGCCGTGGCGGGCGCTCCGATCCGCGGCAGCTGGTGGGGCCACGCCAAGGGAAAACAGATCTTCTGGCTGACCCGCGCCGTGCGCGACGCGCCCGACGTGCTGGTCTGTCGCCTCGTGGGTGGCAAGGTGACGTACGTCCATCGCCGGCTCTGGCCGGCAATCGTTCGCTTGGCGCGTGTCCTCGGGCGTCCCAATCTGGCGGCACTTCGGGAAGTCCACACGCGGGGCGGGCGGCATGAGCTTCGCGCCAAGCTGTTCCCGCGGTGGGTGCCGCCAGCGGTGCAGCGCCAGGCACGTCGCCTCAGCGAAGCAGACGCCAAGCGGCTGTTGGGGCGGATGGTGCGACAATGGCCGTGAAGCTACCAGACTTGCGAGCGACGCTGCTGGCCGCGTGGAGGACCAACAACCGGGTCACGGTCCAGTTCATCCGGCGCCTGCCGGCTGCCCTCTGGGACGTCGCCGTCCCGGGAGAGCCTCGGCGCACGATCCGATCGATCGCGGCCCACCTTCACAACGCGAGGTGCCGGTGGGTGAAGACGCTGGGGCGGGAACATGGCATTAGGGCGCCCGCTCTCGTCGATCACCGTCGTGTCAAGCGTCAGGAGCTCGTAGCTGCGCTGAAACGCAGCGGCAACGGGATCGAAGCGCTGCTCAAGCTGGGCATTGCGTCGGGGGGGCAAGTCCCGCCGTCGAAACGGTACGTCTGGCGCAACCTCTCGCTCGACGTCGGCCACGTGCTCACCTATTTCGTCGCGCATGAAGGCCATCACCGCGGTCAGATCATCATGGTGGCGCGCCAAACGGGCCACCGCTTACCGACGACGATCGCGGGCGGGGTGTGGCAATGGAAGGCGGCCGCTGTCGCCCAGCCACAGTAAGCCATCCATGATCAGCTGATCCTGAACCGGGTCGTTCAGAGTGTGTGACAGCGTCTTGTTCGTCGCATCGTACTTATGCTCGTAGTCGATGTCGTTGTGACCCATGTTCAGGTAAATCATCTTGTAGTTCTTGTTCGTCCAAACGACGGGATAGTACCCACTGTGCCAGATCTCGTGCGGCTTTGGGCCGGTGCCGAGCGGAAAGCTGGTCGAGTCTATCGAGAGCAGAATGTCGATGTCCGGATTCTGCCGCAGATCCTTTTCCCAGCGGTACCACTCACTGGGCGAGGAACGGAACGTCTCGGGGAGATGGGCAGTCGCCGGATGCTTGCGGTCTTCGACACGGAGAATGGCCGAGGTCGGCCGCCACGTGTTGCTTATATACGATCCTGCCCCGAGAAACGTATTGTGATACCAGTCCCAGTTTGCCGGATACGCTGACGCCGTCAAGGCAAACCCGGAAAAATGAAAGCCCATCCAGGCGCCGCCATGCTCCATGTACGTCCGAAACGCACTGCGTTGTGCGGGGTCCTCAGGACGCGTATCTAGAAAAACCACGACCTGATACTGAGAAAGAAAGTCCGCGTTCAGATTGCCCCAATGGGACGTGGTGTCGTAGCTGAAATTGTATTTCGCCGCCATTTCCGGAAACCATACCTCGGCTTCACGCAGAAAGCTGATATGCGCCGCATCTTCTTTGCCGGTGAAGAACGCGATCACGCGAAACTTTCGTTGATTCGCGGTCCGCTTCCGCACGATGGCGCGCGCCGGCGCCCCCTCGTGCCCTCGCACCTTGAGCGGCAGCACGATCAGATCGTATTCGCCCGCCTGCACCGGGCGCAGGTCCAGGCCCTCTACAATGGGAATCCCGCGCCCCAACAGAATCTGATGCGTCCGCGGCGCCGGAGCGCCGTATTGCTCCGCCGATATGTAGTCCACACCGACCAGTACGACTCGACCGTCCGCGAGCAGCTGCGCCGCGTCTGGGGCGACGTAGGCGAAATCCTTATGGAACTCGGGTGAATCCATCCAGCCGCGCAGCGTGCTCCGGGTCCGGAACAGCACCCGCTTCGCGCCCTTCCAGTCGTGCCGGTTCAGCTCGGCCGCGTCGATCGCCTGGACGCCGTCGGGGATGTCGATCACGCGCGCGGCCCCGATCAGCGGGTCCAGCGACACCTGGTCGATCGCTGCACCATTGGCGACGAAATGCATCGGGGCGTCAATGTGCGTCCCGCTGTGCGCGCCCATCGAGTACACAGACAGCGTGAAGTTGTCGCCCTTCCGCATATCCTTGAGAAAATCGAACTTCATAGGCGCGTCGCCCGCGTACACCGGCGTCCGCGCCGGATCGAGCGTCGCCGTCACGTCGATCCACCCCTCTGCGCCCAACTCGCGCGTCCCTGGTTCGCGGGGAGCACACCCCACGACGAGACAGAGCAACACGGTGAAACCCAAGCGGACGGTCATGTCGATGAACTCCTTCATGAAGTGGCCCCAAATCCTATACCACGGCTGGATTCAGGGCTATTCTGCTCCATGACCCAGATTGCCTTCGCCGGCGTCGGCGTGGACTTCGGCGCGACCAGACTGTTCTCGGACGTCTCTTTCACCGTCGAACCCGGTGAACGCTGGGGCATCGTGGGCCGTAACGGCACCGGGAAGACGACCCTGTTCCGGCTGCTGACGGGCGATCTCGAGCCCACGCGCGGGAGCATCACGCGCGCGCCCGGCCTCCGCGTATCGCTGCTCGAGCAGCATCGCGACTACGGCGCCGCGACGACCGTCTGGGAAGCCGCGGCCGGCGAGCTCGCCGAGCTCCTGGCGCTGGAACAGTCCCTGGTGGACCAGGCCGGGAATCTCGCCCACGACTCCTCGCCGCGAGCGCTGGCGCGGTACGGCGAAGACCTGGAGCGCTTCGAGCGCGAGGGTGGCTATGCCGTCACGGCGCGCATCGACGCGGTGTTGCACGGCCTCGAGTTCGATCCCGCCCAGGCTCGCGTCACGCCGCTCTCCGCCCTGAGCGGCGGCGAGCTCGGCCGACTCGGCCTGGCCCGCCAGCTCATGTCGACCGCCGACGTCCTGCTACTCGACGAGCCGACGAATCACCTCGATCTCGAGACGACCCGCTGGCTCGAGCAATACTTGGCTGAGAGTGAGCGGACGGTCCTGCTCGTGAGTCATGACCGCGCCTTTCTGTCCGCCACCGTGGATCACGTGCTGCATCTCGAAGGCGACACCGCCATGCCCTACGCGGCCGGCTACATCGATTTTGTGGCCCAGCGCGCCGAGCGCCGGCTGGCGCAGCAGCGGGCGTTCGAGCAACAGCAACGGACCATCGCGCACGAAACGGACTACATCGCGCGCAACATCGCGGGCCAGAACAGCAAACAGGCCAAGGGCAGGCGCAAACGCCTCGAGCGGCTGCCGCGGCTCAGCCCGGTTATCGGGGCCGAAGGCACGATGGCGCTGCGGTTCGAGGTGGCCGAACGGGGCGGCGATCAGGTGGTGACGGCAAAGAACGCGAGCGTGGCGGTCGGCGGCCGCACGCTGGTGGAGCGGTTCAGCGGGACGCTGGAGCGAACCGGCGTGGTGGGGATCATTGGACGCAACGGCGCGGGGAAATCCACCCTGCTCCGGGCGCTCCTGGGCGCGCACCCGATCCAGGGCGGGGAGCTCCGGCTCGGCGCGTCGATCACCACCGGCTACTACCGGCAGGATCTCTCGCAGGTGCCGCTCGACCTCACGCTCTACGAAGTGATTTCCGCGCTGCGCCCGAAATGGGAGCGCGGTCAGGTACAGGGGCACCTCGGCCGTTTCGGGTTTTCAGGTCAGGAGGTGCTGCGCCATGCCGGCTCACTGTCGGGCGGCGAGCGCGCGCGTCTCGCGCTCGCGATGCTGATGTTGTCGGGCGCCAACCTGCTCATTCTGGACGAGCCGACGAATCATCTGGACGTCGAATCGATCGAGGCGCTCGAGGACGCGGTCGAGGGATACGACGGCGCGGTGATCCTCGTGAGCCACGACCGGGCGCTGCTGCGCGCGCTGACGACGCGGATCTGGATCCTGCACGAGCGGCACATGACCGAGTTCGCCGGCGGTTTCGCGGAGTGGGAGGAAGTGAGCGCGGAGCGGGCGCACGCCGCCGCGGTCAGCGCCGCCGAGGAGCAGGCGTTGCGGCAGGTACACGAACGCCACCGCGTCGCGCGGTCCCCGACGAACGACTCCCAGAAAGAACTGCGCCGGGCGCAGCGCGAGCTCGAGGAGGCGGAAGCGGCGGTGGCGGAGCTCGAAGCGCAGGTGGCGAAGGTGGTGGCGGCGCTCGAGGACCCGGCCCTCTACACGCGTCCCAACGGCGCTGCGAGGGCCCACGAGCTCGGCGCACGGCTCGAGACGCTGAAGCACGAACTCGAGACGGGACTCGAGCGGTGGACGCAGGCGACCGAGCAGGTCGAGGCGCGAGCGCCGCGAGGAGGCTCAGTTTAGGCGGGGGTCCCGCCCTGGACACCGCAGCCCGCAGGGGTCTAATGTCTCGCATGCCCAACCGACTGTTTCCTGCGCTGACCATCCTCCTGCTGGCCCTCACCGCGAGCGCCGGCGCCGCCCAGACCCCCCCGACCCCCCCGGCCCCCCCCGCCCTGCAACTTCGCTGGGAGCTCGCGGGAGACAGCGTCACAGGCGACTGGGGCGTCTCGCGAGCGGCCTTCACCCTCACCAACCGCGGCACCAAGCCGCTCGCCTCGACCGGATGGGTGATCTACTTCAACGCGCTCCATTCGGCGCTGCCCGGCAGCGTGGCGAGCGGGTTCATCATCGAGGACGTGATCGCTGACCTGCATCGGCTCGCGCCGGCAGCGGGCTTCGCGGGACTGGCCCCCGGTGGCAGCGTTCGTATCCCCTACCTCACCGGCCTGCTCCTCAACGTCAGCTTCGTTCCGAAGGGCCCCTACATCGTCTTCGACGACGCGAAGGACGTGGGCGTCCGCTTGAACGATTACGTCGCCGTTCCCTTCGAACGGGCCCCACAGGACGGGGGGCGCTATCCCCGCGTGATGAGCCCTGAGAAACAGTTCGCACTTGACTCCGCGATCCGCGTAACTCCCGCGAGCGAGCTGCCGCCCGTGTTCCCAACGCCGCTGGAGGTGACACCGGGAGCGGGAACGCTGCAACTCACGGCCATGCCGTCCGTCGAAGCGCCCGAGGCGCTCAAGAACGAGGCGGCGTTCGCGGCGGAATACCTGCGCCCCTACTTCGGCGCCACCCGCAAGGCAGCTGGCCCGCCCCTGCGACTCGAGGTGGGTCCCGTGGCAGGCCAGACCTCGGCCGAGGCGTACACGCTGGTCGTGGATCCCGCCCAAGGGGTGCGGGTCGTGGGCGTTTCGCCTGCCGGTGTCTTCTACGGTCTCCAGTCGCTGCGCAGCCTGCTGCCCGCGCCCACGCCGCGGACCGGTCTTGTCCTACCGGCCATCAGGGTGGTAGACGCTCCCCGCTTCGGCTACCGCGGCTTCATGCTCGACGTCGCCCGGAATTTCCATCCCAAAGCCGTGGTGCTGCGCACGCTCGACCTGTTGGCTCGCTACAAGATCAATGTCCTCCACCTCCATCTCACAGACGACGAGGGCTGGCGCGTCGAGATCCCGAGCCTGCCTGAGCTCACAGCGGTGGGCGCGCGACGCGGCCACCCGCCCGATTCGGACCGACACCTTCCACCCGCATTCGGCTCGGGGCCCGACGTAGACAGGCCTTGGGGCAGCGGCTTCTTTTCCCGCGCGGACTACGCCGAGATCCTGCGCTACGCGGCGGCGCGGCACATCGAGGTGATTCCCGAGCTCGAGATGCCGGGCCACGCGCGCGCCGCGATCGAGGCCATGCAAGGCAACCGGCAGTACCGACTCAACGACCCAGACGATCACTCGGTGTACAGATCGCCGCAGGGCTACCACGACAACGTGATGAACCCGGTGCTCGAGTCGACGTACGGGTTCATCGAGCGTGTGGTGGGCGATCTCGTGGCGATCCACCGTGAGGCGGGCGCGCCGCTGCGCCACATTCACATGGGAGGCGACGAGGTCCCGGCCGGCGTCTGGCAAGGTTCGCCGGCGGTGCAGGCGTACCTGAAGGCGCACGACCTCACGACTGTCGATGACTTGTGGTTCGTCTTCTACGGCCGGGTGCTCAAGGCGCACGACCTGCTGCCGTCGGGCTGGGAAGAGATCGCGGTGCGCAAGACCCAGCGGGGCGGGCAACAGGCGAACATCCCCAATCCCGATTTCGCCGCGCGCGGCTGGCGCGCCTACGTCTGGAGCAACGTGCCGGGTAGAGGCGCCGAGGACCTCGCTTACCGCCTCGCGAATGGCGGGTACGACGTAGTGTTGAGTCCCGTGACCAATCTCTACTTCGATCTCGCGTGGAATCCGAACCCGGAGGAGACGGGGCTTGACTGGGGAGGCTACGTGGACCTCCAGAAGCCCTTCGAGTTCATCCCGTTCGATTACTACCGCAACGTCCCCGTCAACCCCGCCGTGTTCGTCGGGAAGGATCGGCTCACCGACTACGGTCAGGCCCACATCGTGGGGATTCAGGGCAACCTGTGGTCCGAGACGCTCGGAGCCGAGGGGCGGCTCGAGTACATGATGGCCCCGAAGGTGTTCGGGCTGGCCGAGCGGGCGTGGGCGCCCGACCCGGACTGGGCCAGGGAGCGCGACTCCGCAAAGTCCGAGTCCCTGTACCGCGAAGCCTGGTCTCGCTTCGTCAATGTGATTGGCCAGCGCGAGCTGCCCCGGCTCGATCGCGAGGTTCCGGGCATCAACTACCGGATCCCCACGCCGGGTCTCAAGGCCGATGGCGGCGTGGTGCGCTGCAGCGTGGAGCTGCCGGGGTTCACCTTGCGCTATACGACCGACGGCAGCGAGCCCACCGTGCGGAGCCCCGTGGTCCGCGGTCCGATCCCGTTCCGCGGGACCGTCCGCGTCGCGGCGTTCAGCACCACGGGCCGCAAGGGCCACACGGCGCGCCGGACGGCTCCCTGAGAGAATGACTCCGGTCTCGGGCGCGTCCAGGGTAGTCATCGTCCTTCTTGGCATCGCGTGCCTCGCCTGTGCGCAGCCGTCGCTGCCGTCGCCCGGCGAGGCGAGCGCGGGCATCGACTCGTTGAATGCACGTATCGTCCAAGCGTACCGGAGTCACGACCCACAGGCGTATGCCGCGCTGTACACCGACACGGCGGTGTTCGAGTGGCCCGCGTTCAACACCGTTCGCGGGCCGACTGCGCTGGCGGCGATGGCGCGCGAGAACTGGGCGCTTTTAAAAGACATGGACCTCCGTCTGACCGTCGCGACTCGACACGTCACGCCGAATCACGCCACGGAGTTCGGCGCCTTCGAGCAGTCCTGGCGCGACGCGAGCGGCGCTCGCGTGACGGAGTTCGGCCGGTACGTCGCGTTTCTGCTGCGGCAGCAGGACGGCAGCTGGCGGATGGACCGGTTCTTCGGGTTCGAGGACTCGACCCGGCCGCGTTCACCTCGGCCTTGAGCGCGCAGTATCTTGGTTGACATGACCGACCGACGATACAACGACAAAGAGATGGCGGCGATCTTCCGCGCCGCAACGGAAGGGTCGCAACGCCCTCAGCGGGACGTGCCCACCGAGGAAGGCTTGACGCTCACCGAGCTGCAAGCCATCGGCCGTGAGGTCGGGATCTCGCCGGCCGCGGTGGCGCAGGCCGCCCAAGCCCTCGATGTCCGGCAAGGGGCTGCATCGCAGACGATCTTTGGACTCCCGATCGGCGTGGCACGCACGGTGAACCTCAATCGCCGGCTCACCGATCACGAGTGGGAGCAGCTGGTCGTCCAGTTGCGTGAGGTGTTCGACGCTCGAGGCACCACGCGCTCGGACGGTTCATTTCGGCAGTGGACCAACGGGAACTTGCAGGTTCTGCTCGAGCCGACGGAAACGGGCCACCGGCTTCGTTTCCGGACGGTGCACGGCGCGGCTCGCGCCTCGATTGGCGCCGGGTTGGCGGCCCTTGGCGTGACGGCGACGGTCGCTATCGCGACCACAGTCAGTGGCCACGTGGGCGACGCGATGTCAGGGATCGTGTTTCTCCTCGCTGCGGGTGTGGGAATGATTCTGAACGGCGCGATGCGGTTACCGAGCTGGGCGCGGCTGCGCGGCCGGCAGATGGACGCGCTGGCCGCCCAAATGGCAAGTTCTCCGAATCGCGCTCCGCTGTCGTCGTCGACTCATCCACCGGATGGTCGCGCCACCTAACATGACCACTCCGCGAGCCAACGCTCCACGCGGTTCCGGGGCGACGCTGTCCCAACCCGGGTCCGTAGCGGGCGTGGCCTTGCGAGTGCTCAGCGGTATCACCGGTGCGGTAATTCTGCTGGTCGCGTCCGTATTCACCTTGGGCACCTGTTTGGCCGCGCCCCTGGGCATTATCGCCACTCGCCGCCGTGCCCGGCGCAGAAACCGTCCGTTCACGCGCGGCGGGTCATGGCTTGGCGCTGCGGTGGCCTCGTCGATCGCCGTCGCACTCGTCCTCCTCGTGGTCGTCGCGCTTAGCCCGCGGAGCATGCTTCGGGAAATCCAAAGGTCCGTAGCCGCCTCGCAAGACACGGTCCCAGCGCCGGACTGGCTGACGCGGGTGCTCCCCCAGGCGGCGCGCCCGGATCCCACCACGCAGCAACTCGTTAAGTCTCCCGTTTTCGTGGCGTTTGGGAGCGTCGTCGGTCTCGGCTTCGCTTGCGCATTCTTCGGTTCGATGGCCGGAAGCGCGGGTTGGCTGGGTGCCGTGCTGCTCGGTTACGCGTTCTCGCGTCGACCATCGGCGGGAGGTGAGTCTCCCTGATGCCCGTGTGGCTGATACTGAAGAAGGACATCGTCGACGCCATGGAGCGTAACCTCGTCTTGCCGCCCAGCTGAGGACATGTCAGGTCACTCGTCGGCCCGTGCGATGGTTCTCGTTGCCATAGCCTATGTCGCCATTGGCGTCGGTTTCGGTGCGCTCGCGCAGTCGGCTGACGGCGATCAGGTGCGCCTGTGGCGACTGGCAGCGTGGGTGGCCAGTGCCGCCGTGGCCGCGGTGCAGATTTGGTACGAGCACTATCGAATGGGGAGCTCACCCCGTCCAACGGCGCTGCATGCGGCCGGGGCGGTCGCTCTTGGGGCGTTCGGCATCGCGCTCGCCGCGAACATCCATTGGCTGTTCGCCGCACGACACGGGCAACACTTGCCGCTCCTCGCATTGGTCGCGTGGCCGGTGATCACTGCTGTTCCCGCGTTTCTTGGAGCACTTGTCGCCGCTGCCGTGCTTGATCGGTTTTCGCGGCGCGCCTGACCGAGCAACCAGAGGTACTCGCCCAGGAGAGGTCTCATGACCGCGCCGTCACTCCGCATCCCGTTCCTGGTCTCGTTTCTGGCGCTGCCGTGCTCATCGGCGCTGGTCGGCCAGACGCCCGTCGATACCGCCGCGACCGTCGGAGCCGCCGAGCAAGCCCCGCAAGCCTGGCTCGCCATCATAGACAAGGGCGACATCCCCAAGAGCTGGGACGAGGCCGCCGTCGCCTTTCAGCTCGCGGTGACTCAGGAAAAGTGGGTGCAGGCAGTGAAGAGTGCGCGAGGAGCCTTCGAGCCGTTCGGGGCCCGGCGTCGCATCATGGCCCGCTACACCACCGAACCTCCCAATGCGCCACCGGGCAAGTACGTGCTGCTGCAGTACAACACGAACGTCTCCGGTGGTCGGCGCGTCGTGGAGACCGTGGTCCCGGTGCTCGACGGGAAGCGGGGGTGGCGCGTTTCTGGTTACTGGGTCCGGTTGGAGCAGTGAGCGGCCCATACGGGGCGTTGCGCCCACGCCACACTAGGGTGACTTACCCCGCCCTCCCCTGTCGCATCCTCGCCCCCTCGTGCCGCAAAAACGCCCTAGCGGACCGGCGGAATTCGGCAGAGAATTGTTGCATGCGCGAACGCGCCCTGGTACTCGCTCTGTTGGTCTGCGCCACAGCACCGGCGGCTACGCAGGAGCGGGTCGATACCGCGCTCACCATCCAAGGATTCCTCCAGCGCGACAACGAGTTCGGCCAATGGACGATCGTGGTGCCGCTGCCGCTCCGGGTGCTGGGCCAGCAGACCTATGTCGTGCCAGTGGTCGGTAAGCCGGAGCGCTGGAGTCGCTACCTCAATCGGTACATCGAGGCCAAGGGGACGGTCACGCGTCTCCCCGAGCGCGGCAATCCCAGCATCGGTATGGAAGTGGAAGACGCGAAAGAGCTCGACCCGCCGGTCCACGCCGACGTCACACTCTCCGTGATCCCCGATCGCTTCAGCTGGAAAGATGCGAACGGAGACCCCACGGGCGTGAATCCGGTGTTCGTGTACTCGATCCTCAACCGGCGGGCCGCGCCGATCTACTTCCTGCTCCCGACGAACCGCTTCCTGTGCGCCACCGTCAAGACGAGCGACGGGGTCAGGGTGTGGGACACCACGACGATGGTCCTGAGTCCGGATGCCCGACGCTTCACCATGCAGCGCGGCGGGCGGTTCCGGGACGCCATCCACTTCCCCCAGGATGCCGCGGCCCGGCCGGGACACTACTTCGCGCGCGTGGGCGTGTGCGACGTGGACGACTACGACATCACCGCGGAGTTCGACGTGCGCTAACGCCTTGACATCGGCTTGAGAGCGGCGCGCGAACGTCGGGTCATGCACCCCTCCGCCACGCCGGCCGCTGTGCTCTTTGCCTACGCCTTCGTGTCCAACATCGCCCTCGCCGTCGTGCCGCACGAGCCCGCCATCATCTGGTACGGGCCCCGGCTCGGCGTCTGGACCACAACGCTCATCGCCACAGCGGGCACGATGCTCGCCGCCGTCGTGGACCACCGGCTGCTCGCGCCGCTGATCGGCCGGATGGCGCAGCGGAGTTCCGGAGGTCAGGGGGTGGGGACGGCGTGGCCTGAGCGCCTCTTCCGTCGCTACCCCGTCGCGACCATCGCGCTGTCGGGTTTGACGCCGCGGCCGTTTTTTCCGTTCAAAGCCCTCGCGTTTGCGACCGGTTGTCCCGCGGGGAAGTACACCGTCGCCGTCGCGACGCGCTGCGTCCCGCGTTACGCGCTGCTCGCCTGGCTCGGCGCCGCCGTGCAGGTCCCGGTGTGGGTCATGGTCGTGCTGTTCGCGCTCCTGATGATCCCCTCGCTCCGGTTGGTCTGGTGGCCGCGCGCCGCGAGCTGACGTTCCTGCTCGCCGAGCCCGAGCGGCGGCTGCTCCGCGCCATCGCCGCGCGGTTGCCGCCGTGGGTGACCTCCGACGGCCTGACCGCCCTCGGCATGGTGGCGGCGGTCGGCGCGGGAGTGGCATACGCGCTCTCCACGTTGAGCGCCGCGTGGCTCTGGGCGGCGAGCGCCCTGTTGGTGGTGAACTGGTTCGGGGACAGTCTGGACGGCACGCTCGCGCGGGTGCGCCGCGCAGAGCGGCCGCGCTACGGCTAGTACCTGGATCACATGGTCGATGCGTTCTCGACGGCGGCGATCGGCGCGGGCATCGGGCTTTCGCCCTACGTGAATCTCGGCGTGGCGCTGGCAGGCGTGATCGCCTACCTCATCCTGTCGATCAACATCTACCTCGAGTCGCAGGCGTTCGGTGTGTTTCGGCTGGGGTACAGTCGGATCGGCCCGACCGAGGCTCGCATCGTGTTGATCGCCGCCAACGCCACGCTGGCGCTGATCGGGCCGAGCGCGGCCGCCGTGCCGATCGCGACCGGCGTGGTGACCGCGCTCGTCGTTGGGATGCTGGTCATGGTGGCGGTGCGGATCGGTCGCAACTTGTCCCAGCTGGCGCGGCTCGAGCCGCCCCCGCCCCCGTTACCCTACCGCCGCACCGCGTTCACCACGGCTACACCACCGTAAGCGACGCCGCTTATCCGGCGCTCACCACGCGACGGCGTAATTGGAGAAGTGATCGACCCGCCCCGTGACCTGCTTGGCGAGCAGGTTGTCGATCGATAAGAGGTACGAGAGGATGCCGAGCCCGTCGCTGACGTACGCGATCCGCTTCGGCAGCAATCGGCCGAGCAGGTTGCAGTTCGCGTAGCTCATGGTGAGAGAAGCGGACCGCTCGAACCTCAGCCCTTCCGGCTGGAAGTGAACGACGTTGACCCCGAGGCCGGTCACCAGCACAGCGGTGATCGCCACCGGGGAGGACAGCGCTCCGGCCGGTACCGTCAGCGTATGCGGCCCGACGCGAATCGTGCCGCCTTTGGACCCGATGGTCCGTGTCGCCGTGGCGTACGAAAGGTTGGAGCATTGCAGCAGCCCCGTGCCTCCGAGGAGGTCCCCGATGAGCGATGCTTGGGGGGCGGCGGGCGGGCCTGACTCCGGGGGGCTCATCAGGGCCCGGTCGGTGCACCCGGCCACGACCAGCGCGATCACCAGCCAATGAACGGCCTTCATGACCTCACCTTTCTCTCTTGAGAGCGCGGAGCAATAGGAACGTCCGGCGTAGCCTGTGACACTCCCGGGTTCTTCGTAGCCAGTAGGTCTGGAATCGCCAGCAACGCGTCCAGTTTCTCGGTCTCGACCTTCGCGCGCAGCCGTTCGAACGTGGCCCGCGCCGACAGCGCGATCTGTTTTGCCGCCGCGACGTCGCCGAGCAGGGCCAACAGGTGGGCGAGATCGCGCTGGGCGCTGGCGACGAGCATCGGGCGCTGGTGCTCGGTCGCGCGGTCGATCACCTGGCGCAGCATCGCTTCCGCCTCCGGCGCCTTCCCTGCGATGCCGAGTGCCACGGCGAGAATCCGCAGGTCCTCGGTCTCGAGCACCGCGTCCTTCAGCTCACGGTGCACGGCCAGGGCCCGCTTCGCGTCCCGGATGGCGGACTCGGGCTCACCCCGGGCAACCCGGATTTCGGCCAGTCCCGCGAGGGCCTGGGCCTGGAGCGCCCGGTCGCCCATTCGCTCGGCCTCGCGCAACGCCGCATCGGCGGCCTGCAGCGCGCGGTCCAGCTGCCCCTGCTCGCGGTATGTGATCCCGAGATTGTGCTGCGACTCGACGACGCCGCGGTTGTAGCTGGCCTTTTCGTACGCGGTGATCGCGCGGCTGTACGCCCCGACCGCCCGGTTGTAGTCCCCCTGCATGTTGGCAATGATGCCGAGGTTGTTGGCACACCGGCCGACCGTGGCCATATCGTTGTCCTGCATCGCCCGTTCCTGCGCCCGCGTGAAGAAGTACGTCGCCTCACCGATCCCGCCCCGCTCCAGCGCGATCGCGCCGGACACGTTGAGGGCCCGCACTTCGATCGTACGGTCGCCCAGCATCCGCGCCCGCAACTGCGCGACCATGGCCCACTGCTGTCCGAGGTCCAGTCGACCGAGTCGGGCGTGCGCGATGCCGGACAGCAGGGTCAGCATGGGGGACTGCTCGAGCTCATCGGAGGAGCGCTTGCTCAGATAGGCGAGTAGCTCCGCGTAGAGCCCCGCATCGGCCAGGGCTTGCGCCGCATTGAGCGGCGCGAGTGATCCCCGCAACTCGGCCGCGAAATCGTCGTCCCAGTTCTGGTTGGCCAAGTCGCGAATTTTGCCTTCGGCGCCGAGGCGCGTGAAGATTGCCTTGGCGCGCCGCGCGGCGACCTGGGCTTCGGAGATCCGCCCGCTGCACCGCAGCAGTACTGCGAGGTCCCGTGTCGCTTCGGCCAGGAGCTGGGGCCGCCCGTGCGACTCGGCGCGCGCGATCACCTCGCCCAACGCAACCTCGGCGGCCGCCCACTGGCCCTCGGCAGCGTAGAGCGACGCCACGACGCGCAAATCCTCGGCCTCGCCGACGGTATCGCGCAGCCCGCCGCGGATCTCCCGCACCCGGTCCAGCTCGGCGCGCGCCTGCTCGAGCTCGCCGCGGACCACGCGGATTTCCGCTCGCCCCCTGAGCGTCAGCGCCCGGAGTGTACGATCCCCGTCGGCTTCCGCCTCCGCGACAGCCCGGTCGGCCGCGGCCAACGACTGGTCGAACGCCCCCTGGTCCCGATACGCGATCGCCTGGTTGTGCTGGCATTCGGCGACGCCCCGCCGCACGCCGGCGCGCTCGAAGGCAGCCGCGGCGATCTCCCAGGACCCGATCGCCTCCGCGTGCCGTCCCCGCAGATTGCTGATGATCCCGAGATTGTTGGAGCAGCGGCCGGTGGTCACGGCGTCCCCGTCCCGGCTGGCGGCCAACAGGGCCTGCGTGAAGTAGTCCGCGGCCTCGTCGATCCGCCCGCTCACGAGGGCGATGGCGCCCCGTGCATTCAGGGCGTGGCGCTCGACCGTCTGCTCGTCCCGCTTGCGGGCGAGGTCGAGGGCCAGATCGAGCCAGCGTTGTCCCTCATCGCGCCGCCCGAGCCGCGCGTGCGCGGTTCCGAACAGCAGCGCGAGACTCGGCGAATCGGCCAGCTCGCTCGCCGGTTGCGCGCCGAGGTACTCGATGACCTCGGCATGGCGCCCGGCGGCGGCAAGCTGCCGGGCGGTGTCCACTATGAATGACGGCGAATGCATCGGCACTCTCGCCCGGCTACCAGGAAACGGCGTACTCGGAGAAGTGGGGCAACGCGCTGACGAACGATTTCTCCGCCAGCTCTTTCACGGCCGGGATCGGCTCCCACACGCCGTTCGCGCCCTCGCGATACCACAGCCCCAGCAACTGGCTCTCGATGTAGGCGTCGGTGCCGTCCACCACACCGTCGCCGTTCAGGTCACCGTCCGCGCCGCCATAGGAGATTTGCAGCTGGCCGGGTTCGCCGAACAGCAATCCCGTCGGCTCGAGCGACACCTTGATGTTGTCGGGATCGATCGTCACCGTGATCAGCACAGAATCCCCGGGCGCGAGATCGCCGAGACCAGGGACGTATGCCGGATCAGTGGTCGTGAGTCGCAAGAATGCAGAGCTCGTGTCCCCGGTGGCGCTCAGGTAGTTGATCTGAAGAGAGCGCGGCTGGCCGCGCACCGCCCAGAACGAGGCCGTGTAGCGCTCGAGCCGCAGCCCCGCGGACAGCGAGGCCCGGAGAGCGCCGCCGCCGGGAGGACCGGCGAGCGTGCCCGTCGCGCTGAACTGCGGCGCCGAGCCCCCGGCCCACCGGAGGAAGTGGGGGGTCGGGGCCGCGGGCTGCCCGGCCGCCGTGGGATGCGGCCCGTTGGTGCATCGGGCCGCGAACAGCGCGAGCGCGAGCGGGATCAGGGAGCGGCGAACGGACATGCGATTCTCCGAGGGCATGTGGGTCCTACGCCCGGCGACGAATTACGTCCCCGGACTCCTGGGATTCTTTTTGAGCTCGACAAAGGCTTGGAGGGACAACAAGCATCTTGACTGCGGCGGTCATGGTCCGCACTTTGTGGACTAGTTGCGTCCCACCCCACGGTGTTGTGGGGACGCATTACGTCACTAAAGTAGAGACGATTTGAGATCTGTCAAGAGGGAAAAAGGACCTATGAAGGAGACAACTGCCGAACGGCTTACCCTCCTCCTGGAGGTCTTCAGCCCCTGGGATGGCATTTCGTTGACCTATCGGCAGTTCGCCGCCGAGCTAGGGCCGCCGGTGACCGAGGCGGCCGTCAAGAAGTGGCCGCAGCGCAAGAAGTTCCCATCGGATGTGGCCCGACTGATCGTTGCCAGGGCGAGAGAGCGTGGCCTGACGGGCGTAACCTTGGAGTGGCTGCTATGGGGGGAAGGTGCAGGGCCCGAAAAGGCCCCCAAGACGACCCCCGCCGGCTCCACAGGGCAGCACCGTCTGACTACCCAGGATGAGGCACAGGAGCCGCACGGCCGATTCGCGGCGGAGATTGCCGGCGCCTTGGAGGCGGACCTCAGTCACAATGAATTCGGCCAGTGGTCCTCGGTCGAGGTGCAGCACACGGTCATCTGGGCGCTCAAGGACCTGGCCCGCCGGCTTTGGGTGCTGCGATTCAACATGGGGAAGACTTTCGAGCTGACCGACCAGTGGGCTGGAACGATTGGCCTTCCGGTCCGGCCCCCTGAACCGTCATCGGAAGAACGACCGTAGCCTACACCCGCAGCTGACCGAGCAGCCGGCCTGCCGTCCGGAATACCTGATCCCACATCGCGGGCGTGAGCTTGCCGGTGTTGGTGTTTTGCCGACTCGGGTGGTACGACGCGATGACCACGCACCCGTCGGGCAGCGTCGTCGCCACGCCGTGGGTGAACGGAGGCCGCGAGCGCGGCGGGAGCCGCTCCCACCACCCGGCCGCTTTGAGCCAGGTCTCATGCGCGATCCGGCCGAGCGTCACCACCACCCGCACTCGTTGGAGCAATCGCAGCTCGGCGGCGATATACGGCCGGCAGCGCTCGAGCTCACCGCGGCTGGGCTTGTTGCCGGGCGGCGCGCAGCGCGCCGCCGCGGTGATGTAGCAGTCGATGAGCGTCAGGCCGTCGTCGCGCGCCAGCGATTGCGGTTGGCTCGCGAACCCGTGGCGATACAATGCCTCGTACAACCAGTTGCCGCTCGAGTCTCCCGTGAACATGCGCCCGGTGCGGTTCGCGCCATGCGCCGCAGGGGCGAGTCCCACGACGAGCAACCGCGCCTCGGCATCGCCAAAGCCCGGGACGGGCTTTCCCCAGTACTCCCAGTCGCGAAACTCACGTTTCTTCTCCCGAGCTACCCGGCGGCAATAGGCGCGCAGGCGCGGGCAGCGGGTGCAACGGATGATGGAGCGATTGACGGCGGGGATGGTCGACAGTACAGCGAGGGTCATTCGCCGAATCTAATCCGCGGCTCAAGCCGCGACTCGGCACTACCGCTGAAGCGGCCCGGCGGCGCCCGTTTACGGGCAGTGCCGAGCCGCGAGTTCACTCGCGCGTTGCGTCTAGGGGAATCTGATCGGGAGCCCCTGGCGCACGCTGCCCTGGATCGTGAACGCCTGCACCGCCACCGCGGCGCCGAGTAGCCAGGGGCGCCAGCGCGGTGGCGCCGCCGCGGCCGCACCGAGTACGCCGAGACCGGCGAGGGCGGTGTAGCTGTTCACCCGGCCCACGCTCGGCCGCTCGCCCAGCAGCGGATTGGACTCGCGGAAGCCTACCCATCCCTGGCGGGCGAGCTCACGAGTCTGCGCGGCATCGATCAACAGGGTGACGACGAACGCACTGGCCAAGGCGGTGTGCGAGTGCGTCCACGACACGCGCGCGGGAAGCCGTGTCAGATACTCCGTACTCCAGGACGCCCTTGCCGGCATCGCGACCGCAACGGCGTGAAGCGCGCGACGATCCGGACTGGGCCGCAAGGGACGCTGAACCCGGGCGGTGAGCGCTCCCAGAAACGGGTTGGGCGTGAGATAGATGTAGGACGCGGCCCGGAGGCTCGGTACGCGGGAGGCCTTTTGGGCAGCCGCGGGCGTGAGCCATCCGCCGACCGCCACCACCGCGACGAGCGCTGCTTTGATGGGCTGCATGGCTTCGGCAAGGGCAAAGGGGGTGCCACGCATCCGTACATAGCGCTAAAGCCGCACCGTGACTGGGCTCACGGGCATTCCACGACATCGGGGCGCATGTCGCAAATGCCCGGTTTTTGTGGCCCGGTTGCGACAGTTTCGCCGCGAACCGGACCACCCCGCCGGGTCACTCGTTTGTGCTCCCAAGGCTCACTCGCTATCCGTTAGGACGCAGCCCCCCCCCAACCGGGACTCAAAATGGCACGCCTGTTCTGGATGACCCTCATGGCCGCCTTTGCAGGCGCCCTATTGCTCGGAGCCTCCTGGGCCGCCGCCTTTTACACCGTGGGTGATCTGCTCGGCGCTCCCCCCCCCGAGTTGGGCAAACAGTCCACGGACTTTCTGTGGAAGGGCGCACCCGAGCTGCCGGGACACCCGCGCGTGTGGCGCTTCGTCTTCGGACCCACCCGCATCCCGGGAGCCCCCGCCGTGCGGATCTACATCAGTCCCCTCGGCCAATTGGTCAAGACTGAGCCGGCCGATCTGGCCGAGCGGGTGAAGCTGATGGAGCGGGGCTACTGACGAGGCGTCGGCTTGCCCGCGTATTCCAGCGCCACTACGTTCCGCCCGACGGATGCAACACGTTGGAGAGGTGGCCGAGTGGCTGAAGGCGGCGGTTTGCTAAACCGTTATAGGGGCTAATACCCCTATCGGGGGTTCGAATCCCCCCCTCTCCGTGACGGAAGCAGGTGCTAGGTACTAGGTGCTAGGTCTTAGGCCCCCTAACCCCTAGCCCCTAATCCCTAGCCCCCAGCAACCATGTCCACCCGCGTCCGCTTCGCTCCGTCCCCGACGGGCTATCTCCACGTCGGAGGCGCCCGCACCGCCCTCTTCAACTGGCTGTACGCCCGCCACGAGGGCGGCAAGTTCCTGCTGCGCATCGAAGACACCGACAAGGCGCGCTCGACCGACGAGCATACGCAGGTGATCCTCGACGGCCTCACCTGGCTGGGCCTCGACTGGGACGAGGAGCTCGTGTTCCAGGGCGCCCGCGTGAAGCGCCACCAGGAAATCGCCGACCGTCTCCTCGCCGAGGGCAAGGCGTACATGGAGGAGGGCGCGATCCGATTCCGCGTGCCGCCCGGCGAGATCGCTTGGGAGGACGCGGTGCACGGCGGGATTTCGTTCCAGGGCGCCGATATCAAGGATTTCATCATCCTGCGCTCCGATCGCACGCCGATCTACAACCTCGCCGTGGTCGTGGACGATCTCGACATGCGAATCACCCACGTGCTGCGCGGCGACGACCATATCTCGAACACGCCCAAGCAGATCGCGCTGTACCGCGCGCTCGGCGCCCCGCTGCCGGTGTTCGGCCACGTTCCCATGATCAACGGCCCCGACGGCAAGAAGCTCTCCAAGCGTCACGGCGCGACGGCGGTGGGCGACTATCAGCACATGGGTATTCTCCCCGCCGCCATGCGGAACTTCCTGGCGCTGCTCGGCTGGAGTCCCGGGGGCGACCGCGAGATCATGACGCTGGACGAGATGATCAAGCTGTTTTCGTTCGCCGGGATCCAGCAAAAAGCCGCGATCTTCGACATGACGAAGCTCGAGTGGATGAACGGCCAGTACCTCTCGATGACGCCCGCCGAGGATCTCTACCCGCTCGTGGCTCCACAGCTGGCGCAGCTCGGGGTGAATGGGAACAAGGAGGCGGTGCTCAAGGCGATCGCCGCCGTGAAGACCCGGTCGCGCACCACGCTCGATGTCGCGCGCCAGGTGGCCGCCCGGCTGGACCCGAAGCACGTCGTCGTGGACGAGAAGGCAAAGCAGGAGATCGCGAAGGATCCAGCCGGCTACAAGGCGTCGCTCGAGGCGAGTGTCGCGGCGCTCAAGGAGACCGACTGGACCCCCGAGCAGCTCGAGCGGCGGCTGCGCGCGCTAGCAGAGCAGCAGGGTGTGGCGGCGGGGAAAATCTTCCAGCCGATTCGCATCGCGCTCACTGGCGGCACCGTGTCGGAGCCGGTGAACGAGCTGCTGTATGTGGTGGGGAAAGAGGCGGCGCTGGAGCGGCTGAAAGTGGCGACTACGGCACCGCGCTGACGCTATCCGTCTTCGCCTGCGTCGTATCGCCCCGGGCTCGACGCTCGGCGTCGCGCTCGGCTTGCTTCCGCGCCCGCAGGTCGCGCACGTACTGCTTGAACAACCGCAGTGTCTCGGTGCGTCGGGCCGCCTGCATCAGGTCCTCCCGCATCTCGTCAAGCTGGCGCGCCCGCCGTTGCTCGTCGTAGTTCCCCTGCGGCAGGCTGATCGGTAGGAGCGCCAGCGCTGCCGTGGGAATCTTGATGCCCGCCACATGGATGAACTGCGAGTCGATACCGAACACCTTCCCGGCTACGT
>WNFD01002059.1_pt1 | contig 20250 bp, 15 predicted proteins | sample 5400491 | NCBI WGS metagenome assembly WNFD01 (sample SAMN13153343, study PRJNA577476) | soil metagenome | isolation source: 120 cm saprolite under Douglas fir tree site 2 hole 2 replicate 2 | place: USA:California | collected 2015-04-18
CGAGTAAAAGCGCTCGTCGGGGACCCCGGTTCGCGATGATGCTGCGAAGGATGGGGCCCCCGGGCTTTTTGGGTCAGGCGGAGGGTTGTCAGGGCGATGATTGTTGCAGCTATGAGGACCACGGCGATGAGGGAGGCGGTGTGAAGGACTTGGTCGTGAGGGGGGTCGCCGGTGTGGTGGAAGAGGAAGTTGTCCTGGATGCGCATGTTGGGGATGATGGCTATGGCGATCTGGACGTAACGTCGTTCGTAGGCGGCGGGGAGGATGTAGAAGGCAGCGAGGCCGAGACCGAGAGCGGTTCCGGCGGCGGTGTTGATGGCTAGTTGGAGTGGTGTTTGGGAGGGTGCGGTGGTGGTTTTGGCATGGGCGGGCGCGGTCGCGCTGGCGCGCGATGCACCCATCTCAGAATCGAGATATGGGGCACCCGGATTCCTGGCGCTCAGGTGATTCGATGCCACACGTGGAAATTGTTTTGAGAAATCGGTGGCTAGTCGAATTGCGGTGAGGAGGGCGAGGGCGTAGCAGGACATGACGGCGGCGGGGGCATTGGTTAGCCAGAGGAGAGCTATGGGGATGGCTAAGCGGGGGATGGTGACTTGCTTGCGCAGGATGGAGTGGAGGAGGAGGGGGATCAAGGCGGCGGCCAGGAGTTCGGCGTAGGCGGTGCGCTCGTATGCGGTGAAGAGCATGTAGGGGTTCACTGTGTAGAGCGTCGCGGCCATGAGCGCGGCTGTCGGGGTGGTGAAGTCGCGGGCTAGACGGTGTAGGGCGAGGCCGCTGGCGGTTAGGGCTAGCCAGGTGTAGATAATCGGGGTCCATGCCCATGGGAAGAGGAGGCCGAGGATGGCGCCGATCATCCAGGAGAGAGGTGGGTAGAAGACGAAGCGGGGTTCGCCGGCGTTGTATGCGGCGATGTAGGCCCAGTGGGGGTGCAAGTTGCCGTGGGTGAACTGGCGGGCGGCTTCCATCCAGCTGAGGAGGTGGAAGTCGAAGTCGTGGCCGCAGGAGCAGCCTTTTATGAGGAGGGGCAGGATGGCGAGGAACGCGGCTAGAGGGATGAGGAGGTACGGTAGCCGGGCTCGTTGCATGGAGTGAGGGTATCGCAGATGGGCTTTGGCGGCTGGGATGGAGCGTTGATGGTGTCAGAATTGGCGGGAGCGGTCGCGCTTTCGCGCGATGCCCACATCTCAAAATCGAGATATGGGGCACCCGGCTTTATTGGCTGGGATGGAGAAAGGCGGTCTCGCTTCGCTCGACAACCCACCCTTTGCGATAAGACTGTCAAAAAGATGGGCCACCCGGCTTTCGCGAACCACGATAGGCTGTGGTTGCTTCGGTCGAGATGACGATTTGTCTGGTGGACGAGACAACAACTGAAAAAGAAAAAGCAGATCCCCTACGGGGATGACAACAAGAAAGGCAAGAGCAAAAACGAAGGCGGTGGCCTGGTAGAGGTCGAGGTGGAGAAGCGGATTTCTCCACTGCGCCGCTCACAAATGCGTGAGCGGCTTCGGTCGAAATGACGGTGGGTTTCCGATTCAGGAAACAAGCAGCGGCGATGGCAGGGACTAATGGGCTCCGGCGGGGGCTTTGCCGGGTTTTACTTTTTTGAAGAGCCAGACGATGCCTACGCAGAAGAAGCAGAGGAGGGAGAGCCAGCGGAAGACGTCGACGAAGGCCCAGTTGGAGGCCTGGCGCTGGAGTTGTTGGTAGAGTGTGGCCTGGGCTGGGGCGAGAGCGTTGGAGGGGCCGAAGGGACCGCTGCCGGGACCACTGAAGTAGTTCTGAAGGGCGCGGAGGCTGTTCTGGAACTGCTGGCCGGTGCGGGGGACGGAGTTGATGATCTCGTTCTGGTGGACGGCGCTGCGGCGGGTGAGGAGAGTCTGGGCGATGGAGATGCCGATGGAGCCGCCTACGTTGCGCATGAGGTTGAAGAGGCCGCTGGCGTTGCCGATTTGTTTGTTGTCGAGGGTGCCGTAGGCGGCGGTGCTGATGGGGACGAAGACGAAGCTGAGGCCGAAGCCGGTGATGAGGATGGGTAGAAGGAGGGTGGTGGGGGAGAGGTCAAGAGTGACGTTGCCGAAGTAGAGCGTGGTGAGGCCGAAGGTGAGGAATCCGAAGGTGAGGAGGTAACGGGGGTCTACTTTGTTCGACAGGTAGCCGATGATGGGCATGCCGCAGATGGCTCCGATGCCTCGGGGGGCGACGACGAGGCCGGCGGTGAAGGCGGTGTAGCCGAGGAGCTCCTGATAGAAGAGCGGGAGGACGGTGACGGTTGAGTAGATGCCAATGCCGAACATGAAGATGAGAGCGCAGCCGAGGAGGAAGTTGCGGTCTTTGAGGACTTTGAGATCGACGATGGTGTCTTTGTCGCGCCAGCAGTGCCAGCAGAAGTAAATGAAGGACGTGATGAGGAAGAAGACGGCCCAGCGAATCCAGGTGGCTCCGAACCAGTCGTCTTCCTGGCCCTTGTCGAGGACGACCTGGAGGCAGCCAGTCCAGATGACTAGAGCGGCGAAGCCGTAGCGGTCGAGCGGGGGGACCTTGGCTTTGCTGATGTAGGGCGGATCGAAGATGAAGCGGTTGATCATGAAGAGAGCGAGGATGCCGATGGGGATGTTGATGTAGAAGGCGTAGCGCCAAGAGTAGGTGTCGGTGAGCCAGCCCCCGAGGGTGGGGCCCAAAACGGGGGCTACGACGACTCCGAAGGCGAAGACGGCCATGGCGGCTCCGCGTTTTTTGGGCGGGAACGACTCGAGGAGGATGGCTTGCGAGAGAGGCTGGAGGGCTCCGCCGCCTGCGCCCTGGACGACGCGGGCGAGAAGCATGATGGCGAGGGTGGGGGCGGCTCCGCAGGCGAAGCTGGCAATGGTGAAGATGGTGACGCAGGACATGAGGAAGCGCTTGCGGCCGAAGCGGAGGGAGAACCAGTTGCTGGCGGGGAGGACGATGGCGTTGGCGACGAGGTAGCTGGTGAGGACCCAGGTGGCTTCGTCGGTGGAGGCGGAGAGGGAGCCGGCGATGTAGGGGAGGGCGACGGAGGCGATGGCGGTGTCGAGGACCTCCATGAAGGTCGCAAGCATGACGGAGGCGGCGATCAGCCAGGGGTTGATGCCGTGGGAGGCTTCAGCGGATTGATCTGGAGGTGCGACTGCGGCTGAGGCCATGGGTTGGAGGTGACTCTTTCTTGTGGGAGTGATTGTCTCCTATGTAGAGGCAAAAAAGGGAGTAGGGGATGCCTTTTTCGGCGAGGCCTTCGCTTGCGAGACGAAAAAGCGGCAGTCCCGTTCGTGCATGGGACTGCCGCTTGGTTTGGGTTGAGTTGTTGGGTTGTTTTATCGGCCGGGGACGAGTCGCAGCGCTAGTAGCCGTTGCGGCCGTTCGGGGCCACCGTTTGGGAGACCGTGTGGACGGATCCGACCCTGCGCGCGGAGGGGGGATGCCGGAGGGCGGGAATCTGGGTCGCTTCGATGCTCTTGGGAAGCTCGTAGGGTTGCGGCTCGGAGGCGTCCGGACTCAAGGAGTCGGTGGCCGTGTGGGTTTTGGAGGCGCGTACCGAGGCATCGGCTGAATTGCAGCCTGAGAGTAGACCGGCGAGGAGGCCGGCGAGGCCAAGGGAGGCTATTTTAAAGAGGTTGCGTTTGGTGCGTGAGGCTGGCAGAAAGGACATGAGCTAGGCTCCAAGGTGATGCATGGGTAATGCATGAATTGAGGCAAGCGTACTGGGGGGCATCAGGGGCGACAATGACACCTTCGGGGGACTTGGATTTGTGGTGGAAAAGGCGGCTTTGGAGGCTGGTTTGCTGTGGGCCGGTACTGATAATAAATGGCTTGGGAGGCATGGGAACATAGGGACTATATCGGCGGCATCTTGAGCTGGATTAGGGGGTTAGGAGATTTCGGCGATTTTGGGAATTTGCGAATCGCTTTGGGGGTAAGGTGCATCAGAATAGTTGACAGTAAGTGACTCAAGGTGCGATTCTTGAGCGCGGCTAAAAATATTGAGGGGCAGCGCGCCCGGAAATGGGGACTAGGGATGGCAAAGATTATTGGAATTGACTTGGGAACGACGAACTCCTGCGTGGCCGTGATGGAAGGCGGCGAGGCGAAGGTGATTCCGAATGAAGAGGGCGGGCGGACTACGCCTTCTGTCGTTGCGTTCACGAAGAGCGGGGAGCGGCTGGTTGGGCAGGTGGCCAAGCGGCAGGCGATTACGAACCCGGAGAACACGATCTATTCGATCAAGCGTTTTATGGGTCGCCGGTACAACGAAGTGAACGACGAGATGAAGATGGTGCCGTACAAGGTGGTGCAGCAGGGTGACCACATCGCCGTTGTTGCGCAGGGCAAGGAGTATACGCCGCCTGAGATCTCGGCGATGATTCTGCAAAAACTGAAGAAGGCCGCGGAGGACTACCTCGGGACCTCGGTTAAAGAGGCTGTGATTACGGTTCCGGCTTACTTCAATGACGCGCAGCGGCAGGCGACGAAAGATGCCGGCAGGATTGCCGGGCTTGATGTGAAGCGCATTGTGAACGAGCCGACGGCGGCTGCGCTTGCGTATGGGCTGGATAAGAAGAAGGACGAGACGATTGCGGTTTACGACTTCGGCGGCGGTACGTTCGATATCTCGATCCTTGAGGTTGGCGAGGGCGTCATCGAGGTGAAGTCGACCAATGGCGATACCCACCTGGGCGGCGACAATCTTGACCAGCGGATTGTGGATTGGCTGATTACTGAGTTCAAGTCGGAGACCGGGCTTGACCTGCACTCGAAGGGCAACGAGATGGCGCTGCAGCGGTTGAAGGACTCGGCCGAGCGCGCGAAGATCGAGCTGTCGACGGCGCAGGAGACGGAGATCAATCTGCCGTTCATCACTGCCGATGCGAGCGGGCCGAAGCACCTGGTGCGGAAGCTGACTCGCGCGAAGCTGGAGTCGCTGGTCGATGATCTGCTGCAGCGGTCGATTGGGCCTTGCAAGCAGGCGATGAAGGATGCTGGTATTGACGCGAGCAAGATCGACGAGGTTGTGCTGGTCGGCGGTCAGACGCGTATGCCGAAGATCCAGCAGCTGGTGAAAGAGCTGTTCGGCAAGGAGCCGCATAAGGGTGTGAACCCGGATGAGGTCGTGGCGATCGGCGCGGCGGTGCAGGCTGGCGTGCTGGCGGGCGATGTGAAGGACCTGCTTCTGCTCGATGTGACTCCGCTGACGTTGTCGATTGAGACGATGGGCGGCGTGGCGACGCCGATGATCAACCGGAATACGACGATTCCGACGAAGAAGACGGAGACGTTTTCGACGGCGGCGGACTCGCAGACTGAGGTTGAGGTGCATGTGCTGCAGGGCGAGCGGCCGATGGCAGCGCAGAACCGGACGCTGGGCAAGTTCAAGCTGGCGGGAATTCCTCCGGCTCCGCGTGGCGTGCCGCAGATCGAGGTTACGTTTGATATTGACGCCAACGGCATTCTGAATGTGACGGCGAAGGACAACGCTACGGGCAAGGATCAGAAGATTACGATCACCAGTTCGTCGGGCCTGAGCAAGGAAGAGGTTGAGCGGATGGCGAAGGATGCCGAGGCTCACGCCGCTGAGGACAAGGAGCAGCGCGAGGCAGTCGAAGCGCGCAATGGGCTGGATTCGCTGGTGTACAACGTCGAGAAGATGGTGAAGGACGCCGGCGATAAGGTTGCGGAGTCGGACAAGACTGAGGTCGAGACGGCTCTGGCTGATGCGAAGACGACGCTTTCTGGAACGCCGAACGCGAGAGAGCTAAATGCGGCCAAGGAGCGTCTAACCACTGTGAGCCACAAGCTCGCCGAGGCGATGTACAAGGCGACTGCGGCTTCAGCGACGGCGTCGACAGACGGAGCAACGGCGGCGGGAGGAGCGGCTGAGCAGAAGAAGGATGAAGGTGTGATTGATGCAGAGTATGTCGACGTGGATGAAAAGAAATAAGTGTAATCCGTAGAGGTTTCGTCGACGTAATAAAGATGAGGGGCGTTCCTGTTCGGGTGCCCCTCATTTTTATCAAGTTCGATTGGGTGAATTGACGTGTAGAGTGCGACTTATCACCCGGAAAGGTGTTTGAAGTGAATAGCAGTGAAGGGCAGGACAGATACGCGGAGTTGCTTTGGCTGGAGAACCTGGAACTCAATCGATTGCTTGGAGGGAAAGCGATGACCGAGACAATGTGGAGATGTGACCAGGTACGCGCGGGACGGTTGTATAACCGGATGATGTTCGATACGCGTGAAGAGGCTGAGCAGTTTGTGCAGCGAATGCAGCAGATGGAGCCGGATCAGATGTTTTCGATTGAGGCGGTTGAGGCGCGGCAGGTCTGGAATTAGAGGCTTAACACGGATTTACACCGATGACACGGATCAAGACGGATAGTGATTCGGCCTGGGTGCTTCGGTAGCAAATGCGGTTGACGTTTTTCGATTGTGGATTGAGTTGATTTAGAGACGGTGGCGACGGTGGAATGCCGTCGCCATTGTTTTCTGTTTTGCGGGAGGATGAGGGGCGATGCCTGAGGGGAATGAGATTCATCGCTGGGCAGAGCGGCATTTCGCTGCGTTCGGCGGCAGGGCCGTGCGGGTGGATGGGCCGCAGGGACGGTTTACGGATACTGAGGTGATCGATGGACGGAAGCTGCAGCGAGTGATGGCTGCGGGGAAGCACCTGGGGTATGACTTTGGGAAGGATCGGATTCTGCATGTGCATCTGGGGTTGCAGGGGGACTTCACGGAGGGCTCGGGGCCGCTGCCGGCGGTGCGTGGCGCGTTGCGGTTGAGGATGTGGAATGCGGCGGCGGTGAAGAAGCCTGCAGGACCTGATGGGAGCAAGCCGCATCGATGGTACTCGGAGGATGACGGGACGGATAACATCGCGCCGGAGAAGGTGGCGTGGGTTGAGTTGCGCGGGCCGATGGACTGCTCGGTGTATTCGCAGGAGATGTGGGAGAAGCTGCTGAAGCGGCTGGGGCCTGATCCTTTGAATGGGGATGGGGCGGAGAAGTTTGTTGAGAAGGTGAAGAAGAGCAGGAAGGCGATTGGCGAGTTGTTGATGGACCAGTCGGTGGCGGCTGGCGTTGGGAATATCTTTCGGGCGGAGCTGCTGTTTCGCGCGAAGTTGAATCCGTTTACGCCGGGGAACGAGGTAGAGGAGAGGGCGCTGCGGTCGATATGGAAGGATGCGGGTGTATTGATGAAGGCGGCGATGGTCGACCGGCGGATCGTGACGACGAAGGCGTCGGATAGACCTCATAAGAGGGGGCCGGTGCTGAAAGAAGAGGCGCACTATGTGTACCGGCGGCAGGGGCGACCTTGTTTTGTGTGCGGGGCTAAGATTCTGACTGAGGTGATGGCGGGACGGAACTTGTTCTGGTGTCTCGGTTGCCAGAGGTGAAACGGGAGGGCAGCAACGCTTTCAGTTGAACGCGAAGCGTATAGCGTGATACGTTGTACGTGTGATCAAGTCCTTTCACGATGCAGAGACGGAGAAGTTTTTTTATACAGGCAAGAGCCGCAGATTTTCATCTATCTCCGTTGTTGCGCGGAGAAAGTTGCAGGTCCTGGACAACACGAATCGCCTGGATGACCTGCGAGAGCCGGCGGGAAACCGGCTGGAGGCGCTAAAAGGCGATCGGCACGGCCAGTTCAGCATTCGGGTGAATGACCGATACAGGATATGTTTTCTATGGCAAGACAACGAACCACACGATGTCGAAATCGTGGATTATCACGAAGAAGCGTAGGAGAAGCGATATGGCGATAGTACGAGATCCGAAGCGCCGGCCACCGCCGATGCACCCTGGGGAGATTTTGCGGGAAGAGTTCATGATCCCCAATGGAATTACGGCGAATGGACTTGCGATGGCTTTGCGCGTTCCGTCCACGCGCATTCTTGAAATTGTGAAGGAGCGGCGGGGCGTGACTGCCGATACGGCTTACCGGCTGGCGTTTTACTTTGGGACGTCTGCGGATTTGTGGATGAATCTTCAGACTTCGTATGAGCTTGCATGTGTTGAACGTGCGATGCTGCCGAAGATCAGAAAAGAAGTGCAACGCAGAGTGGCTTAGCTCGCGTAGAGGATGCAGGAAAGCAATGGCGACACAGACGAAGGACTACTACAGCGTACTGGGTGTAAAGAAGACGGCGACGGCGGACGAGATTCGCAAGGCGTTTCGCAAGGCTGCGCGCAAGTATCACCCGGACGTGAATCCGGGGGATAAGAAGGCCGAGGAGAGGTTCAAGGAGATCTCTGAAGCCAACGATGTTTTGAGCGACGACAAGAAGCGGAAGATCTATGACCAGCTTGGCTTCTATTCGGACAACATCGATCCGGCGGCGGCGGAGGCTGCGGCTCGGGGTGGATATGGCGGGGGTGGGCATCGTAGCTATACGACGCAGACAGGAGGGCGTGCTGGGCAGGAGGTTCCGTTCGACTTTGGCGGGTTTGATTTTTCGGATTTCCAGGGTGGGCGGGAGGAACCGTCCAGTGGGGGTTTCGGTGGGAGTTTCAGAGATATCTTTAGCGGGATGTTCAGTGGTGGGAGGCAGGCCGCTCGTGGGCCGCAGCCGGGGACCGATCTGGAGTATCAGGTGAGCGTGGATTTCTGGACGGCGGTGCGGGGTGGAGTGGCGCGACTGGAGATTCAGCGGCAGGAGATATGCCCGACGTGCAAGGGCAAGTCGACGACGGGCGGAAGTGTGGAGTGTCCGGAGTGCCATGGGTCGGGGCAGGTGACGCAGATGGGTGGGCGGATGAAGTTCAATCTCCAATGCCCACGGTGTGGCGGTTCGGGGAAGGTGCAGAACACGTGCCCGACGTGCGATGGCGAAGGCGTGGTGATCAAGCGGGAGCCGCTGGAGTTTCGGATCAAGGCGGGGACTCGGGATGGGCAGAGGATTCGACTGGCGGGGAAGGGCAATGCCGGGACGAACGGCGGGCCTGCTGGGGATCTGTTCTTGATTATCAAGGCGGGGACGCATCCGGTGTTTACGCGGACGGGCGATGATATTTATGTAACTGTTCCGGTTACGATGACGGAGGCTGCGCTGGGCGCGAAGATTGATGTGCCGACGATCGATACGCACGAGGGTGGAGGGCGGACGCAGTTGAAGATTCCGCCGGGGACGCAGACGGGGCAGAAGCTGAGGCTGCGGGAGAAGGGTGTGCCGAGTGCTGCGCATGAGGGTAAGCGTGGGGACCAGATCGTGGAGGTGAAGATCGTGGTGCCGAAGGTGCATGATGAGCGTTCGAAAGAAATACTCAGGGAGTTGGCGAAGCTGAATCCGGAGGAGCCGCGGGAGAGTTTGTTCGCTGTGGTTTAGAAATGATCAGCGCTGCTCTGGGCTGATTTGGTGGATGGCTGAGTTTGTTTGACGGGCGTATGTGGGAAAGAGCTAGACTTGCGATCAGGCAGTGCGAATCGAATTGCGGGCTTCGAGAGGGAATGCGGCGAGACAAGAAGGCATGCCCCAGGGGCTAAAGCCCAGTGTTTTAGGCATGTCGAGAGACCCAAGGCTAAAGCCTTGGGCTACCTAGAAGCAAAGACGTCGATTCATCAGACACTACCTGAGCATGGGTTAGAGGTTGGAAGATGGCTACGAAGCGGAAGAGCAAGGGCGCGTACATGATTTCGTCGGTGGCGGAGATGTATGAGATTCATCCGCAGACGCTGCGCCTGTATGAGCGGGAGGGTTTGCTGCGACCCTCGCGCAGTGAAGGAAATACACGTCTTTATACCGATGAAGATCTGGAACGGCTGGAGTTTATTTTGAACCTGGCGCGGGATCTGGGGGTGAATATTGCGGGGATTGCAATTGTGTTGCAGATGCGGGAGCGAATGGAGGAGATGAACCGGCAGATGCAGGGGTTCGTGGACTACGTTCGCACCGAGATGCTGACGCGGATGCAGCAACAGCAGCAGCCAGGGGTGGGGCTGGTTCCGATGCGGCGGCCGATGGTGGTGCCGCAGGTCAAGGTGGTTGGGGTAAAGACAGGGAAGAAGAAGTAGAGACGGCCTGGTCGAAATGATGGGGCTTTTGGTTGTGTCTTTTGGTTGTGTTATGGAGAACACGGCAAAAGCAACGGCCTTGGAGGGTGTGGGCGGACTGGTTCTGGCGGTTGGGGTAAGGGCGTGGGTTGGGCTGCGATAAACTGGAGTACTGCGGATTGACATAGCGCTTCGGCTTGCGCTGGAGTGTACGCAAGGGTGAGATGAGTTTGTTGCTCCAGATTTTGTTTTGGGTCGCGATGTTCGGTGCGGTGACCTCCACGATCTATTGCCTGATGGTGATCGCGGCTGCGGTGCGCTTTGGGCTGCGGAAGCGGCGGGAGGATCGCGAGGAAGCGACGTTTTTGCCTGCGGTGAGCGTGCTGAAGCCGCTGCATGGAATGGAGCCGGGGCTTGAGCGAAACATCGAATCTTTTTTTGAGCAGGACTATCCGGAATTCGAGTTGCTGTTCTGCGCGCGGCAGGAGAGCGACGAGGGCCTGCAGCTGGCGCGGCGTGTGGGGGCGCGGTATCCGCAGGTGGAGGCACGGTATGTGACGTGCGGCGAGCCTGCGCCGAATTTTCATAATGCGAAGGTGTATTCGCTGGCGAAGCTGGATTCGGTGGCGAAGCATGGGTTGTTTATTACCAGCGATGCGGATGTGCGGGTAACGAAGGATTATCTGCGGCGGATGGTGCAGAACCTGAAGGACCCGCGGCTGGGGCTGGCTTCGTGCGTGTACCTGGGGACGACCGACGCGGGGGCGAAGGCCGGGTTTTCTTCGCAACTGGATGCGGTTGGCAAGAGTGTGGAGATGACCTCGGGCGTGCTGGTGGCGGACATGCTGGAGGGGACGAAGTTTGCCCTGGGCGTGTCGATGGCGGTGCGGAAGGAGTCGTTTCAAAAGGCTGGCGGGTTTGAGGAACTGGGGCAGTTTTATGCGGATGATTTTGTGCTGGGGAACCGGCTGGCGGCGCAGGGGGTTGGGGTGCGGATGGCGACCCATGTGATCCGGCTGATGGTGCAGGACGCTCCGTTTGGGTTGTCGTTCCGGAACCAGCTGCGATGGATGCAGAGCACGCGGCGATCGCGGCCACTGGGGCATCTGGGATCGGGGCTTACGTTTGCTGTTCCTTTCGGTTTGTTGGGGTTGATGTGGGGGTTGCTGAGCGGCCACGCGCTGCTGGGCGTGATGTGGCTGGGGGTGATGGTGTTGAACCGGTGGCTGCAGGCGGGGGCGATCTTGCGGGTGATGGGGGATGAGGGCTGGGTTCGAGGTATGTTGCTGTATCCATTGCGTGATTTCTTAGGATGCGTGCTTTGGCTGGGTAGCTATGGGGGGGACAAGTTTTACTACCGGGGGAAGATTTATACGCTGAAGGGTGGGGGCCGTGTGGAGGAGCCGCAGTAGGGCGGGTCTGAATTTTACGGACCTTGGGGAGATTAAAATGCGTCAAAGTAAAGGGGTCTGGGGTTATCTTTTAGAGATCCATGCATAAGACGTCGCCAGGCGATTGGAAACAGGCGATTACATAGGCTGGAATGCTGCCAGTCAATTGGAGGCGGTTGATGTCCGCAGTGCATTGGGGTGTGTTGTTCGTTGGGCTATTTGGCCTGTTTACCTCGAGTGTCTTCCTCGGCATGGTTCTGATAGGAGCCTGGCGGTTTCGGTGCGTGGCTATGCGGGAGGACGCTCGCCTGGGAGAGCGGCCGGAGTTTTTGCCGGCGATCAGCTTATTTAAACCACTGCACGGGGATGAGGATGGGCTGGAAGCAAATCTGAGAACGTTCTTCGAACAGGATTATCTGCGGCATGTCGCGGCGATGGGGGGCGCGACGGTAGAGAACGGTGTGTCACGGGTCGAGCTGCTTTTTTGTGCGCGCAGCGAGGCCGATGAAGGGTTGGAGATCGCGCGGAGGGTTGCTGCGGATTATCCGGAGATGACGACGAGGTTTGTGACGAGTGGAGCGCCGTGGGCAGCGAATGCGAAGGTCTGCTCGCTGGCGGCGATGGCCAAGGTGGCGACCCACGATCTCTGGGCTATCAGCGACAGCGATGTGCGGGTGAGTCCGGACTACCTGCGGCGGATTGTGTTGCCGTTTGCCGAGGAGCAGGTTGGCTGCTCGACCTGCCTGTACCGTGGGGCGGTGACCAAGGGTGGTCTCTGGTCGCAGCTGGAGGCGGTGGGGATGACGATCGAGATGAGTTCGGGCGTCTGTGCGGACAGCCTGGTGGAGCCGGTCCAGTTTGCGCTGGGGCCGACGATGGTCACGCGCCGGGCGCGGGTGGAGGAGATGGGCGGTTTCGAGAGCATGGCCGAGTACTGCGCGGACGACTTTGTGCTGGGGAACCGGATTGCAAGGAATGGACACAAGGTCGTGGTGAGCGGGCACGCGATCGATCATATGGTGCTGCAGGCGGACTTTGTGGAGTCGATGAAACACCAGATGAGGTGGATGAAGAGTACGCGATTCTCGCGGCCGAAAGGGCACTTTGGTACGGGCCTGACGTTTGGAGTTCCATTCGGAGTGATGGCGTGGGCGGGTGCCTTGCTGCTGGGAATGCCGATGCTGGGATGGTGCGCGTTGCTGGGCAGCGTGCTGGGGAGAAGTGTGCAGGCGTGGGTGGTGGGACGGTATGTTGTCCAGGAGAAACGTATCTGGACGGTGATGGTTTTGTTTCCGCTGCGCGATCTGATCGGCCCGTTGATCTGGGCGCTGAGTTATGCGAGTAACCGAATTCAGTGGAGAGGTGAGATCTATGAGCTGCTGGATGGCGGCCGGATGCGCCGCGCTGCGGGAAGCAGAGCTGCTTCTTTGGCAACAAGTCAGTTTGCTTCGACGCATGAACGCCGGTAGTTCAGTGGTTAGTGATTAGTGGTTAGTGGTTAGCGGATGGTTAGTGAGGATGGTTTTGCCGCCGGCGGTGGCGAGGGTGTGGACGGGGCCGTAGGGGTTGAGGGCTTGTACGCGGGTGGTGGGGTTGTAGGTGAAGAGGAAGATGCGGCGAGGGCTGGCCCAGAGCTGGTGGAGGGAGTCTTCTGTTTCGAAGATGGGTGGGGCGTCGGGCCAGAAGCTGCCGTACCATAGGCCGTTGATGCGGCCGTTGATGAGATGGACCTGCTGGCCGGTGTAAAAGATCAGGGAGGAGCCGGCCGTGAGTTCGCCGTCGATGATGATTAGATCGTCGTGGTGTGGCGCGGTTCGTTGGGCTTGGTTGATGGCGAGAGCGAGGCCCTTGGAACCGAGGATGGGGTAGAAGCGGACGAGGCCTTCGTGTGCAGCGAGGAGCGTGACGGTCGTTGCTGCGGCGAGGGTGAGGTTTGCGGCGTAGGTGCGGCCGCGGCGGCGCAGGAGGAAGCTGATGGGGCCGATTCCCAGCATGCCGAGCGTGGTGGCGGCGAGTGGGCCGCGGAAGAGGCCCATGGCGGCTCCGGTGAGGTCGGAGATGTGGCTGAGGGAGAGGTTGTAGGCTTCGGTGCTTCCGGCCATGGTGAGGAGGGAGACGATTTCGGTTCCTGGGGCTGGGTGTGGAGCGGTGAGGGTGAAGTAGCCGCAGACGATGGCGACGAGAGTGGTGATCGGGACGAGGGCGTAGAGGTGCCAGTTGAGGATGCTGCGGTTCGTGGCTGGATTGTGGATGCCGGACGAGGTGCATTCTGCGCGGGTGAGGACGGCGCCGATCATCAGGGCGAGGGCCGGGAGGGCGGGGAGGCTGTAGTACTCCTGACGGTTGGAGAGGGTGAAGAAGCCGAGGACGAGGAGTGCCCAGAGGAGGAGGGAGAGGGAGGCTTCGTGTTCGCGTGCGGTGGCGAGGGCGCGGTTTCGCAGGGTGCGAATTTGATTCGCGATGGCTGTGGGCAGGAAGATGGCCCAGGGCATGATCCAGAGGGCGAGGTAGAGCCAAAAGAGCCAGACGGGGGTGAGGCCGTAGTCGTGGGGGATGCGTTTGGAGAGGAAGCGGGCGATGTGCTCGTTGTAGAGATAGAACCAGGTCCAGCCTGCGGTTGCGGGGAGGCCTAGGCCTGTTGGCAGGGGGATTGGTGGATTGCGGAGGGCGGCGAGGATGTGCCAGGGGGCGGCGAGGGCGAGGAAGACGGCTGTGCTTGCGAGGAGGTGGAGTTTGAGGAGGACGTGGAGTTGTTTTGTTATCGCGAGGTAGAGGAGGACGAAGCCTATGGGGAAGACCAGGCCGATGAGGCCTTTGGTTAGGACGTTCAAGGCCATGACGGTGGCGAAGGCGAGGCAGGGTAGGAGGGGGGAGGAGTGTAGGTTCTCACCCTTTCTGCCCCACCAGCGAAGTTGGCGGGGGCCCCGATTCGCAACGTGCGCGAAGGTTGGGGTGCCTGGGCTTTGGTCGGTGGGGGAGAAGGACCCCACGTTAGCCGCGGTGAGACTGCGGCGAACATGGGGCACCCGGTTTTCCACCCCAACGAGCAAATGCGCTCGCTGGGGACCCCGGTTTTGTGACGCTTCGTGAACTCGGTCGAGGGCGATGAGGAAGAGGTGGACGGCGAGGGTCATCCAGAGGGCGAGGAGGATGTCGGGGATGTAGAAGCGGGTGTAGAGGTAGGGGCCGATGCTGGTGGCCAGGGCGAGGGCGCCGTAGAAGCCTGCGCGGTCGGGACTGGCGGTGGGGGAGATGGCGGCAAAGAGGCGGATGCCTAGCGTGTAGACGGCGAGGAGGAGAGCGAGGACGGCGAGGGCGAGAGGGAGGCGGGCGGCCGCGTCGTGAATGCCGAAGAGATGCATCGAGCCGGCGGCCATCCAGTAGAGGAGGGGTGGCTTGTCGAAGAAGCGGATGCCGTTGATGTAGGGGGTGACGTAGTCGTGGCGCTGCATCATCTCGCGGGCGATCTCGATGTAGACGGAGTCGACGTCGTCTAGCAGGCCGGGGGTGAAGAGGCCGCCGATCTGGAGGACGAGCCAGGCGAGGACGAGAATGGCTATGGAGCGTGGGCTCCAGCGGCGGGGTGATGCGGCGGGTTGAGGTGGGGCTTCTTGCATTCGTCTTATTATTGTGGCGATTAACGTTGTTGAGGCGACGGTGTTCTGTGGCGTGTCGATGAAGGGGATCGTTTGGCGATTCCCCACGTTAGCCGCGATGAAACTGCGGCGAACATGGGGCACCCGCATGGGTTGGGGATCAGGGAGTTGTTGGGTCGATGAATGGCCCGATCGGATTGTCCGGGTTGTCGAGGGGGCGGTCGGTGTAGAGGGATTTGCCGGAGCTTTCTTTTAGGAGGATTTTTTTGTTGCCGAGGAGATGGTCTACTTCCTCGCGTTTTTCGATGGGGACGAAGAGGATCTTGCGGTCGCCTTTGCCCCAGGTGTTGAGGAGATCCTGCGGGGTGAGGAAGATGGGTGGGGCGTCGGGGAAGGCGCTGCCGAAGAGCATGGAGGTAGAGCGGCCATCGACGAGGAAGACGTCGCGGCCGAGGTAGAAGGGGATGGAGGAGCCGTAGGCTTGATCGCCGTAGAGGAGGACTTTGTTCTGGGGAGAGATGGAGTGAATGACTTCGAGTTGCTGGATGGTTTCGGCGAAGTTTTTTGAGGAGAGCATTGGTGCGAAGCGGGCGAGGGCGATGTGTGCGGCGATGAGGAAGACGGCTGAGGTGAGGGCGATGGCTGTGGTGGCGGCGATATGACGGCGTTGGGCTCGGAGGAGCCAGGCTGCGGCGGGGCCGAGAGCGAAGGCAAGAGCCGCGAGGGTTGCGGGGAGGCGGAGTGCGGCGAAGCTGGGGCCGGTTAGGTCGAAGAGGGCGGACATGGAGAGGGTGTAGTTTCCGACTCCACGATGGGCGAGGAGATCGCCCATGTCTGGGACGAAGGGGGTGTTGCGGGAGGTCCAGAGGCCATAGGCGAGGGTGAGGGCGATGGCGATGCCAAGCATGGCGAAGGTGGCGTGGGCGATGGTGATCCAGCGGCGGGAGGGTTTGTTTTCTAAGTACGTATTCTCGGACTGGGTGAGGGCGGCGGCGATGAGCATCAAGAGCGGGAGGTAGGCGGGGAAGGTGTAGTACTCCTGATTGGTGGAGAGGGAGAAGAAGACCAGGACGAGGGCGGCGAAGAGGCTGAGGAGGAGAGTCGTTCGCTGCGTGAAGGTGAAGGTGAGGAGGAGCGGGGTGCCGTAGGGGGCGTTGAGTTGGCGTTGGCGAAGCTCATAGACGAGGAAGACGAGGAGAGCGACGAAGACGGTGAAGAGGTAGGGAACGTGGGCGGTGTCGCGCAGAAAGATGCCGACGGCGACGACGGCGAAGGGTTGCCAGTAGGAGATACGGTTGGCGATGGGGTTGGTCTGGTTGAAGCGGCTGAAGCTGACGGCGGCCTGGCGGAATAGGACGCCGCAGAGGAGCGACCAGGGGAAGAGCCAGACGAGGTGGAGGGTCCAGAAGAGGGAGCTGGGGAGCTTGTTGTAGTCCATCGGGTAGCGGCGGCCGAGGAAGCGGAGGAAGTGCTCGTTGACGAAGTAGAACCAGAAGAAGCCGTGGCCGTTCATGCCGCCGGTGTTGCGGAGGCCGGCTAGGATGTGCCAGGGGGCCGCGATTGCTAAGAAGAGGAGGGTGCCTGTGACGGGTTTGAGCTCGCGCCACTGTTTGTACTCGCCGGTTAGGGCGAGATAGACGATGGCTGTGCCGAAGAAGAAGATCAGGGCTACGAGGCCTTTGGTTAGGACGGCGAGGGCGAGGGTGGCCCACATTATGTAGGCGTGGGTGGCGGGGGAGAGGCGAGAAGCAGATTTCTCCACTGAGGCGGCACGTGTGCTCAGGGTCGAAATGACAGTTTTTGGGTTTTGTGAAAGAGAGCGGTTCGCGCTTTCGCGCGAATAACCCACCCTTCGGAAAGGCGCGAAGGATGGGCCACCTGGTTTTGATGGGGTCCCCGGCGTGTTGGTATCCGGGTACATTGGTGGCGCTTTGAGCGAAATGCGGGGGTTCTTCCCCTTCGGCGAGCTCAGGGTCAGAATGACAGCTTCCTCTTTTGTGGTACAGGAAAGAGTTTGGTCCCGGTCGAGCGACTGGAGGAGAGAGTAGAGGGCTGTGGAGAGGAAGAGGGAGAGTAAGACTTCGGGGATGAAGTAGCGGGTGAAAAGAAAGATGCCGGCGGAGGTGAGGGTGGCGAGGCCGGTGTAGAAGGCGGCGCGGGTGCTGAAGGCTCGTTCGGCCCAGCGGTAGCCGAGGAGTGCGAGAAGAAGAACGGCGATCGCCTGGGGTAGATGTGCGGCGAAGGTGTTGAAGCCGAAGAGGCGAAAGCTGAGGGCGACGAGCCAGTAGGGAAGCGGCGCTTTTTCGAGGTAGCGGATGTCGTCGACGCGGAGAGTGACGAGGTCGCCGGTGAGCGCCATATGGCGGGCGGCGTCGGCGTGGGTGGCGTCGGCGTCGTCGAGCAGCGGCGGGGAGAAGAGGGCGGCGAAGAAGAGGATCAGCCAGAGACCGCTGAGGAGGAGTAGAGCGGTAGAGCAGCGAGGGGTCCCGGTGTATTGCGTTGTGGGGAGTTCGGCGGGTATTTCGAGGAGGGTTTGATTCATCATGAGTTCGTGGTGCTCTTTCAGCATAAATGGCTTATGCGGTAGATCGCATGCGAGAAGGAAAGGATGCAAGGGATTGAGGAGGCGGGATGTAATCTGCTGGAGGCGGGATTTTTTTTTGAGCCAGAGGTGATGCAGGGCGATGCCTACGTTTGCGGCGGTGGATATTGGGTCGAATTCGTGCCGGTTGAAGATTGCTACGGTGCAGATGCACCGGTTGAAGACGCTGCATGAAGATCGCGAGGTCACGCGGCTTGGAGAGAGTGTCTTTCAGACGGGGGTGATCTCGCCGGAGTCGATGGCGGCGACGATTCGGGCGCTGAAGCGGTTTCACAAGGCGGTGCAACTGCATGTGGTGGACAAGGTTCGCGTGGTGGCGACGAGCGCCATGCGGGATGCGAGGAACGCGGCGGCGTTTACGGAGTGGGTGAAGGCGACTACGGGGTGGGGTGTCGAGGTGATCTCGGGATTGGAAGAGGGCCGGCTGATTCATCTTGGCGTGGTGACGCATGAGGTGGGAGCGCGGGGGAAATGTCTGCTGATCGACTTAGGTGGCGGGAGCTGCGAGGTGACGTTGTCCGATGGCGGGCGCATCAGGACGATGGTGACGATGCCCCTGGGTGCGGTGCGGTTGCAGGAGGAGTTTCTGCAGGTTGATCCGCCGGTGAAGGAAGACGTGGCGCGGTTGAAGCAGTTTATCGAACGCGAGTTGCGGAGGGCAGAGAAGAAGCTGGGGACGCCGCGGGTGGGGCTGGTGATCGCGACATCCGGGACGGCGGCGGCGCTGGCAGAGGCGAGCGGGCATATACGCAAAGGGCGGGCTGCGAAGAAGACACTGGCGAAGAAGCGGCTGGAGCGCGTGGGGGCATTGACGGCAGACACTCCCGATGTTCGCAGGCTGGCTGACCGGCTGGCGAAGATGAATAACGCGCAGCGGGAGGCGGTGCCGGGGATCGGGCCGCGGCGGTCGGAGATTATTGTTGGCGGGTCGCTGGTGTATGCGAGTCTGCTGGAGCGGCTGGGGCTGAAGGGATTTCGCTACTCGCCGCTTGGATTAAGGGATGGGGTGCTGGCGCAGATGCTGGCTGAGGTGGATCTGCGGACTTCGGTGCACCAGAAGATCGAAAATGAGCGCTGGGCGGGGGTGTTGGAGGTGTGCAAGCGGTACAACATCGAGCAGCGGAGTGTGGAGCCGGTGCGGCAGCATGTGGTGGAGCTGTTCGATGCGCTGGCGAGAGTGCATGAGCTGCCGGAGGAGTACAGGCTATGGCTGGAGGCGGCGGCGATGATGCAGGATGTCGGGAAGTTTATGAACCATCAGGGGCATTACCGCCACACGCAGTACATCATTGCCAACTCGGAGATCTTTGGGTTTTCGCCGGAGCAGCGGCTGATCGTGAGTGCGCTGGCGCGGTACATGGGCAAGAGCCGGCCGGAGCCGATGGACCGGCCGATGCGGTGGATTCCCGCGGAAGAGCATATGCATGTGACGCGGGCGGTGGTGCTGCTGCGGCTGGCGGTGGCATTGAACCAGGACCGGGCAAGCGCGGTGCTGCAGATGCGGACGCATGTGTATCCGAAGCGGGTGCTGCTGGAGTTGGTTCCGGGACGCGGTGGAGCGGAGCTGGAGGCCTGGTCGCTGCGGAAAGAGGCCGATTACTTCCGTGAGGTCTTTCGGCGGGAGCTCTTCGTCGAGGTGGCGTAGAGAGCACGCACGGTGCGGGGATCGAGAAGCCATTGAAGGGTAGCAGGGCCGCGGGTGAGGACAAGGCGGGCGAGCGAACCTTTGCGCAGCCGGACCTTGGCTTCGGGGCCGGAGTTGGGCACGAGGAGCGAACCCAGGAAGGTGGTGAGGTTGGGGTTGTGGCCGACGAGGAGGACGTTCTCGCGCTTGGAGCACTCGCGGAGGAGCTTCTGGAAGTCTTTGAGGGTGGCTTCGGGGGCGAGCGCGGTGGAGTGGAGAATTTGTGATTCGTAGCCGGTTTCGGTGCCGACGAGAGATGCGGTCTGGAGGCAGCGCTTGAGGGGGCTGGAGACGATGAGGTCGAACTGGATGTTCAGCGCGTTCAGCACGTGGGCCAGCTGGAGGCAGTGCTTCTTGCCTTCTTTATCGAGGGGGCGTTTGGAGTCGAGGAGTGGATTGGGGCGCCGCAGGCCGGCGCTGGCGTGGCGAAGGATGTACAAATTCATAATCTATTCACATTTTAGCGCAGGTGTGTTTCCGTGTGGTGTCTGTGCGGTGAATGTGCGGTGAGATGCTGGGATTAGTGTGGTGGCGGCTTGGTGGGTTCGTGGTGGAAGACTCCGGGATCGGGCTCGTCGAGCGATGGAGGAGCGGGTTCGGGGTTGGAGATGGGCTCGGGCGTTGGCGGTGTGGCGTCGCGGGGCTCGGGGGCGAGTCGAATGCGGCGGCTGGGGTGAAGGGGGTCGGTGGAATCAGCGGGGCCGGCGGTAGGGAAAGCGTGTGGCAGTGCAGGGGAGGGGATGGGGTTCTGGAGGGAGAGGGAGGTTTCGGCTCCTCGCTGCCAGAAGCGGGTGAGAAGCATCACGAAGAGGCCGAACTGTGCGAGCAGAAACGTTGGCCAGACGCGAGGCTGCGCGAGCATGTGCATTGAGATGCGTGCGGTCAGGATGACGGCGGCGAATCCGAGGAGAGTGAGGAAGAGGAAGATGGGCCAGGCCTCGGAGAAGTGACTGCGGAGGGTTCGCCAGGCGGGGG
>WNFD01002061.1_pt1 | contig 20246 bp, 14 predicted proteins | sample 5400491 | NCBI WGS metagenome assembly WNFD01 (sample SAMN13153343, study PRJNA577476) | soil metagenome | isolation source: 120 cm saprolite under Douglas fir tree site 2 hole 2 replicate 2 | place: USA:California | collected 2015-04-18
CGCACTGCCCACACTCTTGCTGGCCCTCGCGACCAGGGCTGGCGCCGCCCAGGCCGCCTTGCAGATCCGGTGGGAGCTCGTGGGGGACAGCATTGCCAACGGTCACGGCGCCTCTCGAGCCGCCTTCACCCTCACCAACCGTGGCACGCAGGCGCTCGCGCCGACCGGATGGGCCATTTACTACAGCGCACTCCACGGGGCGCAGGCGGGAACCATCGGTAGCGGATTCACCATCGAGGACCTGACGGGCGACCTGCACCGCCTCGTGCCGGCAGCGGGGTTCGCCGGACTGGCCCCCGCGGCCAGCGTCCGGATCCCGTACCTCACGCACCTGCTCCTCAATCGCAGTTTCGCTCCGCAGGGCCCCTACATCGTGTTCGACGACGCGAAGGACGTGGGCGTTCCCCTCAGCGATTACGTGGCCGTCCCCTTCGAGCGCCCCCCGCAGGGCGAGGGGCGCGATCCCCGCGTGGTGAGCCCCGAGAACCAGTTCGCGCTCGACTCCCTGATCCGCGACATCCCCCCGAGCGAGCTGCCACCGGTGTTCCCGACCCCGGTGGAGCTGTCAACGGGAGCGGGAGCGCTGCACCTCGCGGCGATGCCGGCGGTCGAAGCGCCTGAGGCGCTCAGGAACGAGACGACGTTCGCGACGGAGTACTTGCGTCCCTATTTCGGCAGCACTCCGAGGGGAGGCGTCCCGCCCCTGCGACTCGAGGTGGGCCCCGTCGCAGGTCAGGCCTCGCCCGAGGCGTACTCGCTTGTCGTGGACCCCGTCCAGGGTGTACGTATCGTGGGCGTCTCGCCCGCCGGCGTCTTTTACGGTCTCCAGTCCCTGCGCAGCCTGCTGCCCCCGCCGTCTCGCGGCAGCGGCAGGGGCCTCGACCTGCCGGCGATACGGGTGGTGGACGCTCCCCGCTTCGGCTACCGCGGGTTCATGCTCGACGTCGCCCGCAACTTCCAAACGAAATCCGCGGTGCTGCGCACGCTCGACCTCCTCGCCCGCTACAAGCTCAACGTCTTCCACCTCCATCTCACCGAGGACGAGGGCTGGCGGCTCGAGATGCCGAGCCTCCCCGAGCTCACCGCGGTGGGCGCGCGACGCGGCCACCCGCGCGACTCGGGCCGGAATCTCCCGCCCGCGTTTGGCTCGGGCCCCGACCTCGACCGGCCATGGGGCAGCGGATTCTATTCCCGCACGGACTACGTCGAGATCCTGCGTTACGCGGCGGCGCGGCACATCGAGGTCATTCCCGAGCTCGAGATGCCGGGCCACGCGCGCGCCGCGGTCAGGGCCATGGAGGCGCGATATCGCACGACTGGGGACCAGGAGTACCTCCTCAGCGACCCAGAAGACCGCTCGGTGTATACCTCGGCTCAGGGTTACCACGACAACGTGATGAACCCGGCCCTCGAGTCGACCTACCGGTTCGTCGAGCGAGTGGTCGGCGATCTCGCGGCGATCCACCGCGAGGCGGGCGTACCCCTGCGCCACCTGCACATGGGCGGAGACGAGGTCCCGGCCGGCGTCTGGGAAGGGTCACCGGCCGTCCAGGCGTATGTGAAGGCGCACAGTCTCGGGAGCGTTGACGATCTGTGGTTCGTGTTCTACAGCCGGGTGGAGCAGATCCTCAAGGCCCACGACCTCCCGCTCGCGGGCTGGGAGGAAATCGCGGTGCGCAAGACCCGGCGCGACGGGCAGGCAGCGGTCATCCCCAATCCCGAGTTCGCCGCGCGCGGCTGGCGCGCCTACGTCTGGAACAACGTTCCGGGCGGGGGCGCCGAGGACCTCGCCTACCGCCTCGCGAATGGCGGCTATGAGGTCGTGCTGAGTCCCGTGACCAACCTCTACTTCGATCTCGCGTGGAATCCGAATCCGGAGGAGACGGGACTCGACTGGGGAGGCTACGTCGACCTCCGCAAGCCGTTCCAGTTCATCCCGTTCGACTACTACCGTAACGTCCGTGCCGACCCTTCCGTCTTCGTCGGCAAGGACCGGCTCACCGCCTACGGTCGGGCCCACGTCGTGGGGATTCAGGGAAACCTGTGGTCGGAGACGCTGGGTGCCGAGGGGCGGCTCGAGTACATGCTGCTCCCGAAGTTGTTCGGCCTCGCCGAGCGGGCGTGGGCGCCCGACCCGGACTGGGCCAGGGAACGCGACCCCGAACGGTCCGCGTCCCTCTACCGCGAGGCCTGGTCCCGCTTCGTCAACGTCGTCGGCCAGCGCGAGCTGCCCCGGCTCGATCGGGAGGTCCCGGGCGTCAACTACCGGATCCCCACCCCCGGTCTGAAGGTCGAGGGCGGGGTGGTTCAATGCAGCCTGGAGCTGCCCGGCTTCACCCTACGCTACACGACCGACGGCACCGAGCCCACCGTGCGCAGCTCCGCGGTCCGCGGTCCGATCCCCTTCCGCGGGACCGTCCGCGTCGCCGCGTTCAACACCACGGGCCGAAAGGGCCACACCGCCCGCCTCACGGCTTCCTAGCGCCGCCCCGAGCAGCGCTGACGCTGCCGGCGCGACCGCGGCGTGTGCCACACATGTGCGTGGCATCGCCCCTCGCGGCGGAGTAGCTTCTGGGCGGCATGCCATCCACCATCACCATCGACGGTCGCTCCCTCTCGATCGCGGATGTCGTGGCCGTCGCCCGCGGAAGCGCGCCGGTGGCGATCGCGCCGGGGTCCCTCGCCGCCGTGCAGGCGTCCCGCAGCACGATCGAGGCCGCCGTGGCCCGCGGGGACAGTGTGTACGGGGTGAACACCGGCTTCGGCAAGTTGGCGCACGTGCGCATCAAGCCCGAGCAGGCGCGCGACCTGCAGAAGAACCTGATCCGCAGCCACGCCTCCGGCGTGGGGGATCCGCTAGCGGTGGACGCGGTGCGGGCCATGATGCTGTTGCGCGCCAACGTGCTCTTGCGCGGCACGAGCGGCGTGCGAGCCGTGCTCCCCGAGCTGATCGTCGCGATGCTCAACGCCGCGCTGCATCCGCGCGTGCCGTCGCAGGGGAGCGTGGGAGCGTCGGGTGATCTCGCGCCGCTCGCGCATCTGGCGCTCGCGATGATGGGCGAAGGATCGGACGGCGCCGCGCTGGCGGGGAAACGCCTGAAGCCCATCACGCTTGAGGCGAAGGAAGGCCTCGCGTTCATCAACGGCACCCAGGCGCAAACGGGGCTCGCGGCCCTGCTGGTGCACGACGCCTGGGTGTTGTGGCGCACCGCCCATGCAGCGGCGGCGATGAGCCTCGAGGCGGTGCGGGGGACGCCCGTGCCGTTCGACGCCCGGATCCACGACGCCCGCCCCCACCCGTTCCAGCAGCGCTCGGCGGCGCTCCTGCGCGACCTCCTCGCCGACTCGGAGATCCGCGAATCACACCGCACTGGCGACCCCAGAGTCCAGGACGCCTACTCATTGCGCTGCACGCCGCAGGTGCTCGGCGCCGTGGGCGAAGGCTTGGCCTTCGCCGAGCGGCTGATCGCGACCGAGCTGAACGCCGCGACCGACAATCCGCTCGTGTTCGACGGCGAGGTGCTCTCGGGGGGCAATTTCCACGGGCAGCCGATCGCCCTCGCGCTCGACGTGATCGGGATCGGGCTCGCCACGCTCGCTGGGCTGGCCGAGCGGCGGCTCGAGCGCATCGTCAACCCCGATCTCTCCTCCGGGCTGCCGGCGTTCCTGGCCCGGGACCCGGGCCTCGAGTCGGGGTTCATGTCGCCGCAGATCGCGGCCGCGGCGCTCGTGGCGGAGTGCCGCGTGCTCGCCACCCCGGCGAGCGTGCAGTCGGTGCCCACTGAGGGCAACCAGGAGGACGTGGTGCCGATGGGCATGACGGCGGCGTGGAAGGGGGAGCGGATTCTCGCGAACGCGACGCGGATCGTGGCGATCGAGCTCATGGCCGGGGCGCAGGGCCTTGAGTTCCTGAAGCCGCTCCGGCCGGGGCGCGGCGTGGTGCGCGCCCACCAGGCCGTGCGGCACGCGGTGCCGCCGCTCGACGGCGACCGGCCGTTGAGCGCCGACATCGAGAAAATCGCCGCGGGCGTGCGCGCCGGGACGTTCGACCCGGCGGGGCCAGGAGCGGGCGCATGAGTGGCGCGCGGGTGATCCGTGCGGCGCGGGGCGCGACGAAGTCGTGCCGCGGCTGGATCCAGGAGGCCGCGCTGCGGATGCTGATGAACAATCTCGATCCCGAGGTGGCCGAGCGGCCGCAGGACCTGGTCGTGTACGGCGGCACGGGCAAGGCGGCGCGCGACTGGGCGGCGTTCGACGCGATCTGCCGCACGCTCCTGACGCTGGGCGACGACGAGACGTTGCTGGTGCAGTCGGGGAAGCCAGTCGGCGTCTTCGCGACGCATCCCGAGGCGCCGCGCGTCTTGATCGCCAACGCGAACCTGGTCCCGCGCTGGGCGACGTGGGAGGTGTTCCGCGAGCTCGAGCGCCAGGGGCTGACCATGTACGGCCAGATGACCGCGGGATCGTGGATCTACATCGGCACGCAAGGCATCCTGCAGGGGACGTACGAAACGTTCGGCGCCGTGGCGCGCCAGCACTTCGCTGGATCGCTCGCCAAGCGGATCGTCCTCACGGGGGGGCTCGGCGGGATGGGGGGCGCGCAGCCACTCGCCGCCACGATGAATGAAGGAGTGTGCCTCGCGGTGGACGTGGACCCGGCGCGCGTGGCACGCCGCCTCGCCAACCGCTACCTGGATCGCTCGACCGCATCGCTCGAGGAGGCGCTCGGCTGGGCGGAGGAGGCGAAACGCGCGGGGCAGGCCCTGTCGATCGGGTTGATCGGCAACTGCGCCGAAGTCCTGCCCCAGCTCGTCGAGCGCGGCTTCGTCCCCGACGTCTTGACTGACCAGACCTCGGCCCACGATCCCCTGAACGGCTACATCCCCGCCGGGCTCACGCTCGAGGCCGCGGCGGCGCTGCGGCGACGCGCCCCCGAGGAGTACGTGAGGCGCGCGCGCGCGAGCATCGCGACCCACGTCGCGGCGATGCTCGCGCTCAAGCGGCGCGGCGCGGTGACGTTCGACTACGGCAACAACATCCGCGCCGAGGCGAAAGACGCCGGTGTCACGGACGCGTTCGAGATCCCGGGGTTCGTCGCCGCCTACCTGCGGCCGCTCTTCTGCGAGGGCCGGGGGCCGTTCCGGTGGGTGGCGCTCTCGGGCGAGGCGAAGGACCTGCACCGCACCGATCGGCTCGTGCTCGAGCTGTTCCCCGACGCGGAGCACCTGCGCCGCTGGATCGAGCTCGCCCAGACGCGGGTCGCGTTTCAGGGGCTCCCGGCCCGGATCTGCTGGTTGGGCCAGGGCGAGCGTGCCCGGTTCGGCTGCGCCCTGAACGACCTCGTGAAGCGGGGGGAGCTCGCCGCCCCGATCGTGATCGGGCGCGATCATCTCGACACGGGCTCCGTGGCGTCGCCGTTCCGGGAGACCGAGGCGATGCAGGACGGCTCGGACGCGATCGCCGACTGGCCCATCCTCAATGCGCTGCTCAACACGGCGTCGGGTGCGGCGTGGGTGTCGTTCCACCACGGCGGTGGGGTGGGGATCGGCAACTCGTTGCATGCGGGCCAGGTGAGCGTGGCCGATGGCTCCGCCGCGTCCGGGCGCCGGCTCGAGCGCGTGCTCACGAACGACCCGGGGATCGGCGTGGCGCGCCACGCCGATGCCGGCTATCCCGAGGCGATCGCCGCTGCCGAGCGCCACGGGATTCGCCTCCCGATGCGCGAGGCGGGGACCTGAGCACCCTGCTCGTCGGTGCGCGCCAGGTAGTGACCTGCCGCGGCCCGGCGCGGGCGCGCCGCGGGCGCGAGCTTGCCGAGGTGGAGGTGCTGAAGGACGCCGCCGTGCTGATCGAGGACGGCCGGATCCGGGCGGTGGCGCCCTATGCCGAGCTCCGGGACGCGCACGCCGGGGCAGTGGCAGAGGAAGTGCGCGGCGTGCTCTTCCCCGGTTTCGTGGACTGTCATACCCATGCCGTGTTCGGGGCCCCGCGGCTTGAGGACCACGAACGCCGCGCGCTGGGGGAGGACTATCGCACCATCGCCGAGCGGGGCGGGGGGATCCTCCAGTCGGTGAGGGATGCCCGCGCCCGCGCGGAGGAGGAGCTCGTCAAACTCACCCGCGCCCGCGTCGCGACGCTGCTCGCGCATGGCGCCACGACCATCGAGGTGAAGTCGGGCTACGGCCTCGATCCCGCCACCGAGCTGAAGCTGTTGCGCGTGATCCGCGCGACCGCGGCGTCGGAGCCCGCGGCGCTCGTGCCGACCTTCCTCGGCGCGCACGAGGTGCCGCCCGAGTTCCGCACGCGGCGCGCCGACTATGTGCGCCTCTTGTGTGACGACCTGATCCCCACCGTCGCGCGGGAGCACTTGGCGGTGGCCTGCGACGTGTTCTGCGAGCCGGGCGTGTTCGATGTCGCGGAGGCACGCGCCATCTTGGGCGCGGCCCGAGCCCACGGCCTGGGGCTCAAGCTGCACGCGGACGAATTCGCGGGCTCGGGCGGCGCGGAACTCGCTGCGGAGCTGGGCGCGCTGTCCGCCGACCACCTCGCGGCTATTTCCGACGCCGGGATTCGCGCGCTCGCCGCGAGCGATACGGTCGCTGTCCTCCTGCCCGCCACGATGGTCTTCCTCGGCAGCCGGCGGCAAGCGCCGGCGCGGCGCCTGGTCGAGGCTGGGGCGGCCGTCGCGCTCGCCACGGACTTCAACCCCGGCTCGTCGCCCACCGCGAGCCTGCCGCTCGTGATGGTGCTGGGCGTGTCGCAACTCGGCTTGCGGCATGCTGAAGTCCTGACCGGCGTGACCGTGAACGCCGCCGCCGCGCTGGGACTTGCAGCCGATCGGGGTCAGCTCGCGCCGGGATTTCGTGCCGACCTGGTCTCGTGCGACGTGTCAGATTGGCGGGAAGTCGCGTACTGGATGGGCGCGAACCTCGTAACCGCCGTCTGGACAGGCGGTTCCGCTTGTCCCCTCTGGCCAGCGCCCATATCTTTAGTGCCCCATGTCCAAGCATGAGAAGCAGAAGGACAAGGCCAAGAGCCTTGAGGCCCGGGACCCCAAAGGGGCGGCCGAGGCGTGGCTTCAGGTTCTCAAGGACCAGGACGAAGAGGGGGACCCGAACCCCGATCTCTCGGTCTACAACCGTATCGGCGACCTGTACCTCAAGCTCAAGGACCCGCATCAGGCCGCCGACTACTACGACAAAGCGGTCGACAAGTACGCCGAGCTCGGCTTTCACAACAACGCCATCGCGATGTGCAACAAGGTGCTCCGCAACGCCCCCGGGCGGCAGAACACCTATTTGAAGCTTGCCAAGCTATACGCCGCGAAGGGGTTCATGGGTGAGGCGAAGCAGAACTTCCTCGAATTCGCCGAACGGATGCAGAAGGCCGGGAAGATCCAGCAGGCATTCGCAGCGTTGAAGGAGCTGGCCGAGATCTCGGCTGAGAGTGCGCACCTGCGGGAGTTGCTCGAGGAGCACCTGCGGATGTACGGCGCTCCGGACCGTCGCTCGGCGAGCAGCGCCGGGCCGGCGGACCCCGCCAAGGAGGATCTCACGAAATCGGGGAGGCACAAGACGTCGAGCCTCGTGTTCCTCGATGTCGATGAGCCGCCGGTCTCGAAGCAGACGGGGCCGGTGCGGGTCACGCCACCGCCACGACCCGCGCCACCCCCCGCACCGGCGCCCGCGCTCGACGCCGCGGAGCCGGTGGACGGGTTGATCGGGACGCCGGAGCCCGAGCCCGACACGTCACTCGCCGTCGAGTCGACGAGCCTGGCCGAGGAGGAGGAGTCCCCAACCGCCGGGCCTCCGTCGGGCACGCTCGAGGGGTTCGAGACGACGCGCGTGGAGTTCGGGGACGTGAGCCTCGATGCCGCGAGCGTCCCGTCGCTCCGCGAGGACGTGACCGCGGACGACGTGGGGCCGATAGCGGAGCTCGAGCCGACCGTGACGGAGGAGGCGAGCGCCGCCGAGGCCGACACGGCACCCGAGCCGTTGCTCGACACCGATCTCGGGCTCGGCGCCGCGCCGCCCGCGCGCCGTGCGCCCTTCGCCCCGACCCGGCCCGCCGCGCCCGCCGCGCCTGCGCGCCCGGGGGTCGACGAGCCCCGGCCGGGCGGCGGCAGTCGGCCGCCGCTCCCCAAGTTCGAGCCGCGCCGCCCCGAGCCCGCGAAAGTCGCCCCGGTCGTGCCGAAGCGCCCGGCCGTGGGGCCGCCGCCCAAGCGCAAGACGGTTGTGGAGGTGCCACTGCTCGAGCTCGAGGCCGATTTCACGCCCGCGGCCGAGATCGAGATCGACAGGAACGCGCGGGCCGCGCCGGGCCGGCGCCGGGCGGCGATCGATCTCGGGCTCGATGGCGTGGTGAACGCGGACGATGCGGGCGACGCGCTCATGTTCGCGAAGATCGAGGAGTCGCGGGACCTCACCCCGATCGAGGACCTCGAGGCCCGCGTTGCCGACGATCCCGATGATCCCGAGGCGCACCAGCGGTTGGGTGAGGCGCTGGTCGAGACCGGTGAGCGCGCGCGTGGCATCGAGGAGCTCGACCTCGCCACCACCGGGTTCGAGAACCGCGGCAACCTCGTCCATGCGCGCGACCTGGTGGACGAGATCCTGCGGCTCGATCCCAACAGCGTGCGGCACCGGCAGAAACACGTGGAGTTCGCGTTCAAGTCGGGCGACAAGGCGAGGCTGATCGACGCCTACCTGGAGCTCGCCGACACCTTGCTGCGCAGCGACCTGCCCGACAAGGCCCGAGCCGTGTATCAGCGCGTCGCCGAGCACGACCCCGGGAACGCCCGCGCCGCCGCGGCGCTCTCGATGTTCACCCCGGTCGCGGCGCCGCCGCCTGACCCGAAGGCCAAGGGCAAACCGGCGCTGCGGGATGCGGAAGGGAAGACCGCTCCCCGGGACGCGAAGATGAAGGTGCGCCAGGACGCGGCAGACGCCGGGGACTTCGTCGACTTGAGCGCCATGATGCTCGAGGAGCAGCCGCCCGCGCGGGACACCCGCATGAAGGTGGCCGACGAGGAGCCCACGGGCGACGAGGAGCAGGATTTTCAGGGCATGCTCGCCCGCTTCAAGCAGGGGATCGACGAGAACATCGACGAAGCCGACTTCCAGGCCCACTACGATCTCGGCGTGGCGTTCAAGGAGATGGGCCTGCTCGATGAGGCCATCGGCGAGCTCCAGAAGGCATTGCGGGCGCCCGAAGGGAGGCTCCGCAGCTCGGAGGCGTTGGGCGTGTGCTTCGTGGAGAAGGGTGCCCACGTGGTGGCGGAGTCGATCCTGCGGCGTGCGCTCGAGCTGCCCGCCTCGGGCGACCAGGAACGGCTCGGCATCCTCTACTGGCTCGGCCGGGCGCTCGAGGAGCAGGGCAAGCGGGCCGAGGCGCGGGAGTTGTACGGGCGCGTGTTCGCGGTGGATGTCCGCTTCCTGGACGTCGGCGCGCGCAGCAAAGCCCTCGCGAAGGCGAAGTGACGTGAGCCAACAGATCGCCCGGGCTTCGCTCTCCGACGTACAGCAGCCCGTGGCGGAGGAGCTCGAGCAGGTCGCCCTCGAGCTACGGCGCATCATCGCGGCGGACTTCCCAATCGCGGCCGAGGTGAACGCGCACCTCTTACGCATGAAGGGCAAGCTGTTCCGACCGACCCTGATGCTACTCGCCCACCAGGCCGCCGGCGCGGCGGATCCGCGAGTCGTGACGCTCGCCGCCGTCGTGGAGCTGATCCACCTCGCCACGCTCGTGCACGACGATTCGGTGGATCATTCGGCGTTGCGCCGCGGCATGCCGACGATCAACGCACTGTTCTCGCACCAGGTCGCGGTGATCATGGGGGACTACCTCTACTCCCGGGCGATCATCGAGCTCGTGCGCCTCGCGGACTTGGAGCCGCTTCGCGTGCTCGCCCGCGTCACGAACGAGATGACGATCGGCGAGATGCGCCAGCTCGAAGCCCACGACAAGCTCTCCTACGGAGAGGCGCAGTATGACGAGCTCATCCGGGCGAAGACCGCGTCGCTCTTGTCGGGCGCGTGCGAAGTCGGCGCGCTCGAAGCCCCGCTCGCCCAGCGCGAGGCGCTGGCGCGCTTCGGCATGCGGCTCGGCATGGCGTTTCAGATTGTGGACGACCTGCTCGACTACACCGCCGCGGAGGCGGTCACCGGGAAGCCGTCAGGCCTCGACCTGAAGGAGCACAAGGTGACGTTGCCGTTGATCGCGGCCCTGGGCGCCATGGGGCCGGCGGACCGTCGCACGGTCGCCGAGCTGATGGCGACGCCCGAGCCGTCCGATGAGCTGGTCGCGGGGGTGATCGAGCGGGTGCGTGCCGCGGGCGGCCTGGACTACGCTCGCCGCCGCGCACTTGAGTTGGCGCAACAGGCCGAGGGCGAGCTCGAGGTCCTGCCAGCGTCGCGGGCGCGCGACGCGCTGCGCGACAGCATTGCCTACGCCGTGGAGCGGCCGAGCTAAGCCGTGGCGCAGGGTCCGCGCCGGCCGCTATTTTACGTGGGAGTGCTCGCTACCGGCTTCGTGCTGGGCGGCTTCTGCCATTCGCTGTTACGACGGTTCCTGCCACAGGGACCGGCGAAAGAGATCTTCACCTGGGCCGTGACCCCGACCCTTGGGCCGGTGCACATGGACCTTCTGGTCGTGTCGATCACGCTCGGCCCGATCGGATTCGACGTATCGCTGCTCGCCCTCGTGGGCGTGGCGATCGCGTACTACGTCGCCCGATCGATCTTCTGAGGAAGGACGCATATGTTCGGGGATCTGTCGTTCAGCCACATCTTGATCCTGCTGTTCGTGCTGGTGCTCGTCTTCGGGGCGAAGCGGATTCCCGAGATCGGCTCGTCCTTGGGGCAGGGCATCAAGGAGTTCAAGCGGAGCTTAAAGGACGCGACCAGCGACGACCCGCCAATCGCGCCGCCGCGCGGCACCGCGCCGCCGGCCGCGTCGGGTTCGGTCCCCACGGGTGGGGATCCGAAGCGCTTGAGCGACTAGCTCTCGCGCGCGGCCGCCGCGGGCCGGAAGATCTCGTTGCGGCGGTCCACGATCGTCGCCTGCGCGCGCAAGGCGGCGAGATACTGCTGGATGCGCGCCTGCTCGATCGGCCGGACGAGCGTTTCCCGCTGCTGGGCCTTCTGCTTCACCCAGGCGGCCGAATCGGCTGGCGTGCGGGTGATGCCCTGCAACACAAAGAATCCCGTCTCCCCCGCGATCACGGGACTCTTCTCCCCGGGCCGGAGGCCAAAGGCGGCGCCGAGCACGACGGGGTTGCGGCTCAGCTCGGGTCCCGGGTTGAGCCGCGTGAACGGCCCGGTCTTCTCGACCCGTAGTCCTTTCGTCCGACCGGCGGCGACGAGATCGGTCGCGCTGCGCAACTCACTCGCCTGCTGCTCCGCCCGCTGACGCGCCACCGCCAGCTTCTTCTCGCGCCGGCCGGCGTCGAGCACGCGGGCGCGGACCTCGGCGAGCGGCGGGACGCCCGCCGCCTCGAGCGAGTCGAGACGGAAGACGTAACTCGCGCGCTCCGCGTCGACCACCGGGCCCGTCTCACCGGGGCGCGCGTCGAACGCCCAGACGCTCACGTCGGGCACGGCGCCCTCGGGGAGGGCGAGCCGCGTCCCCTGTACCAGCTTGGGCGCGTGCGCGAGCGGGAGGTGCAGCCGCCGGGCGGCGCTGTCGAGCCGGGCGCCGTCGGTCTGGTCCGCCGCGAGCTTGTCGAGCGTATCCGTCTTCGCGTCCACCGTGTCGAGGTGCTTGCCCTGCAGCTTGATCGGGATCAAGATGTGGCGCACGTGGACCGAGTCGCCCTTGGCCCGGTCGATGCGGATCAGATGATACCCGAAGGCGGACGCCACCGCCTGCGACAGCGTGCCGACGGGGAGCGTGCGCAGGCCCGCAAGAAACCGGGGATCGAACCCGGGCTCGTTCCGTTTCACCCACCCCAGATCGCCGCCCCGGGCGGCGCTCCCCGAGTCCGCCGACTCCTTCTTCGCCACGTCCTCGAACTTCGCCTTCCCGCTCGCGATCTCGGCGCGCACCGCGCGCGCCCGGGCGAGGGCCGCCGCGGAGTCGGCGGCGTCGGGTACGCGGGACACACGGACGTAGCTCAGCCAGGCCGCGGCCGGCCGCTTGAAATCGTCCCGGTGCGCCTGGTACGAGCGCTCGAGCTCGGCGTCGGACACGGGGGCGAGGGAGTCCGGGATGTCCTCGGGCCGGATGGCGAGCAGGGCGACGGTCACCGACTCGTGCTGGTCGCGCCAGATGCGCCACAGCCTCGCGTCCGACATGTAGAGATCCGCCGTCAAGTACTCCTGGAGCTTGCGCTGCGGCAGATAGGCGCGGTACAGCTGCTCGATCTGCGTCGAGAACTCGGGCCCCGCGCTCGAGAGATAGCGCTGCCACTTGGTGATATCGAACTGGCTGTTCGTCTGGAAGGTCGGATCCTGCACCACCTGCTGCAGGATCTGCGGCGGCGGCCCGCTCCGCGCCGCCTCGATGATCTCCTGATCTGAGACCGTGATGCCCAGGCGGCGATAGGCGCGCTCGAGCAGCTTGTCCTGGATGACCTGATCGGCCACCTGCTTTTGCAGCTGCTGTTCGTCTTCCCGGGTGAGGCGGCCCAGGCCCTGCTGGCGCCGGTACTGCTCCATGGCGGCCTGGTAGCGTTGCTGGAACTCGGGCGTCCGCACGACTTCGCCATCCACTTTCAGGACGACGTCCCGGCCGCCGCCGACGATGTCGGAGACCTGCCCGTAGGCCATCCAGCCGATGAACGTGATCGCGACGACAAAGAAGACGGGCTTCGTGATGGCGCGCATTGAGCGCATCATGGGACGCGGTGCTCCCGGCTACGGGGGGGAAGGGGCATAAGTCTAAAAACGACAACACGAAAACTCAAGCGACGGGGCGCGAGTCAGATTGACAGCACGGCCGAGCGAACACTATCTTCGACCAATTCCTCCAACGACTTAGGCCGTGACCTACACCAGCGAAATCGAAAAGCTCGAACGCCGCTGGAGCGAGAACCCGAAGGGGCGAAACTTCGCCCCCTTGGCCGATGCCTATCGCAAAGCAGGAGAACTAGATAGGGCGATCGAGCTGTGCACCGCTGGCCTGGAGCGCCACCCCGACTACGTCAGCGCCCACATCGTCTTCGGGCGCTGTCTAATAGATCAGAAGAACGACGCCGGTGCGGCCGACGTGTTCCGCAAGGTGATGGCCCTGGATCCCGAGAACGTGCTGGCGCTCAAGATCCTGGGCGAGATCGCGCTGCGCGGCGCCCGCTACGACGAGGCGGTCGAGTGGCTGACGCGGCTGTTGGCGGCCGATCCAATGAACGGGGAAGCGGCGGAGGTGCTGAGCCGGGCGAAGGCCAAGGCCGTGCAGCAGGCGGCGTCGGCACCCGCTGCGCGCGCCAGCGCCGCGGAGCCCGTCGTCCAGTTCGTGCCCGAGCCCGCGCCCGCGCGCCCGGCGAGCGCACCGTCCACGGTGCGGACTGCTGCTCCCGCGGCCGGTCCTGCGGGGCGGGCCACGGCGCCAGCGCCGCCGCGGTCCCCCGCGCCACCCGCGCCACCCGCGCCGCCCCTCCCTCCAGCAGCGGCGCGGCTCGCCGCCCAGGCCGACTTCACCGTGGAGCACCTGTCCGATCGTCCGGCCCCGCCTGCCCCGACCGCGCCGAGTGCGCTCCCCGAGATCGAAGCGTTCGACGGCGCAGTCGATTTTAACGCCGTCGCGCACGATGCCGCGAGAGCGGAGGGACTCGAGGTTCAAGAAGAGGTGGAGCTCAAGCCCCAGGATCTCGTGGTCGAGGGCTTGGCGCACACCCAATATGAGGCCGGGATGTTCGCGCAGGCGCCCGCGGGCCCGGAGCCCGAGGACGAGCTGTCCACCATCGAGCTGCCGCTCATCATGCCGGACGATGTGGCGGAGGTGACGGCCCCAGCGACCCGGCCCGAGCCGGCGGTGCCGGCGTGGTCGGCCCCGCGGAGTCCTGCCGCCGCCCAGCGACCCCCGACGCCTGGGCCTCCGCCCCAGGCGCCGCCCGCGCCCGCGGCCGTTGCCCTGTCCGACGACGACGGGGCGGCGGATACCGCGGCGCTGTCGCGCGCCGAGCCGGTGCTGACGGAGACGATGGCGGAGCTCTACCTCCGTCAGGGGCACGAGGAGAACGCCTTGCGCGTCTACCAGGCGCTGCTCGCCCAGCGACCGGGCGATGCGCGGTTGCGCGCTCGCGTGGCAGAGCTCACGTCCGGTGGCACGAGGCGGCGGGCGTTCGCGGGAGACCGCGGTCGCGGGACGGGTGAGTCAGTGCAGACGTTTCTCCGCCGAATCCTCGCCGGTCGACCCGGGATGCCCGGAGCGCCGCTCGCGTTCGCGCCGGAGCCCGTTTCCGCGCCCGCGCCCCCGCCCGTGTTCGCCGATTCGCCGCTCGACGGCGCGTTCGCGATCGCCCAGCCGGAGCCCGAGCCCGTGCGCGAGAGTGTGAGTCCGGGGCCCGGTGAGGCCACGCGACCGGCGGAGGACTCGATCTCGCTCGACTCCGTGTTCGGCGAGGAGACGCTGCGCCCGAGCGCGCCCGCGGCGGAGCCGCCCCAGGCCTCGCCCGCGCCGGCCGACCCGCCGGCCACGGGCGGGTTCTCCTTCGATCAGTTCTTCGCCCCGGGGGGCCCCACCCCAGCCGGTGCAGCTGCCGGCGCCGCCGGCGGCACCGCCGAGCCCAAGGGTCCGCCCCGCACCACGAGCCAGAAGAACCGAGCGCTCGAAGATGAAGGCGACTTGGACCAGTTTCAGGCGTGGCTGCGGGGCCTCAAGTCCTAGTGCACATCGCCGTGTTGAACGGCCCGAACTTGAATCTGCTGGGGGAGCGCGAGCCGGAGCTGTACGGGCGGACCACCCTCGCGGAGATCGAGGCGCGGACGCGCGAGCGGGCGCGCGCGCTCGGCGTGGACGTGTCGTGGACCCAGACGAACCACGAGGGCGAACTGGTCGACGCGATTCAGCGCCTCCAGGGCAAGGCCGACGGCCTCGTGATCAACGCGGCGGCCTACACCCACACCAGCCTCGCGGTGCGTGACGCCCTCCTCGCCGTCCGCGTGCCCTTCGTCGAGGTCCACCTGTCGAACCTGTTCGCCCGTGAGCCCGAGCGGCGCCGCTCGGTCCTGGCGGACGCCGCGGTGGGGATGGTGACCGGGTTCGGCGCCGAGAGCTATCGGCTGGGACTCGAGGGCCTGGTCGGGTATCTCCAGGCCCGGCATGACCCCTGACCGGCGGCGCGCGCGCCAGGAGGCGCTGGTGCGGGCGTTCGCGGCGGAGGGGCTGGACGGACTCGTCGTCACGTCGCGCGCCAACATTCGCTACTTGACGGGCTTTTCCGGATCGGCGGCGCTCGTCGCCGTCACGCGGGGCGACGTGCTGCTCGTGACCGACTTCCGCTACGACGAGCAGGCGCGGGACGAAGCCGGTGCCGTGGCCCGCGTGGAAGTCGAAGGCACGAGCGTGTGGGACCGCTTTTTCAAGGAGCTGCCCACACTGGGGCCGCTGGGCGAGCTGGGCTTCGAGGCCCACGCCGTCTCGGTGCACGACGCGCAGCGCTTCGCCGAGGCGGGTAAGGCCTGGCGCTGGCGGCCCACGACCGAGTTGGTGGAGCGGCTGCGCGCCGCCAAGGACGCGGGCGAAGTGGCGGCCATCCGCGCGGCGGCCCGGCTCGCGGGCGAGGCGCTGCGACAGACGCTCGCCGCCGTGCGGCCCGGCCTGACGGAGCTCGCGATCGCGGGGCTGCTCGAAGGGACGCTGCGGCGGCTCGGCAGCGAAGGGCATCCGTTCGCGACCATCGTGGCCTCGGGACCGCGCAGCGCGCTGCCGCACGCCCGCTCGAGTGGGCGCGTCGTGGTGGCCGGGGAGTGGCTGCTCGTGGACTTCGGGGCTCAGGTGGACGGCTACTGCGCCGACATCACGCGCACCGTCGTCGTCGGGGCGCGGGCGAGCGAGCGGCAGCGCGCGCTCTACGGCGTGGTGTACGACGCGCAGCTGCGGGCCCGCTTGGGGATCCGGGCCGGGATGAGCGGCCGCGAAGCCGACGCACTCGCCCGGGAGCCGATCACCGCGCGTGGCTTGGGCGACGCGTTCGGCCATTCGCTCGGCCACGGGCTGGGGCTCGAGGTGCACGAAGCGCCGCGGCTGTCGAAGACCAATGGCGACCCGGTGCCGGCTGGTGCCGTCGTCACCCTGGAACCCGGGGTCTATCTGCCGGGCGAAGGCGGCGTCCGCATCGAGGATGACGTGCACCTGGTCCCGGATAGCAGCGGGGCCGAGCTGCTCTCCGACGGGCTGACGGAGCTGCTGGAGCTCGTGTAACTTTGGACCGTGAACGCCCGCACCCGCACCCCTGAGCCATGAACCTCGACATCATCGCGCAGCTGGTCCAGATCCTGAGGGACGCGCCCGAGCTCGGCGCGATCGAGGTGCGCCGGGGTTTGTTCGGGGCCTGGTCGACCGTCCGGGTGTCCAAGGCCGCCCATTTGACGAACGCCGGGGGGGCGGCGACCCATGTGGTGGTGGCGGCGGCTGGGGGGGGGCCCGGGACCGTCCAGCCAGCGGCGGCAGGGGGAGCGGCCCCGCGCGAGGCGGCCCCCCCATCCCACCTGCTCGATATCAAGTCCCCCATGGTCGGGACCTTTTATGCCGCCCCCGAGCCCGGGGCAGGGCCCTACGTCAAGGTGGGCAGTCGCGTCGCGCCGGGCCAGGTCGTGTGCATCATCGAAGCCATGAAGATCATGAACGAAATCGAGTCCGAAATCGCCGGTGTGGTGCGCGAGGTGCTGGTGGAGAACGCCCAGCCCGTGGAGTTCGGACAGCCCCTCTTCCGAGTCGACCCCAATGCCTGACGCTCCCAAGCCCGGCCAATCGACGTTCAACTTCAAGGCGGCCATCACCCAGATGGTGCAGAAGAACGCCTCGGACCTGCTGCTCAAGGTGGGCCGCGCGGCCACGATCCGGGTGAACGGCGAGCTCCTGTCGCTCGACCAGTCCCCCCTGAAGCCGGAGGAGCTGAAATCGCTCGCCGAGCAGATCATGACCCCGCGTCAGGTGAAGGAGTTCGCCGAGCACAAGGAAGCGGACTTCGCGATCGGCGTGCCCGGCGTCGGGCGGTTCCGCACCAACGTGTACCAGCAACGCGGCACCGTGGCGTTCGCCTTCCGCTCGATTCCCTACGAGGTCAAGAACATCCGGGACCTGAATCTGCCCCCGGTCCTGGAGGAGATCGGGCTGCGGCCGCGCGGGCTGGTGCTCGTGACCGGTGTGACGGGCTCGGGGAAGTCCACGGCCCTCGCGGCGTTGGTCAATCACATCAACATGAACCGGCGGGTCAACATCATCACGATCGAGGACCCGATCGAGTTCCTGCATCGCGACAACCTGGCGAACATCTCCCAGCGCGAGGTTGGCAACGACACGCTGTCCTTCAACGCGGCGCTGCGCCACGTGCTGCGCCAGGCGCCCGACGTCATCCTGATCGGCGAGATCCGCGACATGGAGACGCTCGACACCGCGCTCAAGGCCGCGGACACCGGGCATCTCGTGTTCTCCACGCTGCACACCACCGATGCCACGCAGACCATCAACCGCGTGATCTCGTTCTTCCCGCCGCACCAGCACGACGAGGTGCGCCATCTGCTCTCCACCGCGCTCCAGGCGATCATCTCGCTCCGCCTCGTGCCGCGCGCCGACGGAAACGGCCGGGTCCCGGCCTCGGAGATCCTCATCAACACCGCGTCCGTGCAGGAGAACATGCGCGACTTGACCAAGTCGCTCGCGATCCCCGACCTGATCGCGCAAGGCTCGGTCCAGTATGGCATGCAGAGCTTCGATCAAGCGCTGTTCCGCTGGTATCAGGAGGGCGTGATCAGCTACGAGAGCGCGATCTTCTACGCGACGAACCCCAGCGAGTTCGCGTTGAAGGTGTCGGGCGTGGATTCGGGCGATAGCCGGGCCTTCGGCGGCAGCACGACCGCCACGGGCTCGCGCGGCGACATCCAACCCTGATGTTCAAGAAGGTGCTGGTCGCGAACCGCGGGGAAATTGCCCTGCGGGTGATCCGCGCGTGCAAGGAGTTGGGCGTCGAGACCGTGGCCGTCTATTCCGAAGCGGACCGCGACAGCCTGCACACCCGGTTCGCCGATGACGACGTGTGTATCGGCCGCGCGCCGTCGCGCGACTCCTACCTGAACATCCCCCGCATCATCGCGGCCGCCGAGATCACGGGAGCAGACGCGATTCATCCCGGCTACGGCTTCCTGGCCGAGAACGCCGAGTTCGCCGACATCGTGCGCACCTCGAACATCACCTTCGTCGGCCCCACGGGCGACCAGATCCGGCAGATGGGCGACAAGGCCGCCGCCCGCGCCCTCGCCCAAAAGCTCAAGGTGCCCACCGTGCCGGGCTCGCCCGGGCCGGTCGACGACGCGGAGGCGGGCTTGAAGCTGGCCCAGAAGATCGGCTTCCCGGTGATCATCAAGGCGGCCGCGGGTGGCGGTGGCAAAGGGATGCGCGTGGCGCAGGACGAGGAGCAGTTCCCCCAGGCCTTCTCCCTGGCCAAGCAGGAGGCGCTCGCCGCCTTCGCCTCGGACCAGGTCTACCTCGAGAAGTACCTCGCCCGCCCGCGCCACATCGAGATCCAGATCATGGGCGATACCCAGGGTCGGATCATGCACCTGTGCGAGCGCGACTGCTCCGTGCAGCGGCGCCACCAGAAGCTGATCGAGGAGGCGCCCAGTCCCGCCGTGGACGCGACGCTGCGCCAGGACATCGCCGATGCGGCCGTGCGGCTCGCCGAAGCGATCGGCTACGTCGGGGCGGGGACGATCGAGTTCCTGCTCGATGAGGACGGGACGTTCTACTTCATGGAGATGAATACCCGGATCCAGGTGGAGCATCCCGTGACGGAGATGTGCACCAACTTCGATCTGGTGAAGGAACAGATCCGGGTCGCCGCCGGCGAGCCGCTCTCCTTCGTCATGAACGGGCACCGGCTGCGCGGCCACGCCATTGAGTGCCGCGTGAACGCCGAGGACCCGGCGCGAAATTTCCAGCCGAGCCCGGGGACGATCACCGCGTATCATCCCCCCGGCGGCCCGGGCGTACGCGTCGACACCCACATCTACGCCGGCTATACCGTCCCCCCCTATTACGACTCCCTGCTCGCGAAGGTGATCGTGCACGGCAACACCCGGGATGAGGCGTTGGCCCGCATGCGCCAGGCGTTAGATTCGTTTATCATCGAGGGCGTGACGACGACCATCCCCTTCCTCAGTCGGGTCATGCGGCACCCGGACGTCGTCGCCGGCCGCGTGGACACGAAGTTCCTCGAGCGCGAGCCCCAACTGCTGCAGCCGCCCACATGAAGATCGACGTCCACTTCACACCGCTCGGCCTCGGCGCGGGAGATCTCGCTGGCCGGGGCATCGTGGTCATCGACGTCCTGCGGGCGACGACGACGATCGTCACCGCGCTCGCGAACGGCGCCAAGGCGGTAATCCCGGCCGCGAGCTCGGAGGAGGCTGTGCGCCTCGCCTCGAACCTCGAGAAGGACGGGGTGCTGCTCGCGGGCGAACGCAAGAGCGTGAAGATCGAGGGGTTCGCGCTCGGCAACTCGCCGCGCGAAATGCTGCCGGCCGTGGTGGCGGGGAAGACGATCGTGCTCGCGACCACGAACGGGACCCCCGCGCTCGTGGTCGCCCAGGGCGGCGACCCCGTCTGGGTTGGCGCCCCGGCGAACTTCAAGGCCCTGGTCGAGCGCGCGCGGGCGGTGCTGGTCGAGCGCGGGGACCTGGTGATTCTGTGCGCCGGGCGGGAGAAAGGGTTCGCGATCGAAGACGCCTACACCGCCGGGCGCCTGATCAAGGGGGCGAAGAAGGGGTTGAAAAAACTGGTGCTCAATGACGCCGCCCGGACGGCCCTCGCCTTGACGAGCGCGGTGCGAGGGTGGGAGGAGGCGCTGTCCGGATCGGATGCCGCGCAGCAGCTCGCCGACGCCGATCTCGCCGAGGACGTCGCGTTCGCCGCCCAGGCGGATCGCTTCGACGTGGTCCCGCGCTACGCGGATCGTCGCATCACGTGAACCCGAAGCGCCAGGAGCTGCTCGGCATCGGCGCCCTCGTCGTCGGGCTGTTCCTCGGTCTCACCCTGTTGCGGCTCCCCATCACGGGGAGCTGGGGCGAGCGGATCGGCTCGCTCCTGTGGCG
>WNFD01003760.1_pt1 | contig 20242 bp, 16 predicted proteins | sample 5400491 | NCBI WGS metagenome assembly WNFD01 (sample SAMN13153343, study PRJNA577476) | soil metagenome | isolation source: 120 cm saprolite under Douglas fir tree site 2 hole 2 replicate 2 | place: USA:California | collected 2015-04-18
GCAAAGGCCGCGTAATCGATCGTATAAATGAGCCGTTGAATAGGCCGGTAGAAATCCGAAGCGGTCGCGTCGACGAAAAGAAAATGGTTGAAACCTTCCGGTATCAATCGCCAGCTGCGAATCAGCGGATCGCGCAAAACGAGTGCGGTATCGTCCCAGACAAAACCGTTGCGCACAGCCGGCGCATAGCTGATGAAGACAACAACGATCAGGATTAAAGCCGCCCAGATTTTTTTCACGACAAACGAGGAAATCAATAAGCCGTGCGTCTAGATTTGCGAATGTTTATGTCGATCTCGCGCGCAGTTTTTTTTGGAGTGGCAATGGTTGTCGCCAGGAGCGCGCACGCTGATGGCGTCCCGGCGGATTGCTCGCAACTCATTGTGGGCGTCGCACCGGACTGGAATTCGATGCGCGGTAAGTTGCAATTGTTCGAGCGCTCACGCGGTGGATCTTGGACCGCGGTTACGCCGCCAGTGCCGGTGTTGTTTGGTAAAAATGGAATCGCGTGGGGCAGCGGCATCGGCGGTCAAGACGAGCCCGGTTTACACAAGAAAGAGCGCGATGGACGCGCGCCTGCCGGCATTTTCGCAATCGGCAAAGTTTTTGGTTACGAAACTAAACTACCGCCGGGCGGCGATTATCCTTATCACCAGGTCTCAGAAGCGGACGTTTGGAGCGATGACCCGCGCTCGCCGAATTACAATCGCCACATTGTCATCGATCCAAAAGATCCGCCCGACAATTACACTCACGAAAAAATGCGTTCGGGAGATTTTGCCTACCATTGGCTGGTCGAGATCCGGCACAATTCCGATCCGCCAGTCCCAGGCGCGGGTAGCGCGATTTTTTTCCACATTCGCCGCGGCGTCAACCGTGCGACGACGGGTTGCACGACGATGGCGGAACCGGAGCTTGTGAAAATGATCTCCTGGCTGCGCGCCGCACGACACCCGTGCTACGTTCTACTCCCCGCCGATGAGTATGAAAAAAAATGGCGCGGATGGGATTTGCCGCCGCCGGAGAAGACTCCGCCGCGATAAAAACATCGCGACTCGTTGATTCTCGCGTTGTTTGACGTAGTTGTTAGGCAGACGCCCATGCGAAGACGATCCAATCCCGATTCGGAACCGAATATTCGCCGCATTGACACCAAAGCGCGCGCGAAAAAACAAACGCACGGTTTTCAAGTGCACCTTTTGCGCGGAACGAATGCCGTGACGAGGATGTTTAGCGATTCCCTTCATGGGGGAAAGGAAGGCGCGCGGCGCGCCGCGCGAAAATTCAAGCGCACGGCCATCGGGCGCGCTGCCAAACGCGGTGCAAGATCGACATCTCGGCGGCGAAAACGGCGTTAGGGATTTTTTTCGCGCCCGATTTTCCAGCACTCCACAAAACCCGGCGCAAAATCGCGTGGTCGTGCCGTCATCCAGCCGTCAATGATCGTTGGCGGGAAAAATCGGCCGGCTTCAATCTCGCTTGGGTTCAGCCGCAACTCGCCAGCATGCGATCCGCGGTAGAGACAAATGAACTCATAACCAGTCCGCTCTGACGCCGGAAGCTTAGCAACCCTTACCAGTGGAATATCGACTCCAAGTTCTTCGCGGAGTTCCCGCGAAGCCGCTTGATCGTAGTCTTCGCCGGCGTTGACATGCCCGGCCGCGCTCGAATCCCAGGCCAGTGGATGTCGATCCTTCCATCGGGAGCGCATTTGGAGAAAGACCTCCCCAACAGGGTTGAAAATCAGGACGTGGACGGCTCGGTGGAGGAAGTTATTCGCATGCACTTTGCTCCGAAGCGCGGTCCCTTTCAGCCGATCTTCTTCATCCACCACCGGGAACTGCTCTTCGGGCGCATCATTGATGACTTCCGTGGGTATCGGAGCAATCCGATTCGTTAGCGCGATCCATTGCTCGAGAGAAAGCTCTTCGGCGCGTGCACGAGTATTCAACCCTAGCTCGACTGCTGCATCTTCCCAGTCCGGGAGTTCTTCTCGAATAAGTTTTCCGAGTTGTTTGCGTCGCTGGGAGAAACCGCGTCGCACCAATTTTTGAAAAGCTTTGTGATCGCACGTTGGCAGCTCTCGAGGGTCGCGCTCTGAAATTCGCACCAGCGCTGAATCGACTTCCGGCTTCGGAAGAAAAACACTCGACGGAACTTTTCGTAAATATTCCACGCGATGCTGCAACTGGACAGTCAACGTGAGCGCACCGTAATCGCTGGTCGCCGGCGCGGCGACGAGGCGCTTTGCCAACTCCTTTTGTAACATGAACAGCCACAGCGATATAGGACTTGGATATTCCAGGAACTTCATTAGCAGCTGGCTCGAAATATAGTACGGAAGATTTCCGAGAAATTTTACTGTCGGCTTCGTGTACAACATTCGCGCATCGAATTCCATCGCGTCGCCCTGCACGATCTCAAGCGCGGAACTTCGAAATCTATCGCGCAGATATTCCGCCAGGCGTTTATCTTTTTCGATTGCGAGAACACCGGCGGCGTTCGCAAGGGCAAGTTCTGTCAGCGCACCCAGTCCGGGGCCAATTTCAATGACGAAGTCTTTCGAACCGATGTTTGCTTGATCGACAATCCATTTTGCAAGGTTGCGATCGTGCAAAAAGTTTTGGCCGAGGCTTTTGACCGGTGAAACGCCCATTCCCCGCAGAGTTGCAGCAATTTCGGACAGCTTCATTGAAGATCGACAACTTAGGCCGCGAAGCTTCGAAAATTAAACCCTTATTCACAAAATGCTGTGAATAAAACAGGCTGAAAGCGCCTCTTTATTCACAAGTTATTCAACGTCTAGATCCTCGTCGGCCACCGACCATCGTCGCGGGGATTCTCGAAGAGAAATCGGCTCACCAAAGACGATAGCTTTGGAAAGAGATTGCGGAACCCGCAATCTAAAACCATAAACTATCTTTCGATCATGAGTTTGAATATCGAAGCGCTCTCGCGCGCGGCTACGGAAGCGCGCGGGCTCTGTATGGACGCGGTCCAAGCATCGCAATCCGGCCATCTTGGACTTCCGTTGGGCTGCGCCGAAATGGGCGCGGTCCTTTATGGTTACGCCCTAAAATATAATCCGGATAAACCGCGCTGGATCGGGCGCGATTACTTTGTTCTCTCGGCCGGCCACGGCAGCATGTTTCTCTACGCGTGGCTGCATATGAGCGGTTACGACTTGCCGATGTCGGAGATCAAACGTTTCCGGCAATTGCATTCGAAAACGCCGGGACATCCTGAATTTGGAGATACGCCTGGAGTTGAATGCACCACCGGGCCGCTTGGACAAGGGGTCGGCAACGCAGTCGGAATCGCGGTGGCGATGAAAATGGCGGCGGCGCGGTTCAATTCGAGCGAACACCGCATTTTCGATCAGCATTGCATCTGTATTGCGGGCGACGGCTGTTTGCAGGAAGGCGTGTCCGCGGAAGCGAGCGCGTTCGCCGGACATTTCGGTCTCGATAATTTGATTCTGATTTACGATAGCAACGCGGTCACGCTCGACGCCCCCGCGAAAATGACGCAGAGCGAAGACACCGCTGCGCGATTCAAAGCCTATGGATTCGACGTTCAGGAGATCAACGGCCACGACATGCAGGTGTTTCTCGACGCCATCAACATCGCGAAGGAGAGCGATAACGGCAGGCCGAAGTTCATTGTTGCGCACACGCTAATCGGGAAAGGAATTCCAGAAGTGGAGGGGACATTTAAAGCGCACGGGGAGGCCGGCGCGAAATTTGTCGATGCTGCGCGCAAAGGTCTCGGTTTGCCGGACGAACACTATTACGTTTCGAAAGATACCTACGATTATTTCGCCGCGCACAAGAAGAAACTGCTCGCAGAGTACGATCGTTGGGAAAAAATTTATAATGATTGGCGGAAGAAAAACGCCGAGGAGGCGAAGCAGCTTGAAGCCGCGATCGATCGAAAAGTAGATGTCGATCTTCTGTCGAAGATTCCCGAGTTTCCCAAGGACGCGAAGCTGGCGACGCGCAAAGCCGGCAGCGAAGCGCTCCAGCCTGTTGCGCAAGCGATGCCGTTATTAATCAGCGGCAGCGCCGATCTTCATGGATCGACCTTGAACTACATCAAGGACGGCGGGGATTTCACCCGCGAGACCCCGAGTGGTCGCAACATCCGCTTCGGGATTCGCGAACACGGGATGTGCGCGATTATGAACGGAATCTCCTATCACGGGATTTTCCGCGCCTCGGGCGCGACGTTTCTCGTCTTTACAGATTATTGCCGGGCATCGATCCGACTCGGCGCGTTATCGAAATTGCCGAACATTTACATTTTCACGCATGATTCGATCGGCGTCGGCGAAGACGGGCCAACCCACGAGCCGGTCGAGACCGTCAGCTCGGTGCGAGTAATGCCGCAGATCGATGTCATTCGGCCGGCCGATCCGGAAGAAACAGCTGGTGCGTTTGCCGCCGCGGCGCAACGCGTCGATGGCCCAACTTTGCTCGCGCTTACCCGCCAGGTCGTCCCGATTTTGAACGATGTCGATGTTAAACTGCGTCGCGAGGGTGTCGCGCGCGGCGGTTACATCGCGAAGAAGGAAAAAGGCAAACTCGATTTGATCATCATGTCTTGCGGCAGCGAATTGCAGCACGCGCTCGCCGCTGCGAAAGAGCTCGGCGACGGCGCACGGGTTGTCTCGATGCCGTGCTTCGAGCGCTTCAATCGACAATCGGAAAAATATCGCGACGAAGTCTTGCCGAAACCGTGCCGGAAACGGGTCGCGATTGAGGCCGGAGTTACGGAGATTTGGTATCAGTATGTTGGCCTCGACGGCAAAGTCGTCGGCCTGCATGAATTCGGTTTGAGCGCGCCCGGCGCCGAAGTAATGAAAGAGCGTGGTATCGACGCCAAGCACGTCGTCGAGGCCGCGAAGTCGCTCTAAAACGCTTCTTCCGGTTCGGTCACGTTGCGCGCGCGATCTTCGAAGCGGGTGAATTCTTTCAGGAAGGTGAGGGGAATCTCGCCGACTGGGCCGTTTCGTTGCTTGGCGATGATCAATTCGGCTTCGCCCGCCTTTTCCGCCCGCGCTTCTTCGTCTTCCTCGTAAATTTCCGGCCGCACAAGCAGCCCAACGAGGTCTGCGTCCTGTTCGATCGATCCCGACTCTCGCAGATCGCTCAAGCGCGGTTTGCCGCCGGAACGTTGCTCAGGCTGACGATTCAATTGTGCGACAACGATGACGGGGATCTTCAATTCCTTGGCCAATCCTTTCAGTCCCGCAGAAATTTCCGAGATCTCGAGTTGTCGATTGTCCTGCGCGCGGCGCGATGTCGATCTTAGCAGCTGCAAATAATCGACGACGATCAGCTGCACGTCTTGCTGCGCCTTCAGGCGTCGCGCTTTGGCGCGCAATTCGAGAATCGTGAGACTCGCGCTGTCGTCGATGAAGATTTTTGCTTCGGCGAGTTTCGAAGCCGCGGCAGTCAAACTTGGGAAGTCGCGCTCGCCCAGAAAACCATCGCGCACTTTTTGCAGATTCACACGCGCGCGCGAGCAAAGCAGACGCTGAACGAGCTGCTGGCTACTCATTTCCAAACTAAAAACGCCCACCGGAAGTTTTTCGTTGATGGACACATGCTCGGCGATGTTCATCGCGAGCGCGGTTTTTCCCATGCTCGGCCGCGCTGCGATGACGATCATCTCGGCCGGATGCATTCCGCTTGTCATGCGATCGAATTCAACAAAGCCGGTGGAAATTCCGGTGATGCCGCCTTTGCGCTCGTAGAGTTTTTCGATCGACTCGATCGCTTCCATTACCTGGTCCTTCATCGAGAGCATCTGGCCTTTGAATCGGTCTTCGCCGACGGCGAAAATCTTTTGCTCTACTTCGTCGAGAAGATTGCCGACCTCATCCTGCTCTTCGTAAGCGCGGCGCACGCTTTCGGTGGAGGCGGCGATGATGGAGCGCAAAATGTATTTGTCCCGGACGATTTCGAGGTAATAGCCGAGGTTCGCGGCCGTCGGTACAAAGGTAAAAAGGCTCGTTACCAATGCGGCGCCGCCGACTGTCTCAAGCAAATTTCGATCGCGCAGCACTTGCGTGAACGTGATTAGGTCGATCGCCTGGCCGGCGTTCCAAAGATCGACCAGCACGCTGTAGATCGTTTGATGCGCCGGAACGTAGAAGTATTCCTCGTTAATTTTCTCAACGACTTCGGCAATCGCTTCCCGCGGTGAAATCAGCATTGAGCCGAGGACGCCTTGCTCCGCTTCTACGCTATGGGGCGGTGCGCGGTGAATATCCTGCGCAGAACCTGTGGGCGAAGTGGGAAAAACTCTTCCGCCGTTTCCTCCCGGTCTGCCTCGGCCGGGCCCATTGCCCGAATCTTTGCGAGGCGTCTCCCCAGTCCGCAAGGACGGTTGAGTCGCCATTTATTTGGTTTCTTTTTTTCTTCTGAAAAACGAACGGTGTTTTTTCTCAGGCTGCTCGGAAGCGCCTTGTTCAGCCCCGCGTTCGCGGGATTCCTGCGCCGATTTTACTTCAAATTTGAATTGAGCGGTGACGTCATGATGGAGCTTGACCGCAACTTCGTGTTCTCCAGTGTCCTTAATTGGTCGCTCCAGCACGATCTTGTGTCGATCAATCTCCAAACCAAGCTCGTTCTTCATCCTCGTCACAATATCCTGGGCAGTGATCGAACCGAAGGCTTTTCCTGACTCGCCGGTTGCAAGCGTGAATATCAGATGCGCTTTTCCAATGCGGCGAGCCAATTCCTCCGCTTCGTTCAATTCGCGGGCTTCGCGCTCCGCGCGTTTCTTTTTCAAACTGTCGAGCTGGCGCAGAGCGGCCGGCGTCACTTCGTAAGCTTTGCCGCGAGGCAACAAATAATTGCGCGCATAGCCGCGGCGCACCTTCACCACATCGGCTTCGGCGCCGAGGCCAGGCACATTGTCGGTTAGAATGACTTCAGTTGAGGGCATTATAGGAAATTTTTCGCGAGCGCGAAGATGTATACAAGCAGCGCGCTGACACACTGTCAACGTGTGAACAAAAAATTCAAAATTGTTTTAGCTTGCATTTTTCTGTTCGACCGATTTGCGCGCGAATAACTACTAGTCAGCGCGGATTTAAATCATGCCGAGCTTCATTCGCCCGGCTTCACTGATCATATTTTGATTCCAAGGCGGGTCCCAGACCAACTGCACATCCGCCTCATCGACGCCGTCGATGGAAAGAATTTTGCTCTGCGCGTCGTGCGCGATCGCCGGTCCCATTCCGCAACCAGGCGCAGTCAGGGTCATTTTTACTTCGACGCGTGTCCCGCCGTCGTCTTTTTTGGTCAGGCGACAATCATAAACCAAACCAAGATCGACAATGTTCACCGGAATTTCTGGGTCGAAGCATTGCTTGAGCTGGTTCCAAACATCGTCTTCCGAAACTGCCCCGTTCGTTTTAGCGGTGGTCTTTTCCTTCGCTGCCGGCTTCGGTTTATCGAGACCGAGCGCGTCCAAATCTTTTTCCGCGATACGGGACAGTCCGTACGGCGTCGCGATCGTGTAACTGCCGCCGAGCGCCTGCGTGATTACGCCCTGCGTTCCTTTTGCGAGCGTTAACTTTCGACCGCTCGGGATCTCAATCGCCTCGACCTCCCGGCTTAAACTGAATTCCGTGTTCTCGTGCATGTCTAAAATTGTAGTGGCGGTCTATGACAGTCGCAAATATTCGGCTCGGATGGCGTCTCTGCCCGTTGCCACGGCGTTTAGCAGAAATGCCCTACAACTTGCTTGGCTCTTCTAACAACTCGATCACGCGCTTGAGCAGACGCGCGGCGCCACCGCCGTCGATGCTCCGATGATCGAAGCTGAGTGTGATCTGCGCTTCCGTTTTTGGAACAAATTCCTTTTTTGTTTCGTCCCACGCCGGAACTTTTTTCCCGGCGCCGAGGCCGAGGAGCAAAGTCTGATCGGGCAGGGGAATTGGCGTACCCCATTCGACCCCAAACGTTCCGAAGTTCGAAACCGTTGCAATGCCGCCCGCTTGCATGTCCGGCGAAATGCGGCGCTTGCGCGCAAGATCGACAAGTTCCTGATACTTTTTCACTAAATCGGCGAGCGAAGTTTTCTCGGCGTTGCGAATTACCGGGACCATGATTCCGTCCTCCGCTTCGACCGCGACGCCAACATCGATCGAATTCGATTGCACCACCCGGTTGCCAATCAGTTTCGCGGCCGCGGTCGGACTCTCCGCGAGCGCAAGGGCGAGCGCGCGCGTCGCGTAAAGTCCGGGGCCAGGCTTCGGATCGCCTTCCGCGACTCCGGCTCGGAGTTGTCGATCTTGCAAGATAGGGTCGAGATTGACTGACGAGCCGACTGTCGATAATGGGCGCGTCCAGCTGCGCCGCATCGCATCTGCCACGCCCGCGCGAATCGCGGAAGCCTCCTTCACGCTTTGGTTGTCGATCTTGTGCAGGAAATCCTCGAGATCTTTGATCGTGACCCGATTGCCGGCGCCGGTTCCGGTTATTGCGGCGAGGTCCGCGGGAGTTAATTGCAACTCGGCCATCCGCGCGCGCACGCGCGGCGAAACAAAGCTCGCGCCTTTCAATGTTGCTGGAACTGGTAATCCACCTGGTCGCGCCCCATCACCATCGCCCGCCGCGATCTTTTCCTGGCGCGCTGGCTTTACTTCCTGATCCGCCCGCGCCGGAATTTCTTCGGCCACCGTTTGCGGTGGGGGCGCTTGTTTCTTGAACCTTGCCGCGTCTGCTTCGCTCGCTTCGACGTAGCCGAGCACCGAACCGATCGGATAGGTTTCCTTCAACTGTGCGGTGATCTTTTCGATCCTGCCTTTGCACGGCGTCGTCACGCCCATGACAGCTTTGTTCGTTTCGACGTCGATGATTTCCTGATCGACCGCGACTTCATCGCCCGGTTTCACCTTGATGTCGACGATAGTCGCTTCGGCGATCGATTCGCCCAGCTGCGGCATGATGATTGGAACTTGCGGCATAAAATTATTCTTTAAGAAGCGCTCGCGCTTTCGCGGCGATCATCTTCGTGCCGGGCCGGTGCGCGCTCCAAAGATTTGGGTGATATGGAATTGGCGTGTCTTTTGCGTTGATGCGCACGGGCGCGGCGTCGAGCAGGTGAAATCCTTCGCTGGTGACGCGTGCGATCACTTCCGCGGTCGCGCCGCCCCAGGGGAACGATTCGCCGACGCAAAGCAAACGCCCCGTCCGCGCAACTGACGCCAGCACCGTGTCGGTATCGAGCGGTTTGACCGTGCGAAGATCGACAACTTCAATCTCGAGATTTTCCCTCGCTAATTCCTCGGCGACGGCGAGAGATTCTTGCACCATCGCGCTGTAAGTTACGATCGTCAGGTCACGACCTTCGCGCGCAATTCGCGCGCGGCCCGTCGGCAAACCTTTGTCCGGAAGTTTGTCGGCCTTGAGATGGTAATAAAGATATTTGTGCTCGCAGTAGACGACCGGATCATCGATTGCGACCGCGTCGATCAACATCGTGTAAGCGTCCTCCACTGTCGCCGGCGTCATCACGATCAGTCCCGGATAATGCGCGTAAATTGACTCCATCGATTGACTGTGAAACGGCCCGCTGCCTTTTGTGCCACCCGATGGAAGCCGGATGGTGATCGGCACAGGAATATTCGTCCGCCAATAATGCGTGCCGGCGTGATTAAGAATTTGATTCAGCGCGGTGCTGGAGAAATCGGCGAACTGCATCTCAACGATCGGGCGCATCCCCTTGATGGCGGCCCCAATCGCGGTGCCGACGATCGCGTCTTCGCTGATCGGCGTGTTCAACACGCGATTGGGAAATTCTTTGGCCAGACCTTTGGTTGCTTTGAAAGCGCCCCCAAATGTTCCGCCCACGTCCTGTCCGTAAATGAAAACGCGTTCGTCCTCGCGCAACAACCTGGCCTGCGCTTCACGGATGGCTTCGAGATAAGTGATGCTCATTCGGGTCGATCGACCAATTCGCGCGTTGAGATCGCGCACCAATCTTCTCTCTCGGCGTCAGGAGCCGCTTCTTTTTGCGCAGTCGCGATTGCCTCGTCCACTTGCCTGGCCGCGTCCTCCCGCCAGGATTTTAGTGTCGCGGCATCGGCCATTTCAAGATCGACAACCTTCTTTTCTGCCAGCTTCAAACAATCCTGCGCAAACGGTTGCCGCTTCATTTCATCCGTGACGTAGCTCGCGTCGTCGTGTTCGCCGTGGCCGGAAAGGCGCAAGACCGAAGCGACGACGAGCTGGGGCGGGCGACCTGCTCGTGCGCGTTTCACGGCGCTGCCAATGACGTCGAGGCATGTGCTCAAATCCGTCCCGTCGATGCTGTAACCTTCGAAACCGTAACCTTTCGCGCGATCTACTAAGTCAGCACACGCAAACTCACGGTCATTAGGCGTGGAATACGCATAATGATTGTTCGTGGCGACTATTACTAATGGCACTTGCTCAACCGCCGCGATGTTCATGCCTTCGTGAAATGAGCCGGTCTGCATGCCGCCTTCGCCGATGCAGGACAAGCCGACAAAATTTTTCTCGCCGCGAAAACGTTTCGCCAGCAGTGCGCCCACCGTCACCGACACCATCGCGCCGAGGTGGCTAATCATGGCGAGCTGACCGTCGCCTGGCTTTCCGCGATGAATATTGCCGTCACGGCCGCGCATCGGCCCCTGCCGGGAGCCAAGATAAGTGCGGGCAACGTCGACAATCGGTTCGCCGAACGCGGAACGGCCCGCTTGATCGCGAATCAGTGGCGCAAAGATGTCGCCCTTTTGCAAAAACATTCCACAAGCAACGCTGACCGCTTCCTGGCCTTTGCCGATGTAAACGCCGCCGGTGATCTGGCCGCCGCGGTAAAGACTGACCAGTTTCTCCTCGAGCGTGCGTGCGAGCAGCATCCAGCGAAACGCCTCCAGGAATCGCTCATGCGGCGCCGCCTTCTTGGCTGAAGTTTTTTTTCCGCGCTGCGCCGTCTGAAGCATCGGCCAATTTTACGCAAGATCGACAATCGCGCGCAAAAAATTTTTTATGGAGGGACACGCGCTATCGTGCTCCAATTTTACCGCGCCGACACCGCGGCGCCCTCCAAATCAACGCCCAGCGCGACTGGCTTTTTGTTCGCCGTGGCCATTTTCGGCCAGGGCGAATTGGCGTTGCGAAGAAGCGGGTTCTTGCTGCGGCGGTGTTTGTGCGCCGGCGGGCGGCGCCGTCAGTTTCATTCCGACCAGTTTGCTCACGCCGCGTTCTTCCATGGTCACGCCATAAAGCACGTCTGCCTTCGCGATCGTGCGTTTGTTGTGGGTGATGATGATGAACTGGCTTTGCGCAATGAAACGGTCGAGCATTCGAACAAAACGGTTGATGTTGCTCTCATCCAGCGGCGCGTCGATTTCGTCCAAAACGCAAAACGGGCTTGGGCGCACCATGTAAATTGCGAAAAGGAGCGCGACCGCAGTCATGGCGCGTTCGCCGCCGCTCAACAGCGAAATGCTTTGCAATTGTTTGCCCGGCGGCTTCGCCGAAATCTCGATTCCGCAGTTGAGCGGATCGTTCTCGTCTAGCAATGAGAGGTCGGCCCGGCCGCCGTCGAAGAGTTCGGCAAACATTTCTCTAAAATTGGCGCGGACCTGGGCGAATGTTTCGGCGAACAATTTCTTGGTCGTCGAATTGATCCGCGAAATCACATCAAGCAGTTCCCGCCGGGAATTGGTGAGATCGTTATTTTGTGATTCGAGAAACTTGTACCGCTCCTCGAGCTCATCGTACTCCTGAACCGCGTCCAGATTGACGGGGCCCATGTTGTCGAGCTGCCGGGTAAGATCGACAATCAGCTTTTGTAATTCGTCGTTGGCAAGATCGACATTGGGGGTCGGGGCGAGTTCTTTTTCGGCGCGTTTCAATTGTGCCCGCAACGTTTTCCCAAATGCAGCTTCGTCCGGACTGAAGGCGCGCAAATCGATTTGGTAGCGCCGCGAAATATTTTCCGCCAGGTTTTCGATCTGCATTTGCAACTGCGACTCGCGCACCTGCCGATGGCCGCGTTTCTCTTGCAACTCACTGAGCGAATTGCGCAAGCCGCGCAACTCGGTTTCCCGTTCCTGCACTGCCCGGAGCCGAACGGCACGTTGGGACGAGATTTTGTTCGCGGCCGCTTCCGCTTCGGCTGCGCGCGCGGTTTGTTCCTTGATCGCAACTTCAGCGTCGCGGTTTTCCTGTGTTTGCGCCGCGAGCTTGCTTTCGTAGCTGGCGATATCGGTCCGGCGGTTCGCAATTAGTTCGACAAGCTCAGCTTCGCGCGCGGCCATTGGTTGGCGTTGCGCTTCCAGGCTTTCGTGACGCTGTCGCGCGGTCGCGACCGCCAGCCGCAAATCGTTCAACGTCTCGAGTGTTTCTTCCTCCTGAGTTCGCGCGCCTTTTTCATCCTTTTCGGCAGCGGTTTGCTCGGCTTCGTATTCAGCGAGTTCGTCGCGCGCTGCGTTCAAATCGCTTTCGAGCTCGGCTACGCGTTCGCCGGCAGCTTCGATTTGTTGCTCGAGCGTTACCTTTTCCGATTTGAGATTGTCGATCTTCCGCTCGGCCTCTTTTTCTTCCACTTGCAGCAGCGAAATTTTGTTTACTGAAGTGGACTGCGCGAGATGCGCGGCTTGATATTGCGAACGAGCATCGTCCAGCTGGCGCGACGCAGTTGCGACATTCGCTTTGGCTTGATCGCGTTTCTGAACCAAGATCTCGTGCTGATTCGCCCATTCGGTCTCTTCTTTTGCCAATGCGGCGACGCGCGTCTTCCGTTCGAGCAAGGAGTCTGATTTCACCGTGCTGCTCCCGCCGAAAACAATTCCCTCCGCGGAAATGAATTCGCCTTCGAGCGTCGCCATTGCCAGGGTTGGCTCATCTTTCTTGCACGCTAGCGCGTGTTCTAATTTCGCGAAAACGAGAACGCCGCTGAGTAATTGGCGAATCACCGATTCGAGCGAGCGCGGCGCCACGATTTTATCAACGGCCCAGCCCAGTGCGCCTTTCGGTAAACTCTTGCGTACTGATTCGTGAGAAGAAGCGCCGAGCTTCGGAACGAAAAGCGCGGCCTGCCCAAGTTTCTTTTTCGTCAATCGCGCAATGATTTCTTCGGCGCTTTGCGCGTCGTTCAATATCACCGCGTGCAGATTTCGGCCGAGCGCGGCTTCGATTGCCGGAATAAATTTGGGTTCGACATCGATCTGGGCGACGAGCGAACCGACGATCGCGGCACGATAGCGCTCGGGATCGTCCAAGCCTTTGAGCACGGCCTGCGAACCCTGGGCGAGTCCTTCACCTTCGGCGTTGAGCTGACGCAAAATCTCAAGACTCGATCGCTTTTCGGCGAGAGTACGCTCTAACACTGCGAGTTCATTTTCCGCAGCTCCAAGAAGTTGTTGCTGTTGGCGCAAATTTGTTTCCGCCGTTTGCGATTGCGCGAGCAGTTCCTCCATTTTCTTTTGCTCGCTTTCGGTGGCATTGCGCGCGGTCGCGATTTCCGACGCAATTCGTTCATACGCTTTGGTCGCCTCTTTTGTTTCGATCGAGATTTGGCGGATCTGTTCCTGTGTTAATTCGCGCCGCGCGGTGATTCCGGCCAAATCACCTTCGAGCTTGTCGACCCGCGCTTTGTATTTGGAAAGCGACGCGCGCGCGGTTTCGCGATCGACCTGACGGGCCTCACGCTTGGCGCGGAGTTTATCGAGCAACTCGGTTACTTTCGCCAGCTCGTCTTGTTTCGCTTGGAGAAAGCGCTGCGTTTTTTCAATCAGCGCGTCACTTTCGCGGATCTGGGCGGAGTGCTGCTTCCGTTTGCTTTCAGCAGTGTCGATGTCGTTGCGCGCCCGTTCGATCAGATCGGCCAGTTCGTCTTTGCGTTGACGGTTAAATTCGATGCGGCTCCGATGCGCCGCGATCTCACTTTGCAACCGTTGCGCTTCGGCGCGGATGTCTGTTATCTCGATGTCGATCTTGTCCAGCGCGCGCCGCTCTTCGGCCAGTTCGGTCTCGTCGCGATCGGTCTTAGCCCGTGATGTCTGCTCCGAAGCCGCGATTTTTTCGATGTCGGCGCGGCAGTGAGCGAGCTCGGCGTCGAGCGTTGCCAGCTGTTTTTTGGAGTGATGCGTTTCGAGCACGCGCAGGTCTGCGTGCAACGCCTGATAACGTCGCGCTTTGCCGGCCTGGCGCTGGAGCGAGCCGATCTGGCGCTTCACTTCTTTGATGATGTCGCCGATGCGCAGCAGATTTGCTTCGGTCGCTTCGAGTTTACGCAGCGCTTCGCGCTTTTGCGTTTTGTATTTGGTAATGCCGGCTGCTTCTTCGAAAATCGCGCGACGATCTTCTGGCCGCGAACTCAAGATCATGTCGATCTTGCCTTGCTCCATCATCGAGTAAGCGGAGCGGGCGACGCCGGTGTCGGCGAAAAGGTTTTGGATGTCGCGCAGGCGGCACGGCGTTTTGTTGAGCAAATATTCTGAATTACCATCGCGATAAACGCGACGGGTCACGCGCACATCGTGCCAATCGACATTCAGCTCCGACGCGCAATCGGTGAAAGTAAGCGAGACTTCGGCGAAGCTGAGCGGCTTGCGCGAGTCGGTGCCGTTGAAAATTACGTCAGCCATTTCGCCACCACGAAGCGATTTGGCGGATTGTTCGCCGAGCACCCAGCGAACGGCGTCGAGCAGATTGGATTTGCCACAACCGTTCGGGCCGACGATGGCGGTCACGCCTTCGTGGAAATTGAAAGTCGTTTTATCGGCGAAGGATTTGAAGCCCAAGAGATCGAGCGATTGTAAATGCATGCACGCCGGATTTCGGAATCCTGACCGCTCAATATAATCATACCACGAGGGTTACAAGCCGAAAGTGACACAATTTGTGGGCTCTGGGTAGGGCTCGACCGCAACATTTGGTGCTTGGACCGGCTGTCGATCCCTCTTGCTTCCCCTGCTCGAATCACGCACGATGCCGCCAATGGCCGCCGAGGAGACGATGTCGTTCCAACGCGCGGAGAGTGTCGATCATCAACTGATTCGCGCCATCGGCGTTCCCGGACTGACCGCGAACATCGTCAATGCCACAATCGGAGCGGGAATTTTTGTTGTGCCGGCGGCGGTGGCGAAAGACCTCGGACCGGCGGCGCCGCTTGCATTCATTTGTTGTGCAATCGCGATGGTCTTGTTCGTCACTTGTTTCGCAATCGCCGGCAGTCGATTTCTCGCGGGCGTTCTTTACGGCATCACTGCAATATCGGCTGTCGCGGGTGTCGGAAATGTGCTCGTAGATTCGTTAGGCGGTTTGCTGCCTTTGATAAGCAATCCAATCGTTCGGATCGGACTTATGCTGCTGATTTATATGTCGCTTGTTATTATTAACGTCCGCGGCGTGCGCGGTGGTACGGGGGCGGTAGGCGTAGTGACAGTGACAAAACTTCTTCCGATTCTGCTCTTCCTAGTCGTCGGAATATTTTTTGTTAATCGAGCGAATCTTTTCTGGTCGATCTGGCCGAACAGCCGAGAATTGGGCAACACTGTTCTGCTGCTTCTTTTCGCATTCGTTGGGATCGAGGTCGCACTCATTCCGAGCGGAGAAGTAAAAAATCCCGCGCGGACGGTTCCACGTTCTGCTTATCTCGCGCTTATTGTCACCACGATTATTTACATCATGATCCAGCTCGTGGCTCAAGGGACCCTTGGTTCCGATTTGGCGAATCATGCAAAGACGCCTTTAGCCGAAGCGTGTGCCACATTTCTAGGAAACGTCGGCCGGACCATTCTGATTATCGGCGCTGCCATTTCGGCGTTTGGTTTTGTCGCGAGCGACATCCTCAGCTCGCCGCGAATGTTGTTTGCGATAGGACGCGATGGTGTTTTGCCACGCTGGTTTGCCCGCGTTCATCCCCGTTATCGATCGCCTCATATTGCTATCATCATCTACGCTGCAGTAGCGTTCGTTTTGTCGGTTTGCTCAAGTTTCGAGCAACTCGCCGTGCTATCGAATGTGGCGGTGTTGCTAATGTATTTGCTTTGCTGCGCCGGGGTGTGGCCTTTGTTGCGTCGCGGGACGCAGTCTGAGGGCGTTTTTGTATTCCCAGGAATGAAAGTTGTGCCGGCCTTGGCCATTGGCGCGATTCTTTGCGCCATTTTGGCTGCTTTCTCGATTTTGTATTTTTTCAGAGTACGCTTTCGGCGGAAGTCGTAGGCAAACGGCGAAAAACCGGTTAGCTTTTGGTCATGCGCGAAAATTATCTCGAGGACTTTTATTCCTTTCTCCGGTTTCCGAGCGTTTCCACGGACGAAAAGTTTTCCGGCAAAGTTAAAGATTGCGCGCAATGGCTCTCGCAAAAACTGACCAGAGTTGGATTGGAATCAAAAGTGGTCCCGACCGCAGGTCATCCGGTCGTTTGGGCGCGTAACAAACATCGCGCCGGCAGACCGACGCCGCCTTTCGAGCCGGTGTTGAAAAACGGTTACGTTTTTGCGCGCGGCGCAACGGACAACAAAGGACAGATTCTTTCTCACATCATTGGAATCGAGGAAGCGCTGCAAAAGGAAGGCGATTTGCCAGTGAATGTCGATCTTGTGATCGAGGGCGAGGAAGAAGTTGGCAGTCAACACCTCGGAAAATTTCTAAGCGACAATCGGGACGCTTTAAAATGCGAGGTCGTTTTGGTTTCCGACACCGGAATGATCGCGCCGCGTACGCCGACCTTAAGTTACGGACTGCGCGGAGTTGCCGCACTGGAAGTCAAAGTCACTGGCCCGAAAATGGATTTGCATTCGGGAATTTTCGGCGGCGCAGTGGCCAATCCGGCGGCAGCGCTCGCCAGATTGCTCGCCACGCTCCATGATCAGAATGGTCGCATCGCGGTCGAAGGTTTCTACGACGACGTCGCGCCGTTGCAGGGTTGGGAACGGGACAGTTGGAAAAAATTGCCGCTCGATCCGGATTCCGAAATGCTCAAGGAAACGGGCGCGCCTGCTCTTTTTGGCGAGGCGGGGTTCAGCACTCTCGAACGGGTTTGGGCGCGTCCGACCGCCGAAATCAACGGTATCGGCGGTGGTTATCAGGGACCTGGAACGAAAACGGTTTTGCCGAGTCACGCGATGGCGAAGTTGACCTTTCGCCTGGTCCCAAATCAGAAGGCAGACGTGATTGTCGCTCTCGTGAAGAAACATCTCCAAAAGAATCTGCCCCCGGGAGTGAGTCTGGAAACGACGAGCGGTCATCATGGCCCGTGGTATTTGACCGATCCGCACAGTAAATTCGGCCAGGCCGCGCAGCGAGCGCTGAAGAAAGTGTTCAACAAGGACGCGGCCCTCATTCGCGAAGGCGGGAGCATTCCAATCGTCTCCGACTTTCGAAATATTCTTGGCGTCGAAACGTTGTTGATCGGTCTCGCGTTGCAAGATTGCCGGGCGCATTCGCCGAATGAAAATTTTCCACTGGAAAATCTCGAGGCTGGCATTCGAATGAACCAAGCCGTACTCCAGGCGCTGGCTGGCTGAACCGGCCGCGATCGCGCGAAAAGTAAACTGCGCTACGTGCTCGTGATCGCGATGACGGTTGCGTAATTCAGCGCGAATCGTCCGGCTCGGGTCCTTCTTCCTCAGCGTGAATCGTTGGAAAAGGTGTTGGCGTGGATGTCGACCCGGCCGCCGTAGCCGCTTTGGCGGAGGAGGCTCTTGCGGGCGGCAGCTGCGCTCGGTTCTCCCAAAAATGTTTCGCCAGCGCGGCCGTAACCAGCGCGGCGACGATCATAATGACGAGACGTTGCTCGCGCTTCGTCAGATCGAAGATATTTTTCATCAGTCCTTTCGCTAGGAGCTACGGGCCTGACTGGTCTCGCGCGTACTTAATAGGATCGGGAAAGCCGGCTTCGCGGAAACCTTTCAGACGCAGCTTGCAGGAATCGCATTCCCCGCAGGCGCGGCCGTCCGGTAGCGGATCGTAACAGCTGTGAGTGAGTGTAAGATCGACCTGCAGCTCAACGGCTTTGCGAATGATCTCCGCTTTGGAGAGCTTGATCAGCGGGGCGTGAATCTGAATGCGAGCACCCTCGACCCCGGCTTTGGTGCCGATGTTGGCGAGCGTTTCGAAAAGCGCGATGAACTCCGGCCGGCAATCGGGATAACCGCTGTAATCGATCGCGTTTGCGCCGATAAAAATGTGTCCGGCCGGAATCGTTTCCGCCCAGGCGAGCGCGTGCGCGAGAAAAACTGTGTTCCGCGCCGGAACATAGGTCGCAGGAATTCCGATTCCGATTTCTGCTTCCGAACGTGATTTCGGAACATGGACATCATTCGTCAGCGCGGAGCCCCCGAAGATTTGATTGTCGATCTTGACGATGCGATGCTCTTTTGAGCCTAACGATTTTGCGATCTTTCGCGCCGCTTCGAGTTCGTGTTGGTGACGTTGGCCGTAATCGAAAGAGAGCGCGTAGGTTTCGTAATCTTGCGAGCGCGCGATCGCCAGGGTCGTCGCAGAATCAAGACCGCCGCTGAGAAGAACAACCGCGTGTTTCATCGGCCATCGCGGCCAATCCTTTTGTCGGGATATTCCGCACGAACGGTAAGCGCAATTCCGCCGCGCGCGGAAAATTGCGCGGTCACGATTGCTTCGCGCGGCGAACAAGCTTTCACGAAATCATCGAGGACGCGGTTGGTGACTGCTTCATTGAAAGCGCGCTCGTTTCGATACGACGCTAGATAGAATTTGAGCGACTTGCTTTCTACGCAGAGATGATCGGGCACATAGTCGATGTCGATCCTGGCGAAATCGGGCTGCCCGGTTACGGGACAGAGACAGGTGAAATCGTCCGTCTCGAAATGGATGTGGTAATTGCGGCGCTTTGGGTTTGGAAACGTTTCCAGTCGCGCCTCGGACGGTGAAGCGGGCAATTTGGTTTCGCTTCGACCGAGCAGCGTCAGAGAAGTGGCCTTTGACTTCACGCGCTTCATCGCTTGAACGTTCAACGCTCACCAGCCAACGTTCAACTTTCAAATCCAATGACCGGACCAGACAGCAAGCATCAAACCAATGAAGACCGCGTCGGCGTCATCGACTTGATTGCCCATGACCCGAAGACAGATGAGGCCGTGCTGGTGATGAACGAGCCCGAACCGTGGGACGGCTCCGAGAAACGCTTACTTGAATTACAAGAGCGGTTCAACGCTTACGTTTCGTTCTTGCTCGACGGGGAATTTGCGGAGTGGGATCCGAAGCTCGCGCAAAAACGTGCCCGAATCGAAGTGCGTTGCGAGCATATTCCGGACACGCGCGCGCTCGATTTGTTAGGCAACATTCACGACCAGCTCGCGCATCAGGACATCAAGGTCGAAGTCGTTGTTCGCGACAGAAAAAACAGACAGGATTAACAGAATTCAATCCGATAAATCCTGTGAAATCTCGTCTGGTTCTTAATATTTCAGAAACGAAGTGACCGGCGTCGGCTCAAGTTTTTGCCGGCCGTGCAGAAATTCCAGCTCGATCAGGAAAATCGCTTCCACCAAGTGGCCGCCTATTTTCTTGATCAGCGTCGCCGCGGAAGCTGAGGTTCCGCCGGTCGCAAGCAGGTCGTCGATCAGAATGATTTGTTCGCCGTGCGTGATGGCGTCGATGTGCAATTCCATTTGCGCTTCGCCGTACTCGAGGGAGTATTTCGCACTCTCGGTTTTGTAGGGCAGCCGGCCTTTTTTTCTCAGCGGCACAAAACCGATCCCGAGCTCGTAGGCCACAGCTGACCCGAAAAGGAATCCGCGCGCGTCGATTCCTACAATCTTGTCGATTCTTTTTCCTTGAAACCGTTCCAAAAAAAGATCGATCGACGCCCGAAAAAGTGCGCCGTCCTTCAAAATCGGCGTGATGTCTTTGAAGACGATGCCTTTTTTTGGAAAATCCGGGACGTCGCGAACACCGGCGCGGAGTTTGTCGATTACGTCAGGATTCACAGCGTGATGATGCTAGCGGACGCACGTTAGAGGTCAACGGTGAGGCGAATCGCACAGACGCAGTCCAAGCGCGGCATTGCCAAAGAGGAGCGGGTATCTAGAATAGAAGGCTCGCGGTGGATCGATATCTTCTCATTCTTTCAACGATCTGTTTTCTCGTGGCGATCGCGCACACGGTTCTCGAAATGCGGGGTGGCATTTTTCGGCCAATGCGGTTCAACTTTTTCGCCGTCGGGCTGGGCTTTATTTTCCAAACAGCATTTTTGTCGATCCGCG
>WNFD01002063.1_pt1 | contig 20238 bp, 17 predicted proteins | sample 5400491 | NCBI WGS metagenome assembly WNFD01 (sample SAMN13153343, study PRJNA577476) | soil metagenome | isolation source: 120 cm saprolite under Douglas fir tree site 2 hole 2 replicate 2 | place: USA:California | collected 2015-04-18
AGAGGGCGAAACCGTGCTCAACGCGGCGTTTCGTCAGGGCATCTCGCTGATGCATGGCTGCAAGGAAGGACAATGCGGCAGCTGCAAGTCAAAGCTCATCGATGGCGACATCGAGCTGTTGAAATATTCGACCTTTGCCTTGCCCGATTACGAAAGCGAAACCGGTCACGTCCTGTTGTGCCGTACGCACGCCTACAGCGATGTCAGTTTCGAATTGCTCAATTACGATGAAGACCTGCTCAGCCGTTCGATCGCGGTAAAGGCATTTGGCGGTCGCGTCGCAAAGATCAGTGCCTTGACGTCCGACATCAGGTTGCTGGAAATCGAAATCGAAAATCCCCTGAAATTCTGGGCCGGCCAATATGTCGATCTGACGCTTGGGGATAGCGCCATCACCCGCGCGTTTTCAATGGCGAACGCGCCCAGCGAAAATACAAACCTGCGCTTCATCATCAAGAAATATCCTAATGGGGCGTTTTCGTCCCTACTCGATGGACAATTGGGCGTCGGCGACGCCCTCACTGCCAAAGGGCCTTATGGCACCTGCTTCCGGCGGGAGGGGAGGCCCGGCCCGATGTTGTTGATCGGTGGCGGCTCGGGCATGTCGCCGCTTTGGTCGATCCTGGCGGATCACATAGCGAGCAAGGAACAAAGGCCGGTGCGGTTTTTCTACGGGGCCCGCGCGCGCGCCGATCTCTTCTATCTCGAGGAACTCGCAGCAATCGCGGCGCAGCTGAAGGATTTCAAATTCGTACCGGCGCTGTCGCATGCGGAGGCGGATGACAAGTGGGACGGGGAGACCGGATTCGTCCACGAGGTCGTCCTGCGCCATTTGCGCGAAGAGAAAATGACCGGTCCGATCGACGCCTACGCTTGCGGGCCGACACCGATGATCGACGCCGTGCTGCCCATTCTGCAAATGAATGGTGTCGAACCCGACCATATCTATTTCGACAAGTTTACGCCGGCGGTGCGATGACGGCGTTCGAAGTTCGTCGCAAGAGAAAATAGCAAAAGGGAGTTAGCTATGAGCGCACAATCGAGCAGAGCGGCCACAAAGCCGGCATTCGTGAAATCCGGGGCCGCGGGAGCCGCGACGTTTCCGGGCTCCGACAGCCGCAAGTACAATTACTTCGAGCCCAAGGGTCGCAAAGCGACACACTACGAAGACATGACGGTCGACGTTCAGCCCGATCCCGAGCGCTATCTCTTGCAGGATTGGATCATCTCCTTTCCCGATGGGACGCCGACATACTGCAAGGATTGGACGGCGGCAAAAAGCTCCAATTGGCACAAATTCCGCGCCGTCGACCAGGAATGGGAGCGTACGCATTACCAGCGCCAGTCGACGATTTGCGGCATGGTGCAGAACACCATTGAGAACGGCCGAAAATCCGGGGCGCCTGCTCGCTTCGACGCAGCCTGGGTGAAGATATTGCAGAACCATCTCGGCGCGTACAAACACGCCGAGTTTGGTCTTGGCACTTCAACCATGCAGGCGCAGCGCTACGGCTATACCCAGATGGTCAACAACGCGATCCTCACCAACTCTTCCTACAAGCTGCGCTTTGCGCAGGATATCACGCTCTATCTGAGCGAGATCGGTCTCGACCTTCCGGGCTTCGACATTGCCGCTGGCAAGCAGCACTGGCTGGAGGATCCGGTCTGGCAGGGCGTCCGTAAGTCAATTGAATCGATCATGGGTTCAAACGATTACCTGGAGCAATATTTCGCGACCAACGTGGTATTTGAGCCGCTGGTTGGCGAGCTGTTCCGCTCCGGGTTCCTGATGCAGGCAGCCTCGGCGCAGAACGATTTCATCACCCCGGCCGTGGTCTCCGCGGCGGAGGCTGATTATGAGCGCAATCTCGCCAACACCGTCGAGCTGTTTCACATCCTCGGTACCGATCCGACTTACGGAGCACAGAACGTTGCGCTGTTCAACAAGTGGCTCGTAAAACACGCCGACCTCGCACTTGAGGCCTCCAATCATCTGCAGCCGATCTGGTCGCAGCCACGCGTCAAGATCGCGACATTCGGCGACGCCCTGGTGCACGCGAAGAACCGCATCAAGGGTATCGCCGCCGAGCTTGGCCTCAAGGTACCAGCCAATCTCTCATCGTAGCCGACCCGACGTCTTTTTACTCAACCCTTCAGGAGATCGACATGCTGCACGAAAATGACAACATCTTCAAATCGATGAAAGACATCACATTCGAAGACACGGTGTCGCATCAATGTGGAGTCACGATGAACGACAGCGTCGAGGCGCGCGCCATTGCCGACGTCATGAGCCGCCACGATCATATCAGGGTGACGTACATGCCCGCCATGATCCGCATCGATGGCGACGGCAAAATGGAATTCAAGATGGACGAGATTTCGGAGGAGCTGGGCCGGGTCATGACCCCGCATCTCTTCGAAATTTCCACCTCGACGCATTACGGCCGCATGGTCATGACGGATGACAACACCGTCATGCTGTTCGGCGACATGAACGAGATGATGAAATACATCATTTGAAGATTACTGCGAACAACGCTTGGCCGGCATGGGTGCCGGCCAAGCCAATCCGGCTACGCCAACGGCGAGCCTCATAACACTCAATCCGAGCGGGAGCAGGAGAAACGCCATGTACAGGACAGCCAAGGGTGAAGAAATTTTCGTCATCGATGGGCATACCCATTTTTGGGATGGCAGCCCGGCAAACCAGAAGAATATCCACGGCAAGCAATTCATCGAATGCTTCTATGCGTACCACTCGAACCTTAGTCCGCCATCGGAGAAGTGGGAAAAAGAAAAGTTTGAAAAATATGATGCCAAGACGATGTTCGAAGATCTGTTCGTGACCGGCTATGACGACATGGCGATCCTGCAGCCGACCTATCTCACGGATTTCTACAAAAACGGCTTCAACACGACCGAGCGCAATTCGGCAATGAAGAAGAACCATCCGGATCGTTTCATCCTGAACGGCGCCTTCGATCCGCGCGACGGCAACAAAGGCCTGGAAGATTTGCATGCCCTGTCTGAAAAGCACAAGCTAAAGGGCGTCAAGCTCTACACCGCGGAATGGCGCGGCGAATCCAAGGGCTACAAGCTGAGCGACAAGGCGTCCTACAAATATCTCGAGGCGGCGCAAAAGCTTGGTATCAAGAATATCCATGTCCACAAGGGACCGACCATTATTCCGCTGAACCGCGATGCATTCGATGTGGCCGACATCGATGACGTCGCGACTTCGTTCCAGGATTTGAACTTCATTGTCGAGCATTGCGGCCTGCCGCGCCTGGACGATTTCTGCTGGATCGCGACCCAGGAAACCAATGTCTATGCCGGTCTCGCGGTTGCGTTGCCCTTCATCCATTCGCGCCCGGGGTATTTCGCTCACGTCATTTCTGAGCTCTTGTTCTGGGTTGGACCGGACAAGATTCTCTACGGGAGCGACTACGGCATCTGGACGCCGAAATGGCTGATCGACAAGTTCATGGCGTTCGAGATTCCGGCCGACGTCACCAAGGAGACCGGTTCGGTGCTGTCGATGGAAACGAAAACCAAGATTCTCGGACTTAATGCTGCGCGCCTCTACGGCATCGATGTCGAGGCCCAGAAGAGCAAGATCAAGGCGGGTGGCGGCTATGCTCACTTGCCCGAAGCCGTCCACGCTCCGCGGTGATCGACATGACCGGTCACGCCGAACAGAACGAACAATGGCGAAACAGGCAGGTCCAGGAGAGGCAAGCCGAAGTTTGGGCATGCTTACAAGGTGTGACAGACCCGGAGCTCGATGAGTCCGTTACCGACCTGAACTTCGTCACGAAGGCCGATGTGGATCCGGAAAACCGGGTCTACATCGAATTTCGACTGCCGACCTATTGGTGCGCTGCCAATTTCTCGTTCCTGATGGCGGACGACATGCGCCGGGCCGTGAGCACGCTGGATTGGGTCGAAGGCGTTAGCGTCGTGCTCGGCGAGCACATGTATGCCGATAAGATCAATGCCGGTCTTGCCAAGGGTCTTTCCTTTCAGGAGACCTTCGGCGTGGAAGCTGACGGAAGTCTGGATGAGTTGCGCCGGACGTTCCTGGTGAAGGCGTTCCAGCGCCGTCAGGTGGCACTGCTCAACCATCTTGCCGGGGTGGGCTACCCGCCGGAGACGATCGTCAGCCTGACGCTGATGGAGCTTGACTGTCTACCAGTCGATGACGAGGGCGCAAATTTGGTGCGGCGCTATCGTGAACGGCGTGCCGTCGTTGGGCCGCTGCGTGCCGACGCGCTTGCGTTCATCGACGCGGGCGGAGCGCGTCTGAAGGCCGGCAATTTATTGGCCTACATCTCGGGCTTGCGGCGCGTCGGCGTCAATGCCGAGTTCAATAGCGCTCTCTGCCGTGGTCTGCTTTCCGTGCGCTTCGATCTCGAAACGCCCTTCGTGCCAACATCGAAAGCTTCGTCGAAAACGCCGAACTCGCAGCACGTGCCCTAACACCGGAGTGCCGGATCGTGAAAGGCTCCAAGTAGACAACGCTTCAGAAAAGGTGAGGACATCCAAATGCCGAAAATCATGCTGCATGATGAAGCCGCGCGGGCGGCGCTGGGCAGGGGCGTCGCCAAACTCGCCAGAGCCGTGCGCGGCACGCTTGGTCCAAAGGGAATGAACGCGATCATGGACCGACCGATCGGCACACCGATCGTGTCGCGCGATGGCGTCAGCATCGCCAGCGAAATCGAGCTTGAATGCCCGTTCGAGAATATGGGCGCGCAGGTGCTGCGCGAAGTTTCAAAGCAGACCAATGACGTTGCGGGCGACGGCACCACCACCGCCACGGTGCTGGCCGACGTGCTTGTGCAGGACGGCCTGAAGTGTCTCGCCGCAGGGGCTAATCCGGTAGAACTGGTCGAGGGGCTCGAACTGGCGGTCACCGAGACCATCGCGGCGCTGAAACGCTCGGCCAAGGCTCTGCAGGGCTCGGCCGGTCTGCGTGCCGTTGCGAGCATTGCCGCCAACGATGCGGCGCTTGGAGAAATGGTAGCCGAAGCCTTTGAGCGAGCCGGCAATCACGGGATTGTCGCGGTCGAATTTGGCAATACGGTTGAAACGACGTTGGAGGTCATCGAGGGCATGGCCTTTGAGCGCGGTTATCTCTCGCACCACATGGTTACGGATGTGGAGAAAATGCAGGTGGTTCTCGACAACCCGTTTATCCTCATGACGGATCACAAAATTCAGACCGGCGAGCAGTTGGCCGGTGTGATCTCGCTCATTGAGAAGAGCGGCCGGCCCTTGCTGATTATCGCCGAGGAAGTCGCGCCGCCGGTGATCATGCAACTGCTGGCGCGCCGGGAAAAAACCAACTTCAAGGTTGCCGCGATCCACCCGCCGGAATTTGGCCATTGGCGCAAGGCGATGCTCGAGGATATCGCGATTACCACTGGAGGCCGGGTGATTTCGGTCGATCTCGGCGGCAAGCTCGAAAGGGCCGAATTGCACGATCTCGGCTCCGCGCGCCAGGTGCGCATATCGGCCTCGAAGACGCTGATCACGGCGGGAGGTGGCGATCAAAAGAAAATCGCCGCCCGCCGCGAGCAGGTCATGCGCCAATACGACGCGGCCCCTGAAAATATCGAACGCGACAAATTCCAGGAGCGGATCGCCAAGCTGTCCGGTGGCACGGCCATGATCCTTGCGGGTGGCGCGACGCCGGTCGAGCAGAAGCGCCGCACCCAGCTGATCGAGGACGCGATCAATGCGACCCGTGCGGCGATAGAGGAGGGTATCGTGCCGGGTGGCGGCGTCGCGCTGCTCAGAGTAGCGCCGCAGCTCGACGGCATGATCGATGGATTGAAAGGCGGTGCCAAACAAGGGGCGGAGCTGCTTCAACGCGCGTTGAGCCGTCCGTTTTTCTATATTGCCGCCAATGCCGGCCTGAACGGTGAAACAGAGGTGACGAAGGTCGCTCAAGGCAAGAATGGCCACGGCCTCGATGCACGTAACGGCGCATCCGTCGATCTCGTCAAGGCCGGCATCATCGATCCGGTCAAGGTCTGCTACAGCGCGGTTCGCAATGCGGCCTCCGTCGCCGGCCTGATCCTGACGACGCAAACGCTGATCGCCAAGAAACCGGACGACTATGATCCAACGGCGGGACCGGCCCGGGGTGGCGGCGCCGAGTTACTTTGATAAGAGACAACGGCGAGTGTTGGAAATGATCGGAGACAAGAGGACAAAGGAATATTCTGGACACGCGCGCCCCGTGAAGAACGGCAATGGACTGGCCAACTTGGCAGGCAATTTCTGCCAAGGAACATTTTACGCGGCGGGTACAGCGCACCTGCAGGTCATCTTGTGCAGGTCATCTTGGCTTTGTTTGTCCAAGTGCCCGATAGATTGTATTTCTTGAGACACCGAGACGTCGCGCAGTTTCGCTGATGTTTCCAGCGGTTTCGGCATAGACCACAAGGATTCGAGCCCGCTGGATGTCGTGCAGTGATCCGGGCGTCGTAAGCGGGGCCTGATCGATCATGGCCTCCACGCCGGCCTCGTCGATGAAGCCGTCGGCGTCGGCGAGGGTGAAGCGTGCCAACATATTGCGCAGCTCGCGGATGTTGCCGGGCCAAGGACGCGCGGCGAGACGAGCGATCGTCGCCGGTGTGATTTCGCAATTGGGATCGATAGCGCCCAGCAGATGGTGAACGATGGCCTCGAAGTCGCTGCGATCACGGAGTCTCGGCAGCGTCACCTCCAGGGTATTGAGGCGATAGAGCAGGTCGGAGCGGAAGCGCCCCTCGGCGATGGCCTTGTCAAGGCTAGCGTTGGTAGCGGAGACCAGGAAGACATCGACCTTGGCTCTGGCGCCGCCAACGGGGCGCACCGTCCAGTCGTCAAGCAGGCGCAGAAGCACGGCTTGCAGCGCCACGGGCATGTCGCCGATCTCGTCAAGGAACAGCGTGCCGCCGTGAGCCTCCTTGACGAGTCCGACTGCGCCACCGCGCCGCGCGCCGGTGAACGCGCCGTCAGCGTAGCCGAAGAGCTCGGCCTCGATCAGGCTTTCGGGAAGGGCGGCGCAATTGACGGGGACGAAGGCGCCGGCCCGCCCGCTGGCGGCATGGGCGTGGCGGGCGAGTTGCTCCTTGCCGGTACCGGTCTCACCGCGGATGAGGATCGGCATCTTGCGTGCTGACGCAGTCTCGACCTGACGGACAATGGCTCGCACCGTCGGATCACGGGCGATGAAGCTGGAGGTCGCGCTGCCAACGTTGTCCTGAGGGTGCTGAGGTCCCGGCGTCAGATCGTTCCAAGGGCGCGACGAACTCGCGGTCTCGCGGCGTTCAAATGCGGGTTTCAACTTCTGAACGTCGCGATCGACGATCGACAAGCGCCGCCTTGCATGCAGCACCAATATAGCGCCGATGCCGGAGGTTTCGCTCTCGACGAGATCGAAACTCGCGTTCGGAAGCAGTTCCTTCAATTTGACCGGCCACTCATCGAAGGCAAGCGTCTTTAAAAAGCGGGTTGGCGCATCGCCGTCAGTGCCGGGTTGGCTGTTCTGAAGAGCGCTCAGAGCGCGCTCGGTGGCGTGGAGGATCGCGCCTCGACGGTCAAGCACAATGTATTCGTCGCTCATCCACAGCGCTCTCTTGGCGAGAAAGTGGCACAGCAGCTTTTCGTGGTCTTGTCGGACCGATTGCGCCAACACGCTTTCCACGTGATGACCGACGGAGACAGCCAAAGCGAGGCTCTGCGGATTAAAGGTGCTGGCCGGGCCCGAGATATCCACCACGCCAAGTAGTTCGCCATCGGTAGGATCGTGAACCGGAACGGCAGCACAGGTCCATCGCTGCACCTTCGAGCAAAAGTGCTCAGTACCATGGATTTGGACAGGTTTTGATTCCGCAATCGCAGCGCCGATGGCGTTGGTGCCGATGTCGGCCTCGCTCCAGCGTCCCCCATGTTCCAGATGAACCGACCGACCGGCGTCAATCACCCTGTCGTCTCCCTGGGTATCGATGATCAATCCGGTGGGATCGGTGAGGATCATGATTGAATTCGCATCGCTCAGGAATGTTTTCGAATTATCGAGCGCGCAGCGGGCGGCATGACGGAGTGAAGCGTGCTTGGAGCGGTGACGAAACAGCTCAGCGTCTGCAACAAGCGGCGCCCGCGCGCGGTCGATTGTGACCCGATGGTTTTTGGATCTCTGCCAGGATGCTGCGACCGACGATCTCAAATCGGACGATAAAGCTCCGCGCTCGACGAACTTCTCCCACGCGGCCAGCACTTCTCGTTGGTCCATCCCGGCTCCTCCGAGGTGACAAAGTTCGAGACCCGAACGTTAACGGGCCTCGTGATCAATCACCGGAATGCGGGCTGCTTGTCGCAATTGCCGTCTTCATCACGCAAAGTGCAACTTCAAACCGCCAAAGGCACCCGGACGGCGTGCGCCTTTATCGAGTAGAATGCCTGTCACACTTGTCATGAGGACGGCTGCGCCATCCAACCGAACATCCCTCCAGCGTTCACTTCCCAGACATGCGGTTCTTTAGCGCCGCCGATCGGGTGCAGCCTACACTTCTTGGCTACCTCGCGCAAAGGAGGAGTCCAAAGGTCTGAAGCCTTTGGATTGTTCATCGATGATGCGTGTGAAAGGGGCCCAAGGATCCGGTTTGAACTCGAAAATGGCCGCCTCGCGGAAACTCGCAGCTTGCAGAGGGCTGGCCGCAACGCCATTTGGTCGAAGATTCGGCCGGCCGAATCTGATGTGTGCGGCGCAACATCCAGAGTTCGAGCGGTGCGCCACTAACCCAGCTCCCTTTGTGCAACAGCCCGCTACTACCACCCGCTGCTTATAGCCACCCGCGTCAGATTCAAGATCGCGCCCACCAAAGGACCATCCGTCGGACAGCACTGGGGAGTCTGGGTAAGACGAGCGCTCTCACGCCCCACGGCAAGATCCAGAAGATGGAATTGCGCCGCCGCTTCGCCGGCCATTATTCGTCACCCCTGAGGTCGATGGCGTGAGGACGCGGAAATCACCGTACGATCGGCTGTCGCGGCACGGCGCGCGCCTGCCGAGATGCATTCTTCAGGCCGCCGCCTGCTTGCGCCTCTTCGGTTTCGCCGGCTTGTCGGGAGGTGGCAGCTTTGCTGAAGCCGAGCGTGCGCCGGGACCGGGGTGGGTATGGACTTCTTTCGCCAGCAGCGGTTCGCCGCATTCAGAGCATGTCATCACGGGGTCGAACGTCTTCCCGCACTTGCGATGCTCATGCAGCAGCGGCCGACCACGCTCGTCGACCATGTGGGTATCGCCCCAATGCACCAGCGCCATCATGACAGGATAGAGATCGAGGCCCTTTTGAGTGAGGATGTACTCGTGCCGTTTGGGCGATTCCTGGTAGGGAATGCGACGCAGCACGCCCTGCCGGACCAGCTTCTTAAGCCGTTCGGCGAGCAGGTGGCGCGTGATTCCGAGCGTGGACTGAAATCCCTCAAACCGCCGTGTTCGCAGGAAGCATTCCCGCAAGATCAGAAGGCTCCAGCGATCGCCAATCACACCTATGGTGCGGGCCAGCGAACATGGTTCTTCCTCCAGGGCATCCCACTTCATTCCTGCTCTCTCCAGTCAGCACGGCACGTCGAATCGAACCAGGGGAATCTCGGCCGTAGCAGCCATTCTAAATTGGTACTCAACGCGAAACAATCACCCAAGCAGCCCTTATTGTTCGAATAAACTACCGGAAACAGGCTTTTATTGACAGTTCGTTTTTAGAACTGTATGAACAATTTGTAGCTGAGGCACGGCTGCTGGTCGTTTCCACCAGCCCCCGAAAACAACGCGCGCGCCCGAGGAGAAGCCGGTGGTTAGTCCCCTGAAAGTTGAATTTCAGTTCGATTTCGGCAGCCCGAATGCGTACCTGGCGGAACTGGCGTTGCCGGCGGTCGAACGGCGCACCGGCGTGAAGTTCGAATATGTTCCGGTGCTGCTCGGCGGCATCTACAAGGCGACCAACAATATGTCGCCGGCCGAGTCGCTTCGCGGAATCAAGAACAAGCCCGAGTATCAGACGCTGGAAACCCAACGCTTTATTCGTCGCCACAACATCACGAAATTCCGCCAAAATCCGTTCTTCCCGGTCAACACGCTGATGCTGATGCGGGGCGCCGTCGCCGCCCAGTTCGAGGGCGTGTTCGATCCGTACTTCCGCGCCGCCTACCATCATATGTGGGAGGAACCGAAGAAAATGGACGACCTTGAGGTCTTTCGAAGCGCATTTATCTCTTCCGGTATCGATATCGAAAAGCTGATTGCGCGCGCACAGCAGGATGACGTCAAGAAACGGCTGATCGAGCAGACAACCGACGCGGTCAACCGCGGAGCATTTGGTTCGCCCACGTTCTTCGTCGGCAACGAAATGTTCTTCGGCAAGGACCAGCTCCGCGATGTTGAAGAATCGATCGTCGAACAGACAAGTCACATTGTTTCAAGAACGGCTTGATTGAGATCGTCATTGCGAGCCAACGGGTCGCGCGAATGCGCGCCCGATGATAAACTCCGCGAAGCAATCCATAGCTTGGGAAGATTGGATTGCTTTGTTTGCTACCCGCAATGACGAAGCTGCGGTCCAATTCTATCAAGGGAGAATATCATGCCCGGCCCACTCAACGGTGTTCGCGTGCTCGACTTGACGGGCGTGGTCTCGGGCCCATTCGCGACCATGTTTCTGGCGGATCAGGGCGCCGACGTGCTCAAGATCGAGCCGATCGGCGGTGATATCACCCGCCGCAGCCGCGCCACGATCGACAAGGGTGGAGAGTTTTCCGCGCTGTTCATCTCCTCAAACCGCGGCAAACGCTCGCTGTCGATCGACGTCAAAAGCGCGGTCGGCCGCGAGGTTCTTGCCAAGCTGGTCGCGCAGGCTGACGTCCTGGTGCAGAATTTCCGCCCCGGCACGATGGAGCGCCTTGGCCTGGGCGCCGATGAATTGCGCGAACGCCATCCGCGCCTGATCTATGTTTCGATCAGCGGCGTCGGCGATACCGGACCCTATGTGAAAAAGCGAGTCTACGATCCGATCATCCAGGGCCTGTCCGGCTTTGCCGACATCCAGTCGCAGCCGGTAACCAACCGCCCGCAGATGATCCGCACCATCGTCTGCGACAAGACCACGGCGGTGTTCACCGCGCAGGCGGTGTCGTCGGCACTCTACGCGCGCGAGAAAACCGGGCAGGGCGATCACATCCAGGTCGCCATGCTGGACGCCATGATCTCGTATCTGTGGCCGGAAGGCATGATGCAATACACCGTGATTGGCGCGGAGACCACGGCCGCGGATCCCAACGATCGTCCGGACCTCGTGTTCAAGACCAGCGACGGCTACATCACCGCCGGCACCATCTCGGATTCCGAATGGCAGGGCTTCTGCAAGGCGTCGGGCGATCCGGAACTCGCCAAGGATCCGCGGTTTGCGACGCCGTCGGCGCGCTCCGTCAACGCCACCGCGCGCATCAACAAGATGGCGGAATACATTGCCCAGCACACCACCGCCGAATGGCTGGAGCGGTTCGATGCCGCCGACGTGCCCTGCGCACCGATCCTGCGCCGCGGCGAGATCATTCATAACGAGCAGGTGGTGGCGCGCGGCATTATCGCCGAGTTCGACCAGCCGATGGTCGGACGTGTGCGGCAGCCAAAGCCCGCGGCCCGCTTCGAAATCAATGAGGCTGTGATCGGCGGACCGGCACCCCGCGTCGGCCAGCACTCTCGCGATGTGCTGCGCGATCTCGGTTACGACGACGGCGCCATCGACAAGATGGTCAGCGAAAAGTCGGTCCGGGTAGCGGTTTAGTCCGGTCAGGTGTTTTGCGACACCGGAACGATCGGCGTGAGCGGGACATTCGCCGCCTTGGCGAGCTGATAGGCCGGTCGGGCCTGGATGCGTGCGAGATAGGGATGCGCGTTGTCGCAAATGCCGACGCCGTAGGCGATCGCCCAATCCAGACAAGTCGTCAGCAGGATGTCGGCACTGGTGAACTTGTCACCCATCAGAAACTGCCGGCCATCCGCGAACGCGACCTCGACATGACGCAACTGCTCGCGAAAATACTCGCCGGCCTTGGCGACCACCTCGGGCGCAACGCCGTAGATCGGACCGAGCGCGTCGGCCCGATGGCGGCGCATCACGTAAAGGCTGGTGGAATCCAGTTCCGCCACGACAAAGAAGCACCATTCCAGCCAGGCGGCATATTCGCGCGGCGCTTCGGGAATCAGCGAGCGCTCCGGCGTCGAGTACATCCGCGAAAGGTAAGCAACGATCGCCGCACTTTCGCCGATGCAAAAATCGCCGTCCTGCAGCAGAGGGACCTTTTGACGGGGATTGAGCTTGGTATACTCGGCTGTCTTGGTCTCACCGGTCCGCGGCCCGATCGGCTTCGTTTTATACGGCAACCCTAGTTCGTGCATGGCCCAGTGCGGACGAATCGTGCGGCTCGTTCCAACTCCCCACAGCGTGAGATCCGGAGCTGCGCCCATGCTACCACTTCTCCACGGAGGGACGGAGATCGAGTTCATGGGTCCAGCCGTCCCTGGTTTGCTGATGCGCGAACCAATAGGCTTCGGCGATGGAAGACGTTTTCGTGAGGCTATCCGGAGGGATGCCACTGGCCTCAATCCCTTTCGCCGCCTTCATGCGCAGATGGATGGCTTCGCTGTCCACGCCGGCGTCGATCAGGAGATGCACGACGTGGATATTCTTGGGCCCGAGTTCGCGGGCCATGGCCTGGGCCACCGCGCGAAGTCCGAATTTCGCCGACGAGAATGCCGCAAACCCCTGGCCGCCACGGATGCTGGCGGTCGCTCCGGTGAAGAAAATCGTACCGCGCCCCCGCGGAAGCATGTAGCGCACGGCCTCGCGGCCGACCAGAAACCCGCCGAAACACGCAAGCTCCCAGGCCTTGAAGAACAGCTTTTCGGTCGTATCCAACAGCGGCTTGTTGACGTTCGATCCGGCATTGAAGAGACAGACCTCGATCGGTCCGATGTTTTCTTCGACATCGGCAAACAGCTTCTGAACTTCGGCTTCCTGACGGGCATCGACGCTGAACGCGCGGGCGTCGAGGCCTGTGGCTTTCAGTTCGTCGACCAGCCCTTGCGACTTGGCTGCGTCACGCCGGCAAATGCAAACTGTATAACCACCCTTGGCAAAACGCCGGGCGACGGCCGCGCCGATGGCGTCGCCTGCGCCGACAAGTATTGCTACGCCGCGGCTTCCCGCCATCTTCGTCTCTCCCAACGAGTTCTTATTTGATACTTAAATAAGTACCGGGATCCCGGCTCATTGTAAATAGGCGTGCTCTGCAATCCTCTTAGAAGTGACGCCAAGTGACGGCTCCTGGCCAAATGGGAACCTGAAGGGTCCGCAGAATGTGATTGACGAGTTCTAAAAAAGAACGTTAATTGACCCGACGATAAGACCGCGCGAAAAGGCGGCCGGATCGATGTCGGGAGGTCAGCCATGGCGAAACTGTCGGAAGCGATTGATCTCGCCGGGATCGACGCCGGGCTGCCGAGCCGCATCCATGAGGTCATTGACCAGCACGTTGCCGAATCTCGCGACCGCATTGCGCTTATCGAAGACGGCGTCTCCTGGAGCTACCGCGAACTGGATCGCTCGGTTGCGGATATCGCTGCTGGTCTTAAATCGCTCGGCGTCAGGGCGGGCGACCGGATGATCATCGTCAGCGAAAACTGTATCGCGCTTGCGGCGTTGCTGTTGGCGGCGAGCCGGATCGATGCCTGGGCGATTGTCGCCAATCCGCGATTGTCGCCGCGCGAACTGGACCAGACCCGCGATCACAGCGGCGCGCGGCGGACGTTTTTCACCTCGGAAGTGTCGAAGGAAGCGGCGGCTCACGCCTCGCGCTGCGGGACGGAGACTCGGCAACTCGGTCCATTCCAGCAAATCGATGTCGGCGCGCTGAACGAAAGCGCGGTCGCCGAGCCGGTTGAGAGCGATCCGGCGAAGCAGGTTGCGGTGCTGATCTACACCTCGGGAACGACGGGCACGCCAAAGGGGGTGATGCTCACCCACGATAATCTGCTTATCAGCGCCAAGACCACGGCGCATTTCCGAAAGATGGACGCGGACGACAAGGTATATGTCGTGCTCCCGATCTCGCATATCGTCGGCATCTCGCTCTTGATCATCACCCTGATGGTCGGCGGCACCGTTCGCCTGGTCAGCAAATATGATCCCGCGGCGCTCGCCAAGGCGATCGCCGAAGAGGGGATCACGATCCTCAACGGCGTGCCCGCGACCTATCAGCGTCTGCTGGAATACAAGGCGGTGGCCGGTCTCAGGCAACTCGACCGCGGGTCGCTGCGCCTGATCGCGGTGGCCGGGGCTCCGCTCGATCTCGATTTGAAGTCGCGCGTCGAACAGGAACTCGGCCTGCCGCTTTCCAATGGTTACGGCATCACCGAATGTTCGCCCGGAATATCCGGAGTGCGCTTCGATGCGCCGCGCGCCGATCATGCGGTAGGGACGCTATTGCCGGGCATCGAGGCCCGCGTCAGGACGCTCGCCGGCATACCGGTGGCGAAAGGTGAAGTCGGCGAGCTTCATGTTCGCGGCCGCAACGTGATGCGCGGCTACTACCGCGCCCCTGATCTGACGGCGAAGGCGATCGATAGCGAGGGCTGGTTCAACACCGGCGATCTCGCGCGCTTCGACGGCGATTGCCTCTATGTCGTCGGCCGCACCACGGAAATGATTATCCGATCTGGCTTCAACGTCTATCCGGCCGAGGTCGAGGCTATCCTCAATTCGCATGAAGCGGTGGTCCAGTCGGCTGTGGTCGGCCGCGCCGTCGAAGGCAACGAAGAGATCGTTGCCTTTGTGCAGCTGATGCAGGATTCACCCGTGAAGCCGGCCGATCTGATGGCTTTCATCAACCCGCAACTCACCTCGTACAAGCGGCCGTCGGAGATCATCGTGCTGAAGGCGCTGCCGGCCACTTCGACCGGCAAGATCCTCAAGCACAAGCTCGCGGAGTCCCTGCACGGCGCTTAACCGATACGGAGTGAGCCACGCCTTCGTAACTGACAGATTTGACCTGACCGGGAGAACACCCTTGCAGAAGAGAAACGCGACCGTGGCCGTGATCGGCGCCGGCGATTATATCGGCGGCGAGATCGCCAAGAAGTTTGCTTCCGAAGGCTTCACGGTATTCGCCGGCCGCCGCAACGGCGCCAAGCTGGAACCGCTGGTGAAGGAGATCGAGGCGGCCGGGGGAGAAATCCACGCGCGCTCGCTGGATGCGCGCAAGGAGGAGGAAATCATCTCCTTCTTGGGGGACGCCGACAAACACGCGCCGCTCGAAGTGTGCATCTTCAACATCGGCGCCAACGTCAACTTCCCGATTCTCGACACCACCGAGCGCGTGTTCCGCAAGGTCTGGGAAATGGCCTGCTATTCCGGCTTTCTCGCAGGCCGCGAAGCGGCGCGGCTGATGCTGCCGCGGGGCAAGGGCAATATCTTTTTCACCGGTGCGACGGCGAGCCTACGCGGCGGAACCGGCTATGCGGCCTTCGCCAGCGCCAAGTTCGGCCTGCGCGCGGTGGCACAGGCGACCGCGCGCGAGCTCGGACCGAAGAATATCCACGTCGCTCATCTGATCATCGACTCCGGGGTCGATACCGAATGGGTGCGGCAGCGACGGATCGAGGCGTTGGGGCCGGATGCGCTCGACAATCCTGATCTCTTGATGCCGCCGTCGTCGGTCGCGGAATCTTATTGGTTATTGTATCAGCAGCCGCGTAGCGCGTGGACGTTCGAGCTGGAAATCCGCCCGTTCGGTGAGAAGTGGTAACGGGAGCGATTTCGCGATGGAGCTGAGCCTTTCCAGAGAGGACACCGCGTTTCGCGACGAGGTACGTAGCTTCATCGCTGAGAACTATCCGCCGGAAATGCGCGTTGCCAATCCCGAAACCGACCTTACCAAGGAGCAGATGCTGCTCTGGCACCGGATCCTCCACAGACAAGGATGGATCGCGCCGCTGTGGCCAAAGGAATATGGCGGGCCCGGCTGGTCGATCACGCAACGTTTTGTCTTCGAGCAAGAGACTTCGCGCGCCGGTACGCTGCCGCCGCTTGCGTTCAGCGTCACCATGGTGGGGCCCGTGATTTACACATTCTGCGCGCGCCTGACCGGTCACGCCCTGATCGAGGGCCGCCGGCGCAAAGCGAAATACGCGGTCGTCACCATGTGCGTGGGCGGCGGCATGGGCGCTGCAGGCCTTCTCGAAATCATTCATTGACCGAAACCAACAAGCCGGCAAAGCTTGGCGATCGCAAACATATTGGAGGCGTGCGTGAAAACAGCAATTACCGAGATGTTCGGCATTGAACATCCGATCATCCAGGGCGGAATGCACTATGTCGGATTTGCCGAACTCGCAGCCGCCGTGTCGAATGCCGGCGGCCTCGGGATCATCACCGGCTTGACGCAAAGAACACCGGAATTATTGGCCAAGGAAATCGCGCGCTGCCATGACATGACGGACAAGCCGTTTGGCGTGAACCTGACCTTTCTGCCGGCCTTCAGTGCGCCGCCCTATCCGGAATACATCGCCGCCATCAGGGAAGGTGGCATCAAGATCGTTGAGACCGCCGGGCGCAGTCCGGAGCAATACATGCCTGCGCTGAAGGCGGCCGGCATCAAGGTGATCCACAAATGCACGTCCGTCCGTCACTCGCTGAAGGCCGAACAGATCGGCTGCGACGCGGTCAGCGTCGATGGCTTCGAATGCGGCGGCCATCCCGGCGAAGACGACATGCCGAACATGATCCTGCTGCCGCGCGCCGCCGAAGAACTGAAAATACCGTTTGTTGCCTCCGGTGGCATGGCGGACGCGCGAAGCCTGGTGGCAGCACTTGCGCTCGGCGCCGCCGGCATGAACATGGGAACGCGCTTTATCGCCACGAAAGAGGCGCCGGTGCACGACAACGTCAAGCAGGCGCTGGTTGCGGCCACCGAACTCGATACGCGGCTGGTGATGCGGGCGCTCCGCAATACCGAACGCGTTCTCAGGAACAAAGGCGTCGATCGCCTGATCGAGATCGAGCGTGAAAAAGGCCGGAGCCTCAAGATCGAGGATATCCATGCCGAAGTCGCCGGCGTCTATCCCAAGGTCATGATCGACGGCGAGATGGATGCCGGCGCCTGGAGCTGCGGCATGGTGGTCGGATTGATCAAGGACGTTCCGACCGTCAAAGAGTTGATCGATCGCATCATGGCCGACGCCGAACGCATCATTCTGGACCGGCTGGCGGGATTCCTTGGCGCCGAAAGCAAGGCAGCGTTGAAGGTGGCGTGAACCTTTGCGATCGACGAACGACCGGCGATAGCCACGCCGGAGATCGCGGCTTCGGCAGCATCAAAACGGGAGTGGTTGAAATGGCAGAAGGTCGGATCGAAATCGACACCGGAACCAGCGAGCTGTTGTGCGAAATCCGGGACCGCGTCGCGCTCATTACGCTCAACCGTCCCGAAGCGCGCAACGCGCTCTCCGATCATCTGACCCCCGCGCTGCGGCGGATGATCAAGCAATGCGGCGACGATCCCAACGTCGGTGCGCTGCTGATATCAGGTGCGGGCAATGCCTTTTGCGCCGGCGGCGATGTCAAAGGCATGGGCAACAATGCCAACAAAGCCGAAATAGCGTTCGAAGAGCGCGTTGCAGACCTGCGAACCAAGCAGCGCACCCTGACGGGTGCGCTGGTGGCGGTGCGAAAGCCGACGATTGCAGCGCTTCCGGGACCCGCGGCAGGCGCCGGGCTTGCGCTCGCACTCGCCTGCGATATCCGCATTGCCAGCGAATCCGCGATTATGGCAACGGGATATGCCCGCATCGGATTGACGGGGGATTACGGTATCGCGTGGTTGCTGACGCGGCTGGTGGGAACGTCGCGGGCGCGGGAGTTGATGTTTCTGTCGGAACGGATCGACGCTCGCCGCTGCGAGACGCTCGGTCTCGTCAACCGCGTCGTGCCCGACGCCGAACTTCGCGGGATCGCTTTTGCCCTTGCAAAGTCGTTGGCCGAGGGCCCGTCGATCGCGCTGGCCCGCATGAAGGACAACCTTGACCACGCCGTGGTGTCGGACCTTCTGGATTCAATGGATCAGGAAGCCGAAAACATGGTCCGCTCCGCACGGACGACCGATCATAAAGAGGCGGTGCGCGCCTTCATCGACAAACGCAAACCCGCATTCGTCGGGCATTAGGCACTTTCGACTGAATAGGCCACGGCTGAATGCCGTTGCGTTGTATGACGATAATCATTTAATAGAGCTGCAATTACAACCGATGCCGGGTGCGGCCAATGCCGCCTCGAACCGTGTTCCGACGATATGAGTCCTGGCGAGGCCGCCTCCGTGGCCTGACAAGCCAGTTGCCGGATTTTCCATGGAGCCGGCGATGCGTTACGTGAAGGGCCATGGGCTGCAGACCCGGAGCCGGATTATCGAAAATGCCTCCTCCTATGGCCTGCGTCAAAACGGTGCCGACGGCGTGAGCGTGGTCGATTTGATGAGGCTCGCTGGTCTCACGCATGGCGGCTTCTACTCGCATTTCGACTCGCGCGAAGCTCTGGTTATCGAGGCGTTCACCCAGGCAATGGATCGAAAGGTCGTTGATTGGCTGAAGATTATGAAGGGAATGCCGGTCGAGGGTGCGGGTCGAGATCGGCGCAAGTCCGCAGCCCACAAGGACAAATAATGCTGTTTCGGATTTTGTAGGTAAATCGCGGGGGTGGATGGCCCAAAGCGCCTCGTTGGTGCAGTGGTTTCTTGCTCTAAACCGGTTGATGGGATCAGTTCTGTCCAGCCGTTCCGTGCGGGCGCACCAGATTGTCGGCCCAGGCCTCCGCGATGTGGGCGAGGGTGAGGTCACACTTGCGGTCAAGGAGGAGTTCGAGTACCCGCGGCGGTGTCAGCGGCAGTTCCTGGACGCGCTTTCCTGTTGCGTTCGCCACTGCGCACGCGACGGTCGCCCCGACGTTCAAGATCGGCACCTCGCCAGCGCCTTTCGTGCCGAGCGGTCCCAGCGACGGTGCGCCTTCGTACAGGCTCATCTCGACCGGCACGACATCGAGCGCCAGTGGCACGCGGTAGGTTTCGAAGCTATTCTGACACACCCGGCCGTTCGCGCCGATCGTGACTTCCTCGTGCAAGGCGTAGCCTAGTCCTTGCACGACGCCGCCCTGAATTTGACCGCGAATGGCGCGCGGGTTCAGCGCGCGGCCGACGTCCTGAACGACGTGGTAGCTCAGCACCTCGACATGTCCGGTCTCCCTGTCGACGGCGACCTCACACTCGTGGACTGCGAAGACGGGGATGTCGATCGCGTCGATGAAATGACCGGTGACGCATCCCGGCATGGCCGGTACTCCACCTCGCGTGAAGGCGCCGGTGCCCGAGATCGGGCCAGTTTGTGCCTGCGCAAGGGTGGCGACCTCGGCAACCGAACAACCGGAGCCGGGCGCCCCCGCGATTTCTATTCGCCCATTGTGCATAACCAAGTCATCGGGCGCAGCCTCGATCATCTCTGAGGCGACGCGCAGCAGTTTCTTGCGTACCTCCTGCGCTGCGGCGAGGCTGGCTGCGCCAAGCGCAACGGTCGTACGCCCGCCGCCTACTCCGACATCGTAGCCGGCGGCATCTGTGTCGGCCGCGCGCACGATCACGTCCTCAGGACTGATACCGAGTGTGGTGGCGACGATCTGGGGAAGCCCCTGCATCATCGAGCCGGAGCCGATCTCGACGCCGGATGTGACGAGCGTGGCTGTTCCGTCGGCGTTCATATTGACGGTCGCCGCCGATGGGCCGACGAAGACGAACCAGGTGCCGACAGTGGTCGCGCGGCCGTAGAGCCGGCCGTCGGCGCGCTCGGGCGGCTTTGCGGCCGCCACGCGCATCGTAACCATCCGGTCGAGCATCGGGCCGAGCACGTCACCTTCGAACACCTGGCCGGTTGCGCCGAGATCGCCGTCGCCGAGCACATGGCGGCGGCGGAAGGCGAGGGGATCCATGCCGATCCTGGCGGCGATCTCATCCGTGTGCCGTTCGAGTGCGAAGGTATTGTAGACGCCGTTGCAGCACCGGAAGGCACCGTTCGGGGCGGTGTTGGTGTAGACCGCCCGCGAGACCAGCCTCACCGAACCGAGCCGGTAGTTTCCGCCGAGCGTG
>WNFD01002064.1_pt1 | contig 20235 bp, 12 predicted proteins | sample 5400491 | NCBI WGS metagenome assembly WNFD01 (sample SAMN13153343, study PRJNA577476) | soil metagenome | isolation source: 120 cm saprolite under Douglas fir tree site 2 hole 2 replicate 2 | place: USA:California | collected 2015-04-18
AGGAGGCCTGGGACTTCATCAAGCGCGAAAAATTCTTCGGCATGATCATCCCCAAGGAATTCGGCGGGCTCGGCTTCTCGCCCTACGCGCATTCCGAAGTCGTGCGCAAGATCTCCACCCGCTCGCTGACCGCCGCCGTCACCGTGATGGTGCCCAATTCGCTCGGGCCCGGCGAATTGCTGATGCGCTTCGGCACCAAGGAGCAGCAGGAGAGGTGGCTGCCGCGCTTGGCCGATGGCCGCGACATTCCCTGCTTCGGCCTGACCAGCCCTGAAGCCGGCTCGGACGCCGCCTCGATGATCGACAGCGGCATCATCTGCAAAGGCAATTTCGAAGGCCGCGAGGTGCTGGGCCTGCGCCTCAACTGGCACAAGCGCTACATCACGCTCGGGCCGGTTTCGACGCTGCTCGGCCTCGCCTTCAAGGCCTACGATCCCGACCATCTGGTCGGCAACACTGAAGAGCTCGGCATCACCGTGGCGCTGATCCCGACGCATCTGCCCGGTGTCGAGATCGGCCATCGTCATCTGCCGGCGATGCAGGTGTTCCAGAACGGCCCGAACCGGGGCCGCGACGTCTTCATCCCGATGGATTACATCATCGGCGGTGAGGCGCGCCTCGGCCAGGGCTGGAAGATGCTGATGACGGCGCTCGCCGCCGGCCGCGGCATCTCGCTGCCGTCGCTCTCGGCCGCGGGCGCCGCATTTGCCGCGCGCACCACCGGCGCCTATGCCCGCATTCGCGAGCAGTTCGGCGTTTCCATCGGCAAGTTCGAGGGCATCGAGGAGCCGCTGGCGCGCATCGCGGCGACAGCCTATCTGCTTGACGCCGCGCGGCGGATGACTTGTGCCGCGCTGAATGAGGGCCGTCACCCGGCGGTCATTTCCGGCATCATGAAATTGCAGGCGACCGAGCGGATGCGGATCGCGATCGACGACGCCATGGATATCCATGGCGGCAAGGCCGTGATCGACGGCCCGCAGAACTACTTAGGAAACCTCTATCGTTCGGTCCCTGTCGGCATCACCGTCGAGGGCGCCAACATTCTGACCCGCAACCTGATCGTGTTCGGGCAGGGTGCGATCCGCGCGCATCCCTATCTGCTCGACGAGATGAACGCACTCAGCGAGCCTGATCGCGCCAAGGGTCTTGACGCGTTCGATAGCGCGTTCTGGAAACATGTCGGCCACAGCTTCGCGACATTGTTCCGCGCCTGGGGCCGGAGCTGGACCGGTGGCGCGTTCGCGCCGGCGCCGGATGCGGGCGATGCGACATCCTTCTATCGCCAGCTCTCGCGTTACTCCTCGGCTTTTGCGCTCTGCGCAGACATGGCGCTGCTTACGCTCGGCGGCGCTCTCAAGCGCAAGGAGATGCTGTCGGCGCGGTTCGGCGACATTCTCTCCGAGCTTTATCTGCTTTCCGCTGCGCTGAAGCGCTGGGAGGAGGAGGGTCGTCAGCCGGCGGATTTCGCCGCGCTTGCCTGGTGCATGGCGTCAGGCTTCAAGACCATCGAGAACCGTCTGGCCGAGATCTGCGCCAATCTGCCGAACCGCTTTGTCGGCCTGCTGCTGAAATTCGTGGTGCAGCCGTTCGGCGCCCGCGTGCTCGGCCCGTCCGATCGAATCGTGCATCAATGCGCGCAGCTCGTGCTGGAGCCCTCGGCCGCGCGCGACCGCCTGACGCCCGATATCGCGCATGTCGATGACGATCGCGGCCTGGCGCGGCTCGAAAAGGCCTTCCTGCTGGTTGCCGGAAGCGAGGATACCGCAAAGAAGATGCGCGCCGCGCGCCTGCATGATTGGCAGGAGGCGGTGAAGAAGGGCATCATCACCCAGAGCGAAGGCGAGCGGCTCGCCGCCGCGCGCGAGGCGGCTGCGAAAGTCATCGAGGTCGACGATTTCGCGCCCGAAGCGCTGTCGCCGATTTACAAGAAATCCGCCGACGTGCATCAGTTGGAATTGGGTGAGCAGAGGGCGGCGAGCTGATGGCAAGACCTGTCTTTGTTGTCGACGGCAGCCGGACGCCGTTCCTGAAGGCGCGCTCCGGTCCGGGGCCATTCACGCCGGTCGATCTCGCCGTGCAGTGCGGCCGGCCGCTGCTGGCGCGGCAGCCATTCGCGCCGACCGCCTTCGATCAGGTGATCCTCGGCTGCGTCAACGTCATTGCCGACGAGATGAACCCCGCCCGTGTCGCAGCGCTCCGGCTCGGCATGGGCGAGGCCATGGTGGCCTTCACGGTGCAGATCAATTGCGGCTCCGGCATGCAATCGATCGATACGGGCTATCGCACTATCCGCGAGGGCGTCTCCGACCTGATCCTGGCCGGCGGGTCGGAAGCGCTGAGCTATGCCCCGCTGGTCTGGCCGCAGCAGGGCGTGCGCTGGTTCGCCGGCCTTGCCGCCGCGAAAGGCCTTGGCGCCAAGATCCTCGCCGCGCTGAAGCTGCGGCCGAAATATCTCAAGCCGATCATCGGCCTCGAACGCGGCCTGACCGATCCCATCACCGAATTGAACATGGGCCAGACCGCCGAGGTCGTCGGCCATCTCTTCGGCATCACGCGCGCCCAATCGGACGCCTATGCGGCCGAGAGCCACCGGCGGCTCGCGAACGCGCAGTCGCAGGGTTGGCTGAAGGGCGAATTGGAAACAGCGTTCTCCCGCGATGGCAAGTTCTACGATCACGACGACGGCGTGCGGCCGGACTCGACGGCGGAGACACTGGCGAAATTGCGGCCGGTGTTCGAGCGCCCCTGGGGCCAGGTCACCGCCGGCAATTCCTCGCAGATCACCGACGGCGCGTCCTGGGTGATCCTCGCTTCCGAAGAGGCGGTGGCCAAGCACAAGTTGACGCCGAAGGCCGTCATCCTCGACAGCCAATGGTCGGCGCTCGATCCCTCCATCATGGGCCTTGGCCCCGTGCTGTCCGCGACCGCGCTTCTGAAGCGCAATAATCTCACTTTGCAGGACATCGAGACCTGGGAGTTGAACGAGGCCTTTGCCACCCAGGTGCTCGGCTGCCTCGCCGCCTGGAACGATGAAAAATTCTGCCGCGAAATCTTGGGTCTCGAAGGCGCCGCCGGCGAAATCGATCGCGCGAAGCTCAACGTCGATGGCGGCGCGATCAGCCTCGGTCATCCCGTCGGCACCTCGGGCAACCGCATCGTGCTGCATCTCATCAACGCAATGAAGCGATTGGGCACGCGGCGCGGCATCGCCACCGAATGCATCGGCGGCGGGCAGGGCGGGGCCATGCTGATCGAGGCGGTGTGATCATGTACTCGAAGATCATGAACGTGCTCGGCGACCGCGTGCTCGAACTCGGCCCGAAGCCGGACGCGGCCGGACCCTATAAGAATTTCAAGCTCACCCGCGATGCCGACGGCATCGCCTGGCTGCTGTTCGACCGCGAAGGGTCCAGCGCGAACACGCTATCGGCCGGCGTCATGGAAGAGCTCGATGCCGTGCTCGCCGAACTGGAGGGCCATCGGCCGGCAGGGCTCGTCATCCGCTCCGCAAAACCATCCGGCTTCATCGCCGGCGCCGACGTCAACGAGTTTCGCGGCGCGACCGAGACGAGCGCGGTCGAAGCCGCGATCGGCCGCGCGCATGCGGTGATCGACCGGTTGGAGGCATTGCGCGTGCCGAGCGTCGCCGTGATCCACGGCTTCTGCCTCGGCGGCGGGCTCGAAATCGCGCTGGCCTGCCAGTCGCGCATCGCGATCGACGGCGCGCGCTTCGGCTTTCCCGAGGTGATGCTGGGCCTGCATCCGGGCCTGGGCGGCACCGCGCGCTTCACGCGCCTGGTCAATCCGACGCAGGCGATGAGCTTGATGCTGACGGGGCGGACCATCGATGCGCGGCGGGCCAGATCGCTCGGATTGGTCGACGCGGTGGCGCAGGAACGCCATGTCAAGAACGCCGTGAAGGACGCCGTGTTCGGCCGGCTCAAGCGCGCGCAGCCCGGAGTCCTGAACACGGTGCTCAATTCCGGTCCCGTGCGCGGCCTGCTTGCCTCGCGCATGCGCAGAGAAGCCGAGAAGGCGGCGCCGCATGAGCACTATCCCGCGCCTTACGCGCTGATCGATCTCTGGGAGCACCACGGCGGCGACAAGATCGCGATGCTGACGGCCGAACGGGTCTCGTTCGCCAAGCTGATGGTGACACAGGCGGCGCAGAACCTGATCCGGGTGTTTTTCCTGCGCGAGCAGATGAAGAAGCTCGCCGGAAGCGGCAACGCGATCGGCCATGTCCACGTCATCGGCGCCGGTGCGATGGGCGGCGACATCGCGGCCTGGTGCGCCAATGAAGGCATGCGGGTTACGCTCGCCGACATGAAGGCCGAGCCGATCGCGGGCGCGATGAAGCGCGCCGCCGATCTCTACGGCAAGATCATCCGCAAGCCGACCCTTGTGCGCGACGCGCTGGATCGGCTGGTGCCCGACATGGACGGCGAGGGCGTCCGCAACGCCGATCTCATCATCGAGGCGGTGCCGGAAAAGCTCGAATTGAAGCAGAGGGTCTATGCCTCGCTAGAGCCGAGGATGAAACAAGGCGCGATCCTTGCGACCAACACCTCGAGCATTCCGCTGCAGGATCTGCGCACCACGCTCGAAAGGCCCGAACGGTTGCTGGGCCTGCACTTCTTCAATCCGGTGTCGCGGTTGCAGCTCGTCGAGGTCGTCAATCATGACGGCTCCGATGCGGAGCTCTTGAGACAGGCGCTCGCCTTTGTCGGCGCCATCGACCGGTTGCCGCTGCCGGTGAAGAGCTCGCCGGGCTTTCTCGTCAACCGCGCGCTGACGCCTTACATGCTGGAGGCGATGGTGATGCTGGACGAGAGGATCGACAAGAGCGTCATCGACGCTGCTGCGAAAAAGTTCGGCATGCCGATGGGGCCGATCGAGCTGGCCGACCAGGTCGGGCTCGACATCTGCCTCGATGTCGGCGACATGCTGCGCTCGAAATTCGGCGACAGCCTGCCGCCGACGCCGGCCTGGTTGCGCGAGAAAGTGAGCAAGGGCGAGCTGGGCCGCAAGACCGGCAAGGGCTTCTATGTCTGGAGGGATGGCAAGCCCGACAAGACACCGGCCTTGCCGCAGACCGCGCAGCCGTCGGATGAAATGATCGACCGGCTGATCCTGCCGATGTCGAATGTCTGCGTCGCCTGTTTGCGGGAAGGCATCGTCGACAACGCCGACGTCGTTGACGGCGCCATGATCTTCGGCACCGGCTACGCACCGTTCCGCGGCGGTCCGTTGAACCATGCGCGGACCCGCGGCGTCGAGAACGTGGTGTCCGCCTTGCGCGCGCTGGCGCAAAAGTTCGGCGATCGCTTCGCGCCCGATGCCGGCTGGGAGAGTTTCAAGTGACGGATACCTCCGCGCCGACGCCGCTCGGCACCGAGCCGGAAGGCGATCTCTGCATCCGCACCTTGGCGATGCCGGCCGACACCAACGCCAACGGCGACATCTTCGGCGGCTGGCTATTGAGCCAGATGGATGTCGGCGGCGGCGTGTTCGCCTCAAAGGTGGCGAAATCGCGCACCGTCACGGTCGCAATCGAGGCGATGAATTTCAGAAAGCCGGTCTATGTCGGCGATCTCGTCTCGGTGCACGCCAATCTGGTGCGGATCGGCCGCACCTCGATCACGGTTCATCTCGAAGCCTGGGTGCTCCGCCGCAAGGAACAGCAGTCGATCCTCGTCACCGACGGCAACTTTACCTACGTTTCGATCGACGACCAGGGCCATCCGCAGGCGATCCGGCACGACGGCTTGCCGATTGCGACCTAAGCGCGGCGATTTTACTGTTACTCGATGTCATCACCCGCGAAAGCGGGTGACCCAGTATTCCAGAGACGCAGGTGATTTATCGAGAGGCCGCAGCGTACTGGATACCCGCATGCGCGGGGTACGACGGCCGGTGGGCGGGGCGCCTGAATCGCTGAGGAACCTTTCGGCACATCCGCCGTTGTCTGCCCGGTCTAAATCAGAGGCGGTCAATGTCGGACAACTTCATCATCGAAATCAGCTCGCAGGCTGCGGGCATCGTCGTGCGCAACGCGGACGGCTATCGCTTTTTCGCCGCATCTCATCGCTTCAATGCCATGGAAGGCCAGCTGTTTCGCAGCGCAAACGAAGCCGAGCGCGCCGCGCTTCGCCTTGCCAAGGGCGAAATGATCGTCGCCGCATAGCTGCCGTCATTACGAGGAGCCAACGGGTCGCGCGAATGCGCGCCCGATGACAGGCTCCGCGACGAAGCAATCCAGACTTTCCTTAATAGACCTTCTCTATGGCCCTGGATTGCTTCGCTTTTGCGCTCGCAATGACGATTGCCTGCAGGCGTCGTTTTCCTCGCCTCCGCGATCTCCGCGATCAGAGCTTCGTTGATCCGCGCGAGAGCAGCTTCCAGTCCGCGCCCTGCTTTTGCCAGTTCATCAGGATGTGGAGATTGGTGGAACTTTTCTTGCCGTCGGCCACCGCCTCTTGTTCGCCAACCCAGTGAAACCTTACGATTGCCGCCGGGCCGACCACCCGAATACTTGGATCCTGATAGGCCAACGACAGGAACTTGGACTTTCCATTGGTGGCGTTGGCAATGAAGGTCGCCTTGTCCTCGACCCGGCCGTCGGAATGGCTGTAGCTCAATTCGGCCGCACAAAGCGCGTCGAATGCCTTGGCGTCGGCGGCAACCTGGGCCGCGCGGAAAGCTTCCAGCTTCTCGGCGACCGCCTCTTCATCCCCTGATGCCGCTAGTGCCGGGACCACGCCCAGCGGCACCACGCTCAACAGCCCAAGCGCCAGCGCCGGCAGGATCAACTCGCGACGATCGATGTTCATGGTTTCCTCCGTTTTTTGGTTAGGAGGGGAGTTTCGCAGGCACGCGCGCTCTTGTCGAGCACCGCTTCGGCACCGTCAAGGCCCGCGCATGATGTGCGTCTGCGAAGTGCTGCGCTACGCCCGAAAAAATCTAAACGAAATCCTCGCAGCGACTCACTTCACAAAGATTGGATCGATGCGATGGGGTGCCACCGACAGGATCGCGAACGCTGGCGTCGACCGTCAGGTTGAAGTTCGTGCCGCTCGGATCGAACGGATCGCAATCGCCAATTCCTAGTTCATCGCAACCTTGCCACCAGCCATGCTCGCCCACGACGACGCGCGGATCGAGCTTTTCACTGAAGCGCGCCCGGGCCCGCATTCCGCCGGCCGGGGTGCGCACGTCAACCCAATCTCCGTTCCTGATTCCGCGTGCTGAGGCCGTCGTGGGATTCAGCTCGACCTCCGGATCCAATGCGCGCTTGCGCAGGCTCGGCAGTCCACGCTGCTGTGTCTGACAAAAAAGACTGGGTTTCGCGCATGTCAGGATCAAAGGGAAGGACGCAGCCAGGTCGGGACGGGTGACCGGGCCCATCGCTGGTTCGACAAAATCTGGCATGGCGGAATAGCCGTGATCAAGGAAGGTTTCCGACCAGAATTCGACTTTCCCCGACGGCGTGGGGAAGCCGCGTGGGTTTCCCCTGTCGTCGCTTGCGGCATGCTTGATATGTCGCGTGGTCAACGGTTTCCGTAATCCGGCAGGTTGCGCTCGAAGCTGATCCAGGGTGATGCCGCTGGGACCAAGCTGCTGCCGGTAAGCGGCATCGACATCGCCATTCCAGAAATGCTCGCCAAGGCCGAGACGTGCGGCAAGGCCAAAGACGACGTCGGTATCGGACCGTGCCTCGCCGGGTGGCGCGACGATGGCCCGCCTAAGTTGAACGTGCGATTGCGCTTCTGCGCTGATTTCGAATCCGATTTTGAGAGATTCGCGCTCGAAGCAGGACGCCACAGGCAGCACGATATCCGCAAGCGCCGCCGTCGGCGTCATGAACAGATCGGCGTGGGCATAGAAATCGAGCGCGGCCAGCGCAGCACGTCCGCGAACCGGATCGCCGTGAGCGAGCAGCAGATTTGCGCCGAACCCGATGAGTCCGCGGACGGGATAGGGCGTGTCTTCCAGAACAGCTCGGTAAAAGTCCAGAGGGGAGACGTGGTTCCAGCGCGCAGGTCCGAGCGGACGTTCGGCAAAGCCGATTGCGGGAGCCAGCCGCTTTGCCGCAGGCAAGTTCTCTCCGGTGATCGACCCGGCCGGCACTGCAGGGAACAGCACATTGCCGCCGGCCGCATCGAAACTGCCGGTCAGAGCATAGAGCATGGCCATCGCCCGCGCCGTCTCCGTGCTGTTGGCGTGATGCTCGTGCCCGCTCCAGGCATAGTAAGAGACCGGCCGGGCGTGCCAGATCGTGCGGGCAGCTTCCTCCAATTGGCCAGGAGGAATCCAGCATGTCGCCTCAATCATTTCGGGCGAATATTTTTTGCATAGCTCTGCGTAGCGATCGAAGACGGGCCGGCAGGAAATTGGACCATCTCTGGTCACGACAGTGTATTCGCCTCGCAAGGCAAGGTGCTCGGCGGGTGCCTCGTAGCGGCCAGCCGCCGGATCATAGCTGACCGCGCGTTTGGATCCCAAATCCCAGGCGACAAATTGCCCCGAGCCGCCGCCGGAAACCAGGTTCTCCGCCCTGAGCAACCTGTCGGTATCGGAGCCGACCAAAAGAGGTCCGTTGCTCCACGCGCGGACGAACGCCTCGTCGTACCATCCGCGCTCGATCATGATGTTGGCCAGACCCAGCGCGAGCGCGCCGTCGGTTCCGGGGCGCACACGCAGCCAGACATCGGCCTTGTTGGCAAGCCCGGCGTTGCGCGGATCGATCACGATCAACTTCATTCCGCGCTTCAGGCCCGCCACCGTCGCGGTCGCATGCGTAATGCGCGTAAACGAGGGATTATAGCCCCAAAGGATAAGGCAGCCGGATTCGGCAATATCTGCCATCGCGCCGCCAGCACTTCCGGTCGCAACGCTGCCGACGCCGAAGACGTAGCGCGTCGCAAAGCCGCGTCCCCAGCCGCACAGCTCGAGCGCCGACACCATATTCGGCGTGCCGAATGCATTCATCAATCTGACAATGAAGGCAGCGGAATCCGCGATGGCGGTCGTCGAAGGGGACGATTGACTGAACGCCACCGCTTCGGGTCCATGCTGCGCGGCAATGCGCCGCATGGCCGCGGCGATCTGATCGAGCGCCGCATCCCATGAAATTTCTTCCCATCCCGGATCGGAGTCACCCTTCGGCCGCGTTCGACGCAGCGGCCGCTTCAGCCTGTCGTTGTGATAGACCAGCTCAGGAGCCGCGCGGCCCTTGGCGCAAATTGCTGCGCCGGTCGGATGCGTCGGATCGGGGTCCAGACGCGTGAATCGACCATCCGTGAGCGTCGCAACGGTTCCGCAGCGGGCGATGCAAAGACTGCAGTACCCCTTCACCTGATACACGTTCGGGACCTCTGCTGACATGCGTGAATTCCCTCATGGCAACGGGCATTGCGTGTGGCGGGATCATGCCTGCCGCGTCGAGCCGGTTGCCATGTTAGCAGCAAGCGGCCGCCGTCAGACCAGCTGCGCCACTCTTGACACCGTCAAATTTTCGACAGGAATCGACAGGAATCGTTGACCCCGCGGTCGAACCGCCGCACCATGGGCGCGCTTTGTTCAAAGGTGCCGCCGTGGCCGGAATGTCCCACCGCCAGACCGAAATCCTCGCCATCGCCCGCGCTTCGGGCCGGGTGGTGGTGGAGGATCTGGCGCGGCGGTTCGAGGTCTCGGCGCAGACCATCCGCAAGGACCTCAATGATCTCTGCGAGCAGCGCGCGCTGACCCGCATTCATGGCGGCGCCATCATCGCGTCGGGCGTGGAAAACCTCGCCTATGAGGCGCGCCGCTTCGTCGCCGCCGAGGAGAAGAAGGCGATCGGCGCCGCGGCGGCCGAGAAGATCCCGAACGGCTGCTCGCTCTTCATCAATATCGGCACCACCACCGAAGAGGTCGCGAGCGCTTTGACCTCGCATAAGGACCTGCTCGTCATCACCAACAACCTCAATGTCGCGATGCTGCTCTATCGTCACCCGCGCATCGAGGTGGTCGTGGCAGGCGGCACGGTGCGCCGCGCCGACGGCGCCGTGGTCGGCTCGACCGCGACGCAGTTGATCGGCCAGTTCAAGGTCGATTACGCCATCATCGGCGCGTCGGCGATCGACGAGGAGGGCGCGCTGCTCGACTTCGACTATCGCGAGGTGCAGGTGGCGCAGGCCATCATCGCCAATGCGCGCAGTGTCATGCTGGTCGCCGATTCCACAAAGCTTCGCCGCAGCGCGCCGGTCCGCATCGCCCATATCAGCCAGATCCAGACCTTCGTCACCGACGCGGCGTTGCCGGCGGGCCTCGCCAACATTTGCCACAGCAGAGGCATCGAGGTGATCGAGGCGATGGAAAAGCCGGCGGCGGATATCGATGAGGCGGACACCGAGACCGCGCCGATTCCCTTGCGCCGCGTCTAACGTGGGCCCCCGAAACGTCGAACCGCTCTCCGCTCGTCGCCGCCCGCTAAGGCGCAAAAGCGCGTCGCGCTAAACGCCCAGGCGATCCGGTAACCCGCGGCGCGTGTTACATTCCGGCGAAGCCTCTGAATTGAGATCGCCTTCAAAGAAAGCTGAATGCTGACCGCACCACTCGGAAACGTAGCCGAGCAACGCCGTTTCTTTCCACGCAAGGCGGTGTTTCAAATGGCGCTAACGATTGGCCCTTGGTCGGTTGGCGCGCCACTGCAGGAACTCACGATACAGCGGACCGTCGACGCCCGGCGGCGGCCTGCTTTCCATCGAAACGCCTGCTGGTGGGACGGGTGGTGGGACGGGCGATTCCCTCGGAAAGTTGCGGTCGAGCCATTGCTGAGCTCCCTGAAAGCGAGTCCATCCCGCTACGGGTGCCCTCAGCGCCACCTCTGCCCACTTCGGATGGAACGGCGGCTGCTGCAATCGGGCAATTTGTGGGAAAAGCGTATCCACCAGCAGGGAAAGGCGGCGATAGCGGTCGTTGTTCGCAGGCCAATTGTAGGCCGCCAGAACCGCTTCGGCCGCGATCGTATCGACCACTTCGGTGTCGGAAACCAGGTTGGGATAGTCCGCCGACGAAAGCCCGGCCGGTAGGTATTCATCCTGGAGAGACTGCTTGTACTCGACCGGCACCAGGTGCAGGTTTTCATCCTTGATCTGGCTCATCCACTGCAGTGGCTTGCCCTCGACCGCCACGATCGCGTCGACCTCCCCCTTGCGCAGCAAGTCGAGCGCAAGCCGCGGTTCGATGTACAGAAGGTGCGGCTTTATGCCCAGCCGCTCGAAGACGTTGATCGCGGTGACGAAGGTGCTGGAATCCGGCAAATCGACCACCACCGCGCGACCGTCGAGATCCTTCATGCTGCGGACCTTGCGCGGCGCCAGCACGTGCATTTCCTCATTGAACAGCTTTGCCACGTAGACGAATTGGTTGCGGATGTTGCTCGCAAAATCCTTTCGCTCGAGATAGGCGAGCGTGTCCTTGCGCACGATTCCGGCGTCAACCCCTCGCAAAAGCAGGATGTCGGCGACGGCCTGCACCGATCCGCGGCCGAGGACCGGCAAGACCCTGAGATTCTCGCCATCGTCGAGCACGGAGGCGAGGTCGGAGCCGATCTGGGCATAGGTGCTGCTGAACGAGCCGGTCATCAGGCTCACGGTGTTGGCGTTCAGCTTGTTCGCCAGGTCGCGCTTTGCCGTACCGTAATGGAAGATCGTCTTGAAGGATTCGCTGACGCTGCCGGCGTCGACCCCGCTGCGTACCGGTCCGAATTGCTCCCACCGTTCGCCCGTGTACCGGATCATCCGCATCTGTTCGATTGGTGCGTGGTCCCTCGCGCCGGTATCGATCACGATCCCGGGGACCAGCATTGGAAGCGGCAGCCCCTTGAGCGAGCTGGCCTGCCGCATGATGTTTTCGCGGGACAGATCATCGCCGCATCGCGTCAGGACCTCAACCATCACCTTGGCGAGCACATAACTCGTAACAACCAGACTGTTCGCCTTGCTTGCGCTTGGAATATATCGATCCACAAACGCGGCCCAGTCACGGTAAGCTGGATCATTGGCGACCAGCGGATCATCACCCTCCAACGCGACACTCGCCGAAAGCAGTCCTTCCGCATCGCGCAGGCCCGCCGCCGGTACCACGGCCGAGATCATCTTTGATGCCGAGGAAACGATGTGTAGCGGCTTCCACCCGAGTTCTGCGGTTCGTTTGATCGCCATGCCGGTGAATTTCGGGGTCGTCGCGTCGAACAATATGTCGGCGCCCGAGGCCTTTAGCTTGGCTATCAGCGGCTCGATGGTGGGGTCGGTGACCTTGAACGGAATCTCGGCCACGATCGGAATCTTGCCGCCCAGCCCATCCTTCAGGCCCTTGACGTGGTCCTTGCCGAAGCCGTCGTCTTGATAAAGGATGGCAATCTTGCCTTGCGGATAATTCTCGAGCAGATATTGCGCGTAGATGTGCGCTTCGGTCTCATAGCTGGGCGTGTAGGCCATGCTCCAGGGGAACTCGTTCGGTCGGTCCAGCATCGACGATCCCGAAATGGAAAACAGTTGTGGAATCTTGTTTGCGTTCAAATAGGATTGAACAGCTGCGTTTGGTGCGGTGCCGACGCTGGCAAACATGAAGAGGACCCGGTCCTCCTCGATCAACTTGTGGGTCAGTTCCACGGTTTTGGCTGGGTTGTACGTATCGTCGTACGATATGAACTTTATCCTGCGACCATTGACGCCGCCCTCGGCATTGACCTTGTCGAAATAGGCGGAAATTACTTTGCCGACCACGCCGGCGGCGCGAACCGGACCAGTGTAGTCGATCGTGTTGCCGATCCGGATCTCGTCGGTGCCCGGTCCAGCCGCAGAAGCAGGCTCAAGCGTTGCCGAAGCGGCCATGGCGGCGAGGATCAGTGCTACGGCAGCCTTCCGCCGTTTTGAGGTAGGCGGCCTATCGATGGGTTTGTTGGCTGTCCATAGTCCTGGTTTCCCCGTCTTTCGAACTGTCCCTGCCCACATCGTTTCTTCCCCAAGAGTTTCTTCCCAAGAGTCGTGGTATTTTGTTTTTTGGCGCCTTTTTTTTGGGCGTCTTTTGCTGAAACAACCTTAAATTCAAATAAAGTGGCGATACTAACTCGACGGAATTGTGTCTCGATTTGCTCGTTTCTGTGTCTCGACCGGTTTGCAAGGTTCGCTGTTGCCGTGTGGTTTGCCGCGCTGGAGGATCCCGCTCGCTTCAGTTCCTTCGGCGCGTAGATCGTGGGCGATGATCAGGCATATCGACGGGGGCCCGTTGCGTGATAGGCGACCGCACGGTTCGAACGACGATCCTGCTTCCGGCTTCTGCGGTATCGAGCTTTCGGCGCAGCATGCGGCAAAAGGCAGGTCCAGCTTGAGCTCTATTGTATCGCTGACGGCTATCAGAGCACACGCGCCGTCGGAGTTCGGCATGTCCTAAAGATTTTCCGTCATGGCCGCGGACGAGGCGTTGGCATCGGCCGATTGGCATTTCGCGGACGTCATCTGCGGCCACGCTCATTGCAAGAACTTTCCGATCGACCTTGATGTTGGTGAGGAAATGTTTGCGAAAATCGATCGCATCCGACCGCAAGGACAACAGGCGAGGCGAGCGCCTGCGACTGATCTTCGCCATCACGAGGTGTTTCAGCAGGAAACCGGCTGGGCTGCTTGTAAGTGTCGTTCGCGTTTGCTAAGCGTTCCGCCGCCGAACATCCGCTGAAGCGGGAATGGAAACGTCGGCGGGAGCCTCGCCTTGCTCGGGCTGATGATGGACGTGCCGTTGCTGACGACGGGCATACTCCACTATGCCGCCGTCGCGCATGGTGAAACCCAGGTAGTTTCGCGCTGCATTGACGGCAGCATCTACCGTTATTCCTATTCCGAAGCCCATGCGCGCTGCAGACGCGTTTCGTCCGCGCTGGTTGCCGGACGATGTCATCTTCGTAAAGACGTTGCCGATGACGGCAAGCGGCAAAATCCGCAAGGCGGAGCTGCGCGACGCTATCGCGGCCGGCGCCTATGGACCCCTTGCGTTGCCGGAGGTTTCGATCGGTGGCACGGGAAACTGAGTATTGTTGCGATCGGATTGAAGAAAAAATCGGGGAGAAACGGATGAGCCGGAAATGCAGGTCGGGTGTGGCGGTCATAGCGACGACGTTGCTGATTGCCGGCGGCGTTTCGGCGGCCGAGAAAAACTACGGACCGGGCGTCAGCGATACCGAGATCAAGCTCGGTCAAACCGTTCCCTATAGCGGGCCAGCATCAGCTTTCTCAAGCTACGGCCGCACCATGACAGGCTATTTCCAGATGATCAACGACGGAGGCGGCATAAACGGCCGCAAGATCAATCTGATTTCGCGCGACAACGCCTTCAGCCCGCCGAAGGCGATTGAGCAGACGCGCAAGCTGGTTGAAGACGACGGCGTGTTGGCCGATGTCGGTACCGTCGGCACCACGCCCAATGTTGCGATCCAGAAATATCTCAACGGCGCCAAGGTGCCGCACGTCTTTGTATCGGCCGGTGGCCGCCGTTTTGCCGACCCCCAGAATTTCCCCTGGACGGTGCCCATGTATCCAGGGTTCGAGATGGAAGGCAAAACCTTCGGGCAGTACATTCTCAAGAACAAACTCGATGCCAAGGTGGGCGTGCTCTATCAGAATGACGATTATGGAAAGGATTTTCTGACCGGGTTGAAAGCCGCGCTCGGTGAAAAGACCAAGATCGTCGCCGAGGTCGCCTATGAAATTACCGAGCCGACGATCGATTCGCAGATCGTGCGGCTGAAGGATTCCGGGGCCGACGTTCTAATATACTTCTCGACGCCGAAATTCACGGCGCAGGGGTTGCGCAAGGTCAAGGAGATCGGCTGGAGACCGCTACAGTTCCTCGCGAGCCCGACCAACTCGGTCAAGACGGTGCTGGAGCCGGCCGGCTTCGACAACGCGCAAGGCATCATCACGACGCAATTCACGAAACAGGCGGGTGACCCGGCATGGGCCGGCGATGCCGAGGTGAACGAGTACGTCGAGTTCATGAAGAAATGGGTACCGAACGACAATCCCGGAGACTTCGTGGCGCTGTCCGGCTACGTCATTGCCCAGGGAATTGCGCAAGCCATCAAGCAATGCGGCGACGACCTGACACGGGAAAACCTGTTGAAGCAGGCGACCAGCATGAGGGGACAGCGCTTCAAGATGATGTTGCCGGGAATCCGGCTCAATACGACAGCTGAGGATTACGCGCCCTATCTAACGCTGCGGATGGCAAGATTTGAGGGCTCATCCTGGAAACTGGTCGACGAGCCGGCAATGCCGGCATCGTCGAAGTGACAGGGATATGTTTTAGTTATCGGCCTCAACGGAGGGAAATGAAGCAGTTTACCGAAGATCAGATCGCCTTCGCGGCACCTCAGGAAAATTCATAAAAGAAGCCGCGCCGATTGCGGAAGAGGATGACCGCAAGGATCGGTTTCCAGCGGAGCTGGTGCCGAAATTCAAGGGCGCACTCCTCGTCATCGACGCCAAGTTCGCGAGCGGTTTGAGCAAACCGCTCGTACGGCGGATGCCTGCTAGAATCAGCGTCAGGCGGGGTATAACTGGAGGAGGCAAGCCAAACCGAAACGGCTTCGTGCGGCCGCACCCCCTCTCATCCTCAAGTCTGACGCCCCAGCTCCCCGTTTTCATTTGCTTTCGTTTCGGTTTGTGATTACACAAAAACCGAAAGCGAAATCGCCGAAGTGAAGGGCGAGCGCCGGGGGAAGTGCCAGTTGGACCGGATTTTTGACCTCGCGATCATCGGCGGCGGCGTCAACGGCTGCGGCATCGCGCGCGACGCGGCCGGGCGCGGAAATACGGTTTTCCTTTGTGAAATGAATGATTTGGCGAGCGGGACATCGTCCTGGTCGACCAAGCTCGTGCATGGCGGCTTGCGCTATCTCGAATATTACGAGTTCCGCCTGGTCCGCGAGGCGCTGATCGAGCGCGAAATCCTCTGGCAGATCGCGCCCCATATCATCCGTCCCTTGCGATTCGTGCTGCCGCACCATGCCGGCCTGCGCCCGGCCTGGCTGTTGCGGCTCGGTCTGTTCCTCTACGACCATATCGGCGGCCGTAACCTGCTGCCGCCGACCCGCTCGGTCGATCTCGCCCATGACGCGGTCGGAAAGCCGCTGATCGCCAACCGCTACACCAAGGGCTTTGAATATTCCGACTGCTTTGTCGATGACGCGCGGCTAGTGGTGCTGACCGCGCGCGACGCGGCCGACCGCGGCGCCGACATACGCACCCGCACCCGCGCCACCGACATCCGGCAGGCCGACGGGATCTGGCAGTTGACCGTGGAAAACACCCTGACGCAGGAACGCGCGACCATCCGCGCCCGCGTGCTGGTCAATGCCGGCGGTCCCTGGGTCGAGGACGTGCTGAGGTCGGGCGCCGGCGTCAACGCGCGCGCCAAGGTGCGGCTGGTGCAGGGCTCCCACATCGTGGTGCGCAAGCTCTATGAGCACGACCGCGCCTATATCTTCCAGAACGCGGACGGCCGCATCGTGTTCGTCATCCCGTATCAGGATGACTTCACGCTGATCGGCACCACCGACCGCGACTATCACGGCGATCCGTCGCAGGTGAAGGCAACGCGCGAGGAGATCGAATATCTCTGCGCCGCGGCCAGCGAATATCTGGCAAAGCCGGTCACCCCTGACGACGTGGTGTGGACCTATGCCGGCGTGCGTCCGCTCTATGACGACGGCGCCAGCGACGCCAAGGCCGCGACCCGCGACTATGTGTTCGAACTCGACACCCCCGGCGGCGCGCCGCTGCTCTCGATCTATGGCGGCAAGATCACGACCTATCGGCGGCTCGCCGAGGAGGCGCTGGAGCGCCTGTCGCCTTACTTGCGCAGCGCCAAGGCGCGCGAGGGTTGGACAGGACGATCGCCGCTGCCGGGCGGCGACCTCGACGTCTCGGCGCTGCCGGCGCTGACCGCCGAATTGCGGCGCAACTATCCATTCCTGACCGAGGAGCACGCGAGTCGTTTGGCGCATGCCTACGGCACCCGCGCGTCGAAACTGCTCGGCAGCGCAAAATCGCTTGCCGATCTCGGCCAGTCCTTCGGTGCCACCTTGACCGCGAGCGAAATCAAATACCTGATGGCGTCGGAGTGGGCGTTGACCGCGGACGATATCGTCTGGCGGCGATCGAAGCTCGGCTTGCGGCTGTCGGCCGACGAAATCGCTGTCATCGACGCCTGGATCGCCGCGCTGAAGGTTCAGCCCGAGGGTTCTCTGCGCGAGGCGGGAGTGCGGCCGTGAGCGTTACGCTGGAGCACGTCACCAGGCTCGTCGATGGTGTTCCGGCCATCCGCGACGTCTCGCTGACGCTCGAGAAGGGCACGCTCTCCGTGCTGCTCGGCCCGACCTTGTCGGGCAAGACCTCGATCATGCGTCTGCTTGCGGGCCTCGACAAACCCTCGACCGGCCGCGTGCTGGCCGAGGGCAAGGACGTCACCGGCATCGACGTGCGGCGGCGCTCGGTCGCGATGGTCTATCAGCAGTTCATCAATTATCCCTCGCTGACGGTCTATGAGAACATCGCCTCGCCCCTGCGGGTGCAGGGCAAGCCGCGCGCCGAAATCGAGAAGCGCGTCGCCGAAGCCGCGAAGCTGCTCAGGCTGGAGCCGTATCTGGAGCGCACGCCGCTGCAGCTTTCCGGCGGCCAGCAGCAGCGCACCGCGATCGCGCGCGCGCTGGTGAAGGGCGCCGATCTCGTGCTGCTCGACGAGCCGCTGGCCAACCTCGATTACAAGCTGCGCGAGGAACTGCGCGCCGAACTGCCGCGCATCTTCGAGGCCTCCGGCGCGATCTTCGTCTACGCCACCACCGAGCCGTCGGAGGCCCTGCTGCTCGGCGGCCGCACCGTCTGCATGTGGGAAGGCGAGATCCTGCAGGCCGGCGACACGCCGAAGGTCTACCGCCATCCCGACACCTTGCGCGTCGCACAGGTGTTCTCCGATCCGCCGCTCAATCTCGTCTGCGCCGAGAAGCGCGACGGCGTGATTCAGTACGCCAGCGGCGTCGTGGCCCCGGCGACGGGCCTTTATGCGAAGCTCAACAACGGCGAATATCGCGTCGGCTTTCGCGCCCATCAATTGGAGCTCGCCAACGGGCAGCCCGGCCGCCACGTCTTTCCCTCGACGGTGTCGGTCACGGAAATCACCGGTTCGGAAAGCTTCGTGCATCTCACCCGCGAGGACCTCAACTGGGTGGCGGTGTTGCATGGCGTGCACGAGTACGAGCCCGGGCATGCGCTCGACGCCGTGCTCGATCCCGACAACGTCTTCGTGTTCGAGACCGCGACCGGCCGGCTGGTCGCTTCTCCTGGTACCATAGCGTTTTCAAGCGAAGTGCCCAGCGGTTCGCGTGAAGAAAACGCGTCAAAAAACAAGAGCACTTGAGGGAGATGCCGCATGGCCCGCATTGACCTCGTCGATCTCGCGCATTCCTACGGCGGCAACGACGCTCCGCCGGAATCCTTCGCGCTGAAGCCCGTGACGATGACTTGGCGGCAGGGCGGTGCCTATGCGCTGCTCGGACCATCTGGCTGCGGCAAGACCACGTTGCTCAACCTGATCTCTGGCATCGTCGCGCCGTCGCGCGGCAAGATCCTGTTCGACGGCACCGACATCACGCCGCGGTCGACGCAGAAGCGCAACATCGCGCAGGTGTTCCAGTTCCCGGTGATCTACGACACCATGACGGTCGGCCAGAACCTGGCGTTTCCCTTGAAAAATCGCGGCGTGCCGAAGGCCGAGATCGACGCACGCGTGGCCGAGATCGCGCGCCTGCTCGATCTCACGCCCCATCTCAAACGCAAGGCAACGCGGCTGACGGCGGATGCGAAGCAGAAGATCTCACTCGGCCGGGGCCTGGTGCGTTCCGACGTCGCGGCCGTGCTGTTCGACGAGCCACTGACGGTGATCGATCCCGAATTGAAATGGCAGTTGCGTTCGAAACTGAAGGCGCTGCACCGCGATCTCGATCTCACGATGATTTATGTGACGCACGACCAGACCGAGGCGTTGACTTTTGCGGATACCGTCGTAGTCATGCATGACGGACGGGTGGTGCAAAGCGGCACGCCGGCTGAACTGTTCGAGAAACCCGCGCACACCTTTGTCGGCTATTTCATCGGCTCGCCCGGCATGAACATCGTGCCCGCCGAAGTCAAAGGCCGGCAGGCGCGGATCGACGGCCACGTGATCGAGCTCGACCGCGGCTATGACGCGCTGCCCGCGGGCGCGCGAATCGAGATCGGCGTGCGCCCGGAATTCGTCGACGTCGAGCCGCCGGCGCCGGGACTGCTCTCGGCCAATATCGAGCGGATCGACGATCTCGGCCGCATCCGCTTCGCCCATGTCCACGTCGGCGATGCCAAATTCGCCGCCCGCGTGCCGCCGGGATTTTCGACCAACAGCAACGTCGCCGGCCTGCGCTTCGATCCCTCCCATGTCCATGTCTACGCCGACAGCCGGCTCGTCGAGGGAGCTGCCTGATGGACAAGACAATCAACCAGAAGGCCTGGTTCCTGGTGCTGCCGGTGTTCGCGGTGGTGGCGTTCTCCGCGATCCTGCCGCTGATGACGGTCGTGAACTATTCGACGCAGGACACCTTCGGCAACAACCAGTTCTTCTGGAACGGCGTCAGCTGGTTCAAGGAACTGCTCGATCCCTCGACCGATCTCGGCGCGCGGTTCTTTGCTTCACTCTGGCGCAATTTGTTTTTCTCAGGCGTCATTCTCGCCATCGAGGTGCCGCTCGGCATCGTGGTGGCATTGTCGATGCCGCGCCAGGGTTGGCAGGTCGCGGCCTGCCTCGTCACTTTGGCGTTGCCGCTTCTGATCCCGTGGAACGTGGTCGGCACCATCTGGCAGATTTTTGGGCGGCCCGACATCGGCCTGTTAGGTTACACGCTCAACAGCCTCGGCATCAACTACAACTACGTCTCCAATGACATCGACGCCTGGGTCACCGTCATCGTGATGGACGTCTGGCACTGGACCAGCCTGGTCGCGCTGTTGTGCTATGCCGGACTGAAGTCGATCCCCGACGCCTATTATCAGGCGGCGCAAATCGACGGCGCCTCGCGCTGGGCGGTGTTCACCGCGATCCAGCTTCCGAAGATGCACCGCGTGCTGTTGATCGCGGTGCTGCTGCGCTTCATGGACAGTTTCA
>WNFD01002065.1_pt1 | contig 20235 bp, 10 predicted proteins | sample 5400491 | NCBI WGS metagenome assembly WNFD01 (sample SAMN13153343, study PRJNA577476) | soil metagenome | isolation source: 120 cm saprolite under Douglas fir tree site 2 hole 2 replicate 2 | place: USA:California | collected 2015-04-18
CGGAAGGGGGGCGGGGCCCCCCTCCGAATGACTTAACCGCCCGCCTTCAGCTGCCCGCGCACGCCCTGCATGACCTGGTCCTGCGCCCACTCCATCGCGCGCCGAGTGGGCATGCCGTTGACGGCCTTGGTCACCATGTCCGGCAGCACGTAGTTGTTCTCCACCCGCCGGACGGCATCGTTCGGCCTCGACGGCCAGCCGCGCGCGTGGGCGTACTCCGCCTCCTTCGGCAGCATGGCGAACTTGGGGTTCTTTACCCAGATCGGATGATCGGCGAGGTCCCGGAGGGGTGGCTGGTTGAAGGCGTTGGCGGCCACGATCCAGGCGTCGAAGTTCTCCTTCCGGAACAGGAACTGGAGGAACTCCTTCGCGAGGTCGGCGTTCTTGGAAAACTTCCAGATGCCGAGGGCGTTGATGCCCGGCGCGGAGTGGATGCCCGCCGGACCCGCGGGGCTCGGGTGATGATTGATGTCGTCGGCGATCGGCATCTTGTTGGACAGCGCCGTGTTGTAGGGGCTGATGGGATTGTGGATCCAGGAGCCCTTGCCCGAGAGGATGAACCGGTTGTTCGAGGCGTCGTCCCACGACAGCACCTCGGGCTCCATGCCGTCCCGGTAGAGCTCCTTGTACCACTCGATCACCTGGGCGGTCTTGTCGGAGACGATGGCCGGGGTCTTGCCGTCTGCCTCGAGCACCTTGGCGCCATAGGACCAGAGGACGGCCCACAGGCTGGTGTTGGCGTCGCCGCAGTGGCTGATGGCGATGCCCACGGGGTTGCCCTGTTTCTTGAGCGCCTTGGCCTGCTTCAGCAGCTCGTCCCAGGTCTTCGGGTACTCGAAGCCCGCCTTCTTGTAGTGGGCCATGTTGTAGGTGGCGGGGAAGGCGACCCAGTACCACGGGACCGCTTTCCAGCCCGTGCCCGTCAGCGCGCACTCGGCGCCGAAGGGATACCAGCCGCCATATTTCTTGCCGAGGCTGTCGACGAGCGGGCCCACGTCGATGAGGCTGTTCTCGAACAGGAACGGATCGGCGTGGCTGAGGATGACGAGGTCGTGGCCGGACTGGCTCTGGGCCTCGGCCGCCCGCTTGGCGGGGAGCTGGAGCCCCTGGATGGTGTCGACCTTGACGGTGACCCCGGCCTGCTTGCTGAAGACCTCGGCCTGGCGTCGGAGCTCGTCGTCCGCGGCCGGGACGAAATGATTGTTGCTGAGAAGACTCACCTCGCGCTTCTGCGCGAAGGCCGGCGCCCGGCCCAGCAGCGTGGCGGTACCGACGGCTGATGTTGTGGCGAGGAATTTCCGGCGCGTCATCCTTCGCATGGCATTCTCCTCTCCGATGCGAAGCTTCGGTGGTATTGCGGAGCGTGGGATGGGCTGTCGGGGTGACCTCCTTCCGACTGGGTTTAGCCGGCTTGTATCACTGCCCGAGGCGTGCTGTCAAACGCCTCCCCGGACACCTTCACGGTGATGCGCTGCTGAGGCCGAGCACGCTCCAGGTTGGGACGGGCCGCGCGAGTCCCTTGAGGGCGATGGAGCCGATCTCCTCGGCCTCGATGAGCTTCTCCACGGCCGTGGCTACGCGGGAGGAGACGAGGATCTGCCCGCCCTTAGCCTCGCCGCAGAGCCGCGCGGCGAGGTTGGTCACGGTGCCGATAGCGCCGTAGTCCCACCGCCCCTCGAAGCCGATGGCGCCGATGGTGGCGTACCCCTGCGCGATGCCGACGCCCAGCCCGAGGTCCCACCCGCGCTTGCGCCAGCCCTCGGCGAGGCCGGCCACACGGTCCCGCATGGCCACCGCCATGCGAAGGGCGCGCTCGGCCGGGTTCGGGACCTCCACGGGGTCGTTGAAGAAGATCATCATGCCATCCCCGGTGAAGCGCTCGAGCGTGCCCTCGTGCTCCATGATGAGGCGGCCCATCTCGTGGTGGTACTCGCGGAGCACGCCCATGACCTCTTCGGGCTCGGCCGACTCCGCGAAGGCGGTGAAGCCGCGCAGGTCGAGAAACACCACCGTCACCTCGCGCCGGTGGGTCTTGAGCGGATCTTCCGCGCCGCCGGCCACGATCAGCTCGGCGAGCTGCGGGGAGAAGAAGCGCTTGAGGCGTCCCAGCCGCTCGACCAGCCCTACCTGCTCCTTGACGCGGTCCTCCAGAGTACGATTCCACTCTTCCAGCTCGCGGCGCAGCGTCGCTTCCTGGTCGTGCAGGCGCTTCTTCTCGAGGCAGGCGCCGATCCGCGCGCGAAGGAGCACCGGGTCGAAGGGCTTGGCCAGGTAGTCCTCCGCCCCCAGCTCGATGCAACGGGCCACGCTCGCGATCTCGTCGAGGGCGGAGATCATCACTACGGGGATGCTCCGCAGCGCCGGCTGCGCCTTGAGCCGCGTCAACACCTCGTAGCCGTCCATGCCCGGCATCATGACGTCCAGAAGAACCAGGTCGGCGGAGGCGGAGGCGAGCGATGCCAGCGCGGCGCTGCCATCCGCAGCCACGGTGACCGCATAGCCCTCGCGCGAGAGCCGTCGCGCGAGCACGTCCCGGTTGCCCTCGTCGTCGTCGACCACGAGGATGCGGCCGCGATCTGCAGGGCGCAGTCCGCCCGCGGGCACAGGCTCGCCCGCCACCTGCCGCGGGCCAGCCGAGTCATCAAGGAGCGCGCGTAACCCGACGGCTGCGGTGCCGATGCGACGAAGATCCTGCGAGAGGTCTGTGTCAGGTCCGCCGGCGCGCCCCTCCATCTCCTTCACGCCCGCCACGATGCGGTCGAGGGTGGGGACCAGGGCGCCGCGGGCCGCGCTCAGGTCGGGCAGCGCCGCGTCGACTTCCGACGAGGCCAGAACCTCGTTGATGCGCGCCAGCAGATGACGCGCATCCTCGAGCATCTGCCGGAGCGGTTCCACCAGCTCACGCCGGGAGGCCGCCTCGGCGTCTTCGAGCAGCATCTCGCCATAGCCGATGATGTGGTTGAGCGGCGTGCGCAGCTCGTGGCGAAGCCGGGCGCGCTCGGAGCTCTCGCCGTTCACGGGGCGGCCGCCCCGCCCAGGAGCGCGTCGATCTTCGCGAGCAGTCTCGGCAGATCCACGGGCTTGGTGTCGAAGTCGTCGCACCCGGCCTCGATGGCCTTCTCGCGGTCGCCGGCCATGGCATGTGCGGTGAGCGCGATCACGGGAATGCCCCGCGTCTCCGGCGTCGCCTTGAGCTGACGCGTGGCCTCCCACCCATCCAATCCTGGCAGGCTCATGTCCATCAGGATCAGCGCCGGCGCCTCGGACCGCGCCATGGCCACGCCCTGCTCGCCGTCGACCGCGATGGCCACGTCGTAGCCGCGCTTGACGAGCCGGCGAGACAGCATGTCGCGGTTCATCTCGTTGTCCTCGACGAGCAGGATCTTGGCCATCAGGCTTTCCGCCTCCGGCGCGTGACGCTGGACGCCACCAGCTCGCGCACCTCGGCCAGCAGCTCATCGCGGCCGTGCGCGCCTTTCTGGAGGATCTTCTGGACGTAGCCGTTGAGCCGCTCGCGATCGTCAAAGGACAGGTCTCTGGCGGTGACGACGATGATCGGAATCTCGCGCCAGACCTCGTGGCGGCGCAGCTCGGCCACGAAGTCGAAGCCATCCATCTCGGGCATCATCAGGTCGAGCAGGATGACGCTCGGGGACACTTCGCGCAGGCGCTCGAGCGCCACCCGTCCGTTCTCCGCCTCCACGACGGGGTAGCCCTCCGGCTCGAGCATGCGCCGGAGGAGCTGACGGACCTCGACATCGTCATCCACGATGAGGACGGGAAGGTCGCGCCGGTACTTTTCGAGCGTCGTCACCAGCCGCTCGCGGTCGATCGGCTTGGTGAGATAGTCGGAGGCGCCGAGCGCGTAGCCCAGGTTCTTGTCGTCGACGATCGTCAGCATGACCACAGGGATGTCGGCGACGTCGGGGTCGGCCTTGAGCGCCGACAGGACCGCCCAGCCGTCCATCCCGGGCATCATGACGTCGAGCGTGATCGCGTCTGGCCGCAGCTCCCGTGCCTGTCTCAGGCCTTCCTCACCACCGTGCGCGGTGACGACCCGGAACCCTTCCTTGGTGAGGAAGCGCTGCATCAGGTCCCGCACGGCCGGCTCGTCGTCGATCACCAACACCGTGCCGACGCCCGGTGGCAGGTGGTCGGCGGGGACGGCGGCGGCAACCGTCTCCTCGGCCTCCTCGGCAACCTGAGCCGGCAGCCGGATGGTGAAGGTGCTGCCCCGGCCGGCCTCACTCTCCACGGTGACGTCTCCCCCCATCATCCGGCAGAGCCGCCGGCTCAGGGCGAGGCCGAGGCCGGTCCCGCCGTACTTGCGCGTCGTGGCCGCGTCGGCCTGGGAGAAGACTTCGAACAGCCGCGTGAGCTGCTCGGGTGTCATGCCGATGCCGGTGTCGTTCACGCTGAACGCCATCCAATCCTGGCCGTCGGTGGACTCCCGGGCCACGGCCAGCGAGATCGTTCCCTGATCGGTGAACTTGCAGGCATTGCTCAGAAGGTTGAAGAGGGCCTGCCGCACCTTCGTCAGGTCCGCCCGCATCGTCCCGACCTCGTCCGGGCAGTTCACCGTCAGCCGGTTCGCGTTCTTCGCGGCCAGCGGCTGGATCACCGCGGCAATGTCCCGGACGAGGCCGGCCACGTCGAAGCTCTCGAGGTACAGCTCCATCTTGCCGGCCTCGATCTTGGAGAGGTCGAGCACGGCGTTGATCAGCTCCAGCAGATGCTTGCCGGCCGCGTTGATCTTCTTGAGGTCGTCCGTGAACTGCTCGGCGCCGAGGTCGGCGGCGTCCTCCTGGAGCATCTCGCTGTAGCCGATGATGGCGTTGAGCGGCGTGCGCAGCTCGTGGGACATGTTGGCCAGGAACTCGGACTTGTGCCGGTCGGCGGCCTCGAGCTGGCGGCTCTTGTCCCCGATCTCCCGGAAGAGCCGCGCGTTCTGGATGGCCAGGGCCGACTGGTTGGCGAAGGTCTTGAGCAGGTCGATGACCTGCGGGGAGAACTCCCCGGGCGTCTTCTTGTTGACGGTCAGCCCGCCGATGAGGTGGCCCTCGCGAAGCAGGGGAATGCCCAGGAGCGCCCGGGTTCCCGTCCGCAACAAGACGTCGCGGAGAGGGCCGCTGTACGCGCCCGCCTCGGCGATGTCAGGGATCTGGACCGGCTCGAGAGTCTCGGCCATACGTCCGCCGACGCCCTCGCCTCGTCGGGTCGGAGTGCGCCGGGCCACCGCGACCACCTCCTCGGCGAGATTGTGGGTTGTCCGAAAGACAAGCGCCTCGGCCTGCTCGTCATACTCGTAGACGGTGCACGCGTCGGTGCCGGCGAGCTGGTTGGCGTGGGAGACGATCGTGTTGAGGACGGTCTCGAGGTCGAGCGTGGAGCTGAGGGCCTGGCTGACCTCGCCCAGCGTCTGGAGCTCCTGGACAGAGCGGGTGAGCTCGGCGGTCCGCGCTTGCAGCTCGGTGAGGAGCCGAGCGTTCTCGATGGCGATGGCCGCCTGGTCTGCGAAGGTCTCCATCAGGGCGATCTGACTGTCGGTGAATGGCCGGACCTCGAGCCTGTAAATGGTAATCACACCAAGCAGCTCGTCCGCCCTCAGCATCGGGATCGCCAGCAGGGTCCGCATGGGGTCTACCTGTCGCGACCCGTAGGTGTACTCAGGGTCGGCCTGAACGTCGTGAACGTGCGTGGTGCGCCGATCGAAGGCGGCGCGCGCCGTGGTGCTCCCGCGTCCGGGGGCGATAGGATTCCGCTCGATGAATGCTATGAGCTCGGGGGAGGTGTTGTGGCTGGCCACCCCTCGCAGAAGCTGACCGTCGAAGCGGAAGATGATCGCGCGTTCGGCCTCACACAGCCTGACGGCATTCTCGGCCAGCGTCTCGAAGACCGGCTGGAGGTCGAAGGTGGACCGCCCGATCACCTTGAGCAGCTCGCTGGTCGCCGTCTGCTGCTCGAGGGCGACCCGCAGCTCGCTGTTGCGCGCCTCCAGCTCCTTGAAGAGGCGGGCGTTCTCGATCGCGATCACGGCCTGATCCGCGAAAGTCTTCAGCAGCTCGATCTGTTTGTCTGCAAAGGGCCGTGGTGTCGCCCACGTGTGGACAGCAATGGCTCCGATAGCGGTCCCACCGCGCAGCATGGGCACGCTCAGGACGCTCCGAAGCCCCACGCCCTTCAAGCCGGCGAGCTTGTATTCGGGATCTTCGAGGGCATCGGGGATGTGGGCCGCACGTCCGGTCAGAATCGCTCGGCCACCGGCTGTGCCATGACTCACCGGGCTCGGATAGGCCCTACGCAGAGCCTCAGTGCCTTCAGCGGTCGCATTGTCCACCGCTTCCAGATGAATGAGCTGGCCGTCGAGCCTTTGAACCGACCCGGAATCAGCGTTGCAGAGCCTTCGGGCGTTCCGCGCGATCGTGTCGAAGACGGGCTGGACATCCGTGGGCGAGCGCGAGATCACCCGAAGAATTTCGGCCGTTGCCGTCTGCTGCTCCAGGGCCTCGGTGAGGTCGGCGTTCTTGGCCTGCAGCTCAGTGAGCAGCCGCGCGTTCTCGATGGCGATGGCGGCCTGGTCGGCGAAGGTCTGCATCAGGGCGATCTGACCGTCGGTGAACGGCCGGACCTCATGCCGATAGATAAGGATCACGCCGAGCAGCTCGTCTGCCCTGAGCATGGGGACCGTGAGCACGGTTCCGATCGGGTCCACTTGCCGCGACCCGTAGGTGTACTCGGGATCGGTCTGGGCATCGTGAATATGAATGGTGCGCCGCTCGAGAGCGGCGCGCGCCGCGCCGCTCCCGCGTCCGGGCGGGACGGGATGCTGCTCGACGAACGCGATCAGCTCGGGGGAAGCGTTGTAGGTCGCCACGGCGCGGAGAAGCTCACCGTCAAAACGGTAGATGAATGCGCGCTCGGCCCGGCACAGCCTGACCGCGTTCTCCGCCAGCGTCTCGAAGACCGGCTGGAGATCGAACGTGGACCGCCCGATCACCTTGAGGAGCTCGCTGGTCGCCGTCTGCTGATCGAGGGCGACCCGCAGCTCGCTGTTGCGCGCCTCTAGCTCGGTGAACAGGCGGACGTTCTCGATGGCGATGACGGCCTGGTCGGCGAAGGTCTTGAGGAGCTCGACCTGTGTCTCGGTGAAGTAGCCGGGGGCAGACCGTCCGACGAAAATCACTCCGATGACGTGCTCTTCGCGCATCATCGGCACCGCCAGGCCTCCGCACCAGCCGCCTCCACGCGCGGCGTCCTTCACTCCATAGAGCGGATCGGACAGGACGTCCTGCACATGAACGACCGCGCGAGTCCGGAGCGCTCTCGCCGAGAGGGATCCACCGTCTACCGGTGTCGGGTGCACGCGCCGCACGGCTTCCACGCCTTCGGAAGTGATGCCATGGAGGCCCGCCAGCTGCAGGAAGGTGCCGTCGAATCGCGTGATGACGCTGACCTCTGCATCGCAGAGCCTCACGGAGCGCTGAGCGATGATGTCAAACACGGGCTGCGCATCGGTCGGAGACTGGCTGATCACCCTGAGAATCTCGCTGGTGGCCGTCTGCTGCTCCAGGGCCTCGGTGAGGTCGGCGTTCTTGGTCTGCAGCTCGGTGAGGAGCCGAGCGTTCTCGATGGCGATGGCCGCCTGGTCGGCGAAGGTCTCCATCAGGGCGATCTGGCTGTCGGTGAACGGCTGGACCTCTAGTCTGTAAATAGCGATGACCCCCAGCAGCTCCTCCGCCCTGACCATGGGAATCGCGAGTACCGTCCGAATGGGGTCCAGCTGGCGCACCCCAAAGGTGTACTCGGGATCGGCCAAGGCATCCTTGATGTGGATGGTGCGCCGCTCGAGCGCGGCACGCCCCGCCCCGCTGCCCCGGCCCGGAGCAATGGGATTTTGCCTGGCGTATGCTCCGAGCTCCGAACTGGTGTTGTAGGTGACCACGGCCAGCAGGTTGGCACCATCGAAGCGCCAGATGAACGCGCGCTCGGCCTCGCACAGCCTGGCCGCGTTCTCGGCCAGCGTCTCGAAGACCGGCTGAAGATCGAACGTGGAGCGGCCGATCACCTTCAGCAGCTCGCTCGTTGCCGTCTGCTGCTCGAGGGCGACCCGCAGCTCGCTGTTCCGCGCCTCCAGCTCCTTGAACAGCCGCACGTTCTCGATCGCGATCACGGCCTGGTCGGCGAAGGTGCGGAGCAGGCCGATCTCCGACTCCGTGAATGGCCGGCGCTCCTGGCGAAAGACCACGATGGCTCCCACGGGCCCGCTGTCGCGAAGCATCGGGACAGCGAGCCCCGTGTGGTAGCCCATGATTCGTGCCAGCGCGTGGCTTGCCGGGAATCGCGCGTCGCTTTGCGCGTCCTCCAGATGCACGATCGACCGGTCCAACATCGCCGCGCCCCCGATCAGGTCTCGGTTCAGGGATTGTGGCACGATCCGGCCGGCCGCCTCCCGCCACTGAGCCGTCTGACCGTGATGCGCTACGAGGTGAAGCACATCACCCTCGAGCCGGATCGCACTTCCATAGTCGGCGCCGCACAGCCGCACCGAGCTCTCGGTGATCGCGTCGAAGACCGGCTGAACGTCGGTCGGCGAGCTCGAGATGACGCGCAGGATCTCGCTGGTCGCCGTCTGCTGCTCCAGAGCCTCGGTGAGGTTCACGTTCTTGTTCTGGAGCTCGGTGAGCAACCGCGCGTTCTCGATGGCGATGACGGCCTGGTCGGCGAAGGTGGCGACAAGGTCGATCTGCTTGTCCGTGAACGCGCGGACCTCCGTCCGCCACATGAAGAGCAGTCCGATGAGCTGGTCCTCCCTCAGCATGGGAACAGCGAGGACGGATCGATAGCCGGCGGCCTGCTGCGCCTCGTGCAGCTGAAACTCCGGATCGGTCAGGATGTCGACGATATGGATCGTCCGACGCTCGAGAGCGGCTCGCCCGATCGGCGAGCCTCGCCCCGGGCGGATCACGTTCCGCCGTCTGTACTCGCTGAATTCGGGACTGACCCCATACTCCGCGAGCGTCTGAAACACTTCACCGTCGAATCGCTGAAGCAGCCCTCCCTCGGCCCCGGCCAGCCGCGTCGCGTTCTCGATGAGGGTTTCCAGCACGGGCTGGAGATCGAACGTCGAGCGGCTGATCACCTTGAGCACTTCACTGGTCGCCGTCTGCTGCTCGAGAGCGACTCGCAGCTCGCTGTTCCGAGCCTCCAGCTCCGTGAACAAGCGGACATTCTCGATGGCGATGACGGCCTGGTCGGCGAAGGTCTTGAGCAACTCGACCTGCGTCTCGGCGAAATATCCCGGCATCGCCCGCGCCACGAAGATGACGCCGATCACCTGTCCCTCGCGGATCATCGGTACCCCGAGGCAGCCACGGTAGCCGCCCGCGCGGGCCGCGTCTTTCTGCTGGTAGTTCGGATCGGCGAGGACGTCCGGGACATGAATGACAGCACAGTTCCGAAACGCGCGAGCCGTCACCGTCTCGTCGTCAGGGCGCATCGGGAACGCGCGCCTCACGGCCTCCACGCCCTCCTGGGCCACGCCATGGAGGGCCACGAGCTGGATCAGCTCGCCGTCGAACCTCGATACGACGCTAACCCCGGCGGCGCACAGTCTTTCTGCTCGCTCTCCGATGATGTCGAAGACGGGCTGCACGTCGGTGGGCGAACTGGAGATGACCTGCAGGATCTCGCTGGTCGCCGTCTGCTGCTCCAGGGCCTCGGTGAGGTTGGCGTTCTTGGTCTGGAGCTCGCTGAGGAGCCGCGCGTTCTCGATGGCGATGACGGCCTGGTCGGCGAAGGTGGCGACAAGATCGATCTCCTTGTCGATGAACGCGCGAACCTCCGTACGCCACAAGAAGAACAGCCCAACCAGATCGTCCTGCCTCAGCATGGGGACGGCCAGCACGGATCGATAGCCGCCGACCCGCTGCGCCTCGTGCAACTGAAACTCGGGGTCGGCCAGGACGTCGACGACATGGACCGTCCGGCGCTCGAGGGCAGCCCGGCCAGCCGGCGAGCCTCGTCCGGGGCGGATCACGTTCCGCCGCCAGTACGCGCTAAACTCGGGGCTAGCCCCGTACTCCGCGGGGAACCGAAACACCTCGCCGTCGAACTGCGCAAGGAGTCCCCCCTCGGCCCCGGCCAGACGCGTCGCGTTCTCGATGAGGGTTTCGAGCACGGGCTGGAGATCGAACGTCGAGCGGCTGATCACCTTGAGCACTTCACTGGTCGCCGTCTGCTGCTCGAGGGCGACCCGCAGCTCACCGTTGCGCGTCTCGAGTTCCTTGAACAGGCGCACGTTCTCGATGGCGATCACAGCTTGGTCGGCGAAGGTCTCGAGGAGGGCAACCTGTCGCTCCGTGAAGAGCTGCACTTCGGTGCGACGGAGGGCGATCGAGCCAATGGCAACACCTTCTCGCATCAAGGGGACGCAGAGGATCGTGCGGAAGCCCAGCTGCCGCGCGCCCTCGCTGCTCTCTGGGAATTCGTCCCCTTCGGTTTGCACGTCAGCGACGTGGACGGCCCGCCCGTCGAACATCGATCGGCCAGCGACCACCCCGCGGACGAACGCGAGGGAGAACTCACCAATAGGGCCGAGGGGGATCGCGCCGTGGTGGGCGACCAGGAGGAGCCGGTCGCCATCCGGGCGGTAGATGGCAGCGTCGAATGATTCGCACAAGCGAGCGGCGCTCTCCGCGACGGTGTCGAACACCGGCTGGACGTCGGTTGGCGAGCTGCTGATGACGCGCAGGATCTCGGCGGTGGCCGTCTGCTGCTCCAGCGCCTCCGTGAGGTTGGCGTTCTTGGTCTGGAGCTCGGTCAGCAGCCGCGCGTTCTCGATGGCGATGGCCGCTTGGTCGGCGAAGGTCTCCACCAGGGAGATCTGATTGTCCGTGAACGGCAGCACCTCGGTCCGCTGGATGCTGATCGTCCCCAGCAGCTCGTTCGCCCTGAGCATGGGGATCGCAAGCAGGGTCCGGAAGGGGAGCTGCCCAGCCCCATAGGTGTACTCGGGGTCCGTTCGGATATCGTGAATGTGGATGGTGCGTCGCTCGAGGACAGCGCGTCCCGCGCCGCTGTCGCGTCCGGGGGCGATGGGATTCTGCTCGAGGAACTCTCTTTGCTCGGGGATGAGGTGATGGGTGACCACGGCTCGAAGAAACTCACCGTCGAAGCGGAAGATCGTCGCTTGGCCGGCCTCGCACAGCCGGACTGCATTCTCGGCCAGCGTCTCAAAGACGGGCTGGAGGTCGAATGTGGACCGGCCGATCACCTTGAGAAGCTCGCTGGTGGCCGTTTGCTGCTCGAGGGCGACCCTCAACTCTCCGTTGCGAGACTCCAGCTCGGTGAAGAGGCGCACGTTCTCGATGGCGATCACGGTCTGATCGGCGAAGGTCTGAAGGAGGGCGATCTGCTTGTCGCTGAAGCGACCCGGCGCAGCGCGACCGACGGAGAGTGATCCGATCGCCTGGTCGTCTCGAAGCATCGGGACCGAGAGGACGGCACCGAAACCCGCAGCCGTCGCTGCTTGGTGAGCCTGGTACTCCTTGTCCTCGACGATGTCCGGGATGTGGACCACGGCCCGATCGCGGATCGAGCGCAGGGAGGCGAGCGCGCCGCTCGGTCGGGCAGGATACATTGCCCGGAGCCGGTCCGCGCCCGCGGCATCGGCATGGATGGCGGCCATATGAACCCACTCGCCATCGAAGCGTGTCACGTTGCCGACCTCGGCCCTGCACAGCCTGACGGCGCTGTCCACGATCGTCTCGAAGACCGGCTGGACGTCAGTAGGAGACCGGCTGATCACCCGGAGGATTTCGCTGGTGGCCGTCTGTTGCTCCAGCGACTCGGTCAACTCGGTGTTGCGCGCCTCGAGCTCCGTGAACAGCCGCACGTTCTCGATGGCGATCACGGCCTGCGCGGCGAACGTCCTCAGCAACTCGATCTGCTTGACGGAGAACGGCCCGGGCTCAGCGCGAGCGACGGCGATCGCCCCGATGGGGTTCCCTTCGCGAAGCATCGGGACCACCAGAATGCTTCGATATCCTAAGGCTCGGGCGAGAGGGAGAGACGCCGCGGGAACTCCTGGGTCGTTCTCAAAGTCGCGCACCTCGACGACGGTGCGGTCAATGATTGCCGTGGCTACCTGGGTCTCCCGACTCGGAGCCCTCGGGTAGATGCGGTGAGCTGTTTCGAGCCCCTCGTCTGTCCAATTGTAATGAGCGACGAAGTGAACCAGGTCGCCGTCAAACCTATACACACCACTCAGGAGCCCATCGCAGAGTCTGACCGCGCTTTCCGCGATCGTATCGAATACTGGCTGAGCGTCAGTGGGCGAGCTGCTGATCACGCGGAGGATCCCGCTCGTCGTCGTCTGCTGCTCGAGCGCCTCGCTCACCTGCGCGTGGGCCTGAGTGAGCGCGCGGTTCTTTTCCTCGAGCTCAGTGAAGAGCCGCACGTTCTCGATGGCGATGACGGCTTGGTCGGCGAAGGTCTGGAGGAGGGCGATCTGCCGCTCGGTAAAGAGACGCGCGTCGGTACGGCGGAGGTGGATCGTGCCGATCACGATGCCCTCTCTCGTCAAGGGGACGCTCAGCGACGTTCGGGTGCCGAATCGTCGCCCATACTGGCTGGCCTCCGGGAACTCCTCCGTCTCGGCCTGCACGTCTAGGACATGAACGGTCCGCCCGTCCAGCACCGTGCGGCCGCCGATCGTCCCGCGGAGCAGTGGGACGTTGAACTCGCCGACCGGGCCGTAGGGGATCGGTCCGTAATGCGCGGCGAGCCGGAGTTGGTCGCCGTCCACGCGGAAGATCGCGGCGTCGAACGCCTCGCACAGACGGGTGGCGCTCTCGCCTACGCTGTCGAGCACGGGCCGAATGTCTGTGGGCGAGCGGCTGATCACGCGGAGGATGTCGGCCGTGGCCGTCTGCTGAGTGAGAGAGTCGCTCAGCTCGCGGTTGCGCGCTTCAAGCTCCGTGAGGAGGCCCGCGTTCGCGATGGCCATGGCCGCCTGATCGGCGAAGGTGCGGAGAAGGGCGATCTGCTTGGCCGTGAAGGGACGGACCTTGGTGCGGCGGATGACGATGGCGCCGATTGCGATGCGCCCGCGCAGCAGTGGCGTCGACAGCACGGTCCTCGCGCCCGTCTGGCGCTGGAGGACGGCGGCCTCCTTGAACTCGCGCCGGGCGGCGCGTGCGAGGTCGCGTACGTGGACCGTCCGCCTGTCCAGGACTGCCCGACCGAGGACGGTACCGCGGTTGATCTGGAGAGTCTCGCCGAGCCGCCACATTGCCCGCAGCCTGCCGTGCTTGGCCACGAGGCGGAGGCGGTCTCCTTCGGCCTGAAAGATCAGCGCGTCTCCCGCCTCGCAGAGGCGGGCGGCGGTGCGGGCGATCGCGGTGAGAACGGCTCGGGGGCGGGGCAACGGGCGGCGGGGTGTGGTCACGGCCCACCGAGAGCGCGCCGCTCACCCGAAGGAAGACCCCGCCGGCACTGCTGACACTGCATACGTGTACCTCCAGCCACTATCAGGGAGATGGCCCGGCCGAGAACGACCCGGTAAAGGTAGCCGGGAAGTTCCAATTGGGTCAAGGCCCAGTGTGTCGCTATTGCGTGTGTCGCTAACGGGCGAGGGCGACGCAGATGACTCCGGAGGCGACCACCCCGGCGCCGAGGAGGCGCCGGCCGAGCGCCCCCTCCTTCATCCACAGGCTGCCCATGAGGGCCGAGATCACGATGGAGACTTCCCGTCCTGCCACGACGTAGCCGGCCTTGGAGAGCTGGAAGGCGAAGAGCACGAGGAGGTAGGCCCCGGGGCTCAGGACGGCCGAGGCGAGCACCGAACGCCGGTTCTCGCGCCACTCCCGGCTGAGCGACCCGCGCCGGGCCAGCACCGGCCCCAGGAGCGCCACGCACGAGCCCGCTTCCATGGCCCACAGATAGGGGAGCGGGTGGATATGGGCGACCCCGCCCTTGTCCACGAGGGAATAGCTCGCGATGCAGAGACCGGTGGCGATAGCCCAGCCGGTGCCCGGCTTGAGGAGGGTGTCCTCACTCCACGCGCCGGGCCGCCAGTTGAGCGCGAAGATGCCCGTCCCGATCAGGACGATCCCCGCCACGCCCAGCGACGAGAGCCGCTCGTCGAAGAGAAGGAACGCCGCCGCGGGCACGATGGCGACTCCAAGGCCGCGCGCGAGCGGGTAGACGAGGGAGAAGTCACCGGACTGATAAGCCCGGGCGAGCGTGAAGAAATACACGCTGTGGAGAATCACGGTGGCGACGACGAAGGGGACGGCGCGCGGCGAGAGGCCATCGCGAGAGAGGATGTAGATCGCGAACGGCGTCATGATGAGCGAGCCGATGGCGCCCGCCCACCAGAGAATGGCCATCGGGTCCCGGCCGCGCTTGGCCAGCGCGTTCCACGTCGCGTGGATCACCGCAGCTCCCAGCACCAGCATCAGCGCCGCTCCGCTCATGGCGCTAGAGCCTAGCACGCCGGTTGCGCACGCCATGCCGACGCAGTAAGGTCGGGGCCGCCCTCATGCCGTACTCCCTCAGACTGATCGAAGATGTCCTCGCGCCCGGCACGCGCCACGAGGCGGCGGCCCGGCCCATTGCGCGCGTGGTCTATCTCCTCGATGGCACCGTGGAGGCGCTGGAGAGCGATCGCGCACGGCTGGCTAGCGGCGCCATCACGGCGGGGGCGCGGGGCGCGCGCCTTCTCCGCTGGGAGCTGGTGCGCCAGCCTCCGCCCCCCGCCGGCGGCCGCGTGCTCCTCGAGCACCCGCTGGAGCTGGACGCGAAGGCGGCCTGGCTCATCCGCTGCGATCGCGTCGACTTCGAGCGCGGCGCCGTGGCGCCGTCGCATGGCCATCAGGGCGGCGGCATCCGTTGTCTCCTGCAGGGAAGGCTCGAGGTGAAGGTGGGTGACGGTATCGCACGGGTGATGCGTCCGGGGGATGCCTGGTTCGAGAGCGGTAAGGAGCCGGTGCGCGCGGTGGCCGCTCGGGACGAGGCCACGTCATTCATCCGGGTCGCGATGCTACCGGCGGCGATTCGCGGAAAAACCTCCATCCTCTACGTGGATCCGGGCGCCGCCGCGCGCAGCAAGCCTCGTACCTACACCGTGTTCGTGGACGAGCCCATCGCAATCTAGCGTGGCGTCGTCATGCATCCACGGCTCGCTAGTTTGTCAGCCGACTTCCGAGCCGTGTAGGATCGGGCTATGGCGAGAGCGCAGAGCGAGGCGGGCGCGCTCGAGGAAGCGGCGCAGGCGCTCGGCCGTGGACAGTTCGCGGAGGCCGAGGCCCTGTGTCGCGCGGCCCTCGCCAGGAACCCTCGCCACGCGCAGCTCCGCGCGCTCCTGGGCGCCTCGCTGCGCCGCCAGCGTCGCCTGGACGAGGCGGAGGCGGAGCTTCGCGGCGTCGTGGAGCACTGGCCGCGCTCTTCCTCCGCGCACGAGGATCTGGGCGAGGTATTGCTCGATCAGCGGCGCTTCGGCGAAGCCGCCGAGAGCTTCGCCGCGGCCCTCGAGCTCTCGCCGCGGGCGCCGCGAGCCCATTTCAAGCTCGGGGTGGCCCTCGAGCGGCAACGGCGCTGGTCCGAGGCGGAGGCCGCCTATGCCGAAGCCGCACGCCTCAAGCCGGGCCACGGCCTTGCGCATCTTCGACAGGCGCTCATGTGCCGCCGTCAAGCCAGGACCCACGACGAGGAGGCGGCGCTCCGGCGCGCCGTCGCCTGCCTCCCCGCGCTCGCCGAGGCGCACCAGAACCTCGGCCGGACGCTGATCAGTCTCGGACGCTTCATCGAGGCCGAGGCGGCCTTCGGCGAGGCAGCGCGCCTTTCTCCGCGCCACGCCGTGGCGCATGTCGGACGCGGCCTCGCCCTGGTCGGCCAGGGTCGTCATGGCGAGGCGGCCGAGTCCTTCGCGGAGGCGCTGCGCATCGAGCCTGCGTCCGACCGGGCGCTCGCGCACCTGGCCGTCGCGCTCCGCCGGGCTCGGCGCTGGGGCGAGGCGGCGGCCCGCTATCGTGACGCGATCCGACGCCACCCGCAGCCCGCTCGTCTCTATGGCGGCCTCGCCTTGGTCCTCTGGCGACTCAAGCGTCATGGCGAGGCGGCCCAGGCCTTCGGCGAGGCAGTGAAGCGCGAGCCCGACCGCGCGCCCTGGCGCCGCCGCCTGGGTCTGGCCCTCGAGCGTCAAGGACGGCTGCCCGAGGCGCGCGCGGCCTTTCAGCAGGCGCTCGATCTCGACCCGTCCGATCTCCCGTCATGGGTCGGCCTCGCTTCCGTGGCCCGGCGGCAGGCCGACTGGGAGACGGAGGCGCATGCCTGCGCGCGCGCCATCGCGCTCCGGCCCGGCGCGGCGCATCTCTACGCCGATCTCGGCGCGGCGTTCGAGGCTCAGGGCCTCGAGCCGAACGCCGAGGCGGCCTTCCGCGAAGCCGTGCGGCTCGACCCCGGCAACGCCGATCATCATCTGGATCTCGGCATTGCCCTCGGCCGGCAAGGGCGACACGCCGACGCCGAAGTGGAGCTGCGCGAGGCGATTCGCCTGAGCCCCGCCGACGTCATCGCCTGGGCCAACCTGGCCCTGGGCCTCGGCCGTCAGGGGCGTCACGCCGAGTCGGAGAGCGCCTATCGCGAGGCCCTCCACCGGAAGCCCGACGGCGCCTCGCTTCACCGCGGCCTGGGCATGAGCCTCTACTTTCAGGGCCGCTACGAGATGGCCGAGCGCGCGTTTCGCGACGCCGTGCTGCACAATCCCGCCTACGCGCGGGCCTGGGCGGATCTGGGCGAGCTGCTGAGCGAGCAAGGCCGTTTGCCCGAATCCGCTTCGGCCTTCCGCGAGGCGATCCGCGTGAAGGAACAACGGATCGCCTCGTATCGCGGCCTCGGCCGCGTGCTCCTGGCCCAGGGACTCCACGTCGAGGCGGAGGCTGTCTACCGCGAGGCGCTGCGCCTGCGGCCCGACGATGCGCAGAGCCACTTCAATCTCTGGACCGCGCTGGAGAAGCAGGGGAGGCACGAGGCCTGCGAGCGGGCCTATCGCGAGACCATCCGGATCAAGCCCGATCACGCGGAGGCGTACGCGCGGCTCTCCGACGTGCTCGCGCGACTGGGGCGGCGGGATGAGGCGGAAGCGGCGTGCCGAGAAGCGCTCCGTCTGCAGCCCGATGACCCTCGCCATCGCCATGCCCTCGACGCGCTCGTGCGGCGGCGGACGAGCTAGCCGCTCTTCGCTCGCCGGCCTGGCCGCCGCGCTCGTTCTGGGCGGGTGCGCGGCCGCCGGCGGCGGCTTCGTCCTCGCCCAGGACGGCGACCCCGAGCGCCAGGCGCGCCTCGTCGCAGCGCGCGCCAGCCTCGCGCGCGTCGTCTATCTCGGGGAGAGCCACGACAACCCGGTTCACCACGCCCACCAAGCGCGCGTGCTCCAGGCATTGCTCCAGGCAGGCGCCCGGCCCGCGCTGGCCTTCGAGATGCTCACCCAGGATCAGCAGCCAGAGGTGGACGAGGCCATGCGCGGTGCCGGCGGCACCGCCGCCCTCGATGCCCGCCTGCGCTGGCGCGAGCGCGGTTGGCCCGACTTCGCGATGTACGAGCCCTTGTTCGAGCGTGCTCTCAGTGATCGCCTGCCCGTGATCGCGGCCGATCTCGATCCCGGCACGGTCCGTCGGATCGCGAAGGAGGGGCTCGGCGTCCTTCCCGAGGCCGAGCGCGCTCGAGTCACCTCGCGACTTCGGCCTGATCCGGAACGAGAGGCGCGGCTCGAGCGCGAGATCGCCGAGGCGCACTGCGGGCTGCTCCCCGCCGCGGCCATCCCGTTCATGGTGCAGGCCTGGCACGCGCGCAACGTCGTCATGGCGCGCCGTATCGGCCAGGCCCTCGACGAGGGGCGGCGGGTGGTGGTCATCGTGGGGCGGGGCCATCTGGAGCGAGGGGGGTTACCGGATCAGCTTCACGCTCTGCGTCCCGGCACGCGCCAGCTCATCGTGGACTTCGCGGAGGCCGCACCGGGGGAGTCGCTGCCGGTACCCGGCTCGAGCTACATTCGCTGGCTCACTCCAGGAGTTGTCCGCGTCGATCCCTGCGCGTCGCTACGCAGACCGCGCTAGCGACTCTCAGGCAGGCTCGGGGGCGGAATTGGCCTCGATGGCCGACATGCGGTTGTAGCTGATCCCCACCTTGCTGCCGTCGTCCTGGTCGATCATCACCCCGTCGTTGGTCACCTGCGCCAGCGTGCCCTTGATGGGTTCGGGGGCATTGCGAACGGAGACGAGCACGCGCTTGCCCAGGAGGGGCTGCGCTTCCGCCTTCCACATCGAATCGAGATCTCCGAGGCCTCCCGCATCGTTGGGCTTCAGCTCGGTGATCCGTCCCATGCCGGGGACCACAAGGCTGGCCCGCCCGCCCGTGCCCTTGGGACTTCCCGCCGCGAAGGGACTGAGCCGGCGGGAAGGCGGCGTATTTCCGGGCACTCCCGGCATCCCGGGCGTGGGCTCGACGGCCGCCGTCACCACCGTGCCCGTTGGCGCTGCGGGCGGCGGAGGGTGCGCCTCGGCTTCCTCGAGTTCGCGGAGGATGGCCGAGAGCCGGGAGATCATCACCGAGTAGATGTAGAAGCCGATCAGCGACATCACGAGCGCGGAGGCGAGGCCGATCTGAGCGACGCTCTGGTGAAGCGCGTCCAGAGCGTAGAGCGTGTACACGAAGAGGAGCAGGGGAAGGATGGAGATCATGCAGAAGACGACAGACGAGGCCCGTCGCAGGGTATACGTCCGCGCCTGCCCGTGCTTGGCCATGAATCGAATTTAGCGCGGTCACCCCTTCCGGCCAGCGGATTTTCGCCGGGCCCGCCGCGGCCCGGTATTGGGCCAAGTTGCGAGCCAGATCAACTCAGCCCTCGCCTCGGGGCTCGCCCCTCAGCTCGAACGGCCACGCCCGAGGGAGCCAGCAATGCGAGGCGTACGTGGGTGTACGTTGAGCGTTGCTGGCGACCGAGAACGAAGTATGGCGAAGCAAATTGGCCCAGTACCCCGGCCGCTCTGGACGCGTGATAGGATGCCGCCGTGACCCGAGCCCGGCGCGGGCTGCGCGAGATGCGCGGCTTCATCTTCGATCTGGACGGCTGCGTGTGGACCGGCGAGGTGCTCGTGCCCGGGGCCGCCGAGGTGCTGGCGCTCCTGCGCAGCCAGGGGCGCGCGCTGACCTTCCTCACCAACAACTCGCGCGCCCGCGCCGCCACCATGCAGGCCAAGCTCGAGCGACTGGGCGTGCAGGCGGCAACGGATGAGGTGCTGACGCCGCTCGAGATCCTGGGCCGCGTGCTCGACAGCCACGTGGGACCTGCCTCCCGGGTGCTCGCCATCGGCGGTCCCGAGCTCGAGGCCGCCGTGGTCGACGGCGGCCATCATCTGGTGCCCGTCGGCAAGTATCGCGACGCGCAGGCGGTGGTGGTGGGCAATGACTTCGAGTTCTCTTACGAGCGCCTGACCGCCGCCGCGCGCGCCGTGGCCGGGGGCGCCGCCTTTCTGACGCCCAACCTCGATCCTCGGCTGCCCGTCGAAGGGGACGATTTCCTCCCCGGCTGCGGCGCCATCGTGGAAGCGGTGGCGGCGGCGGGCTGCGTCCGGCCTCTCGTCGTCGGCAAGCCCGAGCCCCCGCTCTTCGAGCTGGCCCTCGCCCGCATGCAGCTCGAGCCCGCGGAGGCCGCGATGGTGGGCGACAGCGTCGACTCGGATATTCGGGGCGCGCGCCGTATCGGCTTGACCGCGGTCCTCCTGGCCCCCAAGGGCGCCCTCGACGGCGTCGCGCACTACATGGTCAAGTCCATGGCGCAGCTGAAGCGGCTCGTCGAGACCTACACGCCCTGATGCGCGTCCTGCTGCATTCGGGAGGGCCGCTCGGCCCCGCTGGTCGGGCCGCCCTCCCGGTCTTCCTGGGGGAGCGCCGGCGCGTGGCCTTCGTCACCGCGGCCAGCCTCCATGACGAGGCCGCGTACTTCGCGCGGGTGAGCGCGATGCTGCAGCCGCCTCCGCCCGAGGGCGCGGGGCTCGAGCTCCTCCATCTCCGCTGGAACGACCGGCCGCTCGACGTGCTCGCGCGGGCCGAGGCGCTCTTCATGGGCGGGGGCAATACCTACGCGCTGCTGAAGCGGCTTCGCGAGTCCGGTCTCCTGCCCGCCATCCGCGAGCGCGTGCAGGCGGGCATGCCGTACCTGGGCGCCAGCGCCGG
>WNFD01002066.1_pt1 | contig 20234 bp, 27 predicted proteins | sample 5400491 | NCBI WGS metagenome assembly WNFD01 (sample SAMN13153343, study PRJNA577476) | soil metagenome | isolation source: 120 cm saprolite under Douglas fir tree site 2 hole 2 replicate 2 | place: USA:California | collected 2015-04-18
GACGTGGCCGACCTCTCCTCCCGCCGTGCCGGCTGCTTGCTCGCCTGCATCCCCGAGCCGGACGCCGACCCTGACGAGCTGCGGCGCCAGCTCGCCGAAATCGAGGGTGTGACCGTCAGGATCCCGGCCGCCCTGCCCCGGCCACTGGCGAAGATGATCAGAGGCTGGGCCAGTTCCTGGCCGGGCGAGGACCTCCCCGCCAGTCTGACCGCCCTTGAGGACGCGATCGCGTCCGGCCGGCGATCCCACGGAGGGTGAGCCGGACCGGCCGCAACGGCCCGCCCGTCCCCCGGCCACGACCATCTCGGCCAAGGCAACCTTGCCGCCGCCGAAGCCGAGCCCGCCTGGCCCGGTGAGCTTGCGGCCGCTGACCAGCACCGGGCCATAGCAGGACGGCCCGCCGACCCATTGTGAGAGCGCCCGCCCCTGGTGCTGGCGCCGAACAGGGCCAGCCAGGGCAGCACGAACGGCACGACCGTGCTGCCCGGACAGCGAACCTGACCGGAGCTGAAAGCGCCGGACAGGCAACCGGCGGCCCAAAACCCCGGCCGATCAGGCCCTCACGTGCAACGCAGCCTGCGCCCGGTCATAAGGCCGCCCATAACAGGAAGTCTCGTACGCAACGAGCGGCGATAACCTACACCGCGCCTGGGCATCCAGGGCCCAGCGCACGTGACCCCCAGCCTGGCGAGCTGTTGCTGTTCCTGCGGGCCTGGCGGGCCGTGAAGGCTGCCGAGGATTCTCGGCAGTTCCCGCCGCAGCTCCTCCTTGAAGCGGGGAGACATATCGACGCACCAAAGGACGCTCGCCCTATCGACGTACAGGTCAAAGGGACACACCGGCACGCCAGAGGCGTAGAAGACGTACGTCGTGCTGCTCATAACCCAGCGACGGTAACTCATGGCCGACGCCCGCAGTTCACGAGATCGTCGTGCCATTAACGTCATTGACCAGGGCGTCGGGCGGTCAGCGGCGGTACCTCACGGTCGCCAAGACGAGCAGGTCAGGCTAGACGACCGCCTCGTATTAGCCTCCTTCCAAGCTGGTGATGCGGCGAGCAGCCGAGCCAGCGCTGTGTCGCGACCTGGCACCGCTTGCGACAAAATCGTATGCAGCGCCGTTCTTGGGGAAGGAGCGCCGGTATGGCGTGGGCGGTGGCGTTCATCGTGATCCTTGGCGTCGGCCTGCCGGTGGCCGCCTGGTGGTATTCCGGTCGGCGCCCGCCCTCGGCAGTGAACAGGCTCGGGACCAGTATCGACCGGATCAACGACCGGATCGATAAATGGCTGCTCAAGGAGTATCAGCTTGCCCCGTTGGATCGCGGGCGCATCCGGGAGGCGGTGTTCGAGGGCCGCCAGCTGGACGACCCGGCACTGGCCCGCGCGGCGCATCAGCTTGCCTCCGAGGTGCTCCGCGGAAGGCTCGGGGGCTTGCGGCTGCCTACCGTGATGGGCGGGGTGTTCCTCGTGGGCCCGGTCGTGTTCGCCGCTCTGGGAATCGGCGGCCTTGTCATCAGCCACGACCCGCGGTATGCCCTGGCCATCGTCTTTAGCGCGTTTTTGACGGTGCCAGTGGTGATGTACATCCGCCTGCTTCTGCAGGCACGGCGCCAGGTGGGCCTGGCACTAGAACTCAACGAGGACGCCCCGTGACGTGCTGGCGCAGCTTATCGAAGACTTCGTCGACGGGTCCGCCAGTGCGGTCGGAGGCGGTCCACGGGTTGGCCGCGGGACGTCAGGTGGTGGTGCATGTCATAAATCCTCGCTCGTGCCATGTGGCGGCTCCCGAGCGCGCGGTGGGCGTGGCCAGGCCGGGCAGGTTCGAGGCGATCAGCGGGGAGACGTCCGTCCGCGGCGGCCGGTGTAGCCGCCCGCTGCCGAGGGCATATCAAGTGGTTCCGGAACTATGGCTTGAAGGGGGAAGACCATGTCAGGGAAGCTGGACGGCAAAGTCGCCCTCGTCACGGGCGGCGGCACCGGCATCGGCCGGGCCACGGCTGCGGAGTTCGCCCGGGAGGGCGCCCAGGTCTACATAACGGGCCGCCGCGGGCCCGAGCTGGACGCCGCGGCGGCATCCATCGGCCCCAGTGTCACCGCGATCCAAGGAGACGTCACCAAGCCCAAGGACCTTGACCGGATCTACGGACAGATCGGGCAGGAAAAAGGGCATGTCGACATAGTGTTCGCCAACGCGGGCGTGGCGGACTTTGCTCCGATCGGCTCGATCACCGAGGAGCATTTCGACAAGATCTTCGGCACCAACGTCAAGGGCCTGGTGTTTACCGCGCAGAAGGCGCTGCCGCTGATGCCGGACGGCGGCACGATCATCCTGACCGGCTCCGACGCCTCCATCAAGGGCTTTGCGGGGACGAGCGTCTACTCGGCCACGAAGGCGGCGGTCCGGTCCTTCGCGCGCACCTGGACAACTGACGTCAAAGACCGCGGGATCAGGGTCAACGTCGTCAGCCCCGGCCCCATCGACACGCCGATGCTCTCCGAGGCCGTCGCCGACCGCCCTGGAGAATTCGAGGAAATCACCTCGGACGTCGCCTCTGGGCGGCTGGGCCGCCCGGAGGAACCCGCCAAGGCCGTCACCTTCCTCGCCTCCGACGACGCCAGCTTCATGACCGGTGACGAGGTATTCGTTGACGGCGGGGCCGGTCAGGTCTGACGAACTCGCGACTCTGGTTAGTCGGAGCGCTTCTTCCGAGGAATCATCTGCGAGCAGAACTCGTTCATGAACAGTTTGGCGCGCTCGGCCGTGCGTTGCTCTTGTTCTTCGTTCGGCCATTCCCGGATGTCACCCACAAGTCCCCGAGAACTTGCCGTCGCTGCCGCAGCGTGCGCAGCGCCCACGCTGCGCGCCCGAACCGCACTGCCTCCTCCGGCCAGCGCTTGTGGTCGTGCTCCTTCTGCCGCATGAATCTGATCTGCCGCTCGTAGCCTTGCAGCACGTCCCAGTCCGATAGCCGCCCATCATGCGGGAGCCACAGCATCTCAAATTGATCCCAGGCTGTTGGATCCCAGGCTGTCACGGCCGACATCCAGTCATTGCCAACGCTCCTGGTCCCGTAGCAGCTGCGCCAGGTCATCGCGCCCGTCCGCAGACTGCCCTCCGGTATCGTCCGCCAATGACAGGTTCGTGGCGCCGTATCGGGCCATGTGCCTACTCTCCAGAGCCGCAAATCGTTACCAACGCCGGATGTCCCGGTCCCTGGAATCGTGCCACGGGGCCCTGTCAGGTTCCTTACAGTCTGGTTGACGGTTCGCTTGCTGCCAGCCCTGAAGTCATCGGTCTGATGTAGGCGGAGCTGGCCTCGATTGGGCCGACGCCTTGCTGTGGAACACGACGGCGGTGCAGCGTCTGCGCCATCCGCCGGATGTATGAGCAGCGGCTGATGAGCCAGCGCTCCGGGCCGCAGTACCACCTGGCTGTAGGCCGATCGAGGACCGGCTCCGCCGATTGGCGTGCCCAGGACAAGCTGGCCGTGCCGGTGGGCCGCGGCCACCTGTATGACGCGCGGGGCCGCAGCGTGCAGCACGGCTGGGATGCCGCCAGAGCCCCCTGACACAGAACTCTCGGGGCCTTGGCTTCCTTCCCGCTGAGCCCAGCGCTTGCCGAGCCCGTCCAGTTGCAGTTTCAGTTGCAGTTCACCAACGTCTGGCACTGTCTACGGAAGTTCACCCGGCCGGTGACCTGCATGGGTTGACGCCGGTGGACATGGCGGGCAGCAGCGCACATAACAAGCGGATCTGTGTGCTTTTACTGTGCGCTGTCTTGGCCGGTCCGGCCCGGCAGGCGTGGATCGTGGATGGCGCTACCTATACACAGGTTCACGGCTCTACGAGGACCGTCCGCACGAGTCGCCCGGCGGGCGCCAGTCGTGATCACGGGTCGCCGCTGGCCCGGGATGGATCTGTGTTGGCCTCGGACAGCACCGCGCCGACCTGCTCGGGTGAGCGGACGTCGGGGGCGAGCTCGATCCCAGGAGCGCCATGACCCCCCAGCGCCGGTTACAGGCCGAAGACCATCCCGCCCGCCTGCAGACGCACTTGCGGTCAGGCAGGCCCGGCGACGCCGATCAGATTCCCCTCGGGGTCGGTGAAGTGGCCCACCACCAGGCCGGTTGGAGCCCGCTCGGGGCCCATCTGTCGCTTCCCGCCGAGGCTCTCGGCCTGTTTCAGGGCGGCCTCGACGTCGGGAACGCCGACGTAGAAGATCACGTGAGGTTCGTAGGCCGACCCCCCGCCGATCCCTCCGGGAATCCCGGCGCCGTCGCTGGCCAGGATGCGGTTCACGAAGCCGTAGTTCCGCGACTCCGACACCGCCTGCGCGACCGGGGAACTCGTGTCGAACTCCCATCCGAACAGTTCGCCGAAGTAGGCCCGGAGCTTCGCCGGATTCGTCACGATGATCTCGAAGTGGACAACTGGCTGTCCCATGGCCCGCTTCTTTTCCGTGCTCTCTGCTGCCTGTCACCATGACGACGAACGCCACCGCTGCGGATGGACATGAAGTGGTTCGCTGAATGTGCCTCTGTCGGTCGCCGGGCCGTTAGAGCACGCCACCCGGCGACGACCGCATGCCGACGTGGGCCGACTTCCGGACATGCGCCAGCTGGGCTCAATCTCTGGCTGTCCCTCGTTCCGGTGGTGATTTATGCACTGATGGCCACCTTGCGGCCCGCACGTCCGGTTCTCGCGAATACAGGGCTCTGGCTGCGATACCCGCCAGGCCGGGCTTGGAAGAGGGCTCGTCAGCGGTATATCATTATGATATCAGATTGCAGGAGCCGATGAGACCGTGAGCGTGAACACCGGCGGTAACCCGCTGGCTCCGGGTCAAGGGATCGTGCTACGGACCGGGTTCTTCCGGCTCGATTGGACACTCAGGTTCACGCGGACGACAGTCACCATCGACGGCCACCGCCACGAGCTTCCCTGGGGAGAGCAATTCTTTCCGCTGGAACCCGGACGTCACCAGCTGCAGGTGTCATATCACTACCTCCGCCCGTCCGCGGCCGGGAACGCGTCGATCGATGTCGATGTCCCCCCGGACCAGGTCGTCCGGGTTTCCTACCAGGCACCGAAGTCGGTACTCGTGGCCTTCTTGCCAGGCAAGCTGACCGTCGAGGCGGACAGTCAGTCCTGAGCACGCCAGAGCGTTGGCTTCGCGCGGCGAGTAAAGCCGGGTAGGCCGAATACCTATTCTGCGCTGCGCGATAGCGCTGTAGAGAAATACTAAGGACGCGCCATAACGAGCCATCGGCGAATAAGCGCCGATACGCTCGCTGTAGCCAGCGGCAGCGCTTGAACCAGGCGGCCGCTGGTGATCTTTCCCGGCGGACCCGCCAGCGCCGTCACACTGGCGGGGCTCATCCGCGCTGTCTGTCCGGGTTACAGATAAACCGTCAGCCAGGGCTGCACCTCGCCTCCGCGATGCTCTGGCAGCGTCAGTTACCCGGTGTTCCCGAGCGGCCTTATCGTCGGGAGCGACGGAACCCCCGATCACCTTGACGCTGGGGATGTGCGGCAGTGATTAGTGAAGACACGTTGCGCCAGATGTCACGCGAAGAGCGGGCCGCCTTGAGCCGCAGCCTCGCCGCGCTCAACGACGAGCTCCCGGCGCTGAGCGCGGGCGATGAACGACGGAGACGGTTTGTTGTGCTCCTGACCGGCGCCTCGGCTGGCCTCATTCCGTGGATCGTGCTGCTCGCGATCACGCTGCCGCACCGCTACGTCGCGGGCCATTGGACGGTGACCTGGGTCGGCTTCGACACTGCGCTGCTCGGCTGCCTCGCCGCGACGGCCTGGCTCGCGTGGCGCCGCCGGCAGTCGGTGGTGATCTTCGCCTTCACCACCGCCACGCTACTCAGCTGCGACGCGTGGTTCGACGTCACGACCGCATCAGGACGCGCCGACACGATCATCGCGATCGCGTCTGCCCTGCTCCTGGAACTGCCGCTCGCCGCGCTGCTCTTCGCGGTATCGCACCATCTGCAGTACCTCACGCTCCGCCGGGCGCAGGTAGCGCTCGGCATCCTGGATGCGCCATCCGCACTGCACAAGCTGCCGCTGTTCGGCGTACCGAGGGAACCCGCGACGCGAAACCAGGCCCGCTGACCTCCGGGATCGCTGGAGTTCCCCATCGCGGCCCAACCCGGGGCGGTCAGCGCGGTTGAGGGCCAGGCGTTCTCCGGGACGGTGGCGACCTTCACAGATTCCGACGCCAGCGACCCGGCTGACACCGCTGCCAGCGACACGGCAACGATTGACGGGGGCGATGGCAGTTCCACCGCCGGAGTCATAACCTCGCTGGGCGGCGGCCAGTACTCCGTCACAGGCAGCCACACGTATCCGGACGAGGGCACGCCGACCGTCACGGTCAGCATCACCGACCCCGACGATCCGGGTGGCCCTGCCACCGCCTCGGCCACCGCGACCGTGACCGACGCCGCGCTGACCGCGGCCGGCAGCCCTGACTTCGTCTCGACCAACCCGATCGGCGGCACGCACGCCACCTTCACCGACGCCAACCCTGGCGCCACCACCAGCGACTTCACCTCGGGCACAGGATCGACCACAATTGACTGGGGTGACGGCAGACGCGCTGGAGCATGCCCTCGCCGACCTGGAACGGCGGCAAGCCTCCGGCCGAGGCTGAGGCCGGGTACTACACGCGGCCTGAGGCGGTCACGGCCGGGTGCGCGGCTTGACATGGGACCCTCGCGGGGGGCCGCCACCGGCCCCAGGGCCAGGCACGGGAAGACCCGGCCCGGCGCCGGGCAAGGCTACGGCCCCCCCGCCCCATATCAAGCCACCCACCTCACGGGCATGGCGCGCCCAGCCCAGGCCAGATAACCTCACCACAGCTGCGGCCACCGGCGGCGGCTGCTCACACAAAACCAGGTGTGCACGAAACCCGGGATGCTCCAAACAGAGAGCTTGCTGGGCGCCGAACACGCGCGTTCGCGGCCGTGGTCCCCAAACCGCGGCATCTACTAATTCCCGTACCGTCTGGCGCGAGCTGCCATGGAGGATGAGTGGCAAACGCGTCGGCTGCTCGTGCGCATGGCATCGTGCCGAGGAAGCCAGACGAGCCGATGCTTGAATTTTGCGGCAGCTACGGCGGCCGGCAAATTGATACCCTTCGCTCATCCCGGAGCGCCGGAGATGAACTCGCTGCGTCATCCCCGTCTAGCGCAGAGCGAGTATTCGGTGTCGAGCTGAAGATCCTCAAGACGCGTCACGTCGGCGCCCAGATCGAGCCGTCGGGCGCGCTAGGCGTCGACTGCGGTCAATGACAGAAAGTGACGGACGTCAGTGTCCTTACGCCCAGCGTGCGCGACATCGCCGACTAGGTGCGGCCAGCACCTGAGCTGTCCGCCTGGCTCACCGCGTCCATCGCCTCCAGTTCCGGCGGCCTGGTCAGTGGCGGGCCGGGTGTACTCGGTGCTTGGGCGGCAGGGCGCGGGCATGGTCGGCAGCTTGGGTTATCCAGTGTTCCAGTGCGGGTCCGTGCAGCCCGGCGGGCTGAACGAAGATCATGTTCTTCATGGGTCTGCCGGTGAAATCCATCTCCCGGACGTGATCGCGGTGGAGGGCCTGCTGGGCGGCGTCGCGCCCGAGCCGGACCATGAGCTCGCTGCCCACGATGCCGGCGAACATGTGCCCGTTCAGCAGGAACGCCAGGCCGCCGAACATCTTGCACTCGGTCACCTCGGTGCCGCCGGGTATGGCATCGCGGACGCGGTCAGCGAGGTCCTCGTCGTACGGCATCAGGACTCCCAGTGGCCAGGCAGCCCGAAGAAGGGGAACAGGGCCGGGTCGGCGAAACCGGTGATCTCACCGATCATGGTCCCGTCGAGGGTGAGGACCATGATGCCGTAGGCGGCGGCCCCGCCGCCGTCTGGATCACGGACGTAGGCGGCCACGGCGGGCTGCCGGTTGGCCCGGGTCGGGACGAGGGTGATCTGGTCCAGGCGCCCGCCGGCGGGCACGGTGGCGAAGAACTGCGCGATTGCTTCCCGGCCCCGGTAGGCCATCGGGAACGGCGGCATCGTCAGCAGAGCGTCCTCGCGGAGCAGGGTGACCAGGGCAGGGATATCGCAGGCACGCCAGGCCGCCAGGTAGCGATCGAGTATTGAGCGCTCTGCCGCCGAGCTGACGGCTGGCCGTTCTGGCCGCAGGCGGCCGGACGCCCGGTGTTCTTGGAGGACTGCCCGGCCCCGCTGCAAGGCGCTGTTCACCGCGGCCACCGTGGTGTCCAGCAGGCCAGCGGTCTCGGCCGCAGAAAACGCCAGCACATCGCGGAGCAGCAGCACCGCCCGCTGGCGGGCCGGCAGCAGCTGGATTGCGGACAGGAACGCCAGGCCGACGCTCTCCCGCAGGTCATAGCGGCCTTGCGGGTCGTGCTCAGGCAGGTGCTCGAGGCGGGAGTCGGGGTAGGGCTGCACGGCCACGACTTCCACGTCGGGTGCGTTCGGCCGCGGGGGAACGAGCCCGGTACCCACGGCCGGCGAGGTGGCTGCCCTGGCCTGAACGGTCAGGCAACGGTTGGTGGCGATCCGGTACAGCCAATTCCGCACCGACGAGCGATGCTCGAACCTGTCCAAGTGCCGCCACGCCCGCACGAGAACCTCCTGCATGACGTCCTCGGCATCCTGGACAGACCCGAGCATCCGGTAACAATGCACCTGCAGCTCGCGTTGGAACGGGCCGACCAGAGCTTCGAACGCCAGCTGATCGCCAGACCGGGCCAGCGCCACCAGCCGCGCAGAGTCCGGCGGTGCCGGGCCGTCCTGACCGCTGCGCGTCCCGGGAAGGGCGGCCCGGCCCGGGCTGGCGCCGTCGGTCACCAGCCTTCTCCGGGGTGAAGGTCAGCCACCGGCCATCGCCGCGCGGAGTTCCTGCGCGTCATAAATCAGCTCCCCGCGGACGATCTGCCCATCCTCGACCTCGAGAATCTCCGCCGAGGTCATCGGCGGCACCGGCAGATCCATCTCCCAGTCAATGATCGAGCAGACCCGGTTGCCGTCCACGAACTGCTGCCGCACAACGAACCTGCTCACCAGCGAGCCAGCCTGCGCTGCCATCGCCCGGTAGCCCTCGGCGTCGTCGAAATCAGCCACCGGCCCCCGGAACCTGAACCCAGGCGCCAGCGGCACCCTGCTGAGATCGCCCCTTTTGTTCGCCCACGCGTCGTAGTACAGGCCTATAACGTCCAGAACCGTCACGATTCCTCCACAGATCACCGGCGGACCATCCCGCCATGGCCTGTAAAGACCCCCCGGCCACTGGAAACTCATCGCCGTGGCCGACAGGCCGGCGGCCGGGAAACGGTATCCCTGCAGCCAGCCGTATTACCCCACTTCAGGCCCGCGCAACACCGCACGATCGAGCGCCCGGATTGTCGGTGGCACGGATCTGGCGGGACAGCTTGGCTGGGCCTCCCGCAAGTCAGGAGGGATGCCCTCGCACCTCAGAACAACGGCTCTACCGGAGCAGAAGAGCGTTCACCGCTTCCACACTGCCGACCTCGTTCCTGAACCCGAAGGATGCTCCTGCGCGGCGCTGCCGTCGCCCGAGGCACGGAGCGCTCCTGACTATTCTGGCCGTTGGGTGTCCTCGTGGGCTGATCCCATTCGTAATCAGGGTGAACGCGGGAAGGACCCGCACCAACCGAGGAGTACCTATGAGTCAGTATTTGTTGTCGACCTACGCCGTGGAGGGTGGGGCACCCTCACGCGCGCCCAGGACGCCCGGGGAGATGGGGGCCTTCCTGGAGCGGGTTGTTGCCCTGGAAGCCGACATGGAGGCGAGTGGCACGTTCGTGTTCGGTGGCGCACTCCATGGCCCTGACGCGACGACCGTCGCCCGCAGGAGCGACGGCGGTCTGGTCATGACTGACGGACCGTTCGTTGAGGCTAAGGAGCACATCGCCGGGTTCTACATCATCAATGCGGACGACCTCGATGCAGCGCTGGCCTGGGCTGGCAAGGTCGTGGACGCGATCGGCCAGCCGATCGAAGTCCGCCCGTTCCGTGCGACCGGGCGCGTCCAGGCGTGACCTCTGCCCCCGCACATGGGGATGCGACTGCCCCCGCACAAGGGGGAGCGACTGCCCCCGGACATGGGGGAGCGATTGCCCCGTTCCTTGGGGAGGCGGCCGGTGTTGAGCGTGTGTTCCGCGAGGTTTATGGCCAGGCGGTAGCGACGCTGATCCGTTTTTTCGGCGACATCACCCTCGCTGAAGATGCCGTGCAGGAAGCCTTCGTGGTGGCGGCCGACCGGTGGCGTAGCGACGGCACCCCGCCCAACCCTGCCGGGTGGATCGTTACCACCGCGCGAAACCGTGCGATCGATGACCTCCGCCGTTCAGCCCGAGGCCAAGCGCTTCGTGAACAGCTCGGCGCCGTCGCCCCCACATCGCTGGTCACCGGCGCTGAGGGCGAGGAAGAGGACGGGCCGGTGCGGGACGATCAACTTCGCCTCATCTTCACCTGCTGCCACCCGGCGCTGCGAACTGAGCACCGGGTGGCCTTGACTCTGCGGCTGCTCGGCGGCCTAACCGTCGACGAGGTCGCCCGCTCGTTCCTGGTGAGTGAGCCAGCGATGGCCAAGCGGCTGGTCCGGGCCAAGTACAAGATCAAGGCGGCCAAGATCCCGTATCGGGTGCCGGAAGAACCCGACCTGCCAGCGCGGCTCAGTTCGGTCCTGTCGGTCCTGTACCTCATCTACAACGCTGGGCTCGACGGCCAGGAACGAGCCCCGTTGCGGGGCGAGGCCGTTCGGCTCGCTCGCGCCCTGGCCGAGCTGATGCCCGACGAGCCCGAGGCGGCTGGGCTGCTGGCGCTGATGCTGCTCAGCGAGTCACGGGCTGCGGCCCGCACAGTCGACGGTGCACTCGTGCTCCTGCGCGATCAGGACCGGGCCGCATGGGACGCCGCGATGATCGAAGAGGGGCATGCGATCGTGCGAGCCTGTATCCGCCGCCGCCAGCCGGGTCCCTTCCAGCTACAGGCCGCAATCCAGGCAGTGCACTGCGACGCGGACTCGTTCGAAGCGACCGACTGGCACCAGATCGTCGCTCTCTACGACCACCTGTTCTCGGTCATGCCCACGTCTGTGGTCGCACTCAACCGGGCGATCGCCATCGCGGAGATCGAAGGTCCAGACGCCGCACTCGCGACGCTGGACACGATCGCATCGGACCTGGACAGCTATCACCTGATGCACGCGGCACGCGGCACGCTGTTGCGCCGGCTTGGACGACGAGACGCCGCGCAAGCCGCATTCGCACGGGCCGCCCACCTCGCAGCGACCGAAGCGGAGCGGCGGTTCCTCACGCAACAGATCGACTCGTTGGCCCAGACATAAGCTCAACGTCTCCACGCCCGTAAGCCGGCCACGGCCGCGCCGACGGTCCAGGCCGGGCAGATTCCCGTCAGGCCGCGCATGCCCCGGGCCCGGGATGCGTTTCCAGGACGAGCGCTTCGGTGGCTGAGCAAACGTTGCCCGGCAGCGCCAGGTAGCTCATGTGGTAAATGAGGACCGCTCCGCCGGGTTCGGGTCCGGTACCGGGCCGGCGCGCTACCCGAGCCGGGTTTGACATGGGGCGGGGCCGCAGCCCTACCCCGGTCCCGGGCCGGCCCTTCCCGCGCCTGGCCCCTTGGTCGGTGGCGGCCCCCTCGAGGCCCATGTCAAACCCGGCGCGCGGCTGTCGCTAGACGAGAAGCAGGGCGGATCCGCTTGCCAAAGATCACCCGTATAGCGTCGGTTCTGTTCTGTGATGCCGACCCGATCGCGATGGTCGGCTCGACGCCATAACGAGCCGTATTTGCGCGGATCAGAAGGCAGTGCTGTAGCGGGATCGGGGTGTGGCAGCGTGCGGCAGCCGCAGGGCGGCTTCGGAGCGTCATCAGGCGATCTCCGGTTCCTCCGTCTCAGGTGCGTGGCTGGGGGCTGCGATGGGTTCTTCCCGGCTCGCGTCGTGGTCGGAACGCAACTGCGGTTCTCGGGCGGCGGCGTCGGCGGTCCTGGGCCAGGAGGCGAACCGGTCGCGCAGCACGGTGATGTCGTTCTTGGTGAGCCCGGTGACAGCGAATGCTTCATCGGGAAGCCGGTCGAGCCGGCGGCCGGCGTCGGCGAAGTCCGGGCCTTCCAGGCCCGGGTCCAGGCGCCGGGCGAAGCCGATGAGCTGCGCAGGGGTGTAGCGGTCGAGCATGGCCGAGGTGTCGGCGTAGTCCCTGGGCTCGACGCGGCCGGCCAGTGCGCAGATCTTGCCGCCCGCGACGTCTTCGAGGTCCAGCACCGGGCCGATATCCATGATTACCGGGTTGCGCGATCGGTCGAAGTAAGCCATCTGCAGCAGCATCTGCTCGCCGTCTGGCGCGGTGATGATCCACTCGGCCAGGCCCTCGCCCATGCCGGGGAACACGTCGTCCAGGCCCGCGGACAGGTCCCGCCGCTCGGCTCGCATCCCGGCGGCGCGCAGCGCGGCCTCGACCGCGCCGGCGGCGGCCTCGACGCCGTGTTCCTGGTCGGTGAACAGGTCCACGTCCTGCGTCGGCCTGGTAATCACCCCGTGGACGAGCAGCGCGTTACCACCGCCGAGCGCGAACCCGTGCCTGGCCGCCGCGCTCAGCGCGACAGCCGCGACCCGGCGGTGCAGCGCGCTGACCGGCATCAGGCCGGCGCAGCCGGGGCCGCCCGCAGGACCGGGTGCAGTTCTTCCCAGGCCTGCCGCACTCCCTTGGGCAGGTACAGGTCCGGCCACAGCGCGATCAGCGTGCCGCCGTCCAGGTAGCTCGTCAGGTCCTCGGGGCTGGCGGCCTCGCGCAGCACGATCTCGTACAGCCAGCGGCGCAGGAGCGGCTCGCCGAGATCGAACGCCAGGCTGGGGCCGCTCCAGTACAGCCACAACGGCAGTCTCACCGCGCCGCTCACCGGGCCCCGCAAGTCCGCGAGGTCGATGACCACGATCGCTCGGCGCCCCGGACGCGCCTGGAACCGCGTCCGCACCGCCGCACCCTGCCCGGAATCCACCTACCCAGACTAACCGCCCGCCGCCCGCCTGGCCCTATCTGAGCGCGAGCGTGCCCCGGGTCGTGCAACCGAAACCGCGACCCAGGCGGCGCGCGCCACCGCCAGGCCGCACCGATCGGGCGCAAGCCGACGGCGAGCTCGATGACGGCGACCTGACCCGTCACTGAGCGTGAACGCATCGGGCGGAGTGACTCCTCGGCCGTGGAACGAGTGGTGGACCGAGTGCCAGGCACAGTGAGTGCACTCTGTGCTTTCCGTACGTTCCGGCGGGCGATCAGTGCAGGCAGTGCGCTGTGGGCGGGGTGGCGTGGCCATGGTAAGGAGAAGGTCTACGGTTCGATTCCGTACGGGGACTCCCAGCGCAGTGTGCTTATTTCGAAATTAGCATCGGTCCAATTCGTCGCGTTCGTGGAACGAGTCATGGAGACGCTCAAACGCTCAGAATGCACAGGTTGCCCACTGGTGATGACTATTGGTCACTTTCTGTAATCGGCGTCGACTGCATTACAAGGGCAATTTCCGGTGCCAGAAGACGGGTGGCCTGGTACTGCCCGCAGCCGACCCCGGCGTCCAGGGGCGGGCCCCGGGGGGCCAGGTCGAGGAAAGCGGCAATGTGGCCGGGGCGGATCATGACAGGAAGCGAGTGCCCGGCCCGGGCCATGTCCCAGTCTCGGCTGCTCGGGTCATGGACGGTGTAGATGGAGGTGGCGCTGGTTTCCTCGTCGGTGAGGTCGGTAGTGATCTGAGCGAGGCGGGTGAGTAGTTGTGAGGGTGCGAGATCAAGGGTGGCGAGGGTGCCGGTGGCGGTGCGGAGCTGGCCAGGCCCTGAAGCGCGACCACGGGCACCTCGCCGCCCGGCTCATCGGAGCGACCGCAGCGGCGCGCGACAGCATCGGGCTGACGCCCTGGCCGACCGTGATCGAAGCGGAACGGCGGACCATCGAGCAGACCGAGGCGCTCCCGCCCAGCGGCGAGTTCGCCCGGCAGACCGCCTCCGGGCGGAGCCAGACGATAGCGGACGCGCTTACCCAGGCCCCGTTGCCACCAGGAGGCGGCCGCCGGGCGGCACAGCCGTTACCGGCCGCGCACATCTGCGGCATACCTGTTCAGCGCAGAGCCGGTGTACCTGAGGGGGAAATGAAGTGACTTCATACGATAACGTTGTCGTCGGCGGCGGCACGGCCGGCTGCGTTCTGGCAACACGGCTTTCCGAGGACGATTCCGTTCAGGTGCTCCTGATTGAAGCCGGTCCCGCGGAAGGCCCTGCTGCGATGGCGGACCCTGCCGCTGCGGCTGGGTTGCTCGGCACCGAGGTGGACTGGGCCTTCATGACCGTACCGCAAGCTGGCCTTGGCGGCGCGAAGGTTAGCTACCCTGCCGGAAAGGTACTAGGCGGATCCAGCAGCATCAACAGGATGATCCATCTGCGCGGTCATCGCGCTAACTACGATGCCTGGGCAGCAGCAGGCGCAACCGGGTGGAGCTACCAAGACCTGCTGCCGTACTTCATGCGCAGCGAGCACGCTGCCGGGCGTGATCCCAGTGTCCGCGGCATGACAGGCCCGATGCTGGTCGCGCCCCTGCCGCGGACACCCGATAGCGCGCTGATCGAGGACCTCTTCGGCGCGGTGCGGGATGCGGGAATACCAATCACGGACGATCCCAATGGATCAGCTCAAGACGGTGCCGGCTGGGATGACTGGAACATAGTCGACGGGAAGCGGCAGAGCGCCGCCGACGCATACCTGCGCCCAGTTCTCAGCCGCCCGAACCTGACCGTGGTGACTGACGCCCAGGTCCGACGGCTCATCATAGAGAATGGCCGGTGCCGTGGAGTCGAGTACACGGCCGGCTCACGGGTCGTGCAGGCCGAAGCGGTCTCCGAAGTGACGCTCACCGCAGGCACGATAGGTTCCGCGCAGCTCCTCATGGTATCCGGAGTCGGCCCGGCATCCCATCTGCGGGATCTTGGCATCGACGTCGTCATGGACGCATCCGGGGTAGGGCAGAACCTGCAGGATCACCCGATGACCAGCGTCGTCTACCAAGCATCCGAGGCGGCTTTGCCAGCGGTCCGCGCACGGGGCATGAATGTCTTCATTGCGCTGCTGCGCACAGACCCGAAGGCTGCTGAGCCCGACATCCACCTAACTTTTGCTGACGCACCCTACTTCTCCCCAGCGCTCAACGGCCCCACCGATGCCTACGTGATCTGCTGCTCGCTGATGAAGCCCGCGAGCCGGGGATCGGTCCGCCTGGCGGACCCCGACATCACCGTGCCGCCCCTGATCGACCCGAACTACCTCGGTGACCAGGCAGACGTGGACCGCCTGCTCTCCGGGCTGAGGACGGCGAGCCAGATCGGCAGCCGCATATCGCTGAAGGCATGGAACGAAGGGGAAATCTTCCCCGGCCCCGGCAGGCAGGACGACGCCTCCCGCACCGACTATCTGCGCGCCAGCATCACGACCTACTTCCACCCCGTCGGCACCTGCCAGATGGGCAGCGACCCCGCGGCCGTCGTCGACCCCCAGCTCCGCGTGCGCGGCGTGGAAAGACTCCGCGTCGCCGACGCCTCCGTGATGCCATCCATCGTGTCCGCCAACACCAACGCCACTGTCCTGGCCATCGCTGAACGGGCGGCCGCGCTAATCAAGCCCTAGTATGGCAACCCGCCATTCTGCGCTTCCCCTCGTAGCGTGGACACATCGCCTTAAAGGAGGAGGGGCGATGGGAGAAACGCGCAGGAAGTTCGATCAGGAATTCCGGGTGGGCGCGGTGCGGCTGGCCCTGATGCGGTTTTCGCGGCGCCCTGACGGAGTAGAGGCCGTTAGCCGCCAGCGTCCTGGAGCGCGACCATGACCCGCAACCCGGACGACGCCGAGGTCACCGGCGCAATGCCGGCCGGCATCCCGATCGCTGCGACCACCAAGCCCAGCGACACCACCATCAGCACGATCATCAACCCTGTGGGGTTCCAGAACTCGGCCGCCGGTCCTGACCTGGGCTTCTATGCGGCTCGCTCGTACTCGTTGATGAGGCCGCCGAGGACAGGCCGACGTTTGATCCGCTCCTGGGAGAGGTCCGCGACAGGGTGGCCGGGCCGGGGCGGGCGGAGCTGCCGGCTGCGATGAGGTCGCCGGCCGTTGGAATGGGTCTCATACTCAGCCAGGATCGTCCGCAGATGCCGTTCGCCGAAGATGAGCATCCGGTCGGTGACCTCGGTCCGGGCGGTGAGCACGAACCGTTCCGGATCAGCGTTCGCGCGCGGGCTGCGGGGCGGGATCTTCACGACCTGGATGCCGGCATCGGCCAAGACCGCGTCAGACGACGCCGTGAACTGCCCGGCCCGGTCACGGACCAGGAACCGGGCGCCCGCGGCGCGATCACCCAGATCCATCAGGAGGTTGCGGATCTGCTGCACGGTCCGGGGACCGTCCGGGTTCGCAGTGATCCCGGGGATGTGCACGTAACGGCTGCCTACCTCCATGACGAACAGGCAGTACAGCCGCTGCCGGGTCACCGCGCAGCCGGCGTGGAAGAAGTCCGCGGCGAGCATCGTCGATGCCTGGGTAGGCAAGAACTTCCGCCACGTCGTGTCGGAGCGCCGCTCCGGAGCCGGGAGAATCTTCAGCGCCTTGAGGACCCTGCGGATCGTGGACGCGCCGACCCGGTGGCCGAGCATGAGCAGTTCGCCTTGGATCCGCTGGTATCCCCAGCCGTTGTTCTCGGTGGCGAGAGCCGCTACGAACTGAGAGTCCACCCCGGCACCTACCTGATCCGCGCGGCGGCCAAGGGCCCGTTTTCCCCAGAGTCCAGCCGGACTGTAACTGTCGCCGCAGGGGAAACGTTGACCGTCAGGTTCCTCCTCGACATTGGAATTCGGTGTCGCGCGGGTCACCAGCCTGCCATCTGCCCGCTAGGTACCCGATGCCGATGGGTCAAGCGTGGATGAGCAGTCCCTGCTGCGGTTTGGGAGCCATCCTGGGAGCCAACCGGGTGACCAACCTTTCGCCAGGCGCGGACCATCTTGAACCACAGACCGCCAGGTCAGCCCAGCACATGACCCGGCACGAACACGCGCGAACACCCTCAATGGTGCCTACGGATCAGAAGGCTACGGACCTGCCTGACGGAGCCAGGGGTCGAACGCCACGATGCCGGGCGGGAGAGAAGCGGCCCACTCGGCGATCTCCGGCAAGATCCTTGTGAGCTTTGCCGATATGCAGGCAGGCGCGTTCTCGGGAATCGTCTGGCGTATTGCCCGGAGCTGATCGGTTGATTGCCGCTCCTGCTCCGATGTTCATCGCTACGCATTGTGACGGCCTGCTCCGGCAGCCAGCTTGGGCCATTCACGCCGAGCGCCATTCACGCCGAGCGCCGATTATTTTCGCCGGCACCATTGATCTGATGAGGCAAATATCTCGCTCAGATTGATCGTTCTGGCTGTACTGATCGACCTCGAGCGAAGTCTCGCCCTTGACGGGCGCTGCGCGTGTCCACCTGGCTACGGCCTTTCGCTCGCGATGGTACCGCTGTCTGGAATGCCGAAGGCGATAAGGCTGCGCCCGCAGTCCACTACTGTCTGCGCCGCGTGCCGCGGCCGCCACCCGAGCAGGCGCTCAGCCTTGGCGATCGTGTGCCGGTTACGCCGGCCCAAGGACGGCGTAATCGCGCGCAGCGACGGATCCCAGAACCGGGCGGCAAGGCGGACGGCGACGTCGGGTGCCTGGCGGGCCGAGACTTTCGAAGCCTGCTGGCCGAGCCCGCCGCGCAAGGCCAGGGCGATGTCGCGCATCCAGATGAACTCGCCTGTCGCGAGGAAACGCTGGCCCGCCGCTTCCGGGCGCGTCATGGCCCCCAGATGGGCATCGACCAGGTCACGCACGTCGACGACCTCAAGTCCGATCCGCGGCACGGACCGCATCTTGCCGGCGAGCATGCGAGCTATGATGCCCACTGAGCCGATGGTGGCCGTCGTCAGGATCGGGCCGAACACAGCGCCGGGCAGCACGGTCGCTAGCTCGGCTGGGCCGTCGTGGTTCTTCATGAAATCCCACGCGGCGAGTTCGGCGAGGGTCTTGGACCGGCGGTACGGGATGATCGCAGGGTCGTCCGGATCGGTCCACAGCGTCTCGTCGGTGACGCCGTCTTGGGCGTACGATGACGGGCTCGCCGTGTTGGCCGCCGATGTCATGACCACTCGCTTGACGCCCGCGCCGACGGCCGCCCGCAGTACTCGCAGCGTGCCCTCACGCGCCGGCGCCACCAGCGCGTCCCGGTCCGTCGTCGCCGGGTCACCGAGCGGGGACGCGACATGGAGAACGTAACCGACGCCGTCCATCGCACGATCCCACCCTGCGTCTTCGGTCAGGTCGGCGACCGCGAACTCGAGCCGCCCCGCCTCCGCCGGGCCAGCGCCGGTCGCCACGGCGCCGGCCACCTGCTGCTCTTTGGCTTGGTTCCGGATGGTCGTGCGCACGCGATAGCCCCGCCGCAGCAATTCCGTGAGGCACCAACCGGCAATGTACCCGGATCCGCCGGTGACCAGCACGAGCTCGCTCATCAGTCGCTTCGCCTTCCGTCGGGTGGATGTGGAAGAATGAAGCGGAGATCTCTCCGTCAACGATCCCCACGGTATCGGAGACCTCTCCGTTTTGCAACGCGGGCCGAGACGGGAGGGCACAGGCATGCCGGACCCCGCGCCCCGCGCGGACTTCACGCGCAACCGCGAGCGGATCCTGACCGCCGCCCGGGCCGCGCTTGCCCAGACCAGCGACGCTTCCCTATCGGCGATCGCCAAGGCAGCGGGCGTCGGATTCGGCACGCTGTACCGTCACTTCCCCACCCGCGAGGCCCTCGTCCTCACGCTCTACCACAGCGAGATGCAGCGTCTAGTCGACCGGGCACCGGAACTCCTCCAAGCCCATGAGCCGCTCGACGCGCTGCGGCTATGGCTCCAGGAGGTCGCCCGCCACGGCCGGCTGAAGTACGGCGCCGCCGAGGTGATCCACGCCGCGACAGGCAATGGGGCGAACGACCCGAACTATGCCCCGTTCGTCGCCGCGATCAAGACGCTGCTCGACGCCGGCGCGAACACTGGCGCTCTCAAACCAGGCCTCGACCCGGAAGACGTCCTTCTCCAAATGGGCGTGCTGTGGCGCATCCCGCCCGGGCCCGGCGCGGAAGCGCGCGCCGAGCGCCTCCTGAACCTGATCATCGACGGGCTACTGGCGCGCTGAGCAGACCAGACGAAACCGCTGTACAACAACCCGTGCAACTTCGCGTAGAAGGGTCGCGGCGACCCGCCGCGGCGATCAGATCGACTGGCGGTTTCCAGGCGGGTATGCCCACCGGGCCCGGGTTCTGGCCGAGGACCGGCCGCGCACCTTCTCGGTCCGGTACTTAGGCGGCACCCACGCAACGTTCACCTTGTCACCCGATGACCGGGGCGGCACCGATGTGCACCTGGCCGATGAGGGGGTCGCCGACAGCGACGTCCTGGACGTGCAGCCAGGGTGGGTCTAGGTGCTGATGGCCCTGAAGGCATACGTCGACCACGGAATCGACTTGCGGAACCACGACAGCTGGCGTACCTGGGATTTCTAGGAAAGCGGAAAACATCGTGCGAGAAACTTCTTCCACCCGAGGGAAGCGTGCGGAAAGAATTGCAGAACAGATAACGACGTCCGGCGTCGGGCGGACCACGGCCGCACGAATGTCCAGGTGCACGGGGAGGCACGCATGGCCCGGATAGCGATCATTACCGGGGCCGCGTCTGGGATCGGGCGGGCGCTGGCCCGGGCGCTTGTTCTGCGGGGCGACACCGTCGTGGTGGCTGACATCGACGGTGACGGCGCTGAACGTGTGGCCGCTGAGCTGGCCCGGCAGGGGCCGGGTGCTGCCACGTCCGCGGCCCTTGATGTCCGCGACGCCGCCGCGGTCGCGGCCCTGGTGCGCAGCATTCATGACAGCCACGGCCGCCTCGACGTCATGGTGAACAACGCCGGTATCGCCATCGGCGGCGAGGCCTGGGAGTTGCTGCTCGCGCACTGGGACCGCGTCATCGACGTCAACCTGCGGGGCGTGGTGCACGGCGTGCACGCGGCTTACCCGATCATGGTCAGGCAACGGTCCGGGCATATCGTGAACACGGCCTCGCTGGCTGGCCTCCTCCCGGCCCCGGGG
>WNFD01006698.1_pt1 | contig 20222 bp, 21 predicted proteins | sample 5400491 | NCBI WGS metagenome assembly WNFD01 (sample SAMN13153343, study PRJNA577476) | soil metagenome | isolation source: 120 cm saprolite under Douglas fir tree site 2 hole 2 replicate 2 | place: USA:California | collected 2015-04-18
CGCCGCATCCTCGAATTTCTCGCGATCCACAAGCTCAACCCGGGCGGCCGCAGCCCGATCCTGTGCTTTGTCGGGCCGCCCGGGGTCGGCAAGACCTCGCTCGGCCAGAGCATCGCGCGCGCCACGGGGCGCAAATTCGTCCGCGTCAGCCTCGGCGGGACCCACGACGAGGCGGAGATCCGCGGCCATCGCCGGACCTATATCGGCGCGCTGCCGGGCAATATCCTGCAAGGCATCCGCCGCGCCGGCAGTCGGAATTGCGTGATGATGCTGGACGAGATCGACAAGCTCGGCCGCGGCGTCCAGGGCGACCCCGCCTCGGCGCTCCTCGAAGTGCTCGATCCCGAGCAGAACTCGACCTTCCGCGACAATTACCTGGGCGTGTCGTTCGACCTGTCGCGGGTCATGTTCATCACCACTGCGAACGTGCTCGACAGCGTCCCCGGGCCGCTCAGGGACCGCATGGAGGTCATCGATCTCCCGGGCTATACCGAGGACGAGAAATTCGAGATCGCCCGCCGCTATCTCGTCGGCCGCCAGCTCGCCGCCAACGGCCTCACCGCCGAACAGGCCGAGATCACCGACGACGCGCTGCACGCGATCATCCGCGACTACACGCGGGAAGCTGGGGTGCGCCAGCTCGAGCGGGAAATCGGCGGGGCGTTGCGCAGCGCCGCGATGAAGATCGCCGAGGGCACCGCCGCCCAAATCCGTATCGCGCCCGAGGATCTGCACGAGATCCTAGGAGCCCGCCGCTTCGAGAGCGAGGTGGCGATGCGCACCAGCATCCCCGGCGTGGCGACCGGGCTCGCGTGGACCCCGGTCGGCGGCGACATCCTGTTCATCGAGGCGACCCGCATCCCCGGGAAGGGCAGCCTCATCCTGACCGGGCAGCTGGGCGAAGTAATGAAGGAGAGCGCCCAGGCCGCGCTGTCCTTGGTCAAGGGCAAGGCCGCGGGCCTCGGCCTCGATACCAAGCTGTTCGACAACAGCGACATCCACATCCACATCCCGGCGGGCGCCATCCCCAAGGACGGCCCGAGCGCCGGGGTGGCGATGTTCACCGCGCTGGTCTCGCTGTTGACCGGCCGCACCGTCAAGAGCGACACCGCGATGACCGGCGAGATCAGCCTGCGCGGTCTCGTCCTGCCGGTTGGCGGCATCAAGGAGAAAATCGTTGCCGCCGCCCGAGCCGGGCTCGGCACGGTCATCCTGCCGGCGCGCAACCGCAGGGATTACGAGGAGATCCCCGAGGCGGCGCGCAACGCGCTGCGCTTCATCTGGGCCGAACGGGTCGAGGAGGTCATCGAAGCGGCGCTCGAACCGGCCGCGGCGTCCGCACTCGAGCCGGCGGCGGATTAGCCAAAACCGTCATTGCGAGGAGCGCAGCGACGAAGCAATCTCGACCCAAGAGTACTCTGCCGGTCGAGATTGCTTCCTTCGCTCGCAATGACGGGCTCAGGAAAGCCCCGGCCGTCACAAGAGGACGTGGGCGATTTCCTTATAGGGGCGCGCATCGATGAAGTGCCGCTCGCGCGTCGCCTGGTCGATATAGAAAAAGACCTGCATGACGAACACCATGTCGACGGTTTCACCATCCCCGGCCAGCGGCATGAACAGGACTTTGGTGTGGCGCTCTGGAGCCCGCCGGTCCGGCGCCATGAACAGGCATTCGGAATAGAGGGCACGGCGCGAACCGACGCATTCGTCGTAGAGGGCGATGACGTGGGCCTTGTACTCGCGGCCGGGCAAGACCTCGTCGAGATAGCGGCCGGTCGCGTTCATGCCCTGCGCCAGCGCGTTTTCGGTCCCGATCAGGCGATAGCGATAGCGGCCTTGTGGCAGCACATCGACCGGCATGACATCCGGCAACAGATTCGGGATTTCGGTCGGATCGATATCGGCGCGCCGCGGCATCGCCCGGCCGGCGGCCTTGCATCGCCAGTAATCGTTCACCTGGCGCAGCCGCGGATCGGTGATCAGCGAAACCGCGGCCTCGCTGGCGGTCAGGGCATCGGCAAAATCGTCGAGTATTGGGGTGCTGCGTGCAGCCGCAACAGATCTTGATGACGCCATATCGGGTCCAGTCCGCGGGGATGCCTGTTATTGCGCCAATTGTGTGAACATTTGGTTCATCCGCTGCATACGCGAATATGTGAAAATTTAATTGATGTCGGTGCCAGCACAGCTTATCGACAGCCGATCGCCCTCTCGGCGAGGCGGCAGCGGGCGATGACCGCGCCGTCGGGCGCAAAGAGCGTGCCGTCCCAGCCGGCGGCGTCCCGCTCCATGATGAAATAGCCGAAGCGGGCGCTCGCGAAGCCCTCGCGCACCGTCATGCCGTCGATCTCGGAGCCGACGATCGGAGAGCGGCCGAGCGGCAGCAGCGTGTCGCCGCCGGTGCCGATGATCAGCTGGGCGGGGCGCTGCGGCCCGAATTCATAGCTGATGAAATCGTGCAAATGGCCCGCCAGCACGAGGTCGAGCGCGGCCGGGACATGGCCTTGGATCGCCGCCTGCTCGGTCTGGTTCGTCGTCAGGCCGCTCAATTCGCCCGGCGCCATGGCCCAGACGGGCTTGTGCGTGAGCAGCCAGGCATGCGGCGGCGCGTTCGCCAGCAACCGCGCGAACTGGTCGGCATAGGCGGCGACCTTGTCCGGCGGCGCGAGAAAATCGTCGGCGTCGGCGCCATCGAACAGCAACAGCTCGATCCCGCCGATCGATAGCCGGTAAGGATCGGTGCGGTCGACGCAATCCGGGCGGGCGGGATGGGGATCGAGCAGGCGGAACCAACCCGTCCCGCCGCGCCGGCACAGTTCGTGGTTGCCGCGGACCACGACCCAGGGTGCGGCGGCGAGCAGCGGCGCCCCTGGATCGAATAAATCGGCCTTCCAGGTCGGCCAGTTGTTGCCATAGGGGCTACCGGCACAACCGACGCGGCCCGCCGGACAGGCGCCTTCGCGGTAGTAATAGTCGCCAAGATGAATCACCAGATCCGGCCGCGTCGCGGCGGCAGCCCTGGCGATCGTGGAAAATGGCCAAGCCGCGGGGTCGTTGCAATCCTGGAGCGCCCTGGCCGCGATCCGGCACCCGGTATCGCCCAGGATGGCGATCCGGCGCACCGTCGCTGGAACGGCCGGCAGTGCCATCCCGGCGACCGCGAGGCGGGTGGTCCCTGCCGGCACCCGTGCCTCACAGATTTGCACCGGGAAGGCGCCATCGGGTGCGCCGCGCGGTAGCGCCGTGATGGCCGCGCCATCCGCGGTCACCGGCGGGCAGGCCGTGCCCGGGGCAACGACAGCACGGACCGAAAGCGCCCCGTCGGCAAGGAGCTGAACCCATGGCGCCGGCAGGTCGGCCGCCGCAGCCGCCGACGCCGCTAGGCACAGCGCTGATATCAAGAGGAGCTTGCCGATCACCGCACGACGCGCCGTGCCCCTCACCCCGTCCCTCTCCCCGCATGCGGGGAGAGGGGACGCGCCCGAAGGCATATTCTCCCTCTCCCCGTTCGCGGGGAGAGGGCTGGGGTGAGGGGCGTCTACCGGATGAAAGACTGGTTTCAGTTTTCGAGTTTCATCCCCCTCTGCACTCCCGGTCGTGCTCCGATCTTGTCGCCCCAGGCTTTCAGATGGTTGAGCCCGGCGTTGTCGGGCAGCACCTTGCGCCCGGCATAGATCGGATAGACCGCCAAATCGGCAGCGGTGAGCTCGTTGCCCGCCAGGTACGGCGTCTTGGCCAGCTGCTCGTTGGCGAAACGCCACAGGTTGACGAACCGGTCCTCGTAAAACTTGACCGCCGATTCCGGCACCTTCTCCGGCATGCGTGCGCCGAGGAAGAAGATCGTCTGGTTGACCGAGGCATAATCGGCCGCCCCTTCGGCCATCCATTGGAACATCCGCACGCGGGCCACCGGATCGGCCGGCAGGAACTTCCCGGTCTTCTCGCAGAGGTAAATCAGTACCGCCCAGGACTGGGTCACGGTGAGCGGCTTGCCGCCCGGGCCGTCGGGGTCGATCAGGGTCGGGATGCGCGCGGTCGGGTTGAGCTTCACGTAATCCGGCTTTTTCTGGTCGCCCTGCCCCAGATTGAGGACATGGATCTTGCAGGGGACGCCGCATTCATTGACCGCAATCGCCGCGCGCTGCCCATTGCCGGTACCGGCGGTGTAGAGTTCCATCGCCATCGCTACCCTCCGCTATTGCTGGTTCGATGCCGCATCATAGCGCGGCTTTATGACAAAGCGAGGTTGGGTCGAGATTGCTTCGCTCCGCTCGCAATGACACGCGAAAAAGGGGCGTCATTGCGAGGAGCGCAGCGACGAAGCAATCTCGATGGACCTACCGCAGCGGCCGGACCTTGGCCTTGACCTCGGGCCCCGCCGCACCCTCGGACGTGGCGAGCGCGGCGGTGAGCGCCGGGCTCGGCCAGGGCGCTCCGGCGGCTGCTTCGTAGGTGCGGCAGGCCTGCAGCACGGCGAGGTCCGCGAAAAGCGGCCCGGTGACCTGCAACCCCAAGGGCAGCCCGTCGGCAAAGCCGCACGGGATCGAGGCCGACGGGTTCTTGGTCAGGTTGAACGGGTAGGTATAGACCACCCAGCTCCAGGGATTGCTCGCGCTCGGCACATCGTCGCTGCGCGGATCGGCATAGGCGGCCGGGATGGGCATGGTCGGCGACAGCAGCAAATCGTAGCGGTCGAAAAACTGGCGCAGCGCCTGGCCGAGTGCGACGCGCTCGCCGATCGCCTTGACGTACTGCTCCTGGGTCACTGCTTCGCCGCGCCGGCACATCGCGACGAGCGCCGGATCCATCAGCGCCACTGCCTCGGGCTTCTGCGCGCGCAGCAATGCCCAGAAGCCGCCGAGCGCCAGCGTCTCGAAGATCGGCATCGGCGTTTCGGCGAAAGGGTCGGCGGGTTCGACGATGGCGCCCAGCCCGGCAAAGACCGCCCCGGCACGCTCGACCGCATCGCGCACCGCCGGCGCCGGCTCGGCATAGCCGAGGGTCGGCGACAGCGCGATGCGTTTGCCGCGAAGGGAGTCCTCGCGCACCCGCTCGCGATAGGCGATGCCGTCATCGGGCAGACTGAACCAGTCGCGCGAATCCGGCCCCTTCATCGCATCGAGCATCAGCGCCGCGTCGTCGACCGTGCGCGCCATCGGCCCGACATGCGCGACATCGCCGAACGCCGAGGGCGGATAGGCCGCGACCCGGCCAAAGGTCGGCTTCAGCCCGAAAATGCCGCAGAACGAGGCCGGGATGCGGATCGAACCGCCGGCATCGGTGCCGACCGCGAGCGGGCAAACTCCCGACGCCACCGCAACGGCGCTGCCGCCGCTGCTGCCACCGGGCGTGCGTTCGCGGTTCCACGGGTTGCGGGTGATGCCGGAGAGCGGTGAATCGGTGGCGCCCTTCCAGCCGAATTCAGGCGTCGTCGTCTTGCCGAAAAACACCGCGCCCTCGGCGCGCAGCCGGGCGGTGACCGGAGCGTCCTCATGCCAGGCCTGGTTCGGGTCGATCGTGCGCGAGCCGACAAGGCGCGACCAGCCGCGGGTCAACAGCGTGTCCTTGAGCGCGATCGGGACGCCGTCGAGGAGACCCTGCGGTGCGCCCTTCTGCCAGCGCGCCTCGGAGTCGCGCGCCGCGGCCATCGCGCTCTCCGGGTCGTAGAGCACGAAGGCATTGAGCGCGCCCTCATAGAGGTCGAGCCGTGCCAAGGTCTCGCGCATCACCGCCACCGGCGACAGCGCTTTCGCGCGGTACAGCTCCAGAAGCCGGGTCGCGGATAAGTACGCCAGATCCTCAGCCATCAATCCCCCCATTCCGCATTCCCGGCGAAAGCCGGGACCCACGTAGCCGCGCCGAGCCGGTTGATAGGTGGATCCCGGCGTTCGCCGGGAATGCGGTCATTATTTCAATCAGGTCGTCATCACCACATTGACCAGGCTCTCGCCGCGGACGAAGCGGTCGAGATTGCCGGCGATCGCGTCCATCCGCCGGTCGCGGGCGCCGTCGGTCGCGCTTGAGCAGTGCGGGGTCATCAGCGCGTTGGGCAGCTCGTGGAACGGGAAGTTGGACGGCCGCGCGTTCGGCTCCGCCGGGGTCGGATAGCGCCACCACACGTCAACCGCGGCGGCACCGATCCGCTTATCGCGCAGCGCCTCGTAAAGCGCCTCTTCCTCGACGATCGGGGCGCGCCCGATATTGATCAGGGCCGGCCCCAGACCGGCGGCAATGACGACCACATCGCAGCGCGGGAGCATGCGGTCGAGCTCGCCCAGGGGATAGATCTCCGACGCGTCCCCTTTGTCGGCGATCGGGCTGCGATTGGCGGCGACCACCGTGCAATCGAAGCCGACGGCGCGTTTCGCGACCTCGCGACCGATTTTTCCATAGCCGACGATCCCGACGGTTTTGCCGAGCAGCTCGCCATGCGGCGGTCCGCCTCCGGCACCGCCCGCGAGCCACGACGACTGGTCGCGGAACGCCGTCACGGTGTCGAACAACCGGTGGGCCAACACCAGCGCCGTCATCAGCACGTATTCGGCTATCGCCTGCTCGTGACCGACGACATTGCAGATCGTGACGTCGCGCGGCAGCGACGGCAGATCGATCAGGTCGACCCCGGCGGCCGGCGATTGCAAGAGCTTGAGCCGCGGGCCCTCAGGAAAATCCTTCTTCCAGACGTGGCTCACGACGATCTCGGCCTCTGCCAAGGCTGGGATCAGACGCTGGCTGTCGCCGATATCGAGAAGCACGGTCGTATCGAGCTTCTCGCCGACCTTTGCAAGAACCAGAGGCGCTATCCGCCCACCGAAATCGCCGAGAAAAAGGGCTTTCATCGCTAAATCCTCAACTCGTGGTGACCACATTGATCAGCGTCTCGCCGCGGACGCAGCGGCCGATATTGTCGGCTATCTCGTCCCAGCGCCGCCGCACCATGCCTTGGGTCCAGCCTGAATTGTGCGGCGTCACGATGACGTTGGGCAGTTCGTGAAACGGGTGGCGTGAGCCGCGGCGCGCGGGCTCGGCCGCATTGGGATACTGCCACCAGACATCGAGCGCCGCGCCGCCGATGGTGCGGTCGCGCAACGCGGCATAGACCGCATCCTCGTCGATCACCTGGCCGCGCGCGATGTTGATGAGGAACGCGGTCGGCTTCATCAGTGCGAGGCGCCGGGCATCGATCAGCCCGGTGGTCTCGGGGCCGAGCGCGGTGCACAGCGCCACGGTGTCGCATTCGGGCAGCATGCGGTCGAGCTCGACCAGCGGGAAGATGCGTTCGACGCCGGCCCCAGCGGCGCGCGGGCTGCGGTTCGCGGCCAGGATGCGCCCGCCAAACGGCGTCGCGCGCCGCGCCACCTCCTGCCCGACCCGGCCATAGCCGACAATGCCGAGCGTCGAACCGCGCACCTCGCCATGCGGCGTGCCGCTCTCGACCCAGCTGGTGCGCCAGGAGGCGCGCTCGCGGAACTCGCCGGAAATCTCGATGAACCGATGATGAAGGGCGAGCCACACCATCACGATGTACTCGGCGATCGCCGTTTCATGCCCGAACGCATTGCAGATCGCGACCCCGCGCGGCAACGCGGCGAGGTCGAAGAGCTCGATCCCGGTCGCCACCGACTGCACCAGCTTGACCTGCGGCATCGGCGGGTATTCGGCGCGCCAGTGATTGCTGACCAGGATGTCGGCCGTCGCCGCCGCTGCCGGCGAGCGCAACAGATCCTGGGGGTCGGCAAGGATCTCGACGTCGAGGCCCGGCGGCAGCTCGGCCCTGATGCCCTCCGCCGTATCGGCGGCGACGTTGCCGAGGAAGAGGGCCTTCATGCCTTCACCGTGTGCGATTTGATGTGAGGGCCTGGTTCTGTGCCATGCCGCCGACCTGCGCCTTGGCTTCACCCCACCCGGTCAACCCGCAGACCGTGTCGATCCGCACCAGCGTCCCATCAAACGACAGCGTGCGCCCGAAATCGCTGGTGTGCTGCTTGTCGTGTGGGATCGGGATATGGACCCAGAACGCCTGCACCGATTTGATCTTCATCGCCGCGAGTTCCTTGTAACTGCCGGACGACATTATGCGTGGGCGACGGCAACATTTGGAAGCGGAGGACATACGCGCCTGCCTGGCGTACGCGGTCGAGGTGCTCGATAAATCCTTCGGCACATTCGAGGAATGGACATCCGAGGCCGACCGATTGGGTTTTGCCGATCTCTAACCAATCGAATCAGCGTAGGATGGCTTTCATGGCCCTTCACGTATTGGATTAAGGTTCGCATTCCCGGCGAAAGCCGGGACCCACTCATCAACAACTCGATCGGTGGACCGGTGGGTCCCGGCTTTCGCCGGGAATGCTATTTAAACATCGATCGACCGGTGGGACGACTGTCGCTCGGTTTCTCAGCTTGCCGCAGCGGTCGGCTCAATGGAATGCCGCCAAGGGTGGCCGACGAACTGGTCAGGTAGGATGCGTGTGGAAGACCTTGTTCATAATCTTCCAGTTTCCATCCACCTTCAGCAAATTAAACAAGTCGGTGAAGCGATGACCATTCCAGTCGTCGAGTTCCACCCGAGCATTTGCGATTGTTCCAGCGATGTCGACGCTGGTGATCCGCCACTTCAGGCCTGTGGCGGGCTTGTCCTGGTCGACGTAATCGAACAGCAGTCTTATCGTGCCCGCGAAGAGTTCGCCTTCAAAATACCCTTGGATCGTGGCATCCGGATGAAATGCCGGCTCCATGGCCGCGCCCTTGCCGGTCTTGGCGCCGTCAATGTAATGCTGGACCGTGGTGGCAATGGCCTCGTATTCGGCCAGGTTAGCTACAAAAACGCTCATCGGCCCCCCCTGCGCGGGTTCCCAGTGTGACGTGCTCGCCCTTGGATGAGACCACATGGCCTGATTTCAGTTCAATTAAAGTCGGCTGTGCCATCGCTCCAAAGCGCTCTAACTTTAGGTACGCTAGGCTGCGTAACGAACTCCGCCTTCTAACTCCGGCCCCACAGGATCTTGGTCGCGCGGCGTGCGCCTTCGGCCATCGCCTCGAATTTGGCCCAGCAGATCGATTCGTGGCCGACCCGGGTGCCGAGTCCGCAATCGGTGCCGGCCAGGACATTCTCGCGGCCGACGAGCCGGGCATAGCGCACGAGGCGCTCGGCGACGAGATCGGGGTGCTCGATGAAATCGGTGCAATGGCCGACGACCCCGGGGATGAGCGTCGCGCCCTCGGGCAATTTCATTGCCTCGAAGACGCGCCATTCGTGCTCGTGGCACGGGTTCGAGGCCTCGATCGAGTAGCTCCCGGCATTGACCCGGAAGATCAGGTCGATGATGTCCTTGAGCGGGATGTCGTCATGATGCGGCCCATGAAAGCTGCCCCAGCAGACATGGAGGCGCACCTTTTCCTTCGGAATCCCGCGCAGCGCATGGTTCAGCGCATCGACCCGCAGCGCGGCGTAGCGAAGATAGTCGGGCAAGGCGATGTCGGGCAGGCAGTTCCAGCCATCCGGTAGGTCGGGGTCGTCGATCTGCAGGAGGAACCCGGCATCGACGATCGCGCGATATTCCACGTTCATCGCGTCGGCGATCGCGAACACGAACTCCTCGTCCGATTTATAATATTCGTTGGCGATCCAGTGCTCGATCGTCCCCGGCGTATTGGCCGGCAGAAACCCGCCGGCAACATCGACCCCGGCGAGCGCCGCCGTGAAATTGTCGAGGTCCTTTTGCAGTTCGCCCTGACCGACATAGCGCAGCGGCGCGACGCAGACCGGCATGGTCGGCGGCCCGAGACTCTGGGCTCGCGGGTTGGTGGCGAAGTAACCGGCGAATTTCTTCTCATCGCGGGCGATGATGCTGAGCCGCCGGCGGCCGGTCGATGGCCGGGTCTCATAACCGGCGATCCTCAAGCGGACATAATCGGTGAAATTGTATTTCGACAATTCGCCGTCATTGACGACATCGATGCCGCAAGCCTGCTGCTTCCGCACGGTCTCGGCCACCGCCTCGCCGAGCCGCCGGTCGAGCGCGGCCGCGTCATAGGCCTCGCCCGCCGATTTGGCGACCACCATCGCCCGCAAATCCGCCGGCCGCGGCAGCGACCCGGCATGCGTCACCAAAATGCGATCGGTGCTGTAGTGCATAGCGCCCCCTCCCTCATTCCTGTCTTGCCGGCGCCCCGCCGGGCCGGGTTACCCCTCCCAGCCGGCCTTGCGCAGGCCGTCGAGCATATGGGCGTGATCTTCCGGCCGCATCCACGGCACGCGATTGCGGACATTCCTCTCGAACGCGGCCGGCAAGATCGCGATGGCCTTCCCGAGCGCCTCCTTTGCCTCTTCGCTCCGACCGAGTTGGCCGAGCGCGGCGGCGAGCCAGCGATAGGCGTTTGGAAAATCGGGGTAGGACCGGATCGCGCGTTTCGCCACCTCGGCTGCGGCCGCGTAGTCCCGAAAGAAATAAAGCCCGAGCGCCATCCGGCTCAAACGGACCGCTGAACTCGAGTCGCGCGGGTCGAGCCTAATGCTTCTCTCGAGAGCCGCGACACCTTCCTTCGGTCGTCCCGAGAAGATCAGTGCTGCGCCGAGCGTTTGGTGTGCGGAAGCCAAGTTTGGCGCCGTTGCCAGCGCCCGTTCTGCCTCGGACAGCGCGCCTTCATAGTCGCCGCGTCGCCAGAGTACGTGACCGAGGAGTGAACGGGCCTCCGCATCAGCGCGATCGAGCGCGACCGCCCGGCGAGCTAATGCCTCGGCCAAGCTCAGCGCTTCGACGAGATCGCGTGTGAGAAAGTAAGCCGCTTGGTCTTGAGCCCTCGCGAGTCCCCCGTAAGCCCCGGAAAAAGTCGGGTCGAGACCCATCGCCTGCTGAAAGAACTTCTCCGCGAGTGAGTTGTCGTCGGGGGTAGATTTGCTCAAATGCCACTGGCCGCGCTGATAGGCCGCCCAGGCGTCGAGGCTTCCCGGCGGCTTCCGTAGCGCGCGCCGCTGCTCGGCGTCGGCTACGGCCGGCGCAATGGCGATCGTCACCGCCTCGGTGATCTCGTCCTGCACGGCGAAAATATCGGCGAGGTCGCGGTCGTAGCGCTCGGCCCAGAGGTGGTTGCCGGCGTCGGCCTCGACCAATTGCGCGGTGACGCGGATGCGGTTGCCCGATTTGCGCAGGCTGCCTTCGAGCACGTAGCGGACGCCGAGCTCGCGCCCGACCTGTTTCACGTCGACCGCGCGACCCTTGTAGGTGAAGCACGAATTGCGTGCGATCACAAACAGCGAGGGATAGCGCGACAGCGCGGTGATGACGTCTTCGGCGATGCCGTCGGCGAAAAATTCCTGCTCCGGGTCGTTGCTCATATTAGCAAACGGCAAGACGGCGATCGACGGCTTGTCGGGTAGAGCCAATGGCCCTGCGGGCATCGGCTGGACCGCGGCCGTCCCGGCCGCATGCGGGCGAGACGCCCGCGGTCCGACGCGAAAGACATGCACCGGTTCGGCGATGTTCTTGACCTGCTGCGCGCCGATGTCGGTGAAGGTGGCGGCGACCCGCGTGCCAACGTGCTCGCGCACAGCGGCCGAGACGCAGATACCGCCGGGCTCGGCCAAGGTTTCGAGCCGCGCCGCGATGTTGACCGCGTCACCGAACAGGTCGCCGACCCTGGTCATCACGTCACCGAGATGCAGGCCGATACGGAATTGCATGCGGCGGTCGGGCGGCACGCCCTCATTTTCCGTTGTCAGCGCCTGTTGAATTGCGAGCGCGCAGGCCAGCCCGTCGCCGACGCTCGGGAACTCGGCCAGCACAGCATCGCCCGCGGTATTGGCGATGCGCCCGCGATGCTCTGCGACGAGCCCCTCGACGATCGCGCGGCAGGCGCCGAGGGCGCGCATCGTCGCGTCCTCGTCTTCCCGCATCAGCCGGCTGTATTCGGCGATGTCGGCGGCGAGGATCGTCGTCAGCCGCCGTTCGGCCCGCTCCGCCATCCCCGCAAGCCCCCGCTATCCGCCGGTGATCTTACAACATCGAAGCTGATTTTTTCATCAGCATGGCCGGATCGTGTCTCTCTGGCAATAAATATATTGACAATTACGCAGTAATCTGCTATCATGGCAATCCGAAGTTGGGATCTTGGGCGGGCGGTGTACCGCTAGAAATGAATCGGTGAAATGTGGAGCTGGCTGATCTCACGTTGATAAAACAGCAAAAACAGCCAGCCATGGGAATGGCGCTGCGTCGTCGCCGTACGGCTACCCGCTTCGCTGAAAATTTCCTGCAGAAAACAGCTAAAAACAGCGGGGAAGGCAGCGCCGCCCTGCGCGATCGGATGAACTGCTTACGCCGCTCGGCCGCCCGAGAGGAATTGCAGGCTGGCGATCGATGACCCACAGCGATTCATAGCCGCGCGCTTCGGCACCCGTGGCGAAATCGCGCAGCCGCGCCGCTTTCCGATAATCGAGATCGGGAAACGAATAGCTCGGCAACGCCAGCCCAAAGCGCATCACACCCTCCCCAAAGGATTGATCCCGGTCTACAGTCGGCAACCCCACCAGCGAGGACGACCGCGATGACCGAATTCGCCTATGACCACGTCCATCTGCGCAGCCCAGACCCCGATGAGACCGCTTCTTATTACGAGCGCATGTTCGGCGCGGAGATCATCAAATCGGTGATGTCGAACGGCATCGCGCGCACCGACATGAAGCTCGGCGGCGTGATGTTCTTCATCGCCCAGGTTCCCGCGAATGCCGAACTTGCCGAGAAGGCGGAAGGCAGCTTTGTCGGGCTCGACCACATGGGCCTCAGGGTCCGCAACATCGATCGTGTGTGCGACGAGCTGAAGGCCAAGGGCGCCGAGTTCACCGTCGAACCGAAGACGATCCGCCCCGGCGTGCGCATCGCCTTTGTCCGCGGCCCGCAGAACGTGCTGATCGAGCTTCTCGATCGCGACGTGGCGTAGCGCCGCTTAGCGCGTCATCCCGGCGCAGGCCGGGATCCACTTATCAGCCGCTCGTGCGGTGGCCCGGTGGATCCCGGCCTGCGCCGGGATGACGATAATGGCGCGGCGCGCCTGCGATCTAGAGGATGAAGCTGAGCTTGCCGTGCGGGCGCAGGGTTTCGAGATCGAGCACTGCGCGGCGCTCGCGGAACATGAGCCCGGAGGGGCCGCGCAGCAGCACATTGAGATAGCGCCCGACATAGACGTCGGTCTGGTCATGGTGGAAGCGCCACACGGCGAAATTGGCGGTGGTGCGGGCTGCGCCGTCGGCGACCTCGAGCAGCCGTACATTGGTCACCAGCCGGCGCGTGCGCGAGCGCGGGTTCTCGGCCCAGGTGATGCCGCTCAGCAGCTGCCGGACGCGCGATGCGAGGCTGCGCCGGTCGTCGGCGATCAGGAACAGCGTGTCGCGATGATCGGCTTCCGGCGCATCGAGCGGGGGAACGAGGTAATGGGCGTCCTCCGCCATCAAGGCTAGCCACTCCTCGAGCCGCCACTCGTCGAGGAGGGCCGCCTCATCGATGAGGAAACGCTCGATCTCGCCGACCGTGAATTGCGCCGCCATCGCCCTACTCGGCCGCCGCGCGCTGCTCCGAACGGTCGGAGCAGTCGGTCGGGCCGCGCTGGCCCTGCATCAGCGCGTGCCAGCGCCGCCAGAAGGCGCGCATCTGCAATTCGTCCTGGCTCGTGGGCTGCTCTTTTCCCATGCCGCGGGAAATATCGGACCACGACAATTCGCGCCACGCCGCAAAGCCGCGCTGGCAGCCTTCGAGCGCGTAAACATCGTCTGGGGTGCCGAACCCGGCCGGGCCGAGAAACGAGATGAAATTCTCCATCCGCCGTTGCCGCAGCTCCGGCGATTCATTGCGCGGCATGTTGGCCCAGGCATCGACCTCCATGTAATCCGGTGCCAGCGGATACCAGGTGCGGATCGTATGCCACGACGAGATCAGGATCAGATTGGGGAAGATGAACAGGTTGCGGCTGTAATCGGCGATGCGGTGCGCCCGCTCGGGCCCCACTCGCTCGACCAGCCGCGCGCGGATCTGGTCGAGCTCCTCCTTCGCGGTGCCGGTGATCGGCAAGGCCCGCAAGCGGTTCTCGATCACCGAATGCCCGCCGCTGAGCGCGCGGCCGATGCCCTGGATGCGGTTGGCGCCGGCCCAGCTCGACGGGTCCATGCCGATATCGGCGAGATACTGGCTGAAATAGCGCTGGTGCGTCGGCAGGGAATGGTAACCGTCGATGCTGTTTTCGATCAGCAATTTCCAGTTCGCCTTCATGCTGTAGGCCTGCGAACCGGGGACGATCTCGCACTCCTCGCCGCCGAATTCGAGCATCAGGTCGAGGTATTCGCGGGCATTGCCGAGATAGCTCGGCAGGCTTTCGATTGCCGCATCGAAGCTGAGGAACATCATCCCGCGATAGAGTTCGAAGCGGGGCACCGGCTTCAGACCGAGGGCGTCGCGGTCGAACGCGGGCGTATAGGATTCCTCGTCCGGGACGCCGGCGAGCCGCCCGCTCAGATCGAACGCCCAGGCGTGGTAAAAGCATCGCAAGAGCTTCGTCGAGCCGGCGCGCTCCCGGCACACGATGTTGCCGCGGTGCGGGCAGGTATTGAGAAAGGCGCGCGGCGTACCGGCGCCGTCACGGACCAGGATGATCGGGCGCCCGCCGACATTGCGGGTGGCGAAATCGCCCGGTTTGGCGATCTCCGATTCATGGCCGGCATAAAGCCACGAGCGATCGAAGACCTCGCGCCGCTCGTATTCGAGGATCGCGGGATCGGTGAACGCCCTGCGGTTAACCCGAAAGACACCCCGCTCGCGATCGTCGACGATCAGGTCTTCTGCCATCAGCGTCCTCCTATTGCAGCGGCTCCACGCCGCCGCATCTCTTGTCGTCAAGCTTGCTTTGTGAAGACAAACCAATCGATTTGTTCGGTGACGCAATCGTCGCGGCCTGTCTCGCTACGATGGGCGCGAAGCGCGGTCATTCCCCGATCAAACTCCTCGTCAGACAGGCGCGCCAGAAACGAGTCGCCACGAAGCGCGGAGCTCTCGACGAAGCTTGGCCAGTCAGCGGCGACGAGCTGGCTGACGATCCGATGAGCCGTGGCCGCAAAACCGGCGCCCGCGAAGACGGAATTTATGTCTCCCCTGCTTGGCAGGTCGGACTCGATCAGCTTCTCCAGCGGGAAGAAATGCTGGTAAACAAAATCGCAGTCGCGTGTTGTGTTGCGAACGCATGCGTACCCGCCGCGGTGTAACACACGGCCGCATTCCCGCGCCACCGCCAACGGATCAGCCAGGTGATGGTAGACCTGCGACATGAACGTGAGATCGACCGAACCATCCGGGAGCGGCAGCGCGTCTGCCGATGCCTGCCGGAACGCGACATTCCCGGCAATGGGTTTCTGGCGGGCCTGATCCAGCATTCGTCCCGACGGATCGATCCCGATGATTTCGGCATCGAAGTGAGTCGCCAACAATTCGGTGAAACGCCCGGTACCGCAGCCGAGATCAACGACGGTCGAGACCGCCCTTCGGTCTATGTGCATCGCGAGCAGGCCCTGCCATTGCTGCCGCCGGTCGGGCGTCAGGGCGCGCGCTTCATCATAGATCGCGGCGATATCGGATTTGTCGTAGTCCATGCCGGACTCCGATCACAACATCGCCACGCCGCCGCTCGCCCCGAGGTGCTGCCCGGTGACGAACGCCGCCTCGGGCGAGCCGAAAAAGGCGACCGCCGCGGCGACCTCGGTCGGGTGCGCCGGGCGTCCCATGCTGACCGACCGACCGGCCGAATTTCTTGCCATTTCCGCGAAGAACTCCGGATCGGTCCAGCCGGCTCCGCGAAAGCCCGGCGGGGTCGGCTCGCGGGCGCCGTCGGCTTCGGTCTCGATCCCGCCAGGCGATACGCAGTTGACGGTAATGCCGTGACGGATGGTCTCCCCCGCCAAGGTGACCGTCAACCCGATCATCGAGCCCTTGCCGATACCGGCAAGGAGCGTGTGGTAGGGCGCGCCGGTCCGCCACGCCTCGCCGCCGATATTGACGATCCTCCCATAGCCGCGATCGATCATGTGGGGCACCACCGCCTTGCAGCAGCGCAGCGTGTTCCAGACGTTCCAGCGCACCGCCTGCTGCATCAGCTCTTCGGTGAAATCAACGAGGCGCAGGCGGATCAGGGCGGCCGCATTGTTGACCAGCGTGTCGATCTGCCCATAGGCGTCGAGCGCCCGTTCGACCATGCCGTCGGCGACGCCCGGCTCGCTCAGATCGCCGCCGACCGCCAGGAACGGCCGGCCGGTTTCCTCTCGCAATTCGGCTGCGGCACGCTCGAGCCGATCCTCCTGGATGTCGCAGACGACGAGGCTGGCGCCCTCCTCGGCGAGCCGCCGCGCGATCACCCGCCCGAGCCCCTGCGCCGCCCCGGTCACCACGGCGACCCTTCCGTCATAGCGCCGGCATTCGGTCGGCTGCGCAAAAGCCAATGTCCGCAGCGGCGGGGTCGTATCCGGCTCGCTCATCTTCCGCCCCCTTTGCGCGGTTGTGTTCGGATTGTCCGGCCGTCCGAACCGGACTGGCAAGCGATTTTGGCTTTCCTACCCCGCCGCCACCTTGCCGACGCCTTCGATGACGGTGTCCCAATCGTCGACCTCGCGGTCCTGCGGGTGCACCATGACGTGCTGCACGCCGGCTTCCGCATAGGCGGTGATCCGCTCCTTCATCATGCCGACATCCCTGCCGTCCCAGTGCGAGCGGATCGAGATCGTGAACTCCGGGTCGGGCCGGTCGCGACGCAGCCGGGCAACGACCGGCCTCGCCTCTTCGGGGGTCAGCTGGCTGCCGTGCCAGCCGTCGCCGAGCTTGACGGTGCGGCGGTGCGCCGCCTCCGATCGGCTGCCGTGCCACATCGGGATCGGGCTGACCGGCTGCGGCAGCATCGTCATGTCACGGATCTCGGCGGGGATGTGCTTCGCTTCGAACGAAACGGGGTCCTCTGACCACACCGCGCGCATCATCGCGATGCCCTCGTCCATGCGCCGCCCGCGCTCGTGGAACGGCGCGCCCAAGGCGGCGAACTCGGCTTCGAGCCAGCCGACCCCGACGCCGAGGATCAGCCTTCCGCCCGACAAATTGTGCAAGGTCGACAGTTCCTTGGCGAGCGGCAGCGGGTGGCGCATCGGCAACACCAGGACGCTGGTGCCGAGCCGCACCCGGTTGGTGACCGCAGCGACCCAGGTCAGGGTCAGCACCGGATCGTAGAACAGCGGCGAACGCGGAAAGCTGGCGCGCGGCACGATGATGTGCTCGCTGACCCACACATCGGAGAGGCCGAGCGCCTCGGCGCGTATCGCATGGCTCCGGATCAGAGCGGGCGTCGCCTGACTGCCGGCCTGCGGCAGATGAATCCCGAGTTGCATCGCGCCCCCTCCCGTGCTGGTCTCTGGCGCAGCATGCAGGCGCGCGACGACGCGCGAAAGGGGGAAGGATGCGCTTTCAGGACAAGGTCGCGCTGCGAGCGGGATCGGCCGCGCCAGCGCCGACATCATGGCGCGCGAGGGCGCGATCATCGTCGCGGTCGACAACAATGAGGAGCGGCTCGATCGCGCCGTCGCGGAACTGCGCGACGCCGGCGGCCGGGCGCACGGGCGGCTGTGCGATGCGCTCGATGCGGCGCAGGTCGACGCGCTGGTCGCCGAGGTCGCGCGCGAGTTCGGCGCGATCGACATCCTTGTCAACGCGGTCGGCGGCAGCACGATCATCGCCAAATCCGGCGCGAGCGTCGATGAATTGAGCTTTGCCGACTGGCAGAAGTTGATCGATTTCAATCTGAGCGGCACCTTTCTCTTCACCCATGCCGTGGTCCCGGTCATGAAGCGGCAGCATCGCGGCAAGATCGTCAATCTGTCGTCGATCGCCGGCCGCGGGCTTAGCGTATCGAGCAGCAGCGCCTATGCCGCCGCCAAGGGCGGCATCATCGCCTTCACCCGCAAGCTCGCCTTCGAGCTCGGCCCCTACGGGATCAACATCAATGCGATCGCCCCGAGCCGCACGCTGACCGAGCGCATCCGGCCGCGCTGGAACCAGTCGAGCCCGGAAGACCAGCAGGCCGAGATCGAGCGGACCCCGCTGCGCCGCGTCGCCGAGGCGGCCGACCAGGCAAAGGTGATCTGTTTTCTCGCCTCGAGCGACGCAGATTTCGTGACCGGCGTCACGATCGACGTAACCGGAGGAAATTGAACAATGGCGACATACGTATTGGTGCACGGCTCCTATCAAGGCGGCTGGATCTGGCAGCCTGTGGCGGACCGGCTGCGCGCGGCGGGACATCGGGTCTATGCCCCGAGCCTCGATGGCTGCGCCGAGCGCAAAGCCACGGTCCGCCCCGGCATCACCACCGAAACGCAGGCCGACGAGGTCGCGCAGCTGCTCTTCTATGAGGATCTGAAGGATGTCGTCCTGGCTGGCACCAGTTCGGGCGGCATGGTGGTGTGCCGCGTCGCCGAGCTGATGCGGGAGCGCATCGCCCGCTTGGCGCTCGTCGATGCGTTGGCGCTGTTCAGCGGCGAGAAGATCGGCGACATCGTCACCCGCTCGACCGCCGCCCCGGTCGAGGATGGGCTGACCCGCGGTCCCACTCCCGAGGACGCGGCAACCCGGCTGTTCGCCGACCTCGATCCCGCGATGCGCGCCTGGGCGCTCGAACGCTACACCCCGCACCCGATCGGCATCTACGAGCACGGCGTCAAGCTCGGCTCGTTCTGGTCACAGCAATGGCCGGGCAGCAGCGTCATCTGGTGCCGCCGCGCGCAAAACCCGGGCGAAGCGCATCAGCGTCGCGCCGCCGAACGGCTCAACGCCAAATGGGCCGAACTCGATACCGGCCATTACCCGATGCTGAGCACGCCCGACGAACTGACCCGCCTGTTGCTGGCCGGCTGAGGCTGCCTGGGCAAGGGCGAGAATTAAATCGAGAAAGCTCGCTAAACTTTGATGATATCCGCAGCGAAACATCTTGGCGGTTAACGAAAGGAGCAACGGTTTCGCGTCATACCGTTTCGACGCGAGTGGATTGGAAGAAGCGAGCAGCACATGTACCCGGAAGGGAAGCAAATCCTCGTCATCGACGACGATGCAAGGCGGCGCCAGCTGATCGAGCGCATCCTGACCGAAGAGGGATTTGCGGTCACCGCCATAGCGCAAGGGTTCTCGGCAATCCGTGCCGCGGCGAACGGCCCCTTCGCGCTGGCGATCGCGGCGGTGGACTTGCCCGGAACGCTGGACGGCGCGGCCACACTGCGCCAGATCCGGGCTCGCCAGCCTGGGCTCAAGGCGCTGTTTACCGGCGATGTCGTGCAGTGGCGGCGCCATCCTGACCGCTTGGGCGACGACTTTATCCCCTCGCCGTTTCACCGCCGCGATCTGCTTGGCTGCGTCTTCGAGCTGCTGCAGCGCGAAATCGTGCAGGGACAGATCGCCTGCCATCATCACAGCCGCGCCGGATAACAGCGACGGCGCACCCGTTGCGCGCAACAGCTCTGATCGGCTAAAACCCGAGGCCCGGGCGCTTTTCTGTCTGGCTCGTGGCTCCGGGGCGTGGCGCAGTCTGGTAGCGCACCTGCTTTGGGAGCAGGATGTCGGAGGTTCGAATCCTCTCGCCCCGACCACGGCGCCGGGCGGCGGACTCAGAGCAAATGGAGAGCGAAGCGCGATGGCCCTGGCACGCATCCATCGGCCGGCCAAGTCGGCAATGCAATCGGGACGCGCGCAGGCGCGCAAATGGGTGCTCGAATACGAGCCGGCGAGCCGCCGCGACCCCGACCCGCTGATGGGCTGGTCGAGCGCCCGGGACACGCTCAACGAGGTACAGCTGCGCTTCGATACGCTCGACGAGGCGCTCGCCTTTGCCGAGAAGCATGGCCTCGAATACACGCTGATCGAAGAACACGCGCGAACGCCGAAGGCGAAAAGCTACGCCGACAACTTCCGCTACGACCGGGTGCGCATCTAAGGAACCGCGGAAGAGATTGCCGCGTGCGCTCGCCGATGCGATAAGGCGATGCCGCTGCCCGCGACCCCGTAGCTCAGCTGGATAGAGCACCTGCCTTCTAAGCAGGTGGTCGCAGGTTCAAGTCCTGCCGGGGTCGCCAATTTTTCAACGTGTTAGGCATAGTATTTGGTTAGCAAGCCAGTCTGTTTTATTTTGCGGACCCTATGCGGACCTCGGGCACGACA
>WNFD01002070.1_pt1 | contig 20221 bp, 20 predicted proteins | sample 5400491 | NCBI WGS metagenome assembly WNFD01 (sample SAMN13153343, study PRJNA577476) | soil metagenome | isolation source: 120 cm saprolite under Douglas fir tree site 2 hole 2 replicate 2 | place: USA:California | collected 2015-04-18
GGCGCCGTCCGATGCGCCTCGAGAAACAGATCGACGAATAGTCGGTCCACCGCCTCCGCATCGTAGCTGATCTTGTGGTAGCGCGATGGTTCCGGCTTCGACAATTCCAGCCGGTTCAACGTCGACTTGCCGGCCACTGCCGCGCAGTCCGCGCGCCGTGCCTCAAGCTTCCCCGCCAGCACCGCCATCAATGGATCGTGGCGCAGCGTCTCATGGTCGTTGAGGTCCTCGTAGCCGAGCGCGATGGCGAATATCCGCTGCCCGACCAGCGTCGCGACAGAATGCTCGACATGGGCCTGGGATCGCCGATCGACAAAGCACGATGCCAGCCGATCCACCATCCTGATCGCCCGGTTCGTTGCACCAAGCAGCAGCGCCCCCGCATCCGATGTGATCGCACCGCCGTCAAACGCCGCCACCACCTGGCGGCCTTCGACGGCTTCAAATCCAAAAATATCCGGGATACACTCTGTCTGCATCGGGGCTCTCCTCGAATCATCACGAAGTCGTTCTCGCAAAACAACTTTCGCTGATTCGGAGCCCCGATGCGCTTAAATCTGTGAGATATGCGGGCTAGAGCCTTTTCCGTTTCGATAGAATCGAAACGGGGCTCTGGATTCTTGATTTGACGCGTTTTATCGACGCGAACCGGTCTCCACTTCGCTTGAAAACGCTTTAGACTTTCACTTGATCCGGATTTTTGCTGCTCGCAATTTCCTGCTCGCGTAGCGCAGCCGCCCGTGGCGGCCGCACCACGGTAACGGTACAGGGCGCTTCCGCCGCCACCTTGGAAGACACACTGCCGAGCAGCGCGCGCACAAACGAGTTCTGCCGCGCGCCGATCACGATGTGATCGACATGATTGACTCCGGCAAATTCCAGGATCGCCGCCGCGGGATCGATGGCCTCCAGCACATGGACCGTAAGCCTGCTTTCATCGAGCTTGAGTGGCGATGCCCAATGCCGGAGCGTCACCAGCCGATCGATGTGCTTGTTGTTGCCCTGCTCGTCGATCGTCCTGTCGATGGTGACGCGGCCGAGCTTCAGCACGTTCAGGCATGCCAGCCTCGCGGATGGGAGGGTCGCCAGGATTCGGTCGACGGTCACGCGCAGCGCCTCGTTCAGCGGTTGAGATCCCTCCGCGGTATCGAGTGCGACCGCCAGGATCGGACACGCCGCCAGTTGCGCCGCCAGATCGGCTTTCGGTTTCGGCTGGGTCAGGCCGCGATTGAAACGGCGGCGCCAGACGGTGCTGATGGGATCGCGCTTTAAGCGCTCCGACCGCGCTGTCAGCTTGATCTGGTCGGGATTGCTCAGCTCGAACGCCAGTTGGGCTGCCGTGGGGTAGCGCCACACCGGCTCGATCTCCAGGCACCGCAGCACGACTTCCTGCAGCCAGGGCGGATAATCCTGCTTGAGTTTGCGCGGGGGATGCGGGTCGCGCCACAGCCGCCGCCGCATGCCCCGCATGGTCTCGGTCTCGCCAAACGGCCGCACGCCGGTCGTGAAGAAGTACAGCAGCACACCCAAAGAAAAAAGGTCGCTGCGCGGATCATCCCGCACGCCGAGCAAACGCTCGGGCGCCATGTAGGGCGCCGTGCCGTAGGGCAGCCGGAATTCCTCCTGCAACAGATCGGGCAGCTGATTATGATGCGACAATCCAAAATCGATCAGGACCACTTCGCCTGAGGCGCGAAACATGATGCTGCTCGGCTTGATGTCGTGATGAATGACGTTCTGGCGATGCAGATCGGCGAGCGCCAGCGCAATCTTTTGAACGATGACCCGCGCTTCCTCGTAACTAAGGGGGAGTTGTTCGAGCCGGCTGTAAAGCGTCTGGCCGGGGATGCGCTCGATCACGACATAGGGCTGGCGCGCGAAATCGCCGGTGCCGAAACAGGCCGGCACGTGAGGTCCCGACAGCCGCGGCAGCAGCATCTGCTCCATCTCGAAACTGACGATGGCCGCCGGATCCTCGCCTTCCGAAACCTTCGGAATTTTCATCAACAGCGGCACGGTGATGTCAGGGTGGGTCACGCTCCACAACGTCGCCATGCCGCCGTGATGGACACATTCCCCGATCGTAAACCCATCTATGACTGCGCCCGATGCCACCGAAGGCTTGGACATCGCTCACCTTCCCACCAGCAACCGATCGGCCAGCCAGAGCGGCAGACCGTTTTCGCGAATCCGCGCCGCCGCCGCCTCGACATCGTAGGCCACTCGGCAATAAGTGATTTCCCGGGTGCCGGTATCGAACATCGCAAAACAGGCCGCCGAATCGCCATCGCGGGGCTGCCCCACCGAGCCGACAACGGCCAGCCAGCGCCTTCCGCCGAGCAGATGTACCGGGACGCTCGAGGTCGGCACAAAACTCGTCATCTTCGCGGCTGAAGACATTGAATAGAGAACCGGCTGGTGGATGTGGCCGCAGAATGTAATTTGAGCTGATGTCGCCTGGATGCTGCGCGCTGCATCCGAGCTATCCTGGACATAGCGCCATTTCGCAGGGTAGCTGGCTTCGGAATGAACGTAGAAGCGATCCTCCTCGTGCAACGTAAGCGGCAAGTCCGCCAGGAAACCCCGCTGTGCCGCGCTGAGCCTGCCGCGCGTCCACTCGATGGCGGCCTGGGCTTGGGCGTTCATTGATTCCGTGTTGCTGATGGCGTTGTCGTGGTTGCCGCGCACGGCCATGGCGCCGCTATCGACCAGACCCATCACCGTCTCAACCGTCCATTCCGGATCGGCGCCGTATCCGACGTAATCGCCGAGGCAGATTATGCGCTCCGCGCCACGCGCCCGTGCAAAGTCGAGGCACGCGCTGAACGCCTGCCGGTTGGCATGGATATCCGCAAAGACGGCCAGCAGCACGTTTTCCTCCGCATCAACCCTATCGGCCAAGCCTGCACCCAGAATTGATGGATAGCAAACAACACCGGGCTGGAGGCACGCAATCAGGTGAAGGCAGGGATTGGGATCATGCAGGGAGGTTCGAGCGCTTCTACGATGTGTGGTGCGCCGGAGATAGCGTGGAGAGATGGTTCAGCGCTTGCGCGGCGGCGTTTCCAGGCCCCTGAGCAACAGCGCCAGCAAGGCGTCGATCCGCGCCGACAGCGCCGGATCGCTCCATTCCTCGGAATGGGCGGGATGATGGAAGCGGATGGTGGCATCGAACACGGCGCGCGAGGTGGCTTTGACGTCGGTGACGTGGAACACCCCCTGCTTCACGCCGTCAGCCAGAATATGCGCGACCTGATCGGCGAGGCGCTCCTTGTGCGCCTTCACCACCTCGCACGCCTCCCGCGCCAACGTCAAATAGGTCGCGAACATCTCGGGGTCGTCGCACACTTTCTTGTGCTTGATCGCAAACAGCGTGCGCAGCCAGCGCTCCAGCCGGGCGGGCGCCGGCCCCGACCCTTCCGCGATCTTCTCAAGCGGCGCGTTGGCGCGGTCGAGCCAGCGCTTCGCCACGGCCTGGCGCAGCGAGGCCTTGCTCGGAAAATGACGGTAGACGCTGCCGTGGCTCACATCGAGCGCACGGGCAACATCCACGACCGTGGCCTTGGCCAGCCCGAAGCGACGCAGCACGTCCTCGGTGACCTCGAGAATTCGCTCAGGCGTCAAGACCACGGCTTCGTTCATGCGCGCACCGCCTGCTTTTCGCTGTCGCACGTTGTCAACCGCGCGGCGGATTGGCGCGCGCACGCGGCGGCGGCAGGGATGGTGTCGATGCTTTCGGCTTCGTCAACGAGGTAGCAGCCGTCGGGCATCCCCATGCGATCAAGGCCAACGCACCCGCCAGGGCCGTCGGCACCGAGTTTTGCGGTCGGATAGGTTGTCAGGACCGTCCCTTCGGGTTTTAGTTTTGCGGCCTGCGCTTCGAGATGGCGGGCCACCTGGAAATTGAGCCAGCGTTGCATTTGGGCGGTCAAATAAAAGATTTCGATAGTCATTCAGCAAAGTCCTCTGCAAATCCGCAGGTCGCGGTCGATCAGCCAACGAGCCACGGGACGCCAACGTGGCGCCGGAGAATTAGATAACATATCTCGCTGACAGATATCAATATCTGTCAGTCACTCTTCCGTGATTGCCGGGCCCCGGCCGGACAGCCTGGCTGTGGCTCCGCCAGCGCCCGGCATCCTTGCGTTTGTCTCACCGGGGCTGCTCTGCTAAAGCGCGGCGTAACCTCGAACTGCCAGAGTCGTCGATGATTTCGCGCTACACCCGTCCGGAAATGGCCTCCATCTGGGAGGCGCAGACGCGCTTCAAGATCTGGTTCGAGATCGAGGCGCATGCGGCCGATGCGCTGGCGGAACTCGGCGTCATTCCGAAAGAGGCCGCGAAGACGATCTGGGCCAAGGCCAGGGACGCCACCTTCAACGTCGAGCGCATCGATGAAATCGAGCGCGAGACCAAGCACGACGTCATCGCCTTCCTGACCCATCTGGCGGAAATCGTCGGCCCCGAGGCGCGCTTCGTGCATCAGGGCATGACCTCCTCCGACGTGCTCGATACCTGCCTCAACGTGCAACTGACCCGTGCCGCCGATCTTTTGATCGCCGACGTCGACAAGGTTCTCGCCGCACTGAAGAAGCGCGCCTTCGAGCACCAGATGACGCCGACCATCGGCCGCTCCCACGGCATTCATGCCGAACCTGTCACGTTCGGGCTGAAACTCGCTTACGCCTATGCGGAGTTCACCCGCGCCCGCGAGCGGCTTGTCATCGCCCGCCAGGAAGTCGCGACCTGCGCGATCTCCGGCGCCGTCGGCACCTTCGCGCAGATCGATCCACGCGTCGAAGCGCATGTCGCCAAGGCGATGGGACTGACGCCGGAGCCGATCTCGACCCAGGTGATCCCGCGCGACCGCCACGCGATGTATTTTGCAACCCTCGGCGTGATCGCATCGTCGGTTGAGCGCCTTGCCACCGAGATCCGACACTTGCAGCGCACCGAAGTGCTGGAAGCGGAGGAATTCTTCTCCGAGGGCCAGAAAGGCTCCTCGGCGATGCCGCACAAGCGCAACCCGGTACTGTCGGAGAATCTCACCGGCCTCTCCCGCATGGTGCGCGCCTATGTAACGCCGGCCATGGAGAACGTCGTCTTGTGGCATGAGCGCGATATTTCGCACTCCTCAGCCGAGCGCATGATCGCGCCTGATGCCACCGTGACGCTGGATTTTGCGCTCAACCGCCTCGCGGGCCTGATCGACAAGCTGCTGATTTACCCTGCAAACATGCAGAAGAACCTCGACCGCCTCGGCGGCCTCGTGCATTCGCAGCGCCTGTTGATCGCGCTGACGCAAAAAGGCGCCAGCCGCGAGGACGCCTACAAACTGGTGCAGCGCAACGCGATGCCGGTGTGGCGCGGCGAAGGCGACTTCCAGACCCTGCTGAAGAAAGATGCCGAGGTGAAGAAGTATCTCACCGACGCCGAGATTTCCGAGCAGTTCGACCTCGGCTATCACTTCAAGCACGTCGATACGATCTTCAAGCGCGTGTTCGGCGAGGCTTGAATAAACTCGCCGTCTGGTTCCTAGGGCTTGAGCGCGATTGTCAGATCGGCCGTACCTTTGTTGTTCCCATAGTAACGATCAAAGCCCTGCCAACTGATGACGGAGTCGTTGACATAAACGAACACTTCGCCGTCCATCGTAGCCTTGAAACTGGCCGTATAGCGCGTGGGTGATGTGGGACATTGGCATTCGGCGCTCGTGTAAGGCAGAACCATCTCGCCGAAGCCGCCCTCTCCAATCCGGATGATTGTTGCGAACCAGTTGGGCGAGATCAGCCGTCGGTAAGGCAAGCCGGGCGTCATTCTCCAGGTCATCTTGTCCCAGCCGAAGCCGTTCGGATCGGTCTCTATTCCCTTTGCCTTTCCGGGATCGGGCTCGTTCCACTTGTGGCCGTCTTCCCATCCATCCTTGATAACAAGACTCACGTCGTATGTTTGACCTTTCTTCACGGTGAGCCCGGTTGCATTGCATAGCATTCTCGTGTCGATCTTGATCGGCGGGTCTTGTGGCTGCGCGGTCACTGCCGCTGCGGTAGAGCTGGAGCGGCAGACATGACCGCTCACATCATACGCCGCAAAAGATACGCGCCCCAGGACGGCGACTGTGCAATAGGCTAAGGTAATGAGCATCACCGCGATTAAGGCTGCAAAGGTCGTCGGCAGAATCCAGTGAGTTAGAACGTAGTACGAGGCCTTGTACATGCCCGCGTTACGCAGCTTGTAGATCCAGCTATCAGGGTCTTTCGTCACCAACACCCGCGGCGTCTTCCAGATCTCCCGCATCTGATCGCGAATGCGCCCCTGTAGCGAACTGCCGTACCAGGACAGCAGGCCGACAAACAGCGCACCGGCAAATAGCCGCTCAGGAGCCTCCCTGAAAGCGTCGAACCATGACTTCAGGAAATTTGGCAGATAATTAGCGGCGGCATCCACGATCGGCACAAGGAATCCGAAGGGGCTTCCGGCACCAAGTCCCGGATAGAAGCGCTGCAGGATCGGCATACATGCGAGAAACAATAGGCCGAACATCGTAGCGAAATAGATGACGCGCCGTTTCCAGACCAGATCCCACACGCGCTCTTGCCGATGTGCGCGCCAGACAGCCTGATCCGGGGTTTCGCGAGGATTGTCACGCATCGCACCGTGCTTGTCGGTCACGTGATAGAGTTGCGGAATGACAATTGGACTGTAGCCGTCGATACAGGCATCGACTCGTTCGAATGCGGCGTCGTGAATTTTCGGATCTGGTCGCTTGAGCAGAGGTACCGCATTGGCGAGCTGATCACGAACCTCGCGTTCCGGATCTGGCATCCGGCTGAAGAACTGCCTGATATGTCGCCAATCCCCTTTGACCGACAGCCGGTAAGGCGGCAGATTATAGATATCGACAAGCTTGCGCGGCTTGTAGCGATAGTACGAAGCAAGTCCGTGCCGCGAGTCGTTAAGTTTGTCGAACCGGTCAACTTGTGAGGCAAGTCGTTTGGTTTGCTCGTCGAGCAGCTCAAGCTTGTAGACTTTGGCGCGATCGATCATCCAGTCGAGCGTGAAATGGGCTAATCCGTCTTGTGGATAGCCCCCGCCGACATCCGAGTGAACCCCGACAAACCAGACTTGGCTCATGCGCTCTTGATCGATCGCAGCCAATTTCCCGTTCCCGGCGGATGGCGGCGCCCAGTCCCGATTCATCGGGATCAAGCCATCCGGAGTCTTGACGTAACGTTCGTCCCACAGCACCGGCTTGAACGCGTCGCGCTCGTCCTCCAGCGCGAGCGCATGACAGGCCCGCTGAATCTTCCCGTTCATAAAGCGATCGGGCAGCGAAAGCGGCCAATACCAATAATCGATGGCACGCGTGATCTCCTCAATTGGACCGCCATAGGCGTCCACGGTATCCCACACGCCAAGGAAGTGAATTTTCTTGACGTCGGTAAGCGCGATGTCTTCGAAACGGGGTTTGCCCATCAGGTTACGGCTAAAAAAGTCACGAATGGCGCGCAGCACGTGCAGGTGAAAGCGCGCTAACGTTTTGGCCGTTCCCCGCTTACGATACTGACGATAAGCGACGATCGCTCTGGCCCTGAGCTCGTCTTCATTGTTGTTGTACGGAACCAGGCCAATGGCGGCGATGAAGCCTGCGGCGACACGCATCGTGAATGAGCCACGGCTAAAGCCGAAGCCAAAGATGCGATCGCCGTCCTTGTAATTGCGGCAACAGAAACAATAGATGTCCAGTATGTTCCGCTTCAGGCCAATGCCGAAAATGCCGGTGAATACAGCCCACCACTTGAACGACGACGTGCCAACTCCGTCATCGTAAAATGCGACTTGCTTGTTGGGGTCGGTCAGGTCGAGCGCCTGAAACAACCGCCATACGTTGGTCTTGAAAATTTTCGAAGAGCTGTTGCCGGTACCGTCCGACAACAAGACGATGTTTTTCGACATGGACGCCCCCGCTCCCGGATGCCGCTAAACATATGCCGGTCCGAAATTGCGGGCAATACAAATTGCAATCAAAGCGGGAACGGGGCCGGTTGCAGCAAAGCGAATGGGGAAACAAAGCCGATCGAAGTTCAGCTGCGCGCCAAACCAAATCGAGCCCTCAGCTTCGTGCCGGCGCTGGCGTCGCTTTCGCCGGCGAGCCATAGAACCGCATCAGCACGAAGGTCACGAGCAGGATGGCGAGATAGACCGCAAGCTGCATCTCGGTAGGTTGATCGGTGTAGCCGATCAACGTATGCAAGGCGCGGCCGGCAAAGCTGGAATCCGACAGCAGCCAGCCACTGTCCCAGACAATGGTATCCATCGCGGTCAGCCAGTTGGCCTTTTCCAGAAAAGCCGCCGCCTGCGCCGCCATGCCGGCGGCCAGCAGCGCGATCAATACCGTCGTGGTGGCGAACAGCACGCGCGCCGGAATACGCAGCAGGCCGAAATAGGTCAAAAGGCAAATCATGGCGCCGAGCGCCAATCCCGCAACGCCGCCCAGCGCCACGTCCCAGCCACTGTCGCCCTTGGCTGCAATGACGCCGTACAGGAACAGCACCACTTCACTGCCCTCGCGCAGCACCGCGACGCCGACCACGACCGCGAGCGCCAGCAACGATTTCGAGCCCTCGACCACCGCCTGGCCCGCTGCGCGCAATTCGCCGGCGAGTTCGCTGCCGTGACGTGCCATCCAGACATTATGCCAGGTGAGCATCACGACGGCGACGCAGAGGATCACCGCGTTGAACAGCTCCTGCCCCATTCCCGCGAACAAATTCGACAACGCACTTGCAAACATCGCGACCACGCACGCCGCAAGCACGCCCGCCAGCACGCCACCGCCAATCCATTGATTGCGGTGCGCCACCGAGCGCGTCACCGCAAGCACGATTCCGATGATCAGGCCGGCCTCGAAAACTTCACGGAAAACGATGATCAGCGCGGCAAGCACAACGTGCCCTTACTTCACGACCAGCGCGCCGCGCGCGGTCTTCTCGTTGTATTCGTCGAAAAATTCGTATCGCCCGGCTTTTTGCGCGCGGACATTGATGACGGCATCGCTGCTTCCGGCCACCACCTTCTCGACCTTCAACGTCTTGCTTTCGAACTCCATCGCCTTGGCATCGAGATTCTTGAGTTTGATCACGATTGGCGTATTGACGGGAGCGCTGATTTCCGCCGGATCGAACTTCTTGTCCTTGTAGCTCAGCTGAATCTCGGTGGCGCTCTGCGCCCTGGCCACGGTGATGGCCGATACCGAGACCGCGCAGAGGGCAGCCAGAATCGTCGCTTTCGAAAGCATTTGTGAGGCGAGCATGATTATTCTTTCAAGAATGGTGGATGCATCTGATGGTCCCCATACGCTGTTAGCGGCTAAGCCGTCGCGAGGCAAAAAAACGTGTTCTAAATTGGAGTTATTCTAAAATTGCGGTCGATCCGGGAGCGCGGATGCGAGGCGCCCACTGTCCGGGCCGGCCCCCGTCCTCGCAATCGCCGGCAGGTTCCGCCGACAATAACAACTGAATGGTAACCCAGGATCGGCTAAGATCGCACCGTGTCCACACCCCCGACGATTCTCGTGTTCGATTCCGGCCTGGGAGGCCTCACGGTATTGCGTGAGGTCGTCAAGGCACGGCCGGACGCGCATTATATTTATGTCGCGGACGACGCGTTCTTTCCCTACGGCCACCACGGCGAGGACCAGATCATCGCGCGGGTGGTGCCGATGATCGGCGAGTTGATCACAGCCCATGCCCCCGATCTGATCGTGATCGCCTGCAACACCATCTCGACCCTGGTGATGTCGCATCTTCGCGATGCCTACGGGATGCCCTTTGTCGGGACGGTGCCGGCGATCAAACCGGCCTGCGCGCGTTCCAAGACAAAACGCGTGTCGGTGCTCGGCACCAAGGGCACCGTCAAGCGCGAATACACCAAGGCGCTGATCCGCGATTTCGCACTGGGCTGCGATGTGACGCTGGTGGGTTCGGCGGATCTCGCCGCGCTGGCCGAAGTGGCGCTGAGTGGCGGCAAAATAAGCGACCGGGAGATATTTGTCGAAATCGCGCCATGTTTTGTCGGAGACAGCGAAAGCGATCCGGCCCGCACCGATACCGTCGTGCTGGCCTGCACCCATTATCCGCTGCTGATGGACCGGTTGGTCAAGCTCGCGCCGTGGCCAGTGGAATGGATCGATCCCGCGCCCGCCATCGCCCGCCGGGTCGCGGATTTGCTGGGACCGGCCGGCAACGAAGCCGATGATACCGGTGCTCAAATGATTTTCACCTCCGGACGTCCGCACGAGTTGATCCCGGCGCTGATGCCGTTCTTCGGCGGCCGCGTTCCGGCCTGAAGCAGTATTGATCTTTTCGACATCATGCCGCCGCGCTGCTAGCTTTTCCTGCAACGAATCGAACCGTCCAAACGGAGCCTCGGAATTTGCCCCCCGCAACGTCTGCACCGCTCAATCGTCTTCGCCAGCAATGGCGGGAGGGGCGTCCCACATTTGGAGCGATTGCGACAATTCCCAGCATTCAAACGGTGCAGATCATGGCCCGTTCGGGGTTCGACTGGATCATCGTCGACCTCGAGCATGGTCCGATTGACCTGGGTTCGGCACACGGCATGATCGTCGCCACCTCAGGCACAGCTTGCGTACCGCTGGCGCGGATTGCCGCCAACGAGCCCTGGCTCGCGAAAGCGCCGATGGATATCGGCGCCCTGGGAATCAATTTTCCGATGATCTGCAGCCGCGAGGACGCCGAAAAAGCCGTGCGCAGCGTGCGCTATCCGCCGCGCGGCGAACGGCTCTGGGGCCCGTTCCACGCGCCGTTTCGCTGGGGCGTCTCGATGCCCGACTATATGGCGACCGCGGACGACGACATGATCTGCATGATCACCATCGAGCACGTCGAGGCGGTCAACCGCATCGACGAGATCATGGCGACGCCCGGCATTGACGTTGCCGTGATCGGACCCGGCGACCTCGCAACCAGCATCGACAAACGCGGCCGCGTTGATGACCCCGAAGTGCTGGCGCTGATGGCGCGGGCCGAGGCGGGCATCCTCAAGAGCGGCGTCCCGATCGGGGGCGTGGCGCGCACGCCACAACAAGCCAACCAGATGATCGAACGGGGCTATCTGGCGCTCGCGCTCGGCTTCGACTGGTCGCTGTTTGCCCGCGGCATCGCGGCGAGTTTCGAAGGGATCATCCGCTGAAGCGCGCAGTGCGGTGACAAGGTTCTGAAACTGCTTGGGATTTGTGCAGTGGCCGAGACCAGGCCGCCCGCCTCGCCCGCGCCATAAAGGCAGAACATCTGGCGTCAGGCCGGCCGGTTCGTGCTAGATCAGGAGCCGGCGCACGGGCAATCCGAAGCGCCGGTTTGCGGTTGCGGGAACTTGAGTGGAACGATGCGCGGAACGGCTCGAAAAATCTCCCTACCGCGCCGTCTCGTCGCCGACCTCATGCATGCGTCGATCCGCATACCCTTCGTTTCGCTGCAGCGCCCCCTCAACGTCCGTCAACTGCTGGAGGCCCGCGCGCTTGCCGCGCAGCCGCCCGGCTGGGCCGCGATCTTCGTCAAGGCGTTCTCGCTGGTGGCAAGAGAAGAGCCGGTGCTGCGCACGCTTTATGCCAAATGGCCATGGCCCGGCCTCTATGAACTGCCGCGAAGCATCGCGATGATTGCCATCGCGCGCATCGAAGACGGCGAGGATTGCGTGCTGCCGCAGAAAATCACCGCGGCGGACGCGTTGCCATTGGCCGAGATCGACGCGCGGATCCGGCACGCCAAGGATGCGCCGATCGCCGATGTGCCGGCTTTCAGGAAGGTCCTGCTGGTGACCAGGCTGCCGCTGCCGCTTCGCCGCTTCGCCTGGCTGATCGGGCTCAATTTCGGTCGCCAGCGCGCCAACTTTTTCGGCAGCTTCGTGGTGACCTCGGTCGCCGCTTACGGGGCTGGCGAGCTCCATGCGCTCAGCCCCGGCCCGTTTATCCTCAGTTATGGGGTCGTAAAGCAGGACCAGACCGTCGATGTCGTGATTCGCTGGGATCACCGCATTTCCGACGCCGCCTTGGTCGCCAGGACCCTTAACCGGCTGGAACAGGTGCTGAACACCGAAATCGCGGCTGAATTGCGCGGGGCCAGGCAGCAGGCGGAGCCAAAGCCGGTCCGGGCGGTCGCGACCTGATCTGGGTCCTTCCAACCGCCATTCCGGGGCGTCGCGGCAGCGACGAACCTCAGATGTGCAATTGCACATCGGGGAATCTCGAGATTCCGGGTTCGATGCTTCGCATCGCCCCGGAATGACGGTTTCGGCCGCTTAACAGCCCCTTTCATTTGACAGAACGATGGTTTCTTCCTAGAAACCGGCTGCTCGCGGGCCGATTTCGGCCCGTGTTGCGTTTCGCGACCCGTGGTCCATCCCTTCAAGCTTAAGGGGTTGGGCCTGTCGGCTCCGGGAAATTCCCGGCGCACAGGAGGGCGCGTTTCCTCAACTTTAGCAATCAAACGCCGTCGCCCACGCGATGGCTATGGAAAGAGGACGCGATGACTAAGCGCAGTGAGGCGAAATACAAGATCGATCGCCGTATGGGCCAGAACATCTGGGGCCGCCCGAAGAGCCCCGTGAACCGCAGGGAATACGGCCCCGGCCAGCACGGCCAGCGCCGCAAGGGCAAGCTCTCCGACTTCGGCGTGCAGTTGCGCGCCAAGCAGAAGCTGAAGGGCTATTACGCCAACATCAGCGAACGCCAGTTTCACGGCATTTATGTCGAAGCCGGCCGGATGAAGGGCGATACCGGCGAAAACCTGATCGGCCTGCTCGAGCGCCGTCTCGACACCGTGGTCTATCGCGCCAAGTTCGTGGCCACCATGTTCGCCGCGCGCCAGTTCATCAATCACGGCCACATCAAGGTGAACGGCCGCCGCGTCAACATATCGAGCTTCAAGGTCAAGGTCGGCGACGTCGTTGAGGTCAAGGAATCCTCAAAGCAGCTCACGGTCGTTCTGGAAGCGATCCAGCTTTCCGAGCGCGACGTGCCCGACTTCCTCGAAGTCGATCACTCCAAGATGACGGCGAAATACTCCCGCATCCCGCATCTGTCCGACGTGCCGTTCGCGGTGCAGATGGAGCCGCATCTGATCGTCGAATTCTATTCGCGCTGATTTTATCGGCATGTCCTGAGATCGAAGGCCCCGGTTTTGCCGGGGCCTTTTTCTATGGGTAGAATGGCCGAGCTATCCGATGTCATTCCGGGGCGCGTCGAAGACGCGAACCCGGAATCTCGATATTCCGGAATGACAAACCCAGCCCAAAAAGGCTCTACAAGATGACCTACACCCCTGCCCCGCGCGATCCGAAACAAATGCCGGTTCGCATCAATCTCCTCTCGGACACCCAGACCCGCCCCACGCCTGAGATGCGCGAGGCGATCGCGCGGGCCGAGGTCGGCGACGAGCAGATCGGTGACGATCCGACCGTGAATGTGCTGTGCGAGCGCGTGGCCGATCTGCTCGGCAAGGAAGCCGCCGTGTTCATGCCCTCCGGCACCATGTGCAATGTCGCGGCGACGTTGACGCATTGCCGGCCCGGCGACGAGATCCTGGCGCATGACACTGCCCATATCATTGCCCGCGAAGGCGGCGCCCACGCCGCCCTCGGCGGCTTCCAGATCACGCCGCTGCCAGGCGCCGACGGAAAATTTTCGCCCGACACTTTTCGCAAGGCGCTGCATCCGCGCTCCCGCTACCAGCCGCCGCAGACGGTCGTCAGCGTCGAGCAGACCGCCAATATCGGCGGCGGCACGATCTGGCAGAAAGCCGATCTCGATGAAGTCGTGCAAATTGCAAAGTCTGGCGGACTTGCCACCCACATGGATGGCGCGCGGCTCTTGAACGCCTGCGTCGCGTCGGGCATCAGCGCGCGCGACATGGCGTTGGGGTGGGATTCCGCCTGGCTCGATTTCTCGAAAGGCCTCGGCGCGCCGGTCGGCGCTGCCATCGCCGGGTCGCGCGATTTCATCGACGAGGTCTGGCGCTGGAAGCAACGGCTTGGCGGCTCGATGCGGCAGGCCGGGATTTGCGCCGCCGCCTGCGTTTACGCGCTCGACCACCACGTCGACCGGCTGGCGGACGATCACGCCAACGCCCGGGCGCTGGCGCGGGGTCTATCGCAAATCGCCGGGATCGAGGTGCAGCAGCCCGAAACCAACCTGGTTTTCTTCAACCCCGACGGCGCCGGCGTCACCGGCGAAAAAATGGTCGAGGCGTTGCAAGAGCGTGGCGTACTGCTCGCCATGATGGACGGCCGCATCAGGGCCTGCACCCATCTCGACGTCACCGCGGCCATGATCGAGGAGACGGTCGGACTGGTGCGCGACATCGCACGCGGCGCGTAGACCGCCAAATTGCTTCGGGCATTTTGTAGATTGATCTGTTGACGCCGATCATTCTGTATCCTATAAGATACATATGTTGGAGGTTGAAAAAGCCGACGAATTCGACGAATGGCTGTCGAGCCTCGCAGATCAGAAAGCCCAAGCGAAAATTGTTTCCCGCGTTGAGCGCCTCGGCCTTGGCAATCCCGGTGATGTCAAGTCAGTCGGAGCGGGCGTAAGCGAGATGAGAGTGCCCTATGGCCCGGGTTACCGCGTCTACTACAAGCAAACCGGCAAAACCGTCGTCCTTCTCTTGTGCGGTGGCGATAAGTCCACACAGGCGAAGGATATCAAACGAGCGAAAGAAATAGCTGCCGACCTATGAAGGAAAGCAAATGGTGAAAATTTCAAAATTCGATGCAGCAGATTATCTCAAGACCCCGGAAGCTATCGCTGCTTATCTGACTGAAGCATTCGCGACAGACGACGCAGCCTACATTTGTACCGCCCTCGATACTATTGCGCGAGCAAAGGGAATGACCAGCGTAGCGAAGGAGACGGGTCTTTCCCGAGAGAGCCTGTACAAATCATTCAGTGGGTCGTCGAAACCCGAGTTTGATACAGTCCGAAAGGTAATCAACTCATTCGGCGTAAGGCTCGTCGCTGAGCCCAATCGAGACTAGGGCACCGCAATTCAACGTCGCTTTTTGCCTCGCGTTTGCGCCCAAACCCTTTCCCCGATGCACGATCACCGCTCAAGCGCCTGATAGATCAGCGTCTTCAACTCCAGCTGAATCCGTCCGCGCTGCGACGGCGATTGCATCATGCAGATCGCGAACATATCGTCCTTCGGGTCGACAAAAAAGAAAGTGCCGCCGACGCCGTCCCAGCGATATTCGCCCAGCGGCCACGACGTATTCGGCGGCTGCGCGGTGCGCACGGCAAAGCCAAGACCGAACCCGCTGGTATCGCCCGGAAAATAGAACTGGTCGCGGGCAATTCTTGTCCGCGGCCCGATATGGTCCGACGCCATCAGGGCGATGGTCTCGGGTTTGAGGTAGCGCCGGCCGTCCAATGTGCCGCCGTTCAGCAGCATCTGCGCGAAACGGGCGTAGTCCCCGATCGTCCCGACCATGCCCGCCCCGCCGGATTCCCAGGCCCGCGGCAATATCGGATCCCTGATGCCGGCAACCGGACGCGCAAAGCGATCGTCAGGCATCGGTTCGGCGACGCGCGACCGCTGCGCCGTATCGGCGACGTAGAACGCGGTCTCGCTCATCCCGAGCGGATCAAGCAAACGTTGCTTCTCGAACCCGAACAGCGACTGTCCGGATATCACTTCCACGACGCGGCCGAGCACGTCGGTCGAGTGGCCGTAATCCCACCGCGTCCCCGGCTGTTCGGCCAGCGGCAGCTTGGCGATGCGCTCGACGAAGCGGGCGTTGTCGAAATCGCCATCGAACAGATCGGAATTGGCATAGAGCTTTCGCACCGCGCTGTCGCCGTAGAAGCCGTAGGTAAGGCCGGAGGTGTGGCGCAGCAGATCTTCGATGGTGATCGGGCGCTTGAGCGGTTCGAGCGCGAGCGCCGGCTCTCCACGCTTCTCGACGCCGACTTTCACGTCAGCGAAGTCAGGAATGTATTTTGAAACGTGATCATCAAGCCTGAGCTTGCCATCCTCGACCAGCATCATCGCGGCGACGCTGGTGACTGGCTTCGACATCGAATACAGACGAAAGATGCTGTCCGCCGTCATCGGCAGTTTGCTCGCGACGTCGCGCGCACCGAAGCTTTCGAAATAGACGGGATGACCGTGCTGCTGGATCAGAATGACGGCGCCCGGGATATTGCCGGTCGCCATTTCGTTGCGGACGTAATCGCCGACCCGCTCCAGTTTCGCGCGCGAAAGGTTGGCCGCGACCGATAGCGGCGGTTCTGCGCAAGCACCATCCGGCCGTCCAACGGCAATCGCGACAGTCAGAAGCGCGAGTGTCGCCGCGACGCGGCGCATCGAGCCGTCGATTAGCGGGCGGCTCAATCGGCACAAGGGCCGCCCCATTCAGCCAACGCTTTCGCGTGCAGCCGGGCACTGTCGTCGGAGAAGCAGCAGAAGATGATGCGGGTAACCACCGGCGCCGCCGTCAGCGCGCCAACGGTCGTCGCGACCGCTATTCCAGCCGCGCGATCGGCGGGAAAACGATAGACGCCGGTCGAAATGGCAGGAAAGGCAATCGAAGCAAGGCCGCGGGCCTGGCCGAGTTCGATGGCGCGGCGATAGCATGACGCCAGCGCTTCATCTTCGCACCCGTCCCCGCCGTGCCAGACCGGGCCAACGGCATGAATGACATGCCGCGCCGGCAACCGATAACCGTTGGTGATTTTGGCGTCGCCGGTCTCGCAGCCATGGAGCGTGCGGCATTCGGCAAGAAGTTCGGGCCCAGCCGCGCGATGGATGGCGCCATCGACGCCGCCGCCGCCCAGCAGCGACGTGTTCGCAGCGTTCACGATCGCGTCAACGCGGAGCGTCGTGATGTCGGCGACGATAACCTCCAGCCGCGCCGTGCCTATCTGGCGCGCGGCGGAGTTCAGGCGGAGGCAGCCGCGCTGATCGCGACACCCTTGTCGGCAAGCAACTGTTGCAACTCGCCGGCCTGGAACATCTCGCGGATGATGTCGCAGCCGCCGACGAATTCGCCCTTGACGTAAAGCTGCGGAATGGTCGGCCAGTTCGAATAGGTCTTGATGCCGTCGCGCAGATCGGCGGATTCGAGAACGTTGAGGCCCTTATAGCCGACCCCGACGTGATCGAGGATCTGCACCACCTGGCCTGAAAAACCGCACTGCGGAAACTGCGGCGTTCCCTTCATGAACAGTACGACGTCGTTCGACTTCACTTCGTGGTCGATGAATTGCTCGATGCTCATATTTGCGTCCTTTTGCGGCACAGCCTTCCGGCCGGCGTCAGCCCTTAATCCGACACTGTCATATATGTACCCGAAACCGTTGTGCATCCAAAGTAAATTGGCTGGGAACTGGTATGCGCCGCACAGGCTGCCCGAGGGCCGGGCCAGACCCCGCAGCCCTCATCCTGGCCTCGATCACGAGCCCGAGAGGCTTTTATCCCGGACAGGAACCCCTATCTAGGACAAACTATTCGCGGGGAACCGGGCTGCCACATTAACGTTCTCACCCCGAACGGAGATTATCGTGACGAAACCAGCATCCGCTGCGGCCGCGCTGGCCGCCCCTTGCCCGTCATTATTCTCCGATTCCGGTGGCCTCGCCGAGGATTTGGTGGAAGCGTACCTGACGGTCCGAAACGAGACCGAGTGCCGCGCCGATCCCCTGACGGCAGAGGATCAGCTGATCCAGTCGATGCCGGATGCGAGCCCGGCGAAGTGGCACCGCGCCCATACCACCTGGTTCTTCGAGCAATTCCTGCTCGGCGAACACTGCAAGGATTACACACCCTTTCATCCGGATTATGCCTTCCTGTTCAATTCCTACTACGTCAGCGCCGGTCCACGGCATGCCCGTCACCAGCGCGGCCATCTGACCCGTCCCGGCGCCGACGAAATCACCGCCTACCGCCGGCATGTCGACGCCGCCGTGGTGAAATTCTTCCAGGCTGCCGATGCGGACGCTCTGGCCGCGCTCGCGCCGCTGGTGGAAGTCGGTCTCAATCACGAGCAGCAGCACCAGGAATTGATGCTGACGGATATCCTGCACGCCTTCGCGCAAAACCCGATTCCGCCGGCTTACGATCCGGCGTGGCGCTTTCCCGCTTCAACTCGCGCCGGCGACGAATGGGTCATGCTCAACGAGGGCATTCACACCGTCGGGCACGCCGACGACACATTCCATTTCGACAACGAGAAACCCGCGCACCGCAGTTTGGTGGGGCCGGTCCGGCTGGCGCGTAACCTCGTCACCAATGCCGAGTGGCTCGCATTCATGAAAGACGGCGGCTATTCGACGCCGACGCTCTGGCTGATGGACGGCTTTGCAACTGTCGGCAACGAGCAATGGCAGGCACCCGGCCACTGGCGCGAGATCGACGGCCAATGGCAGGTGATGACCCTTGGCGGATTGAAGCCCGTCGATCCCTCGGCCCCGGTCTGCCATGTCAGCTATTACGAGGCCGACGCCTTCGCGCGCTGGAGCGGCAAGCATTTGCCGACCGAAATGGAATGGGAAGTCGCGGCGAGGGCCGGCCAGCTCAACGACGCGTTCGGGATCGTGTGGCAATGGACCCGCAGCGCCTACGCCCCCTATCCCGGCTACCGCGCCATCGAAGGCGCGCTCGGCGAGTACAACGGCAAGTTCATGATCAACCAACTGGTGCTGCGCGGCTCCTCGCTTGCAACTCCGGACGGGCATAGCCGTATTACCTATCGGAACTTCTTTTATCCACATCATCGCTGGCAATTCACCGGACTTCGCCTCGCCGACTATGCCACCTGATTTTCAAATCCAGCCGCGCCGGAAAGCGCGTTCAGGAGAGTATCATGAATGTGCACGCCGCAGCTTTGGCCAAAGCGCATCGCTTCGACGAACCGACTTCGGCATTTGCCAGCGACGTCATCGACGGGCTGTCGCAGCACCCCAAACGGCTGTCGCCCAAATATTTCTATGACGTCACGGGTTCGGAGCTGTTCGAACAGATCACGCTGCTGCCGGAATATTACCCGACGCGCACCGAACTTGCGATCTTGCGTGACCGGGCCGGCGAGATATCGGCTGACATCCCTGACGGCGCGTCACTGGTGGAATTCGGCGCAGGCGCGACCACCAAGGTCCGGCTGCTGCTCAACGAATGCGCGTTTCGCGCCTACGTGCCCGTGGATATTTCCGGCGACTTCCTGAAAGCGCAGGCCGACGCGCTGCGCAAGGATTTCCCCGGTCTCGACGTCTATCCGGTCGCGGCGGACTTCACCGCGCCGTTCGGCCTGCCCGACGCGGTCAAGGCGATGCCGAAGGTCGGATTTTTCCCGGGATCGACACTGGGAAATTTCGAACCGCATGAAGCCTGCGCGTTCATGCGCAGTGCCCGCGACATCCTTGATGAGGGCGCGCAGATGATCATCGGCGTCGATCTCGAAAAGGACGAGCGCGTGCTGTATAACGCCTACAACGATGTCGCCGGTATCACCGCGCGCTTCAATCTCAATGTGCTGGTCCGCATCAACCGCGAACTGGGCGGCAATTTCGACACTGCCGCGTTCATGCACCGCGCGATCTACAATCGCGACCGCCACCGGATCGAAATGCACCTGATCAGCAAGAAGGCCCAGACGGTGCGTATTCTGGGCCGGAGTTTTTCATTCCGCGCCGGCGAAAGCATCCACACCGAGAGCAGCTACAAATACAGTCTTGATCGCTTCACCGCGCTGGCGCGCGGCTCGGGCTGGAAGCCGCGCCAGTCCTGGACCGATGCCGCCGGCATGTTTTCGGTTTACGCGCTGGTGGCCTCGGACTGAGACTCTTCAAGCCGGGATTCGACCGGGCCGGATTTCAGCGAGATCGATTCCCAGACCGCGACGATGATCATGATGGCGGTGGTCAGGATCGACAGCATCAACGGCGATAGCCCGCTCGCGAACCAGGCCAGCAGACCAAGCGCGGCAATGCCGGCGATATGGGACAGTTGAAGCCAGCCCCGAATGACGTGCTTGAAGAGGATGGTTCCGACCAGAAACAGCAATGGCCCGCCGATCGCGCTGAGTACCGTCCTCAGATCGGAATGACCGTCGGGATGCTTCAGCACGAGTTCATCGGCCACCGCCGAGACAATGATGCCGGCCACGATCGGCATATGCAGATAGGTGTAGGCCAACCTCGCCAGCC
>WNFD01002072.1_pt1 | contig 20213 bp, 16 predicted proteins | sample 5400491 | NCBI WGS metagenome assembly WNFD01 (sample SAMN13153343, study PRJNA577476) | soil metagenome | isolation source: 120 cm saprolite under Douglas fir tree site 2 hole 2 replicate 2 | place: USA:California | collected 2015-04-18
CAATCCATGCGGAAATCGCCAACCAAAAGACCAGATACAGCCGGTCTTTATTGGAGCGTTCTTCGCGGAACAAGAGCGACTTGAATTCCACCCAGCGGACGAGTCCGGCAGCGATGGCCGCGGCCACGCCGAGCTTCACCAGCAGATTGATGAGGATGAGGCGGTATTCCATGTTCTGCTACACCGCAGGTGGACCCTTTAAAGAATGTAGCACTTCAATACGCAGGCGGAAGGCCAATCTTCTTTACGAGGGCGCGATTAACGCTCGTCGGAATGCAGGAAGTCGAACTCGGGTTCGTTCTGTATCATGACAAGCCACGGAGAACGCTCGAGATAGGACTCTTCCAGCAGCCGCAGTGTCTCCTCTTTCCTCTTGAGGCGGGCGGTTCGAAATGCCATACAGAGAGGCGTGTCATAACTCTTGCGCGCTCGGGCCATGGAACGACTGAGCAGCCACTCTGCTACGGCTGCCTCCCCGCCTGACTTAAACGCATGCTCGAAGCCGGAAGGAAGTGCACGGCTGTCGGGAGTCATACATTCTTTGGCGCGAAGACAGTGAGTAGTTTTGCGTTCCTCCATGCGGACCCCACCGCCTAACCAAATTCCATTCTTTCGGATGAACGCCGTTCACCGGTTCCCAACCGGGAGCCGCGCGGTTACAACGGTGCCCTTCCCGTCGCTCGTGGAACTGATCTCCACCGCACCGCCCAATTGGTGGAAGCGCTCTCTCATTCCTCTGATTCCAACTCCTGTCTTTCCTGACTCCATCTCGGCCCGCTTTTCGGACGAGATGCCTTTGCCATAGTCGTGCACTTCCACCCGAACATAGCTATCGGAATGAGAAATGCAAATTCTCGCCGTCTGACTTCCAGAATGGCGGTGGATGTTGGTCAGCGATTCCTGCACCACTCGAAAAATCGCGGTTTCGGATTCTCGCGAGAGTCGCCCGAAGTCACCGGGGATTTCCAAGTCCACTCGAATCTTGCTACGCTCTGCAAATCCCTCCACAAACAGCCGAAGAGCGGATGAGAGGCCGACCTCGTCCAACAAGGGGGGATGCAGCAAATGAGAAATCGTTCGCACTTCCTTGGACAGTTCATTTATGAGAGCAAGACTTTCCTTCACGATCCTGGCCGAATCGGGGCTCAATTTGCTGGCTTCGCTTTCCAGCGGAGCCAGATTCATGCTCAACGCCGCAAGCATCTGCCCAGCACTATCGTGAAGCTCGCGAGCGATGTGCCGTCGTTCTTCATCTTGCATCTGCAGCAATCGGGCTGAAAGCTGACGAAGATTTTCTTCTACTCGCTTACGATCGCTAGTGTCGCGGATGGCCGCGGTGACAACCTTATCCGCCTCCGACTCCAGCGGGCTCAGGCTAATTTCTACCGGAAACTCGTGGCCGTCCTTGTGCAAACCGTACAAGTCCAAGCCCGCTCCCATGGGGCGCACGCGTGGTTCCGCGAAGAAACGGATCCGGTGCCCGGGATGCTTATGGCGAAAACGCTGCGGCACCAGCATCTCGATTTCCTGCTCAAGCAATTCCTCCCGGCCGTACCCAAATAATGCCTCGACCTGGGCATTAACCAAGACAATCTTGCCCTCTCGATCGACCACCACCATAGCATCTGGCGCGGCTTCTAATAGTCCTCGGTAGCGGCGTTCACTGGCGTCCAGTTGCAATCGCTGTGCGGAGAAACGCCGATCCACAGCTGATGTCAGCACAGCAACGCCGAGAACCAGCAAGGTCACCGCGCTCACTCCAGCCATGCCAAGAGTTGAGGTGCTCACCGCATGAGTGGTATCCGGAATCAAACGGGATGGCGTGAACCGGGCAGCAGCCATTCCGGTGTAATGCATCACGGGTATAGCGGCGCCCATCACGATGGCGCTAGCCGCCTTCCACCCGGACGACGCTTTCTTATCTTCCCGAAAGCGAAATGAAAGCCACAGCGCTGCCAGCGAAATTACGATGGCGACCGCAACCGACAAAGTCACCAGCCGCAGGTCGTAAGAACACATCGCTGACAACCGCATCGCCGCCATACCCGTGTAGTGCATGGTCGCGATACCACTGCCCATGATTGCACTACCGACGAGTGCGCGAAGCCAGCCCATGTGCTTGCGGCTCACGACAAACAGGGCCACCGCAGCGGCGAAAACGGCAGCGACCAGCGACAGCAACACCGTCGGCCAGTCGTAGAGCACCGGTACCGGCAGGCTAAACGCCAGCATTCCGATGTAATGCATCGACCAGATACCAACGCCCATGGCGATGGCGCCGCCCGCAAGCCACACAAGACGAACGCGTCCAGTAGCAGCTGTGATCCGTCCGGCTAGGTCAAGAGCGGTGTAGGAAGCAAAAATCGCAATCACGACTGAGAGCGTAACCAGACGGTAGTCGTAATATCCGATCATTGCTTTAACAAACGTCAACTGACGCTGCGCATAGGTGTAAGTACGGCTGCTAGGCGCGTGCGCAGTTTATGTTGCGAGAATCAGAGTACGGGGTTGAACCGGCATCGCTTATAAACCCAACGCATTCGCGACATTCCAAGAAAGAGCGAAGCTATGATATCAATAATGGCAAAAGCGAAGCAGCTTTAGCAAAGTGAAATGTCTGGGAACGGCTGACGTGAGTTACGAACTGGCCCCTACATCGATGCCTACGGCGCTGACTTGGATACGCGGTCAGAGCTCTATCGGCCCTTAATCCCGCGGGTAGATTCCGTTGCTGAAGTTTGATTAGTAGGGTCCGATGACTCCGCCGATGTGACGTGCCGCAGGAGTTTTCTTCTGGTTCAGAACGTCCAGGTACTTCAGCCCGGTGCCAGTGTTGAACAGCACGACTTTGTCGTTCTCGGAAAGAAATCCGCTGGACCGCAGTTTGCGATAGGCGGCTAAGCTTGCTGCTCCTTCGGGGGCGGCGAAGATTCCCTCGGTGCGCGCCCAGTGGTGGAATGCGTGTTTGATTTCATCGTCGCTGACGGCGACTGCTGTTCCGTGGCTGCGGTTCAGGATATCGAGTACCAGATAGTCTCCGTAAGGCCGGGGGACGCGGAGTCCGGCGGCGATGGTGGACGCGTCCTTCCACATTTCGACTGTGGGCTTCCCTTCATCCCAGGCTTTCACGATGGGGGCGCAACCCTCGGCCTGGACGGCAATCATGCGGGAGCGTTTCGCGGCGTCCTTAATTCCGGAGAACCAGCCCAACTGTTCCATCTCTTCAAACGCTTTCCACATTCCGATGATGCCCACTCCACCGCCGCTGGGGAAAATGACGGCGTCGGGTAGCTTGCCGTCTAGTTGCTCGAAGAGTTCGTACGCCATGGTCTTCTTGCCGTCGACGCGGTAGGGCTCTTTCAAGGTGGAGAAATCGAACCAATCTTCTTGCTTTTTGCGTTCGGCGACGATGCGGGCGCAGTCGCTGATCAGGCCGTTCACCAGTGTGACCTTGGCGCCGTAGGCTTCGCATTCAATGCGATTCGCAAGAGGTACATCCCGAGGCATAAAGATGTGAGCTTCGAGTCCGGCGGCGGCCGCGTAAGCTGCCAGTGCGCTCCCTGCATTTCCCGCGGACGGCATGGCCAGTTTTTTGAGGCTGAGGGCTTTCGCCACGCCGACGGCAACGGTTATCCCGCGGGCTTTGAAGGAGCCAGTTGGGTTCAGGCCTTCGTCTTTGATCCAGACGTTGGGAAATTCGCGACTGGGGAGAAGCGGAGTGAATCCTTCTCCCAGCGTGATTGGCTCGACATCGGGCAGAACCTCGCGGTATCTCCAGAGGCTGGCTTCTCTTCCGCGAAGAGCCTGCAGGTTAAAGTTTTGCTTTAAGGATTGCAGATCATAGCGCGGGAAGAGAATGCCGCCGTCTTGCGGGCAGACGTTCTGCGGGACATCGGCTGAAAACTGTGCAGCGCATTTGGTGCACTCGAGATAGATCACGCGGGACACGCTGAGAGTCTAGCAGGCGAACAACCTCGCTCGCTGTGCGAGCGGGACAGCCGAGGACGGCTGTCCCCACATAAAACGGGCTTGGGCTAGATGGCGGGTAAAGTCTTCAGCAGACCTTTGGCTTTGCGGAACCAGGGACGTTCACGGCGCTTTAGATATCCGGGGAGGGTCGGTTTCTTGGCGAGAATTTTCTGCGCCCACTCGCGGGCTTCGGCTGGTTTACCCTGGGAGGCTAGGAAACTGGAATAGTTCAAGTAAGTTTCGGAGAGCGTGGAGATTTGCGTGGTCTTTTGAAAGAGGGAGGCGGCCTTTTCGGTTTCTCCAGTGCGGGCGTAGGCGTGAGCCAGTAAGCCGGCGGCACGATAGAAATCGTATTTCGGGTCTTTGGCCGTGGCTCGTTCCAGGTCAGGCACGGCAGCTGCGAAATCTCCAAGCTCCATTTCGGCTAGCCCACGGCGATAGAAGGGATCGGGCGAGTCGGTGCGGGATGAGATGGCGTTGTCATAACACTCACGGGCACGGGTGTACTTCCCTTCCTCCAGATAGAGGTCAGCCAATTCCTCATAGTTTCCTGCGGAGGGATTGTCGAGAATGATAGCTTCCAGTTCGCGAATTCTGCGGCGGCGGGGGAAGACTTTGAACGATTGTCGCAATAGGCCCATGTCGGGCAGTACTTCGACGAAGATATAGACAATGGCGCCCAGCCAGCCTCCGATCAGGATGATGTAAAGCCAATACGTATCCGGCCGGCGGCGGATGAAGTGGACAATTGCGATACCCTGGAGAATAAAGTTCCAGGGAAACAGAAATGAGTAAAGGGACCCCATGTGTTCTGCGAAATATAGCAGAAGCAGTGGGCAGTGGGCAGTGGGCAGTGGGCAGTGGGCAGTGGCTAGTAGCCAGCAACTAACGGTGGCGCCGTCCGACCCAAGTCACTGATCACCGGCCACTGCACACTGGCAACTGCTTTTCCGATGTTAGAATCTGACCAGTGACTCTTCCCACCCGTATGTTGGCCGTGGATATTGACGGCACCCTGCTCAACTCCCAGTCTCACATTTCGCAGGTGGACTTGGACGCTTTGTGCCGGGCGCATGAGAGTGGGGTTGCGGTTCTACTAGTCACCGGCCGCAGACATACGTTTGCTCTGCCGATGGCCGAGCAGCTTGGCTTTGACCTGTGGCTGATCAGTTCTAACGGCGCGGTCACGCGGTCGATTCACGGGAAAACCTTTCATCGTGATCTTTTGCCGGTCGGGACCTGCCGGCAGTTGTGCGGGGCGATGCACGATTTCCGCGGGAATACGGTCATCACCTTCGACAAGGAGTCAAAGGGTGCGCTGGTTCTGGAGCGCATGGATGAACTGACTCACAGCATTCAGCGTTGGCTGGAAAAGAACCTCCATTTCATCGACTTTGTCATTCCGATTGAAGATGCGCTGGTGGCCGATCCGGTGCAGGCTATGTTCTGCGGGCCAATTGCCCGAATGCACGAGGCTTTGGGCTGTCTGGATGCGAGCGGACTGCGGGAACATATCACGGTCTTGCGGACGGAGTATCCGCTGCGCGATCTTTCGATTGTGGACGTGCTAAATCGCGACTGCTCCAAGGGACATGCGGTGGAGCGGTGGGCTCGGCATCGCGGTGTTGCACGCGAGCAGGTCATGGCCATCGGTGATAACTATAATGATGTGGAAATGCTTGCCTTCGCCGGACTGCCATTTATCATGGGGAATGCCTCTGCGGAGTTGAAGGCTCGCGGATGGCCGGTCACGCTGTCCAACGACCAGAATGGCGTGGCGGCGGCGATTGAGCAAGTTCTGGGGACATCGAAACTCTTGGTTTAACTCTGTGAAAGTAGCATTTCAATTCGCGATAGCGGCAATGATGATCGCAGGCTCGACGTGCGCGTCCGCAGCAGATCTTGCCATTTTGCGTAACGGAAATTCCATCCGCCACGAGCGGCGGCAGGTTGTGGGCGCGGTCACGAGGCTTTACCTGGGCGACTCGGCCAGCGGCTACATTGAGATTCCGACCGATCAGATTGAGCGCTTCGAGAAAGACACAGCTCCGGATCCAGTGCCGGTGAAGGCACAGCCAGGTGTCTTTCGGAACGCCGCCCCGCCGCGTGCCGCATTGCAGGCCCATGCAACGGTCAGTCCCGTGAACATGAATCAAATGGTCAACGGAGCGGGTGAGCGGCACCAGATTGACCCTGACTTCATCAATAGCGTGATTCGCGCGGAGAGCGGGTTCAATAGCCGTGCGGTGTCAAAAAAAGGGGCGCTGGGGTTGATGCAACTCATGCCGCAGACCGCCTCGCAGTTGGGAGTGACGAATTCGTTTGATCCCAATGCCAACGTTGAAGGCGGGACCAAGTACTTGCGGGAGCTGCTGGAGAAATACAACTTCGACGTGGTAAAGGCGCTGGCGGCTTACAACGCTGGGCCCAAGCGGGTCGACCAGTATCGTGGCGTGCCTCCTTATTACGAGACGCATGCGTACATTGCCAGAATCATTCGCGACTTTAACCGGCAAAAGCTGGCGGAAAATCCGGCACTGGGGCGCAAGGCGGCTACGCATTCTTCGCCGGCTGCGGCTTCAAAACCGGTAGCCGCGAAACGGCGGAACCAACCGAGCGCGGCGGCGAATGTTTCCCTGCCGCAGAGTCCGCAAGCAGTTTCTCCTTAAACTCTTCCCAACTGATGACCAAAAAACGAGCTCTCGTCTACGCGCTGATTGGCTCGCTGCTTGCCATCCTGGTTTACGTCCAGTTTCGTACCTGGAGAAACTTTGACTGGGCAGTCTTCCGGGCGCAGACCAACCAAGTGTTCAGCGCGCGTGGACTCATCCACATTTTCGGCGGCATCGCGTATACCTATCTGGCCTATGGTTTGCGGGCGCTGCGCTGGAGGATCTTCCTGCGTCCGGTGAAGAAAACGACATCGGCAAAGCTGCTTGCCCCCACAATCATCGGCTTCACCGGACTGGCACTGCTAGGACGTCCCGGAGAGATGATTCGCCCCTATCTAATCGCGCGAAAAGAAGGACTGAGTTTCTCGTCGCAATTGGCGGTTTGGGCAGTGGAACGCATTTTCGATATTGGCGCGTTTGCGACGCTGCTGGTGATTGCCATTTTCTTCGCGCAAGGCCCCCGGCAATTTGGCGCGTATTACGGAAAATTCCGCGAAGGCGGTTTGCTGCTGATTGCGTTGGTGGCAGGGCTGGGGGTCGCGACGACCATCATAGCGATAAAAGGCGATCTGGTGGCGAGCTGGGCAGAGCGCCGGTTTGTGGGACACGCCTCAGGACTGGGACACAAGATTGCGGCGCGGGTGCGGGAATTCCGTGGCGGGCTGAATACGATTCACGGCGCCAGCGAACTGGGGCAACTGATCGGCGTCTCCCTGGTGATCTGGTACCTGATCGCGCTTGCGTATCAGCAGGTCACCGGCGCCTACGGAGTGAGCGTTCTGGTAGTCCCGGTTTCGCAGGTGCTGTTGCTGATGGCTGCGAGCATGGTGGGATCGCTGGTACAACTTCCTGGAGTGGGCGGCGGATCGCAACTGGCAACCATCGGGACGTTGCAGCATATCTTTGGAGCGCCGCCAGAGCTGGCCGCGAGTTGCGGAATCCTGCTCTGGATGGTGACATTCATGACCGTGATTCCTTTGGGCCTAGCGCTAGCGCATCGGGAACGGCTGTCCATTCGAGGGCTGTCGAAACAGAGCCAGGTTCAGGAAGAGATCGCGGAAGGATAGCACTCGGCACTCAGCAGTCAGCCAAACAACGGTTCGGAGGAGTTAGTGAGATCTGCAAGGTCATTCCTTGGCTGAATGCTGAGTGCTGGTTTTCCCCTGCTACAATAAGCCTTTCCTTCATCACCATGAAATGCCCATTTTGCGGCTTTGCCAATGACAAGGTCGTGGATTCGCGCGAGAGTAAGGAAGCCGATTCCATACGGCGGCGGCGCGAGTGTCTGAAGTGCGAGAAACGCTTCACGACTTACGAGCGCATTGATGAAATTCCTTACATGGTGGTGAAGAAAGACGGGCGGCGGGAGAAATTTGATCGCCAGAAAGTTCTGAACGGACTGTTGCGAGCGTGCGAGAAGCGTCCCGTGCCGATCAGCAAGCTAGAGCAGATCGTCAACGAGGCTGAGGGTTTCGTCATCGAGTCTGCCGAGCGCGAGCGCAAAACCAGCGAAGTCGGCGAGTTGATCATGAACCGGCTGCGCCGGTATGACAAAGTGGCTTATGTACGGTTTGCGTCGGTGTATTTAGATTTCAAGGATGTGCAGGAGTTCATGACGGAGTTGAAAGACCTGCTGAAGACGAAGGAAGCGGTCGAGACTCGCAACAAAGAAGCGCCAAAGAATATGTAGGGGCCGGTGCCCTCACCTGCCCACCCGAGCGCAGCTCGGACAGATAGGCGAGCAAAGCTCGCCAGCCCAGACGAGGGCGTCTGGGCCTACACGAACCGTCATGGCCCACAAAATCACATTAATTCCCGGCGACGGAATCGGCAGCGAAGTTACCCAGGCGGTGATCCGCATTCTGGAAGCTACGGGTCTGAAGTTCGAGTGGGAAACCGTGCAGGCGGGAGCCGAGGCCTACGCGAAATACCACGAGTATATCCCCAAGGAACTGACGGCATCCATCGAGCGCACGCACGTGGCGCTCAAAGGCCCAATCACCACGCCGGTGGGAGGAGGCTTTGCCAGCATCAACGTGCAACTGCGCAAGCAGTTTGAGCTCTATGCCAATTTCCGTCCGGTGCGTAACTTGCCGCATATTCCTACGCGCTATCCGGATGTGGATCTGGTGATTGTTCGCGAGAACACCGAGGGACTTTATTCGGGGCTTGAACACGAAGTAGTGCCGGGGGTGGTTGAAAGCCTGAAGATCATCACCGAGAAGGCGTCCACTCGCATCTCGCGTTTTGCTTTCGAGTACGCGCGCAACAACCAGCGCAAGAAAGTCCATGCCATTCACAAAGCCAACATCATGAAACTTTCTGACGGCTTGTTCTTGCGGTGCTCGCGCACGGTGTCGAAAGAGTATCCGGAGATCACGTATGGCGAGCACATCGTGGACAACACCTGCATGCAACTGGTGATGAATCCGTATCAGTACGATGTGATGGTGATGGAAAATCTTTACGGAGACATCCTCTCTGACCTGTGCGCCGGACTGGTGGGCGGACTCGGGCTGGTACCGAGCGCGAATCTTGGTGACGGCTGCGCGATCTTCGAAGCTGTCCATGGCTCGGCTCCGGACATCGCAGGCAAGAACATGGCGAATCCCACGGCGCTGCTGCGCTCTTCCCTGCTGATGCTGCGGCACATTGGCGAACCGGCGGCGGCGCTCAAGATTCGGAACGCTTTGGAGAGAGTCTATCGCGACCGTGACAAGCTGACGAAAGACGTCGGCGGCAAGGCGGGTACATCTCAATTTGCAGATTCGGTGATTGAGGCAATGGAGTCTGGAACACAGGCCGGAGTAAGGGCGACAACTGGGAAGGACACGAGTTCCACTCCCGCCGAATAGGCATTTGCAGTTTCCAGCTTAGTCGCTGGGGACATCCGCTGCGACCAATCTTGCTGAGTCGAGAGCGAACCTCGGCGGCTGAAAGCCGGATGCCCTCTCACCTTAAATCGGCACGAGTGGAACTCGTGCCCTTCCCGGTTTTTTCTCAGAATCCGACAACATTACAGCGATCTGAAACTACTTCAGCAAATACTCCTTCACAAACAAAACCGTCGCGTAAAACTGGTAATCCTGGTTTTTCTTTTTGATGAAGCCGTGGCCTTCGTCTTTGCCGAGCAGCCACCACACCGGCGTGCCGTTCTGGCGAACGATTTCGACCATCTGCTGCGACTCGCTGGCCGGCACTCGCGGATCGTTCTTTCCTGCCACTACGAACAGCGGCTTGGTAATGTTCTTGGCTTTGTTGTAGGGCGCGATCTTCTCCAAAAATTCGCGCATCTTGGGATCGCGTTCATCGCCGTACTCCACGCGCCGGAGATCCTGGCGGTATCCGGATGTGTGCTCCAAGAACGTAGCTAAGTTCGACGGGCCGACCACGTCTACAGAGCAGCAAATGCGATCGTTGTAATTGGTCGCAACCGCGAGCGTCATAAATCCACCATAGCTGCCGCCCGTGACCATCACGCGACTGGCGTCGAGATCAGGTTGCGTCTGAATCCAGTCGAGCAGCGTGCTGATGTCTTTGTATGAGCCTTCGCGCAAGAAGCCGTTGTCAAGAGAAAGAAAAGTCTTGCCGTAACCGGTCGAGCCGCGCACGTTGGGGAAAATCATCGCTACACCCAATTCGTTAAGGTAGTAATTCCAGCGGCCCACAAATTGCGGGCGGAACTGGCCTTCAGGACCGCCATGAATGTTGATAATCACCGGACGCTTGCCGGTGAACTTCCCCGGGGGACGGTAGAGAAAGCCGCTGATCATGCGGTCATCCCAGCTTTTCCAGTGGACCAGTTCCGGCTCGGGAAAACTGGCCGTGTTGAGGCCGCCGGTCTCGCTGAACGTCCAGCGCTCAACGCTTCCGGTTTGAATGTCGAGCGAGTAAACGTCGGAACTGGACCGCGCCGAAGCCACATCAAATCCCAAGTCGCGACTGTTCTTGTGCCACCGCACGGCGGAGATGACGCCTTTCGGAAGTGCTGGCACTGGCCTCTCTTTACGCGTACTGGTATCAAGCACACGTAGGACGCCGAAACCATCTTCGTTGGTAACAAAGGCCAGGAGCTTGCCGTTGTCGGAAAGGTCGAACTCATCCACGTCCCAAGAGATGCTGCTGCTCAGATAGGCATGTTGCTTCGACGCCAAATCAATGTAGGCGAGGCGGTGAAATTCAGAATCTTTGTCGGTGGTGACGTAGATTCCTTTGCCGTCCTTACTGAACTGTCCGGCGCTATAGTGAACCTTTGCGCTGCCTTTGGGCGTGAGCAGGGTCTTCTCGCCGGACTTCGCATCCATCAGCCAAAGATAACTCTCTTCGGCGGAAACTTCATTCAACACTAGAATCTTTTGTTCATCGGGAGACCAGTCGATCGCCTGCCAGCCTCCCCCTTCGAGCTTGGCCAGCGTGTGGTCGGTTTTCGGATCGGCTGGATCCATCACCCAAACGTCCACGTCATTGCCGTCGCGCCTGGTCGAACCATAAGCGATCTTGTCGCCCTCACGCGCCCAGACCATGCCCATATTCCGCGATTTTCCGTCGGTGAGTAAAGTAACGTCGCCGCTCGCGAGATCGTCGCGGTAAAGCTGGTAGAATTCGCCACCGCCAACGTCCTTGCTGAAAACGAAGTAGTCGGCACGCTTGGGATTGAAGTGCGCTTCTTCCACGATATCGGAGTAAAACGTGAGCTGGCTCCGATCTCCGCCCGGCATTTTCACCAAGTGAACCTGCGGTACGTCGGCGAAGCGGGTTATGACGAGCATTTCGCGCCGCTCAGGGTCCCAACTGGCGAGGAATGCGCCACGAAAATTGCTATAACGCTCAACCCTCTCAGCTAGCGAAGCGGGAATCGGCGGCACGCCTTCAACCACGAGGTTCTCGTTAGGGGCAACGACGTCGGTCTGGGCAGAAACAGACGGGCTAAAAGCTTGCGCGATCAATCCCAGAAGGAGTAACAAACGGACCAGGGGTTTCATGAGGTCCTCCACGTGTTAGACGGTCTGGAAGGTGAAGAGTTTGGGATTAGATAAATCATCGGCGAACTGGGAAGATTCGGGTGCATCTTACCAGAATGGGCTTGCCTAAGAAGAACATCTCAGTTCGGATCGCGGGCGAGGGCGCCCGCGCCACACTGATTTGCTGATAAAATGACGCGTTCGGAGGAGGGTGCTTGCCGTCTGCGTCTGCGTCCACGCCGTTCAACCGCTGGCATCATAGAGTCGCGGTATTCATCGCTTGCGCCACTCTGATCGTCATCATCGCGGGCGCCCTGGTGACCAGCGAGGACGCTGGGTTGTCCGTGCCAGACTGGCCGACGTCGTACGGTCACTACTTCCGGCTTCCGCCGTGGATTGGCGGTATCGTCTTTGAGCACAGCCATCGCATGGTCGCATTCTTTACAGGCGTTTGTACTACGGTGATTGCCTTTTGGACTTTATTTGTTGACCGACGCCGCTGGATGAAAGCGCTTGGATTTGGCGCGCTGGGCACGATCATCGCCCAGGGAATCCTGGGCGGGTTGACGGTGCGACACTTTCTTCCTCCAGCGATCTCCACAGCTCACGCCACGGTGGCGCAGACTTTTTTTTGTATTGCGATTGCAATCGCGGTATTCACTGGTCGCAGATGGGTGGAGGAAGTTCCTCATCCGGTTGCTGACGACGGACATCCAACTTTGCTCACGCTAACTCTACTATCCATCTTCATGCTTTACGTCCAGCTCATTCTTGGCGCAATGTTCCGGCATCACGGGATGCCTTGGTGGCCGCACGTGCTGAATGCAATCATCGTGGCTCTGTTACTCACCTGGACAGGAGTGCGCGCGATTTTACAATTTCCGCGGATTGACGCGATCCGAGGACCGGCGGTGTTGCTATTATTTCTTCTGGTGATCCAGCTCTGCCTGGGATTCGCGGCGTTCCTCACTCGCGTCGTCTGGGGACCGGCCGCGCCCCAGCCCGAACTGTCCATGGTGTTCTCAACCGTTGCCCATGTGGGGGTGGGGGCGCTGCTGCTGGCGACGACGGCGGTGCTGGCGCTGCAGGTCTGGCGGCACGTGCCGGCGGCGCAGACGCAGGAACTGCAAAACATCCAGGGGAGGACGATTCCAGCGTAGGTAGAATTTCTGCCGCTTACAGTACCACTCTGGGTGCGGAGGTCGCATGAGAAAGGAGTTCCTCTCTTATCTGCTAGTACCTCGGGAACAACTGGCGACCTGCCTCGTTTTGGTATGTACGGTCCTCACTGCTGCCCAGAACGCCTCTCAACCCAAGTTCACGGTCAAGCCGCTCACGCTGCCAGGCGGCAGTGGACTGGTCGTCCTCGATTACATTGCATACGACGCCGTCAGCCACAGGGTATGGATTCCCGCAGGGAATACAGGCAATGTGGACCTAATTGACACGACGAACGACAATGTCGTCGGCATCGCCGGATTCGCCACCGGGCAAGTTGAATTTCGGGGCAAACCGCGTGTCATGGGGCCATCGTCGGTTAGTGTTGGTGATGGCGTCGTTTTCATCGGCAACCGCGCCAACTCGCAGATCTGCATGGTTGACGCGCGCGCGCTCAAGAAGGGCGACTGTATTGCAGTCGCGCCCGTGTCGGCGGGATTGGCCGCAGCTCCCGACGGCCTGATCTACATCGCCGCTACTAAGGAATTGTGGGTGACCAGTGGCGCTCCGCCGCTCGGCATTCCGGCGGCCGAGCTTGCAATCAAGATCTTCGACGCTTCGCAGCCCAGACATTTGAAACCTGCCGGCAAAATCCCCTTGCCGGGCTCTGCCGAAGGTTACGCAGTCGATAACGAACACGGTCTTTTCTACACTAACCTGGAAGAAATCGGACGAACCGTCGCGATTGATGTGCGTAAAAGAACCGTTCTCTCCAATTGGCGGTCATGCGAGGATCCGAGTGGGGTGGCCGTAGATCGCAAACGTAGCTTCGTTTTTGTCGCCTGCGTAGATCACATTTTGGCTCTCGACGCTGTACATGACGGGCGAGTCCTGGGATCGCTGATGACGGGAGCTGGAGTCGATAACATCGACTACGCTGAAGACGACCAGTTGCTCTACGTGGCGGCTGCCACAGCCGCAAAGCTGACCATCGCCAAGGTTGACGATCACGGCGCCATGAGCGCCATTGCAACTGTGCCTACCACCGCTGGCGTCCGCAGCGTCATCGCTGCCGGCCACGAACGCGCGTACCTGATTAACCCGATTGGCGGCCGCATTCTAAAAGTGGAGCGTCAGTAAGGTGCGGCTGCCTGAGTCGACTGCACAGCTCGCTCCCATTTCCAAGCACTGCTCCATTCTTCGTCGTAAAATGGTGTTTGACCTCCAACATGTCTGCCATCGCCGTAGTGGGTGACGTCCCTCGAGAGGAATCCGCAAATTCTGCGGTGATTGCCGTGCGCGATGTGGTGCACAACTATGAAGGACGGGCTGCGCTGAACGGGGTTTCGTTCGAGGTTCGGCCCGCAGAACTGTTTGGGTTGCTGGGCCCAAACGGCAGCGGCAAGACCACCCTGTTTCGAATTCTCTCTACGTTAATGGTGCCGGTGGGCGGGCGGGCATTCATCCTTGGGCATGATGCGGCGAAAGATCCCAGCCAGTTGCGGCGTGAGATTGGCGTTGTTTTTCAGGCGCAAAGCATTGATATGAAGCTGACCGCGGAGGAAAATCTCTGGCACCAGGGGCATCTCTACGGCCTCCACGGCTCGGCGTTGCAAGGAAGGATCAAAGAGATTCTTGGACGCGTTGGACTTAGTGATCGTGCCAAGGATAAGGCTGAAACCTTTTCCGGTGGAATGCAGCGGCGACTGGAATTAGCCAAGGGACTACTGCACGGGCCGCGGGTTCTCTTGCTGGATGAACCGACGACGGGGCTTGATCCGGGGGCGCGGCGCGATCTCTGGCAGTATTTGCAGATTCTGCGAGATGAGGAGCGAGTTACGGTACTAGTGACGACTCATTTAATGGAAGAAGCCGAGCGCTGTGACCGGCTGGCGATTCTGAATGAAGGCAAACTAGTGGCGCTGGGTACGCCCGCGGAATTGAAAAATGAAATTGGCGGCGATGTGATTGTTCTGGAGGCAAAGGATGCGGCGTCGCTGAGCGGCAAAATTCGCGAACGTTTTGGGATCGAAGTTCAAGTGGTAGATGAACAGGTGCGGATAGAGCGAAGGAACGGGCATCGTTTTGTGACCGATTTGGTGGAAGGATTCCCGGGAGAGATCAACGGAGTTTCGATCGCAAAGCCGAGTCTCGAGGATGTGTTCATCCGGCGGACTGGGCACCGATTCTGGAGCGAACTGGATCGTGATCACTCTGCGGACGCAGAGACACGGCGAAAACCTGCGAAGGCTTCCAAATGAGTTCTGTTGCTGCGCAGAGCACCCTGGTTTCCGCGGTTACCGCCGACGAATTGCTGCTTCCGGCGTTCACGCTTTGGTGGCGCGAGGTGGTTCGTTTCTATCGGCAGCGGGCGCGAGTGGTGGGAGTGATCGCGTCCCCGGTGCTGTTTTGGCTGGTTATCGGCTCGGGCTTTGGGACTTCGTTTCGTTCCGGTGGATCGGGCGAGAATCAGCACTATCTCGACTACTTTTATCCCGGTGCGCTCATCATGATTGTTCTCTTCACTTCCATCTTCACCATGATGTCGGTCATTGAGGACCGCAAGGAAGGGTTCCTTCTCTCGGTGATGGTTGCGCCGGTTTCGCGTTCAGCGATTGTCTTGGGAAAAGTACTGGGCGGAACGACGCTTTCTACCATTCAGGGACTACTTTTTCTGGTATTCGCACCGCTGGTCGGAGTGCACATCGGATTCGGTAGCTTTCTGCTGGTGGCTCTCACCGTGTTCCTGGTTTCCTTTGCCCTGACTGCTCTGGGATTCGCAATCGCGTGGCCGATGGATTCGAACCAGGCTTTTCATGCCATCATCAATCTGTTTCTGATTCCACTGTGGCTGCTCTCGGGCGCTCTCTTTCCCCTTTCCGGTGCGTCGGGTTGGCTGCGGGTGGTGATGGAAGTCAATCCTCTCACCTACGGAGTCCAGGCGCTGCGCGACCTCTTGTATCCCGCCAGCCAGGGGGAGTTTTCGCTGCTGGCCTCAATGGCGACGCTGGTCCTTTTTTCACTCTTCATGTTCGGCCTCGCATTCCTGATGGTGAATCGGCGTTCCACACGGCCCGCCGCATGACGCCAGTTCCTCCACAGTACGCAATCTTCCCGGTGATCAACGCCACCCTTAATGGCACCAGCGCACTTTTGTTGGTAACCGCGCACCGGCAAATCAAGTTGGGACGGATGGCTGCGCATCGCGCTCTGATGCTGACGGCGGCACTCACCTCTTCTTTGTTTCTCGCGTCTTATCTCTACTATCACTGGCATGTCGGATCGGTGCATTTCCCAAGGCTGGGGTGGTGGAGGTGGATATACCTCAGCATTCTGACTTCACATACCATTCTGGCGATCACGATTGTACCGCTGGTCATCATTACGTTGAGCCGCGCGCTGCGCGGGCGCTTTGACCGGCACCGTGCTATTGCCCGATGGACCTATCCGTTGTGGCTGTACGTGTCGGTGACCGGAGTGGTTATCTACTTCATGCTGTACCGCTGGTTCGCAGCCTGAAGTTCAATCAATTGCGACGTTACTTCCCCAAGGCTTGGTTCAGCATATTTGCCAAACGCAGCCCGGCGAGCGCCAACCTCTCGTTTAGGTTCTCGATGTTCTTCTGGAAATAAGCTTCGTCCACCGCTCCGCCATCTTTCAGCCAAACTTTCTGCGCCAAGTGAAAAGACTGGTTAGCCCAAGTCTCTGGAGTACCGTCCGCCCCATGGGGAAGATGTCGGTGGGAGATTAGTTTCTCAAGATAGGCGACGTATTGCGGTTCTGATCGCCCGGCGTGCTCAATGAGACCGGTATCCCAAGCGGAGTGAAGATTGCACGAACCACTTCCGCACTGCGGCGAACCAAACTCCGTGACGTGGATGTCGTTACCGCCGCGGGCCTCAGCGATCGCGTGTAGCGGTTGATTGATGTCTGCAACAAAATGGACCAGGAACTTGAGAGCCTCAACGCGTTTGGCCTGCGATTCATTGTTGTGCCACAGGACTTGTTGAAACATCTCGATACGATCCACTACACAGTTGTGGTGGTCCTGTTTTGTTTGCGGATGCTTTTCATCGGGACGATAACAATCTCGCACCTGCGAGAAGCTGGTGGCATTCGGCGGGATATCCACAAAATGCCAGCCGAAGGTTTCAGGCCTCTCGGCGCGGACTTCGTCGGCCCAGGTGGAGATGGCGGCAAGATCATCGTTGCCCAGCAGTTCACGAATGTGGCGTCGAGTAGTCTCGGTGAGATGCGACTTGGCGATGTCGGCCACGATCTGGTGACCTTCCGGGCCCCAGGCGAACGCCGGCGTGCTAATAGCGAGCAATAGGACAAGTGCGGCACATGTAGACACGGAAGGATTTTACCCCCAAAATTTCGCAAAGGGGAGCAAAAGGCGCGAAGAAAAGCGTGATGATCGTTTTCGCGACCTCTTCATCTTCTTCAGCGAACTCTGGGGGCTAAGGGCTTTTGGTCGCGTCGGAAACGGGAAAGATCGGCCACCTTCACGCACCAAACTAACTAACAAGTCGAGCGGCTACAAGCGTTTGTCCGCATGGTACTCTCAAGTTGCTCTGGTCTGTCGCTCCCGCAAAGGGTTGACGGCACAAAAAGAAAATTTCCGGCGGCTGTTGCGCACGGTGGAAACGCTCTCCGATCTCGGTCCCGAGATGACGGCGGAGCGGGATTTTGCCCAGACGGCGCACACCATGCTTTCCGCGCTGATGCACGCCACCGGCGCCCGCGAAGGCGCGCTTTTCGTTTTTATCGAAAAGCCTTCCATGCTGACGTCGGTCGCGGCACAAGGGTTTGCACTGATTCCAGAACCATCCGTCATTCCTCTGCTCCCGCGCCATGTTCATGCGCTGAGTTCGACCCAGGGTTCGGTGCTCCTGGCGCAGTCTTCTTACGATACGTTCTTGAGTTCGAACGGAAACGTGGCCCCTGAGTTGTTCAAGTGCGTGGCTCCGCTGAAGGTGGCAGGGAAGCTGGTGGGCGCCATCGCGCTGGGACGCCGCGACGCCGATTCCCTCTATGACGAAGACGCCCTGCAGGCACTGGATCTGTTGTGCCACTACGCAGCGCTGGCAGTGCAAAACCACGCGCTCACCCAGACGCTGGCGCAGCGAGTGTCGGAAAATTTGCGCCTGATGGCTTCACTGCACGGATTCTACGACAACGCGCTGGAAGCGTTCGCAGCCGCGATTGACGTGAAGCACGTCAATATTCACGGGCATTCGCTGCGGGTTGGACGATACGCTGCCGCCATCGGCGACGCTATGGGAATGGATATGAACGAGGTTGCGGCGCTGCGCTCAGCCGGATATTTGCACGACATCGGCAAGGTGGCGGTGGATAAACGTCTGTTCGGCAAACCGACGACGCTCGATGCGGAAGAATTTCAAGAGATGGCGGACCACACGACCGTGGGCCACCAGATCGTGACCGGCGTGCAGTTCCCATGGCCGCGGATTCCGGAAATCGTGCGCTGGCACCATGAGCGGGCCGACGGCACGGGATATCCGGACGGACTACTGAACGAAGACGTGCCGATGCAGGTGAGGATCATTGGGCTGGCGGACACCTTCGACGCCATGACCAGTCAGCGGCCGTATCGCGAACCGATTTCGCTGGGCGCGACACTCAATGAGATCGTGCGCATCACACCGCAGAAGTTCGATCCCAACGCCGTGCAGGGACTGCTGGTGCAGATTCGCCGCGACTCGGTCGGCAGCAATCGTACGCCTTTCCTAGAAGACCGCTCGGCCGGAAATCTTGCGCCTACAGACATTGATTCCCTGGCCGCAATCCTTCAGCACAAGATGTCGAATGGGCGACTGTATCTGACCTAGCTCACAAGTCGTCAGAAAACAGAGACTTAACCTGGCTTTTTGATTCGGCTGCAACTTTCCTCTGCCCCAGGGTTCATAATATGAGGGTTTTCCTGTATCAGAGTGTCCGTACTTCGCCGACATCTCGCGGTTGTCGCCGTACTCGCCACGTGCTGCCTTCCCCTGGCTATTGCGCATAAAAAGCCTGTTGCGCCACAGGTTGACGAAAGAGCACGGGCGGTTCAAGCCCTGAACCGGCTGACTTTCGGGCCTCGCCCGGGAGATCTGGAACGAGTGCTTGCGATTGGGGTTGACAAATGGATCGACCAACAGCTGCATCCGGCGTCCGTTGACGATCACGGACTCGATATGCGACTGGCGCAATTTCGCACCTTGCGTATGAGTACGGTTGAACTGGCTGAGAACTTTCCGGCGAACGCCGTGATCCGGCAACTTGCAGAAGGCAAACGAGCGCTGCCGAGTGACCCGGAAAAACGCGCCATTTATGAAGCGCAAGTGGTGCGCTATCGCGAGAAGCAGCAGAAAAACACTGGCGCTGCCGAGCCGCCGGAGCCACAGCCTTCCAGCGGTTTCGAAGACAAGAAAGCAGAGATGCTCAAACTTGCCCCTGAGCTGCGAATGCAAACGCTACTGACCATGACACCTGAGGAAAGGAACGGATTCCTGGTCGCTTTGAAGGGCACTGCGCGCGAGGCCTTCATGCAAGGCATGTCCCCGGAGCAGCGTGAAAATGTTATGGCCATGAACAATCCGCAGCAGGTAGTTGCCGACGAACTGGTGCAAGGTCGGCTTTTGCGCGCGTTCTACAGTGAGCGCCAGCTACAGGAAGTGATGACGGACTTCTGGCTGAACCATTTCAATATCTTCATCGGCAAGGGCGCCGATCGTTATGAGCTCACCAGCTATGAGCGCGACGTGATTCGGCCGCGTGCGCTGGGCAAGTTTGAAGATTTGCTGGTGGCGACGGCGCAGAGTCCGGCAATGCTGTTCTATTTGGACAACTGGCTCAGCGTGGGACCGGACTCGGATTTTGCGACCGGAATTCGGCATAACCCAGGCGACGGGCGCTCGCGTCACTTTCCACAATCTGGTTCTAAGAGAGCCCGCAGCGGACTCAACGAAAACTACGGTCGCGAGCTAATGGAGCTTCACACCCTCGGAGTAAACGGGGGCTACACGCAGAAAGACGTCACCGAGGTAGCGAAAGTGTTCACCGGTTGGACGCTCAGACAGCCGCGCGAAGGCGGCGGCTCCAATTTTGACGAGCGCAAGCATGAACCAGGAACCAAAGTCGTCCTCGGCCACAAGATCAAAGACCATGGCGAGAAAGAAGGCTATGAGGTTCTACACCTTCTCGCGCGGCATCCTGCGACGGCTACGTTTATTTGCAGCAAGTTGGCGATGCGCTTCGTTTCTGACGACCCTCCGGCGCAGCTTGTAGACCGCATGGCGAAGACATTTCTGAAGAAAGACGGTGACATTCGCGAAGTGCTTCGGACCATGCTGCGATCTCCGGAGTTCTGGACGCCGGAGGCGTACCGCGCAAAGGTAAAGACGCCGTTGGAATTCGTGCTGTCCGCAGTGCGCGCAACCGACGC
>WNFD01002073.1_pt1 | contig 20212 bp, 14 predicted proteins | sample 5400491 | NCBI WGS metagenome assembly WNFD01 (sample SAMN13153343, study PRJNA577476) | soil metagenome | isolation source: 120 cm saprolite under Douglas fir tree site 2 hole 2 replicate 2 | place: USA:California | collected 2015-04-18
ACGCGGATTCTCACCAAAGCCCCAGCACTAAAGTGCTGGGCTATTTTCATCTCGTCCGCTTCGCGGACGATACCACTCCAACTTTTGAGGCAAAGCCGGCTGGAACTGGTCTTTGAAATGCTGGCGATTGATGCCAGACGGGTAGTCATCGGTGGATTCTCAGATGGCGCTTTGTACGCAATTTCGCTGGGATTGCTCAACGGTGACCTCTTCAAAGGCGTCATGGCCTTCTCGCCCGGTTTGGTCATCGAGGGCTCGTCGGTGGGAAAGCCGCGCTTTTACATCTCGCAGGGAAAGCACGACCCCATCCTGCCGATCGAAAAATGTGGCCGACGAATCGCCGCCGACTTGAACGCACATGCGTCGGGGTGACTCTCAAAGAGTGTAACGGAGGCCACGAAATACCGGCTGAGGTCCTGCGTGAAGGGTTTCGCTGGCTGGGCTCACTCTGAGATTTTTGAGAATTGAAAGTTGAAACCCGGTCCGCATCCCTAACCCCACTCCCAGTGGGAGAGGGGAATACCCGGTCGCCACTCTTCAACCGCGGAGCTTTACTGATTTTCGCGGAGCATCTGCACTGAACGACAACGGCGCGGCTGCTTTGGACCAGTCGCATCCGTCAATCGTAATACGCTCGCTGGCTGGGCCCTCGACGCGCAGAAAGACCGCGGCAGGTGTGAGCACTCTCGCGGCGCTCAGCAGAATCTCGCGCGTGTCGATGAACCGCAGCAGAGCGACTCGGCTTCCTTTGTGCCCTGCGCCCTGAAGCCGTCCACTGTTCCATCTTCCACGTGGTCAAAAACCATCGCCGGGCGCAACTCGGGTGCGGTGACTTTGAATCGCACATCGTGGAAAAACCAAACCGGGGTCGGGCGTGCTATGCTTGCGATCTTGCTTCACGCCAAGCGGCGAGAAGATCTCCTCGACCAACATTTGCATTCACGAGCCGCAAAGATCAATTACACGTCATGCCGAGGAGTTCGGAAGATTGATTGAAAATCGCACAATCGCAGGCTAGCAGAAGCCAGAGCCAGTCAGCGACGCGAGCGTAGAGGACGAACGATGGCGAGTCTCTGCAGATCGAAGGTCTGTTCATCGCCCGATGCCGGGCCGGAAGCGTCTACCCCGCAACGTGGCTTCTTGATGACTAACAAAGAGTTTCACTTTATGACCGAACGCAATCTCATTTTATGCTCCACCAAATCTCATTTTATGCTCCACCAATCTCACTTTATGCTCTACCAATCTCACTTTATGAGCGAACCCACATCGTAGCGCTTCGCTTGCCGCCGCGCGCCAAAGCTTGCTGAATGAGCATTCATTCAGTATTATCTAGCCGCCATGATTACCGTAAAGAAGGCCGCGGTGCTGGGAGCCGGCACGATGGGCGCGCAGATCGCCGCGCACCTGGCGAATGCGGGCATCCCGACGCTCTTACTCGACATAGTTCCGCGCGATGAAACTCCAGCGCCGGAGGCCGGGGCAGTAGCCCGACCGTCAGGGAGGGCGCCCGAATCTGATCGCAATCGCATCGCTCGCGCCGGCTTTGAAGCGGCGAAAAAATCCAAGCCCGCGGCGTTCTTCACTGCTGATCTCGCCGCGCTCGTAAGCGTAGGAAACTTTGAAGACGACCTGGCGAAGCTGAAAGACTGTGATCTGATCATCGAAGCCGTCGTCGAGAATCTGGCAATCAAGCGCCAGCTTTACGAAAAGGTTGAACAGCATCGCCGGCCCGGCGCAGTCATTGCTTCGAACACCAGCGGGATTCCGCTCAAGCAACTTGCCGAAGGACGCTCGGAAGATTTTCGCGCGCACTTTCTCGGCATGCACTTCTTCAATCCGCCACGCTACATGCACCTGGTCGAGTTGATTCGCACCGAGTGGACTAAACCCGAAGTGTCCTGTTCGATGTTTGGTTTTCTCGACGAGCGTCTGGGCAAAGGTGTGGTCATCGCCAGGGATCGGCCAAACTTTATTGCTAATCGCATCGGCACATTCGGCGCGCTGGTCACCATTCGCGCGATGCTCGACGACGGCTATTCGATCGAGGAAGTGGACAAGATCAACGGCCCGGCGGCCGGCCGGCCCAAGACGGCGACGTTTCGCACTTTCGATCTTGTGGGCCTGGACGTGTTCGCGCACGTCGTGCGCAACCTGCACGAAAATCTGCCCGACGATCCTGAGCGCGAGATGTTCGTGATGCCCGGGCTCATCACGAAGATGATTGAACGCGGCCTGCTCGGCAACAAGACGAGAGCCGGCTTCTATAAGAGAGAAAAAGGCACGGACGGTAAGCGAGAGATCCTGACGCTCGATCCGGCGACGTTCGGTTATCGGCCGGCGCAGAAAGTTAAGCTGCCGTCGCTGGAGATGGCTAAGAACATCGAAGACACGGCTGAACGAATCAAGGCGCTGGCGTGGGCGAAAGATCGGGTTGGCGCGTTTCTGTGGAAGACCCTGGCGCGCACGCTTTGCTATACCGCCGAGCGGATTCCCGAAATTGCCGACACGGTCGTCGAAATCGATCGCGCCATGCAGTGGGGCTTTAATTGGGAGTTGGGCCCGTTCGAGGTTTGGGATGCGATTGGCGTCGAGAAGTCAGTCGCGAAGTTGAAGGAAGAGGGCAGGACGGTTCCGGCGAATGTGCAGAAGATGCTCGACTCTGGCGCAAAGTCTTTCTACAAACAAGAGAATGGCCAGCGCTTCTATTTCGACTTTCCGTCGGCCAAATATGTTCCGGCGAGCGATCCGCCCGGCACAATCGTGCTGAAGTCTTTGAAGGACCGCACCGGCGTCATCAGGAAGAATTCAGGCGCCTCGCTGATCGACCTGGGCGACGGCGTCGCCGGTCTCGAGTTTCATTCGAAGATGAACTCGATTGGCGGCGACACGCTTGAGATGCTGAAGATTGCGCTGAACGAAGTCGAGAAGAATTTTGTCGGTCTGGTCGTCGGCAACCAGGGCCAGAACTTTTCCGTCGGCGCAAACCTGATGCTGATGCTGATGGAAGCGCAGGACGAAAACTGGGAAGAACTCGACCTGATCGGCCGGCTGTTTCAATCATCGGTCATGAGTTTGCGCTATTCGCCAAAGCCGGTGGTCGTGGCGCCGTTCCAGATGGTTTTTGGCGGCGGCTGTGAAATGGTCCTGCACGCGGATCGAGTGCGCGCTTCGGCGGAAACCTATATCGGATTGGTTGAAGTTGGCGTCGGGATTATTCCCGCGGGCTGCGGCACGAAAGAGATGCTGGTCCGCGCGCAGGATTCGATTCCGAAAGACATGAAAGACGCGGATCCATTTCCGTTCGTCAAACGCGCGTTTGAGACGATCGCGCTCGCTAAGGTGGCCACGTCGGCGGAAGAGGCGCGTGGATACGGCTTTCTCAGCGAAGACGATTCGGTTTCGATGAATCGCGATCGCTTGATCGCTGATGCAAAGAAAGAAGTATTGGCGTTGGCGGCGAGCGGTTATGTGCAGCCACAGCAACGCACGGACATTTTAGCGCTGGGAAATCCGGCGCTGGCGACTTTGAAGCTGGGCGTGCACCTGATGAAGCGCGCCGGCTACATTTCGGATCACGATGCGTTGATTGGCGAGAAGCTCGCGCGCATCCTGACCGGCGGCGATCTTAATCATGAGACGCGCGTTTCCGAACAGTACTTGCTCGATCTCGAGCGTGAAGCTTTTCTGTCGCTAATCGGCACGCGCCCGACGCAGGACCGAATTGCGCATATGTTAAAGACAGGGAAACCGTTGAGGAATTAGAAATGGTTCGCCTGGAGAAGCGAGTGAAGGAACATCCTCTCGCCGCAGGGATGATCATCGTTCTTCTCGGCATCGTTCTGGGCACGGCGGCAGGGTTGCTTTTTGCGTACGATGCGGCACGCTCGATTACAGAGGGAGTGAGGGCGGACAATCCAAACGATCCGCTCGATATGCTGCCGTTCGTGACTTTTGGATACATCGCGCTGGGTTTTTGCGGTGGAACAATCGCCGGGCTATTTACCGCCGGCTTGGTTTATTTTTTGAACAGACAGCCAAGGAAGACGTTGGAGAGTTGAGATTGGTGGGGAGTATGAAAGACGCAGTAATTGTATCAGCAGTTCGCACGGCGGTTGGCAAATCACCGAAGGGCACTTTGCGTGACACGCGGCCAGATGATATGGGCGCGGCGGTGATCAAGGAAGCGATCGCGCGGGTGCCGGGTTTAGAAGCGAGCGAGATCGACGACGTGATCATGGGTTGCGCGATGCCCGAAGCCGAGCAGGGCATGAACGTGGCGCGCGCGGCGGCGATTCGCGCCGGCCTGCCGGTTGAAACCAGCGCGATGACCATCAATCGCTTCTGCTCTTCGGGTTTGCAATCGATCGCGATGGCCGCGGATCGGATTCGCACGAACGGCGCGCAGGTGATCATCGCCGGGGGCCTCGAATCCATGTCGATGATTCCGATGGGCGGTCACATAATTCGGCCCAATCCGTATTTGATCGATCACTATCCGGACTTTTATTTGAATATGGGTTTGGCGACTGAAAACGTCGCGAGGAAATACGAAGTGACGCGTGAGGAACAGGACGAGTTCGCGCTGCGCTCGCATCAACGCGCGGCTGCGGCGCTGGACGCCAACAAGTTCGCAGATGAAACTGTGCCGCTGACCGTGAGTGTCGAAGAGCTGGACGCGAAAGGAAAGAAGCAGCACCGCGAAATTGTCTTCGACAAAGACGAAGGTCCGCGGCGCGACACTTCCGCCGACGCTCTGGCGAAATTGAAACCCGCGTTTCATGTCAAAGGCACGATCACCGCCGGCAATTCTTCGCAAATGTCAGACGGCGCGGCGGCTGCAATCGTCATGTCGGAAGATCGCGCGAGGGAGTTAGGCGCAAAGCCTCTGGCGCGCCTGGTTGCGTACGCCACCGCCGGTTGTCCGCCGGAAGAGATGGGCATCGGGCCGGTCTTTGCGATTCCGAAGGCCCTGAAGCTGGCCGGGCTGACTCTCGATCAAATCGATGTGATTGAATTGAACGAAGCTTTCGCCGCGCAGTCGCTGGCGGTAATCAGGACGCTCGGGCTCGACCCGGACAAAGTAAACGTGAATGGAGGCGCGATCGCTCTGGGGCATCCGCTCGGTTGCACCGGAGCGAAGCTGACCGCTTCGATTCTGCGCGAGCTGGAACGCCGCCAGGGCCGTTACGGCATGGTGACGATGTGCGTCGGCGGCGGCATGGGCGCCGCGGGAATATTTGAGAGACTGTGATTGAATTTTGGAGTGCGGTGACTTGTCACCGCTTTGGATTTGAGTTTGCGGAGTAGAAAGCGGCGACAAGTCGCCGCACTCCATAGCCTGAAAGGAAATAGTCATGGCAGCTGTACTCGAACAAAAAGAGATTTTCAAAGGCGGGAGTTTTCTGATCGAAGATCGCACTGCGGACGAAGTCTTCACGCCCGAAGATTTCAACGAAGAGCATCGGATGATCGCGGACACGACGCGGCAGTTTGTGGACGCGGAGGTCGTTCCGCGCATCGACGAACTTGAAAACAAGGATTGGAAGCTGGCGCGCGAGCTGATTAAGCAAGCTGCCGATCTTGGTTTGATTGGCGCCGGCATTCCCGAGGAATACGGCGGGCTGGGGTTGGATCAAACCAGCGGGGCGTTGATTGGCGAGAACATTGGCCGTTCGGCTTCGTTCGCTACTACGCTGGGCGCTGAAAGCGGAATCGGCCTGCTTCCGATCATCTATTTCGGCACCGATGCCGCGAAGCAAAAGTATCTGCCGAAGATTGCTTCGGGCGAATTGATCACTGCCTATGCGCTGACCGAAGCCGGCTCGGGCTCAGACGCGATGAACGCGAAAGCGACCGCCAAGCTGAGTGACGACGGAACTGAATACATCCTCAACGGCGAAAAGATGTTCATCACCAACGGCGGCTTCGCGGACATCTTCATCGTATTTGCGAAAGTTGACGGCGACAAATTCTCGGCGTTCATCGTTGAACGTCAGGAAGGCTGCAAGCACGGCGCCGAAGAACACAAAATGGGTATCCGCGGCTCCAGCACTACACCGCTCATTCTGGCTGATGCCCGAACGCCGGTGGAGAATGTGCTCGGCGAGATCGGCAAAGGCCACAAGATCGCTTTCAACATCCTGAACATTGGACGCTTTAAGCTGGGCGCGATGTGCGCGGGCGGAATGAAAGTGATGAACACCGAGTCGGTGCGCTATGCGAACGAGCGGCAACAGTTTGGCAAACCGATTTCGTCGTTCGGCGCGATCAAATCCAAGCTCGGCGAAATGGCCATCCGCACCTGGGTCGGCGAGTCGATGATCTATCGCACGCTGGGAATGATCGAAGCAGGCATTGCTTCGATCGGCGATAGCAAGGACGCGGACGCAAAGCTGCGCGCGATCGAAGAGTACGCAGCGGAATGTTCGATCATCAAAGTCGCGCTGTCCGAGTACTGCGATTTTTGCGCGGACGAGATGGTCCAGATCTTTGGCGGCTACGGTTATTCCGCGGATTATCCCGCGGAGCGCGCTTATCGCGACTCGCGCATCAATCGCATCTTTGAAGGCACGAACGAAATCAATCGCATGCTGGTTCCCGGGCGTCTGATGAAGGCGGCCCTCAGTGGACGTCTGGCCCTCTTGCCGGCGGCGCAGTCATTGATGGACGAGATTCTCGCGCCGTCGATCGGCAGCTTTGATCTGGACGAGGGACTGCTGGCGGCCGAACAAAAGCTGGCGAAGAACGCGAAGAAGGTGGCGCTGATGATCTTAGGCACCGCCGCGCAGAAATACATGATGGGGCTCAGCGACCAGCAGGAGATTCTGATGGGCGTCGCCGACATCATCATCGACACTTACGCGATGGAGTCAGCGATTCTGCGCACGCTGAAGATGGCCGCGTCGCAGGGAGAGAAAGCGGCCGCGCTTTACACCGACATGACGCGCACGTTCTGCAATGATGCCGTTGAGCGCATCGAAGCGCATGCGAAGAACACGCTCGCGGCGATGGCCGAGGGCGATGAGTTGCGCACGCTTTTGGCTGCGTTGCGCCGCTTCACCAAGATGACCCCGATGAACACCGTGGCTGCGCGCCAGCGGATCGCGAATGCGATGATCGAGGCGAACCGGTACGTGTACTAGTGAGCAGGCGGAGAATCTGCGGAGTCCCCTTAGCGCTTTCGAGTACGAACCTGCTCGAGTTCTTTAAGAAATTCTTCGCGTTCTCGGGCTTCTTGCGAGGCGCGTCGGGTCTTGTTGGTCAGATACCGTTGACCTCGCACGTCCGAATTTTGCAGCGAATCCGCCCAAGCTCGGAGTTGGCGAGAGACTTCTTCCGCTTTGGATTTCAAATTTGAGATCTCAAATTTCAAATCTCCGAACCCTTCCAGGCGTTCACAGAGGCATAAAGCGGAGCGAGTCTCGCCAGAAGAGCCGCGCGCTATATAGAGAAACGTCAGGAGCTCTTGAGTCGTTCCGCGTTCGAAGCCTTCGGCGATGTTGTTCGAGACTGACATCGAGGCCCTTTCGAGCTGATTCCGCACACTATAGTAGCGCCTGAAGATGGGATGCGAGGTTAGTTTAAATACGCCAACCGCCAACTCAATTGCCGCTTTCCAAACTGGCAACTCTTCGAAGCGGTTGTACTTCATGGGACCCAACGCAGAAGGCCAACGTAGCGTGAGCTTGATCTCGGAAACTGAAGGATATGCATACGGAAGATTCTAGCTCGGATATTGGGATTTGTTCTGAGCTTTTCGCGCGAATGTCATAGATTGAATCCATCAATGAACTTAACGTACGTAGCAATCTAGTGAATCCGGAACCTGATTTGGCTTTTTGAGCTTTCGCGTTTACGTTTCTTCCTGCAAATGAAGATCGTCCCCATCTCTTTACCCACGCCTTTCTACATCGGGCCGGTCAATGTCTATCTGATCGCCGAAGATCCAATCACGATCATCGACACCGGCCCAAAGACCGAAGAAGCCGTGACAACTTTGCGCGACGGACTGAAGCGCGCCGGATTTGCGGTCGCCGACATTCGCCGCATCGTGCTCACCCACGCGCACGAAGACCATTGCGGTTTGGCACGCGTGCTGCGCGATGAAGCGAAGGACGCACAGGTGTTCGTGCATGGGTGGGAAACCGGCCATCGCGCCGGGCGTCTTGAGCATGAAGAGAATCTGCGCTTGCTGACCCAGGCCGGCGTGCCGGCCGAAGAGATCGGAATGATGCGTCGCCTGTATGAAAGCGTGCGCGAGTATGCCGATTCTCTCGAAGACGATCACTGCAGCGAATTGAACGACGGAGATGAGCTCGAGTTTGAAACGGGAATCTTGCGCGTGCTTCATACTCCCGGGCACACGCCGGGCTCTTGCTCGTTCATACGTGAAGCCGATCGCACGGTGATCGCCGGCGACTGTGTGCTGAAACGCATCACTCCCAATCCGATGCTCTCGCCCGATCCGATCGATCCCTCCCGCCGTTTTCGTTCGCTCGCCGAGTATCTGGTGAGCCTGGCACGCGTCCGCAGCTTTGCACCGACGCTGATTTATGGCGGCCACGGCGAACCGATTCACGACTTTGAAGAAGTCTTTAACCGCTACGTTCGGGCCATTCGCGAGCGTCAGTCGGACGTAATTAGTCTGGTCCCAAAGACCGGCGCGACCGCCTGGGAAGTTTCGCGCGGCCTCTTTCCCAACACCGACGACGTGCATCGCTTTCTCGGTGTTTCCGAAGCTGTGGCGCACCTGGATCAGGCGCACTCAGACGGGAAGATCGGCCTTGAGATCGGCGACGGCCGCGAGGTTTATCGCAAGCTCGCGGCCGATTAATAGGTACTGCTTCGCGCTCAAACGCTGGCAGCGACGAGGACCCACCGAGGCTGTCCGGCCGGGACTCCGCAGGCCCGCGCTCCCAGCAAACAATTTGGAACTCGCTTGTCCGCCCGGCGTGGAAACTTAAAATCTTTCCGGAGGACTATTCATAATGACCCCTAAGAAACTGGCCCTGATCATTGGTTTAATGCTTGGCGTCGGCGTGATTGTGTACGCGCAGCAGGCCGCGGCGCCCGAAGCGCTGCTGGAAGCACAAGAGCCAGCGACCCCCGAGGCGTCCCGGTTGTTTTCGATCATGCTCGACGGTGGGACGTTCCTCGGTGTTTCAGTTGAAGACATCAGCAAAGAAAACCTGAGTCGCTACGGGTTACGCGAGGTGCGCGGCGTTGGCGTGACTCAAGTCCTCAAAGATAGTCCAGCGGAAAAAGCCGGCTTGAAGAAAGACGACGTGATTCTTCGCTTTGACGGCGAGTCGGTGACGAGCGCGCGCAAGTTGACCCGGCTGGTGGGCGAAGCTTCAGCCGATCAAACAGTGCGGATCACGATTAGCCGCGGCGGATCGGAACAGGAAGTCAGTGCCACGCTCGCCAAACACGACGGCCTGCAGAATGTATTTGGCAGCGCGACGCCGCCTGGGATATTTCGCGGCACGACGCCGTTCCCGATGAAGATCGATCCGGGAATGATTCAAATCAACCCGGGCGAGGGCGGATTCGCCTTTGCGTTTGGAAATCGCCGCATTGGGGTGAGCACGCAGCCGCTGACAAAGCAACTGGCCGACTACTTTGGAGTGAAAGACGGCGGCCTGTTGATAACCTCAGTTGACGATAACAGTCCCGCCGCCAAAGCGGGATTGAAGGCCGGAGATGTAATCACTGCCGTCGATGGAGAGAAAGTGGCTTCGCCGGGCGATGTCTCGCGGGCCATCAGCAAGAAGGAAGACGGCCCGGTGTCGCTGACGATCATTCGCGATCGCAATGCGCGCACCGTCACGGTCACGCCCGAGAAAAATCCTGAGCGGACCCTCATCCGACCGGGCACGATCGGTACGCGCCGGATCGTGATTCCGTCAATCCAGGTGCCGGCGGTCCCGGAAATGAACATTCAGATTCCGCGCATCGTGGTTCCCGCAACTCCCCAAATCGATGTGACTGTACCGAGGCGGGCCCCGCGCATAGTAACCAGGTCGCATCAGATCATTATCTGAACTTTGCCGGAAAGGCATTCTGTTCGAAGAGAAAAGGAGTAGGCGAGTGAAGGCTCGTCTGCTCCTTTTCGCTTTTGGCTGGGCGCCCGCGTATAATTCGCGTCCGTCTTTATCCGGCCGCACAGAATCGCGGAGGGCAAGAATTGTCAGCGTCAAATCCAACCGACTCCCGTACGCGCCTGGTGATCCACGATCTCTCGCGCCGGAATGGTCAGGCAAATTTTGCCGCCGACGTTCTCAGCGGTCTCGCAGCCACGCCGAAGCATTTGTTTGCCAAATATCTTTATGACGCGCTCGGCTCGCAACTCTTTGAGGCTATCTGCCGCGTAGATGAGTATTACCTGACGCGCGCCGAGAGCGAGATCCTCTCGCGGCACGCCGATGAAATCATTTCGCTGGCGCCCGCTAGCCAGACGCTGGTCGAACTCGGCAGCGGCAGTGCCGAAAAGACCCGCAAGATCATCGAAGCCCTTTTGCGCAAGCGCGCCGAATTGCTTTTCGTTCCGGTGGACATTTCGGCGTCCGCGTTGGAAAAAAGCTCCCGCTCGCTGCTGGAGTCGTATCCCGGTCTAAGGATTTCTGCCTACGCGGCCGATTACTTCGAAGGGCTGGCCGCGTTAAAGCCGCTTCATGTGGGGCCGATGCTGGTCTTGTTCCTCGGATCGAACATCGGAAATTTTGAGAAAGACGAGGCCGCTAATTTTCTGCGGGCGATTCGCGGCGTGCTGAAGTCAGGCGACGCGTTGCTGCTGGGCGCTGACTTGAAGAAAGATCGAGCGACGCTCGAGGCGGCTTACAACGATTCGCTGGGAGTAACACGGGCGTTTATTGTGAATGAACTGGCGCGAATTAATCGCGAACTTGGCGGGAACTTCGATCTGTGGGCGTTCGGATTAAGATCGGTCTATAACGAAGCAGCCGGCTGTGTCGAAGTCTATCTGGAAAGCCTGCGGTCGCAATCGGTCAACATTCGCCGGCTTGATCTGACGATTTCGTTTGCGGCCGGCGAACGGATGCACATGGAGAACTCCTACAAGTACAGCGCGGATGATCTTTCGCGGATGGCCACTGAGAGCGGCTTTGAATTAACTTCCACCTGGCTGGACGATCAAAGGCGATTCAGCAGCAACCTTCTGGTCGCGTCGAAAGAATAGCGACACCCCCAAACTCTCAGACCTTCAGCACTTCAACGCGAGGCGTTCACGGTCCTGGTCGCCGCGCCGGTTGGACTTTCGGACTTTGCCTCCGGTAATTCAAGCCGGACGAGCACCAGCCGTCGGCGCTCGACGCGTTCGACGTGAAAGCGCAAACCGTCGTGTTCAATCGTCTCACCCGGTTGTAGCACGTGACCGGCGACGTTCATCAGAAAACCGCCGATGGTCGTATAGGTATCTGATTCCGGCAGCGAAGTCTTCAACCGGCGATTGAGATCGCGAACTGCCAGCGCGCCATCCAGGAGATAATTGCGCTCGCTGGTTTGGGCAATCTGCTCGTTCACTTCTTCGTCGTGCTCGTCGGATATTTCGCCGACAATCTCTTCGAGCAAGTCCTCGAGCGTGATGATGCCTTCGACGCCGCCGTGTTCGTCGACCACGAATCCGAAATGCGTCTTGGCTCTCTGCATTTGCCGCAGCACGTCCTCCAGACGCGCCGTGTCCACGACATACATTGGCGGTTGCAAAACCTTTTCGAGACTAAATTCTTCCGGCCGCAAAAGAAATTTCGTTACATCTTTGCTGTGGATGAAACCCACCATGTCGTCGAGCGATTCTCGATACACGGGCAGGCGCGAATAATGATTCTGCTGAAAGGCGCGGGTGATATCCGCCAGCGAACAGTCGGCCGACAGGGCTGCGATCGCCGGACGCGGGACCATCGCCTCCCGCACGAGCGTGTCTGAGAATTCGAACACCCGGTGGATCAGCCGCCGTTCCTCAGCGCGCAGGTGACCGCTCTCACGCGCGATGTCCACCAGCTGGCGCAACTCAGCTTCGTTGTAAACGGCGGCGTGTTGCAGCGAAGATTTTAGTCCGATCAGGCGGCCGAGCTTTGCGCCGGTGGTATTGAAAATCCAGAGCGGCGCGCGAAAGACCCTGGCGAACAGCTCAAGCGGCCGCGCCGCGAACAACGCCAGCCCTTCGGCGCGCTCAAGCGCAAACATCTTGGGCATCAACTCGCCGAGCACGATGTGCAGGAACGTGATCGCCGCGAACGCGATGATGATGGCTAAAAGGTGCGCGACATAACCCGCGCGGCCCGTCGACGTAATCCGGAAGGCGATCGGTTGTAACAGACCGGCCACCACCGGCTCTCCGATCCAGCCGAGCGCCAGAGAGGCGATTGTGATCCCGAGTTGCGTTGCCGAAATGAAGGACGTTGGATCGCCGATCAGGCGCAGCGCCGCGCGCGCCCGCCGGCTGCCTGCGGCGGCGCGAGCTTCGAGCCGGGTGCGGCGCACTGAAACCAGCGCGAATTCCGAGCCGACAAAGAATGCGTTGGCGCCTACGAAAAACAGAACGGCGGCAAGCTTGGCAACGACCATGATAAGCGTGGTCGAGCCTTGACCGGCGACGTCGCCGGCCAGCAAAGCCAGGAAACTACTAGCAGGATCATCCATTGCGGGTAGCAAAAAGCGAGGGAAGTATCATAACACGGCGCGCGCCCCGAACCGCGGGCGGCCATCTGGAGAAATGATGTCCGCAGCCTTTAGGGATGGCGAAATCGATTGATTTTGTGCGGTTCTTAATGGGCCCCGGCTGCCGCGGTTGCGACGCGAGCCTTGCCGTTGCTGTTGGGCTGTCGCTCATGCCGGGCGCAGGCCTGAAGCAATGCCTGATCGACACGAGGTTCGATGTTGCACTCCGGCTGATGGCAAACGGCCGCCAGTTCAGAGACGACCAGATACCGCGACCGCTCGAACATCCGTTGTTCGCGAAACGACAGCGGCTTCACCTGGCTGAGGTAGCTGAGGTGCTTGAGCACGTCGGCAACTTCAAAAATGTTGCCGGTGCGCATTTTTTCGGAAAACTCCTTGAAGCGATCCTTCCAATCGTGGGCAGGAGTTGAAAAGTCGCTGGCGAGCGCTTCGAAAAGCACATCGCATTCGCCCGACGTTATCGGGCGACGCAGACCAACTTCAGATGCATTGGAGACGGGAACCAGCACCAGCGAGTTCGTCGCGGCGAGACGGAGCGTGTAGAAAGGAAGCGCTACCGCTCCGATTTGTTTTTGCTCGATCTGTTCGATTGTTCCGATGCCGTGATTCGGGTAAACAACTTTCTGGCCGACCTTGAAGCCCACCTTCGCACCTCCGCTTGATTTTTACGAGCACCCGGCAAGTTGCACGGTTGTAGGACAAAAATTATCGCGAGACTAAATGAAACAATCGGATTGTTATTGAATCTGAATCGAGTCTAGCAAGGGCGCTCACAAGCGTCAAGCCATTCGCGTATGAGTACCGGGGGAGGCAGCAAACGCCGGGCCAGAGACGCTTGATTTGCGAACTTTGTTTGCGTGACCCGAACGAAGTGTGGGTCATGGTTTGGGCTTGGCGTCATTCGGAGCCGGTGGATAGCGTATTTCGTAGTCCACAATTCGCTGGCAAGGTTCCAATTGAATTTCGTTTTTGGCCTTTTCAGCTTCCTTCGCGACCTGAGAGCGAAGGGCGGAATCCTGTCTGATTGGCTTTACCGTTGCCGGTTCGCTCTCATCGGCAGTGCGTCCAATCATCCAATAGTGTCCCGGTGCGATATTACCCATGGCAAAGCTTCCGTCAGTATCAGCGCGCGTTTCGAAGAATCTGAGCACATCGGCGACGCTTTCTTTCTCAGCGGGAACGAGATAGATGCGCAGGTTTGGCGGCAACCTTTGCCCCTCGGCGACCGTAACGCGACCGCGAAAACTGGCGCCGCCTTCGGCGATCGTGACGGTCAAACCCGAAACTCGCTCACCCGATTTCAGCATGATTCCGTCGCGGGCAATTACAAGGCTTGCAGCTCTCGCTGTGGCTGTTTGCGCTGCTCCAATTGCTATTGACCTGACAAACCAGCCACTGGCAGGCGGGCGCGGATCGATTCGGTACCAGCCTGACGGCAAATTCCTCATCGTGAAAGATCCTTTCGCGTCAGCTACGCCAACGCTTACATTATTAATTAGTGAAAGCGAGACTTCGGGGACGGGCGTGGTCTGAGCCGCAACATTAGTTTTCCTTTCCGGCTCGTACCGTCGCCCGAACACGATCGTCTCCTGGGCGGCGGTTTCCCGACGTTTCGCGCAGCCTGCCTTTGGATCGTTCTCGAAGACTAAACGCCCCCCGATCGAAGCCAGTGGCGCAAGAGTCAAAATGATTCCGGGTACATCGGCGCTATGCACAGTGATGCGGCGTGGCGGCGATCTTAACTCGTCGCGGCTTTGCAAGAACTGCCAGGCGGACATTTCATATTCGCCATCGGCGACGCCGTAGATGGCAAAGCTGAAGTTGTCATTCGAGCTTGCCGACGTGCTCATGAGGGAGGATCGGTCGCGCACGTCAGTAAGGTTGATCGAGGCGCCCGGTGAGAATTGGGTCTGGGACTCTACCGCACCGTTAACCTTTCCGCTGATCGCATGACCCGGCTCAGCCCGATACTGAATATCAGCCGCTATTTCTTCGCCATCACGCACGACGACTTCCGAGGCGGTATCACGCGTCGAGGAAGGAAAGTAGGTTGGCGCGTCATGGTCGTATGCGGTCGGAGCGATGAAACCGATTCGGGGTTTTGCCGCTGAGATGAGATAAGCCCCAGGCAACAAGCCATAGAACCGATACACACCGCGGTCGTCGGTCGAACGTTCACGGAATAGAGTTGGCGCTGACAAAAGCTTGCCTTCTTCATCGCGCACGCGAATCGCATACACTCCCACAGCTACCAAAGGCCCCTTTGAACCAGTGACTGTGCCGGTTATGACGCCCCCTTTGATCATTCTGAAGGTGACTGAATCGCCGATGTGGTAGTAGCCTTGCGAGTCGGTGGGAGTTGGTTGGGGCGCCGGAACATAACCGGGAGCGCTTGCCGAGAGACGATAGAGCACAGCCTCTAAGCCGTCGATTTTGAACTCACCATTGGTATCGACTGTCGCTCTTTGCGATCGTGTGACAATTCCCAGTGAACCGGCGTAAACAACAGCGTCTGAGAGCGGTTCGCCGGCAGAATTGACAACGCGACCGGTGATCGTGCCGTTCGGCTTTTCCGATGGCTTTGCGCTTCCCGCTGCCTGCGCCCAGCACGTTGACGCAATCGAGAGGATTGGCGCAACAATCATAAGAGAGAAAATCCTCGGCTTGCTCAGCAGCATCACGGGCCCCCTTGCTTCGGCTTGAGATCGACAATAAACGTGACCTCAGATTCCGAACCATCCGTGACGTTGACCAGTTGTTTCTGGGGCGGAAGCGGGCGAAGGGGAAAGGCCGGAGTGCCAAATCCAACCTGGACTGTTACTTCGTACGTGCCTGGCGCGAGGTTCTTGATAAGGAAGTGACCACGGGCGTCAACGACAATGCCAGTACCGTCGCGCTCGCCTTCGCGTTTGCTATTCACGTAGATGCGAGAATCGGCGAGTGAGGCTCCGCCTTCCAGTCTAACCGTTCCGCGAATCGCGCCGGTGCCATAATTAATGATGACGCGCAATCCGGAAACTGCTTGCTGGACGTCGAAACCCTGACTAACGCCGATGCCGTCATGCTCGATGCGCACGATCGCCGGTCGCGTGTAAGTAGGCGCTGAAGCGTATGCATCGATCGATAGATGACCGGGTCTCAAGCCATTCACCTGAAAACTTCCATCTGGGGCCACGATGGAATTTCCCCCGGTACTAAGTTGACTCGTGGATCCCGAGGCCACTCGCGCAAAAATCCGGAGCCCGGGTAACAGCCGCAACAGATCTTTGGTCATGACACCGTCGGCGACGACGACGCCACTCACACTCAATCCCAAAATCGCCTTGAGTTCCAATCCGCTGACGTTGTGGTCGACAACTTCGAAGTTAACCGGGTCTCCATAAAAGTTTCCGCCGTAACTTTCAGAGGTAACTAAGGCGATGTAGTGGCCAGGCCCAAATCCATCGAAACTAAATTCTCCGCGATCATCAGCCTGTAAGCCGAAGCTGGGTGAAGGCGCTCCCTGATCTTGTGACACGAGGATGAATCTGACGCCGGTCCGTGCGATCGGCAACCCACTCTCCGCATCTATCACATGTCCTGATACAGCGTAGGTTTGGGTAGCACTCCCAACCTTGATATCGATGTGGTTGGCTTCGCCGCCTTCCTTCAATTCGACAATGGCGCCCTTTGATTGATCGTTAGCATCGGGATAAAAAGTACGCTGACGACGACCGCCGCGAATAACTCCGTCACTAGCATCGTAGCCGACGCTTACTTTGTAACGACCACCGAGCAAACCGTAGATCCGATAAATTCCGCGATCGTCGGTTTGGTACATTTGGTCATTGGATGAACCGGGCGAGCCAAAACGGGATGGCGCGCCATTCTCATCAACCAAATGTAGAGATACGCGCTCTTCAACCACCGGGTTGTTCTCGGCGTCGGTAACGCGCCCGGTGATCACCGCGCCTCGGACCAGTTTTAGATCAATATCGGATACGTCTTCATTGACACCCAGAATGATGTTTTGGCTGGAACCGTAAAAAGGAAAGCCATATCTTGGGAAGGGCCCGGGCTCGGCGACCAGACCCGGAGTAACCGCCCATATCTGATATTGACCCGGCGGCAATGCTGCGAGGCGATAGTGGCCTTCACTGTCCGTGAAAGATCTCGTGGCAGCTTCCCGCCGATTAACTGTTTGTCCGGATACGGCGACCACTGGAATTCCCTCGGCCGCGTTGCCGCCCAGCGTCACGCGACCGGAGATCGATCCCGTTGGTCCCGGCTTTTGGTCAGGCAATTGGCCCTCTACGTTAGACGAAAAGGGCGTGAGAATTGTCGTCGCCAGAATTAGCGAGCAGCAAAGCAGGCGGGTCAGACCGGGCAAGGGGGAATCCTCCTAATCCAACTTTGAGAGGTTCAGCCAGTTCCGAGGCTGCAATCATCGCACCGTCCGCGATGCACGGCAAGGTCATCGCTCTGGTTTTCATCGGGATGCCGACACTAGGCTGAAAGGGCGTTTACTTGTAGAATCAGCTTTCCGTTTCGTCTCGGAATCGGATTCATCCGCTATAAGATCATGGCCTTGCTAAGAACCACCGACGCCAGCGGTCGCCAGGGCGAGTATCAACTTAATTCCCAGGCGCCGTGCATGATCGGGCGCGCGCCCGACAATCAGATTGTGCTCGATGATCCGCGCGCGTCGCGCCACCACGCGCACATCAAGTCGACCGACGACGGTTCGTTCATGATTGTTGACGGCGTAATGGTGAACGGGCAGATCAAACGGAGCGCCAACCACGTCTTCGTCAACGGCGAACAAAGATTCGAGCATCCGCTGAAAGACGGCGACCGGGTTACGATCGGCGCCAGCACGATCAGGTTTGAGCAGGCGCAGGAAGAGCGCACCGCTGACCTCAGTTACGACGACAAGCCGCTGGGACACACGCAACTGCTGATGTCGGCGAAAGACGTGCTGTCGACTGTCCTGCGTCAGGCCGAACCCGTGACCGCTGCCGGCGCACCGCGCGACAAAGTGCTCGAATCGCTGCAGCGCAAGGCAAACATCCTCGCCGAGCTTTACGAGATGAGCAAAGCGCTCGGTTCAGGGTTTGACCTCGACAAGATTTTCAAAAAAGCCACCGATATTATTTTTCGCTCGACACCCGCGGATCGCGTGATCGCTCTGCTGGCCGAAGGCATCGTGACTGAGGCGAACGCCGACGAGGCGAAACTGTTTCCGATTGCGACGCGGGCGCGCGACGAAAAGCTGGAAGCTCACGCGCGCAAGATGACGATCGGCCGCACCATTACGCGCAAAGTGATGAAGGACAAAGTCGCGCTGCTGTCGCAGGACGCGGCCGCCGACGAGCAGTTCGCCGGGGTCGATTCGATCGTGTCGCAGGGAGTGCGCTCAACGATCTGCGCGCCGCTATTTACGGAATCCGGAGTGCACGGGGCGCTTTACGCCGACCGGCTCGATCCTTTCTCGGCTTTCAAGCCCGACGATCTTGAACTGATCAGCGCCGTAGCCGCGCAGACCGCAATCGCGGTCGAGAACGTGCGGGCGCATGAGCGCCTCGCCCGCGAAGAAGTTGCGCGCGCCAACTACGGCCGGTTCCTGCCTGAGTACGTCGTGAAGCAACTGCTCGACAATCCTGACTCATTCAAGCTCGGCGGTGTGACGCAGACGATCACCGTGCTTTTTGCCGACATTCGCGGCTTCACGAGTATTTCTGAGCACGCGGCGCCGGAAAAGATCGTGCATCTGCTAAATCTCTATTTCTCGGCGATGACTGACATTATCTTTGCGCACGGCGGAACGCTCGACAAGTATCTGGGCGACGGATTGATGGCGCTGTTCGGCGCGCCGACCGTCACGGCGAAGGACGCGCAAAATGCTATCAACGCTGCCGTGGCGATGCAGCGGCGCATGCTCAGCATCAATGATGAACTGCACAAGGAAGGCCTTCCGGAAATCGGGATCGGCATCGGACTTCACACTGGCGAAGTAACCGTGGGATACATCGGTTCTGAGCGCCGCTCGGAGTACACCGCGATTGGCGACGCCGTGAACACCTCCTCGCGTTTGGAATCCAACGCGAAACGCGGCGAGATCCTGGTCAGCGAAGCCACCGCCCAGGCCGCGAAGTCACGCTATCAATTGATGGCGCGCGATCCCATTAACGTCAAGAATCGCGAGCAGCCCGTGCCCCTATTCGAAGTTGACTGGCAGCACGCCACCAGCAGTTAAGGGGGCCAAGCGCAAAGGGCCAAGCGCGGAGAGATCCCGGGGACTACAATCGTGCTTGGGACGGAACAGCACGAGAATCGATGGCGTCTAACGGTTTGCTTCTTGCACTTTCCCCTTCGCCCGTTGCTCTTTGCGTTCTTGCATGAACCTCAAATCGTTTTTCAAACGGCAGATCATGGTCGCGCGCATTTACGGAATTCCCGTGCGCATCGACTATCGCTGGTTCGGCGTGTTTGCGATTAGCGTCGCGATGATTGCCGTGAACGCGCACCGGCATCCCATGCAGTTGGGTACGCTACAGCTTCCGCCGGCTGACGATCCGGTAGCTTGGACGCTGGGTATCGCGATCACGCTGGGACTTTTTCTTTCGGTTTTTGGTCATGAATTGTCGCATGCGCTGATGGCCCGGATGGAGGGAATCGAGATTGAAGAGATCGTGCTGCATCCATTTGGCGGTTTGGCCCGCTTGCGAACCCAACCAGAGAGTCCGGGAGCGGAGTTTCGCATTGCGGTCGCCGGCCCGGCGGCGAGTTTCATTTTTTCATTGATCGGTTTTGGCTGCCTGCTGGTGACTGCGAGACTTAGGTTCAATCCCGGCACCGCATTTTTCCTCTTTATTTGCGCGGGCAATCTGTTGCTTGCGATCTTCAATTTGTTTCCCGGATATCCGCTCGACGGGGGCCGCGTGTTGCGCGCGATTGTCTGGAAACGCAGCGGCGACATTCGTAATGCGACGCGCATTGCCGGGTTCTGCGGACAACTGGTGTCGCTGGTGCTAATCGTGTTCGGAGTTTACATGGCGGTCGCGCCATCATTTCATGCCTACTTCATGGGGCTTTGGTCGGTGCTGATCGGACTGTTTTTGTTGAGCGCCGCTACGAGCGTTGTGCGCAGCGTGCGCGACGACGGGCCGGCGACGGTGGCAGAGGCGATGTCTGTAGCGATATCGATCGAACCGGATTTGTCGATTAGCCGTTTTGTCGACGAAGTACTACCGCTTCACCGTCAAACAAGCTTTCCGGTTGCGCACGATCGGCGGCTGTTGGGAATTCTCGCACTCGAAGATCTGAAAAAGCTGCCGCGCGAACGCTGGCGCGAGCAACGCGCGCGCGACGTGATGCGACCCGTTAGCCAACAGCTCTTCGTCAGTGAATCCGCAGCGCTGGCCGCGGCAAACGAGTTGATGCAGAGCAACGGCGTGGGTGCCGTCGGCGTGATCGATAATCGAGGCCGCCTGGCGGGGTTCTTGCAACGCGGTCGAGTGAAGCGAAGGAA
>WNFD01002074.1_pt1 | contig 20210 bp, 15 predicted proteins | sample 5400491 | NCBI WGS metagenome assembly WNFD01 (sample SAMN13153343, study PRJNA577476) | soil metagenome | isolation source: 120 cm saprolite under Douglas fir tree site 2 hole 2 replicate 2 | place: USA:California | collected 2015-04-18
TGTGGTTTCCATCAGCCGGTAAGCTTGACGTCAAGATAGCATCCCCGCGTTCCTTAGGGTTGTACCTCGTAGACGCGCACTTCGGCGTCTTTATTCTCGTGGTGCGGGACGGCCAGGTAGTAGCGATTTAGTTCCGGAACCAGGATCCCGGTCTTGGCGCGGAAGCTCCCCGGAATTTTCGCAAGCAGAACGTAATGGTCGGCATCCTTCTGCTCGAACACATCGACAAACTGATCTCCAGCCAGGTATAGGCGCTTCCCCTTCGCGTCGTAACTCATGTCGTCGACAAAGCCGACGGCGGGCAAATCGGCGATCAGTTTTCCGCTGTCGGAATTGAGCACGACTAACTTCCCCGGCTTACGGGTTATTACAAACAGACGGTGATTCGCCTCGTCGAGGGCCATCGCCACATTTTGCGTATCACCCGCGGGCAGGGGCCAGGTGGCTGTTAGGGAAGACTTGTTCCTGTCCATGACGCCCACGGCGTTCTGCCCGGTGATGTTACAAAACAGGCGCGGCCCGGATTTTTCCAGCACGATCGCTTCAACGTGGTTGGAGTTAATCTTGATATCGCGCAGCTTTTTCAAGCTATTCGTATCCACGACGCTGATCAGCGAATACGGCGTATGCGCCTCGCGGCCGCCGTTGACGACATACAGATAATTCGTCGCAGGATCGTAGGCGATGGAATCCGCGTCGATGGAAACTTTGATTTCGCCGGCCGGTTTGTAGCTGTCGCTGTCGTATACTCGCACCGCCGAAGCATCGCCCTCCACGATGAAAAGCTTTTTCAAGTCTTTCCGGTAGAGGATGGCGTGCGGTGCTTTTACCTCTTCAATGGTGTGAATGAGCTTATTGGCGCTGCTATCCAAGACCAGCACTTTCCCATTCTCTTCTCCGGTCAGGAACAGCCGGTGTCCATCGACATCCGGTGCAAAGTGGTCAAAATCGCCGTCTTGCAGTCCTGGCAGCGGGATAGTCGCCACTAATTTCAATGGCATGTGCTCTTGAGCTCGGCTGTTGGCGGTCACAGTGAAAAAGAGCAGCAGGATGAAAAACTTTGCTTGCTTCATATTTTCCCTTTCCATCGTTTTCGACGGGCGGATGCTACGCTGCCGCACTTTTGCAGTCAACGCCCCATTTCAACGCTTAACGGAGATGCCGCGCTTCGAGTGAGGCAAAGATGCCTGTTTACAAGCGAAATTCACCACGCGCCATTTGCCACCTAAATAGAAATTAATGTTGGTTTAAGTTCGCACGGACGTGGATGGACTATGCTCTGCCATGCCGGCACGAGGCGTGAGTCGAATTGCGGTGCAGAGTCGCTTCGTTCCGGGATGCCAGGCCGAACAGTCTTCTGCAATTTTGCCGAAGAGAACACGGCATCACTATCCAGGGAGAGAAAATGAAGAAGCGTTTCTTGATTTCACTTGCGATTCTCGCACTATTCGCAACTGGGCTGCGCTGCCAGGAAACTGCGCCTCTTAAGCTCGTCGAGACTCTCAAACTGTCTTCATCAGTAAAAGGAAATTTCGATCATTTTGCGATCGATCTCAGTGGCAACCGGCTCTTCGCCACACCCGAGGAGTATAAGGCGGTCCTGGTCTTTGACGTGAAGACCGGCAAATTGATTCATGAAATCGAAGGCATCGAGAAACCGCACGCGGTACTGTATCGTGAAGACTTGAACCGCTTGTACATCACCGATGGAGAGGCCGGTGATGTGAAAATCTTCGACGGCGCTTCATACAAGCTGCTGTCGAGCGTGAAACTCCTGGAAGACGCGGATTCGATTGGGTACGATCTGTCAACTAAGCACTTGTACGTCGACAACGGCGGCGGAGATGTTCACCAGACGTTTTCCATGCTGAGCATTATCGACACCACCGCAGGAACAAAAGTGGCGGATATCAAGATTGACGGGGACACTCTTGAGGCCATGGCTCTCGAGAAATCCGGTCCCCGGTTGTATGTGAACAACAAAGCCAAAAATCAAGTGGATGTTGTCGACCGTGACAAACTTGAGGTAGTCGCCAGTTGGCCGGTAACGAAATGCAAGAACAACGTCGCGATGGCTTTTGATGAGAAAAATCATCGCTTGTTCGTGGCTTGCCGTAGCGGGCTAATCGTCGTTTTGGACACCCAATCCGGCAAGGAGCTGACCGCTCTGCCGATTTCCAAGGGCGTCGACGACATTACTTACGACGCTGCCAGTAAGCGAATCTACGCCGCTTGCGACGGTGACGCCGATGTGTATGAGCAGTCTGCTCTGGACAACTACACGCTCCTCGGTAAGATTCCTACCGGGCCCGTCGGGCGGACGGCGCTACTGGTGCCGCAACTGAGCCGGTACTTCGTCGCTGTTCCCCAGCATGGAACCACGAACGCTGCGGTACTCGTGTTCGAGGTCCACTAACAAGCTCATTTTCATTGCAGGATGCTAGCTCAGTGGGCGGGAACTGATTCAGCCATTCGATGATACGGTACACCACCTATGCGCCTGCTTCTCGTTGAAGATGAACGAAAGGTTGCGAGTTTTATCGCGCGAGCCTTGCGCGAAAATGCCTATGCGGTCGATGTTGCGGAATCCGGAGAGAAGGCCCTCGAACTCGGTTCAGACGTTACCTACGATGCCATTCTCCTGGACGTCAGGCTGCCAGGACTCAGCGGCGTCGCAGTCTGCCGAGAGCTGCGCCAGCAGGGAGTTGAAGCGCCCATTCTGATGCTGACGGCACGAGGCCTGGTCGAGCAGCGAGTGGAAGGATTAGATGCCGGCGCCGACGACTATCTAACCAAGCCTTTTGTCCTCGCGGAACTGCTGGCTCGCGTCCGGGCCCTTGTTCGCCGGGGCCTGCACAGCGGGAATGCCAAGCTTCGCTATGCCGATCTGGAGCTGGACCGCCACCGCCGCCGCGCGACGCGAGGCAAAGAAGCCGTCCCGCTAACTTCCAAGGAATTCGCTCTTCTCGAACTTTTCCTTCTCCGCGCTCCGGAAATGGTGACCCGCAGCGAAATCGTCGAGCACGTTTGGGACCGGCACTTCGATAGCGAGACGAACCTCGTGGAAGTATATGTGAACCGCTTGCGCCAGAAAATTGATCAAAATCGCCCGGCCAGGCTGCTTCACACCGTCCGCGGCGTGGGTTATCGCTTGGGAATGCCCGAATGACCAGGGCGCGCACGCTTCGTTTTCGCATGATGGTGCTGTTCTGCAGCGTGGTCGGGATACTGCTTGCCGCATCCTACCTGGCGTTCTGGGTATTGCTTACGCACGAAGTCTCCAGCCAGCTTGACAGGCAACTCCTCGAAACTGCCCGGCCGATCATTGCCGATATCATCACCGAACCTAACGCCCAGGACGTCCGTCGCCTGGATATTCCCGGCGAGTTTTTTGAACTATTCGACTCTTCAGGCCGCATCGTTCAACGATCGAAAAACCTTGCCGCTCCTATCGAATTAAAGGGTCTTAGCCCTAATGTTTCCCGCCCAACTTTTGGGATTGCCGTCATCGGAAATGGCGAGTCTGTGCATCTAGCGCTGATCCCTTTTCAGCAGGGGACCCAGCAACGCGTCCTGGCTGTGGCCATTCCTACCTTGGGCACCAATCGAGTGCTGGACAGCTTTGGCAGGGTTGCCCTGCTTCTCTTTCCCTTGAGTCTTCTATTGACTGCAGTGATTTCCGCGTTTTACGTGGGCAGAAGTCTCACCCCTGTCACTGCTCTTACCCAGCACGCGGCTCTCATGGCACAGCGGGTTACCAACGGAGAAGAATTCTGGGCGCCGCTCCCGGTGCACTCGTCCCACGATGAGCTGGGCGTTCTTGCCGAGACTTTCAACCGGCTTCTGCAGAGCGTCGATTCGGCGCTCCGCCAGTTGCGTCAGTTTGTCACTGATGCGTCCCATGAACTGCGGACACCACTCGCGGTTCTCCACGGCGAGACCGAGCTGCTTCTTTCAAAACCGCGTACTGCCGACGAATACAGGAGGATCCTCTCCCTGTTCGACGGTGAGTTCAAGAAATTGACGCGCATCGTGGAAGGGTTGTTCACGCTTTCGATGGCCGATGCCGGGCAGCTCCACCTGGCCTGCGAGCCGCTTTACATTAATGAAGTTCTGGAAGAGGCTTGTGCACTCGTGTCTACCCGGGCGCGCGCTAAGAACATTGCGGTCGTGCGCGAGCTGAATCAGGAAATAGCGTACTCCGGCGATGAGGCTTTTCTCCATGAGCTCTTTCTGATTTTTCTCGACAACGCGATCAAGTATTCTCCCGATGGGACTCGTGTGCAGGTGTCAGTGGAGCAACAAAACGGCACGATACGAGCCCGCTTCGAGGACCACGGCATTGGCATTTCAAGCGAGCACTTGGGCTACATTTTTGAGCGCTTCTATCGCGCCGCTCCTTCTGCGAACGGAGAAGCTCAAAGTGGCGGATTGGGTTTGGCCATCGCTCAGGCCATCGCGCGCGCCCACGGAGGCTCGATTGATTGTCAGAGTGCCCTCGGAATTGGCTCGACTTTCACTCTGATCCTGCCCGCGGCTCCATCCTCGGATGCGCCTCTCGAGGTTTGCCTAAATAAAAATTAATGTTGGGTTAAGGCATCCCGTTGGTGTATGCACTAGGCTCCGCCGCAAGGGTGGAGGTGATTCTGTGTCCTTTCAAAGAATTTCTTCTTTCTATTCGTTTGGCCGGATGACAACCGTTTTTTTGATAATAGGAATTCTATTTTCAGTTCCTGCTGGCGCGCAGGTGGCCGGGGGAACTCTCTCCGGTACGATAACGGATCAATCCGACAAACTTGTGCCTCAGGCCCAGGTTTCCATCACCAATGTGGCGACGGGGATTACGACAACGGTTACAACAAACTCAGATGGCTTTTACATCGCCCCCAACCTGCTGCCCGGAGAATACCAAGTCACCGTCTCCGCCAAGGGATTCAGCACGGAGACAAGAAAAGGGATTTCGCTCACGGTTGGAGCGCGGCAAGTTTTTGACCTCACTCTGCAAGTCGGGTCCGCAGCGAGGACAGTCGTCGAGGTGACTACAGAGGCCCCCGCGGTGCAGCTAGCCAGCTCGGACATCAGCGCGGTCGTTAACGCGACCACGGTCCGTGAGCTGCCTCTCAACGGCCGCAGTTGGACGGACTTGGCCGCCCTCCAGCCCGGCGTGGAAACGATTCAGACTCAACCGACCTTCGCCACGGGCTCGGATCGTGGCAATCGCGGCTTCGGACAACAATTGACGATCTCCGGCGCCCGCCCACAGCAGAACAATTATCGTTTGGATGGCGTGAGCCTAAACGACTACGCCAATGGAGCCCCTGGCAGCGTGCTGGGAGGAAATCTGGGCGTCGACGCAATTCAGGAATTTTCGGTCCTCACGAGCAACTATTCCGCGGAGTACGGCAAGACTTCGGGGGGCGTTGTCAACGCCATCACTCGCTCGGGAACCAATGCGCTTCACGGGAGTGTGTACGAGTTCCTGAGGAACAGCGCACTCGATGCCAAGAATTTCTTTGAGAGTGGCGGCGCTGCGAAGGCGCCTTTCAAGCGCAACCAGTTTGGCGGCGCCATTGGCGGCCCGCTTATCAAGAATCGCACGTTTTTCTTTGCGGACTACGAGGGCATCCGGCAGTCCAAGGGTATCCCCAACCCTGTGCAAGTGCCTACCCTGGCCGCCCGTAATGGGGATGTCCATGATGCGAACGGGAATCCTTTGCCCCACATCACGGTACCTTCCATAATCCAGGAGTACCTCAAGCTATATCCCGTGTCGACCGCGCCGCCGTTACCCGGCAATCCCGACGTGACTGTTTTCACTTTTGTGGGCCAACAGGTCATCAATGAAAACTTTCTTACTGCCCGGGTCGACCACAAGTTCTCAGAAAAGGACAGCTTGTTCGGCACCTACCTTTTCGACAAGACCCCTTACAGCTCGCCCGACCCGATGGGGAACGTTCAACTCTCTACGCTGACCGGAAGGCAGATTTTCGCGGCCGAGGAGACGCACGGCTTCACGCCCACCTTCGTAAATGCGGCACGATTTGGCTTTAATCGTGACCTCGTGAACAACGATCAAAGCGCAAAGGCTCTTAACCCCCAAGCAGCCAATCCAGCCTTGGGCGCTTTTGCGAATCGGGACGCGTCGCTGTTACGGGTTTCTACGCTTTCTGATATGACCGGCGGCGTAGGTGGCCTCGCGACTTACTTCTATAACTGGAATTCATTCCAGGGATATGACGATGCCTTCCTCAACAAGGGCACCCATACGATCAAATTCGGCGGAGCTTTCGAACGCATGCTCCTGCAGGTTCAGGCGCTCACGGACGTGAACGGGATCTGGATTTTCGGTGACTTGCCCTCTTTTCTGCAGAATGCTCCTTCCAAATTCCAGGGTGGCGTCATCGGTTCGCTTACACCTCGCGATTTCCGCCAATCGGTCTTCGGCGCTTATGTGCAAGACGATTGGCGCGCGAGATCCAACCTGACTCTGAACCTGGGACTTCGTTACGAAATGGCCACCGTGCCGACGGAAACCCACGGCAAGCTCGTCAACCTCCGCAACTTTACCGACGCACTGCCCGTTTGCGGCACTCCTTCGCCGAGTTGCTCCAGCGTGGGCCCGTTGTTCTCGAACCCTACTCTCAAGAATTTGGAACCGCGGCTGGGATTTTCCTGGGATCCATTCCGCAGCGGGAGAATGGCGGTCCGGGGAGGAGCCGGGTTGTTCGATGTTTTGCCGCTGCCCTATCAGTTCATTCTTCTCGAGACTCAGGCGACTCCGTTCTTTCAGTACTTGTCGTTCAGCAAGAGTTCTGCCCCTGTCCAGCCTCTGCAAGTGGGTCCCTTACCCGCTGGGGATTTCGATCCATCGCTGCTTAGGGTGCGTTCTACGTTCATCGATTCTAATTCCAAACGCAACTACGTTGCTCAGTGGAACCTCAATGTCCAGTATCAGCTCACTCAGAGCCTGGCGGCCATGGTCGCCTACGTGGGCTCGCGTGGAGTGCATCAACCCTTTCGAGTAGATGAAGCCAACTTAACACTCCCGGGAAAAACGTCGGCGGGGTACCTCTGGCCTCAGGTTGATGCCAACGGCAACCTTACGACCGGACCGAATGCGGGGAACCCTCCTAATCTACTCAACCCTGCCTACAGCTCAATTCGGGGAATGTTTTATAAGGGACGTTCCTACTACAACGCTCTCGAATTGCAGTTGGCCAAACGTATGAGCCACGGATTCCAAATGCAGGGCACGTACACTTGGGGCAAGAGCATAGATACCAGTTCGGCGACGCTTGCCGGCGATGCGTTCGGTAACTCGATCTCCAGCTTGCATTATTTCGACGAGAAATTGACCCGGGGCCCAGCCGATTTCAACGTCGGCCGCACTCTGGTCCTGAATGGCACCTGGGAAATTCCCTCATCCAAATCGTGGAGCGGCCCTGCTAAGTGGGTGACCGACGGCTGGGAACTGGGCCTCATCTTTACCGCCAGCGACGGCGTGCCCTTCACTGCAACCTGGGGAACAGGCTCCGACCCGGCAAATACGCTCAGCAGCGATGACTATGCGTTCCCGGCTCGTCTTGGCGGACCCGGTTGCAAGACGCTGACCAATCCGGGCAATCCCAACCATTATATTAAGACGGAGTGCTTTGCGGTGCCCGCTGCCCCCGACATGAATTTCTGGAATCAAAACTGCGATCCGGCGCCACCGAGCTTAGGCGGGCCGATCGACCCTTTGAATACCACCCCGTGGCTCTCGCCCCTGGCATGTTTCAATCTTCGTGGTAATTCGGGGCGTAACAATATGATTGGACCAGGCATAACCAGCTTGGACTTTTCCGTCTTCAAGAACAACCGCATCAAGAGGATCTCCGAAAACTTCAATCTGCAATTTCGAGTCGAAATGTTTAACCTCATGAACCATCCCAACTTTGCTCCCCCGGGCCCAGGTGACGGCAATACTGACACTTTCGACGGCACGGGAGCGCCTCTCGGCGGCACGCTGCAGAATCCGGGCACCGCGGGCAAGCTCATCAGGACGACCATCCCGGAGCGGCAAATCCAATTTGCCCTCAAAATCGTCTTCTAAGTTCTATCGAGGAGTGGGACACGAGAAGATCTCTCAATGGCAGCCGGCTGTTCCCGGCCGGCTGCTTGTCCCTTCCTCACCAGAGTTGCGCGAATCTATTCTTCATCGTGGTCAGCGAGATAACGAAAACTTAATTTTAAATTCAGCGCATCTGCGAAGTAGCATTGCCTGGCTATTAGTGAACAGTCGAAACTGGCAAGCCGCTACCGCGTTTGGGGAATGGAATCCGATGATTTTTTCAAACACCAAGTCTCTTTGGCTGGCGCCAATCCTGCTGTTGGGAGTTGTACTCGCCTCCGCGCATCCGCCCGCCCAGAAAAAAGAAGCGCCCGCCAAACAAAACTCTTATCCCGCGCCTCGCTGGCCTTCTTATTTGAAAAAACCGCAATCCGTGGAAGAGATTTTGCCCCACGCGCGCGATCTCGTGCGCAACAAGGCTGGCTTCGGCGGAAATTCTCCCGGCCTCGGCCTCGGCCTGCTCCAGCCCGGCGAAGAGGTCATGATTGTTCCCGACACGACGGCGGAGGACTTTGTCGTCGAAGCGCTCCTGAAGGCGCTCGCCGAGCGCGGCGTGCAAGCGCACATCGTGCCCAACTACACGCTGGTCAACGTTTCAAAAGAAGACGCCAAGCAGATCCGTTTGAAAACGGAAATCCGCAGCGCCGAAGAAGGCTTCATGGAGGCGAAATACTACTGGATCGAGCGCGTCTTCGCGCACCCGGAAGTACCCAAGGAGTGGCTGAAACAGAAAAACCCGGACCTTTACAATGCGCTATACCCCAAGCGCGATGAGATGACTCCGGAACTCCTCGCCGAGTGGAAAAAGCTTTCGAATGAAAGCGTCGGTGCGGCCATCCGCGACTATCTTCAACAACACCCCAAAATCAAAGGCGTCTATTGGGGTCATCCCGGAGGCGCTTTCTATGCCCGCACCATGTCTCCCCTCGAAAGCAAATACCTCGGTCGCTGTTCGTTCACCAACAGCTGGGAGGTCGTGAGCCAGGTTTCATCCTTTCCGGCTGATTTGTGGCAGTTGATTGAGAAAAAAGCCATCGCGATGGTGACTCCCGATGTCGATAAGGTTGAGGTCACCGATCCGGAAGGTACCGACGTCACATGGGACGTCCCCGAAGAGATGGCCAAGCGATGGGTGCGCGGAATCTACTGGCGGGGCCATTTGCTGATGTATCCCGATTCCGCGACCGGCCAGTATGGCCAGGACTTTGACAACTACCCAAAAAACTACGCCGAATGGATCGACCGTTCACCCAACGCCAAGGCAAATGGCGTCATCGCCGGCACCAACGGTTCCGGTGGCTTTTGGCCGCGCATGGAAATCCATCTCAAAGACGGCAAAATCACCGAAGTAAAAGGCGGAGGCCGCTACGGCGACGTCATCCGCGAATTTCAAAACTATCCTCATATTAACGACACCACCTACCCGCATTACGACAACCCCGGCTACTGGAATCTTTGGGAAGTCGCGCTCGGCACCAACCCCAAGTATTTTCGCAACCCCACCGATTTTTACGGTGGCGGCACCGCGGGAGTTTATTGCCTGACCTACGAACGCTACCGCAGTGGCGCGTTTCACTGGGGGCTTGGGAATGAACTCGGCCACGATCCCGGTTCGCTAGGCACGCCGAAGAAGTGGAAGGAATTTGCGGAGAAACTTAACCTTCCTGACGGGCACGACTTTCACATCCAGAATTATTTCGTCACATACAAGGTGCATCTGCGCACTTCCGGAAAGTGGGTGACCATCGTGGACCGCGGGCATCTGACTTCTTTGGATGACCCCGATGTGCGCGCGTTGGCCGCAAAATACGGCGATCCCGACAAACTCCTGGCTGAGGATTGGATTCCCGACATTCCGGGAATTAACGTGCCAGGCAGTTATGAAGTCTACGCCCGCGACCCTTGGAAGTACGCCAATGCTCGCATGCAAAAGATCCTGGCCGGGGACTTCAGCTTCCGCGACCTCGGCAAATAGACACGCTTCCTATGGCATTGCCGGCGCCGCTTCCGGCTTCAACCCCGGAGCGATCTTCGAAATGCGCAGATTGCGAAAGATCGTCGGCCAGTATTCCCGGAGCGCGTTGCTGGCAGTGTTTAGGCCAATCCGTATTCCGTAGCGCTGGAAGGTCCGGCCTGCCGTTTGTTCTTTCACCGGCAAATAGCTGTTCGCCAGGCTCTCGGCCAGCAGCGGGCCCACCATCCCCGCCCAATTGGCCGCGTCTTTGCCGTCATCCGTGCGCGCCACCACGATGCGGCTCAGCGCGTAACCGATGCGGTGTCCCGCCCCTCCGTGCAGCGTTACGAAGTAGCGCGGATCACGGTGCAGCACCGACGAAATGACGAACGTTCCGAAAAAATTGTTCGACGCTGCCGTAGCCATCGAAGAACCGAAACGCTTTCCGTACCCGCCCATTTCCTGGCCGTACCCGTCCAGCGAATTCCGCGCCTGACTGATCCCAGCCCCCGCGGCGGAGCTGAGAAAACGGGAAGGAGAGACGCTCTCATCCGCAAAAAGTTCGAACTTCTGTTTGCTGCTCAGCGGGCCCTTGCTCGTGGCAATATTGGGAAAGAAAACAGACCGCCGTTCGAGAACTTCGATGGTTGTATCGAAGTGATTTTGGTGCTTCTGCGGCGCGTTTTCCTGTTTTGCCACCGGCGCATCGGGAAGGTCTCTTGGTTTTGGTTCCTGTTGCGCCGCCGCCGTTGCGACGACAACCACGAACAGTGCAATAAGGCGTAAAGCCGATGAACGAGCGTGCATTTCTTCATCTTAGCATGAACCAAAATCTCGTCCTTGCAGCCTCGCGCCCCACGCGCCAAAATCGCGCACGGAATTTTCAGTAGGAAGCGCGCGAAGCGCCCCTGCATTCTCAGGTAGCCAATGACCGCGCGATTCGGAATCCATAGTCCGCGTATTGGAACTCCGGCGGAATGCTGGAACGCGCCGCCGTGCGCGTAACCTTAATATGGTGCCGCCACGAGCCGCCCCGCGAAGCCCGGCGGCCGCCGCTCTTCGGCCCTCGCGGATTTCGTTCCGGTGAGCGCCCGTAGTAGCCGTCGTCGTACCAATCGGCGCACCACTCATGCACGTTGTCGCCGAGATTGTAGAGTCCATAAGCATTTGGCGCATACAGTCCCACCGGCTCCGGCCCCAGCTTCCACCGCTTGCCGTAATCGGGAACCATCTCCGGAGGCGCATCTCCCCACGGGTACAGCAAACCCTCCACCCCGCCGCGCGCCGCGCGCTCCCATTCGGCTTCGCTCGGCAAACGATACCGTTTGCCCGTCGCGCCGCTCAGCCATTCGCAGTAACTCGCCGCCTCATCCCACGACACCGCCACCACCGGCATCTTCGGATGACAAAAGTTTGGATCACTCCAGCACGCCGGCGGAGCACCACTCGTCGCCGCGACGAAGCACCCGTACTCCGCGTTCGTCACCTGGTACGCTGCCAGCTCAAACGCATCCACCCACACCCGATGCACCGGCTTTTCATCATCGCGCCCCGTTTCGCAGCCCATCCCAAACCAACCCTCCGGGATGCGCACCAGCACCGGCTCGATCACTTCGGTCTGTTCTCCGTTCAATCTTGCCCCGCTCAAACCTGCCTCATTCAACTTTAACGGCGCCGCCATGTTGTCCCATCCACATGGTCCACCATTATAGTGGCGAGTCCTCAGACGTGTGATTTTGTCTGTAGCGGTGAGGCGGAGGCGGCGATGGGCGTGGTGCGTCATGGGGCGTCCAGTCAATCACGATTAGGGCGAGGCATATCAAAGATAAATTGCTGGGGCTCATCGGGTTGAGGGTTGGTTTCGTGGGCGATGGCGGGGAGGGTGCGGAGGAGGAGATTGGCGGTGTAGGCCATGACGGCGGCGCGGCGGGGAGTGATCTTGTTGCGGGCCTGGAGCTTATAGAGTTCGCCGAGGGAATGGTTGATGTCGGCGGCGGAGCGGAATTCCTGGATGTCACCGATGAGGACGGCGGCGAGATCGGCTTGGTCGAGGTCTTTTTGAAGCAAAGCGGCGTGTTTGGAGCAGAGGCCAGAGTCTGTGTCGGAGATGGGCAGGCGGCAAAAGCGGCGCCCCGAGACGGAGCGGTGCTGGCAATGGAGCGGGGTGGAGTTGGTGATCGTGGTGGAGCTAGAAGTTTCGGGAATCATGTGATTTCCTTTCCGGCGTGAGCCGGGATGTTCCATTTTGGGAATTTTGGGTACACACCCGGCAGTTTTCGTAAGAGTGGCAACCAAAGGAGATAAGTCGGAGCAACATACCGGTATACGGGTACGACCAGAACGTCGGAACGTCCACACGTCTGAGGAGGGCGAGGGCGACGGGAATAATCGTAGGTCGACAGTTCAAAGTTGAAAGTTGAAGCGCAAAGACGGAGGGGGCGAGAAGAGCGGAAAACGCAGATGGCGTGAGACTTACGGAGCTGGCGGGTGTGGAATTGCTTATTCACGCGGAATGGTAGCACGAAAGATTAACCTTGTCAAGAAATAACTTAGTAGTACTGGAACTAGGGGTGGACAGAGGGTCTGAAGGTCCAAATGTCTAAACGTCGGAACGTTGAATAGAAAGAGGGGGATAGGACTAGGGGATATGGGTTCGAGGCGAGAAAGATATTGAAGGTGAAGAGGTTAGGTCGGATCGGCGGAAAGACAAATGCCAGTCAGGGACAAATTCCATACCCGCACGCTTCAAAAGCCGAAGCATGGGGCACCCGGCGTTATAGCGGATCGAGGGTTGGCCACCCGCCTTGATTCCTTAGGGGCTTCAGTATCCATCCCGCGAATTCTAACATATCGAGTTGCTCAACTCTTGGATTTAGATATTTAGCGTGTGAGCGCTTTTGGTTAGGGCCAAGGAAATGCCACCCTCCTGAGACGATGAGAATCTGTAGATCGGGGACTGCCTGCCGGCATAATCGTTCAGTTTACCTTAGAATTCTCTCGATACTGTATACTCAGGTTATATGGACCGCGTGCCGTTTGACCCCTATGATTTCTTTGGATATCTCGCGTCCGGACTACTGATCCTAGTCGGAATGCAGCTGGTGTTGGGATTCCCTCAGATTCTGGGACACGAGCTGAAGTTCGTAGACTCGGCATTTCTTCTTCTTGCTATATATGTCGCGGGGCAGATTATTGCTACGCCAGCAAGGGCGTTACTCGAGGACCTCGTCGTAGAAAAGGTTTTGCGCCGCCCGAGCGTTAATCTTCTCTGCGCCAGGAGGCCGCTTATTCGGGGAATTCTGTTCCCTGACTTTTATAAACCGCTTCCTGAACTAATTCGCAGAAAATTGTTGGAGCGGAGGGAGGCCGACGGCTTTGAGGGCACTGATGAATCATTTTTTCTGCAGGTTCGCTACAAGCCCGAGGTCTTGGAAAATGAGAGGCTATCGAAAAGACTGGACGGCTTTATCAGCAAGTATGGATTCTCACGCAACTTGACATTTTCAAGCCTAGTTGTAGGGTGTGCATTGCTATGGAAATCGTTCTCCGGACATGATTCTGAAACTCTGAAGTACTCGTTCGCGGCTCTATCTGCTAGCTTCTTGCTCTTCTATAGATACCTTAAGTTCTTTAGGCAGTATTCCTATGAGCTTTTCAACGCCTACGCGGGTGGGCGCTAAATGTTGCTAAGGATTTTTGACGTTGCCCATGGTTTCTGTGCACTCGCCATCGCAGACACTGGGAATATCATGTTGATTGACTGTGGCCACAACGATGAGACTGGCTTCTATCCTGCAGACTATCTGGTCAAGTCCGGTTTCACGGGAATAGAGCGCTTCTTCGTATTGAACTTTGACGAAGACCACCTTAGCGGGCTCCCCAGATTGAGGCAGATGCGGGACAGAATACCTATAAGAATCCTGCACAAGAATTTTTCGATTACAGACCGGCAGTTGCACGAGCTCAAGGAGGAATCTGGCGGGCTGGGGCCTGGAATGAAATCTCTGCTCGCGATGTCCGGGAATTACAATCAAGCGGTCACGAGCCCGCCCGATTTTGGATTGCTAAATTATGAGGTCTTCTACAACGGCTACCCAGTATTCGAGGATACGAACAATTTGAGTCTAGTTCTTTTCCTCGATTATCCGGGCTTGTCAATTGTGTTTCCCGGGGACCTTGAGGTAGCCGGATGGGAAGCACTCCTGGAAAACATAAGCTTCAGACAACATCTGAGCCGTGTGAATGTTTTTGTGGCATCCCACCACGGAAGGGAGAGTGGGTATTGCGACGCAGTATTTGACTACTGCGACCCGGAAATAATCATCATCTCCGACGAAGAGATCAAGTTCGACACCCAAGAAGAGGTCGATTATGGAGTCCATGCAAAGGGAATTCATTGGACTACGGGCGGGATCCGAAGGGTCCTCACGACGAGATCAGACGGCATGATCTGGTTTGAAGCGGATGCTTTAGGCAAGACGTGGGTGAAGGCTAGCAGGTAAACGGCCTAGGCAGGCGAGAATACCGAACAAAAGATTGGAGGTGAACCATGGCGAAGAGCGTGCGTGGGGAGATTCTGCATTTGGAACGGGAACAGGTGCGGGCGAACAACCGAGGGACGCGCGAGGCGGGCGGAGCCGCCTTTGCAGAAACGGGAGCGGACGGAGGTAAGAATGGCGAGGTAAACTCGCCGCTACAAGATGCGCAGGGCGGGACGACGGGAGCACAGCTTGCCTTTGTAGAGGCGGCTTCATGCCGCCATCCGGGTTGAGCGTCGACGGGGAGGGAGTGGCGAGGTAAACTCGACGCCACAAACCAGAAACGTGGCGAGGTGAACTCGCCGCTACAGGCTAGAAACGTGGCGAGGTGAACTCGCCGCTACAGACTAGAAACGTGGCGAGGTAAACTCGCCGCTACAGACTAGAAACGTGGCGAGGTGAACTCGCCGCTACAAACAAAAAATAAGGCATGTGCAATGCCGGAATTCCAACGGAAACCCAATCGTCTTTCGGCTGACTCCTATCGCGGCCGGCGTGCGTATTTTCTGACGCTGTGTGTGCGCGACCGGAAGAGAGTCTTCACGGATGGCGCGCTTGTAGACGCGTTGCTTTCGCTGCTTGCGAAGAACTGTTCCTCTCATCGGTTCGCTATTTATGCCTTCTGCTTCATGCCCGATCATTTGCATCTCATTCTTGTTGGCGAGAGCGATTCTTCAGAACTGGCACGCCTGATTCGGGCGTTTAAGGGAGCGGCTACGGCGGAGGCGCGAAGATTGGGGGTTTCAAATCTCTGGCAAAAGGGATTCTACGATCATATCTTGCGCAGCGGAAAAACAATCGATGAGGCAGCTTGGTATATCTTGCTGAACCCGGTTCGAGCGGGATTGGCCAAAACGATCGAGGAGTGGCCGTATTCAGGATCGTTTGAGTTTGAATGGAAAACCCTGGCGGCTCCGAGGGACCCATTTCATCCGCCGTGGAAAGAAAGAGTGGCGACATAAAGTCGCCGCTACAGAGACGAAGAGTGGCGAGGTAAACTCGCCGCTACAAGATACGCACGTCGGGGTCACAAGTCTCTGGTCACGCGTTACGGGACGCCTGCTTGCCCACTGCGAGTATGCTATTCTCGGCTCTCCGCGTACGGGGGATCGCCCACTCGTCCCGCCTTGGAGGTCGTCATGAACAAGACATTGAAGATTGTTCTCATCGTCGTGGGTGTGTTGATCGTTCTTGTGCTCGTGGCGCCGTTTTTGATCCCCGTCAATCAGTTCCGCCCCACCATCGAGGAGAAGGCTTCCGCCGCCCTGGGCCGCAAAGTGCAATTGGGCAATATCAGCCTCTCGCTGATCAGCGGCTCGCTTTCTGCGGAAAACCTCTCCATCGGTGACGACCCCAAATTCAGCTCGGCTCCTTTCCTCACCGCCAAGTCGCTGAATGTGGGCGTTGAAATGATGCCGCTGATTTTCTCGAAGACCCTCAATGTCACTGGCGTCACGATTGCCAGTCCTCAGGTGACCCTGCTTCGCAACGCCGCCGGTCAGTGGAACTATTCTTCGCTCGGCGGTTCCGCCGCGAAGTCCGAGGCCCGGCAGGCGCACGCCGAAAAACCTGCTGGCACGTCAAACGCTGCCGAAGAAGTTTCCGTCAAGAAGCTCATACTGAGTGACGGCAGTATCATCGTCGGCTCCACGAATTCGCAGAAGCGCAGCACCTACGATCACGTCAACGTCACCGCTTCCGACGTTTCTATAACCTCGAAGTTTCCGGTGACCGTCACCGCCGATCTGCCCGCCGGAGGCAAGTTCAAGCTCGACGGCACTCTCGGTCCCGTGGATCAGGCGGACACCGCGCTCACTCCTCTCGATGCCAAGCTCAACGTCACTTCCCTGAATCTTGCCTCCACCGGTTTGCTCGATCCTTCCATGGGACTCGGCGGCATTCTCGATCTCGAGGGCACGCTCGCCTCACAAAACGGCGAAGCGCAAACCAAGGGCAGCGCCAAACTTTCCAAAGCGCTGCTGGTTGCGGGCGGATCGCCCGCCGCTGTTCCCGTCACCGTGGATTTCAATACCAAATACAATCTCCGCAAAAACGCGGGCGTCCTCAATCCCTCCACGCTCAAAATCGGCAACGCCGCTGCCCGCCTTAATGGCACCTATGAGTCGGCGGGCGAGGCCACCGTCGTCAACATCAAGCTCGACGCCAAAGAGATGCCCGCAAAAGATCTCGAAGCTTTCCTTCCCGCGCTCGGCATCCATCTTCCAAAGGGTGCTTCGCTTCAGGGGGGCACGCTCAACGCGGACCTGAATCTCACTGGGCCGACCAACAGACTCATCACGAACGGCAGCGTCGGATTGTTCAATGGAAAACTCGCCGGCTTTGACCTCGGCTCCAAAATGTCCGCCGTTGCCTCTCTTGCGGGCATCAAGACGGGCAAGGACCTTGACATCGAAAAGCTCACCACGAACCTTCGCATGGCTCCAACGGGGCTCCAGGCCGACAATTTTCTCGCTGTCGTTCCCACCCTCGGGAATCTCACCGGCGCCGGCACGGTGGACTCGAAGAACGCTCTCGATTTCAAGATGCTCGCCACGCTCACGAAAGAGGCGAGCAGCTCGGCAGGTTCAGCAGCCGGGGCAGGTGGCGCGGCTGGCGCTCTCGGCGGGCTCCTCGGCGCGGTTACCGGGGGCGGTGGCGGCGCTGGCGGCTGCAGCAGCGAAGGTCTGAAAGTTCCGTTCCAAATTCAAGGCACGACCGCCGAGCCAAAATTCATTCCGGACGTTGGCGGCTTGGCAAAAGATCTCTTCAAATCACAACTGGGTTGCCTCGGCGGCCGTTCTACTGCCGGCACCACAAAAGCGCAAGGCGAAGGGCAAAATCCCGCCGACGCCATAAACGCGCTCGGCAGCCTCTTCAAAAAGAAAAAGCCCTAGAACAAAAAACGAGAAGGGAAGTATCAACATCCGAATGTCGATCTCGCGAACCTAGAACGTATTTTTTCCGGATTCTTTTTTTCAGGATTGCCAGGGCGGCTGGAGGAGTCCGTCCTTTCCCTGAGTCCTTACATTTCTTGACTCTTTCGAAACTTCCCACTAGCCTCATCCGTCTACCTTTACGGTTGCCGGGGGACGGTTTCCTTTCAACGCCTTCGCGAGGAGTGTTGCATGCGTTCCAGCCTGATTCTCAGGTGTGTGTCAGCAGTCTGCTTCACGGCGGTTCTTGCTCTCTTCTGGGCTGCGCCAGCTCTTCAGGCGCAAGGCGGCGAGCCGCAATACTTCGCCATTCGCGGGGCCAAAGTCGTTCCTGTTTCCGGGCCGCCCGTCGAGAACGCCACCATCGTCATCTCTCGCGGCCTCATCACGGCTGTGGGAAAAGACATTGCCATTCCGCCTGAAGCGTGGGTCATCGACGGGAAAGGCCTCACTGTCTACCCGGGCCTCATTGATTCCTTTACTGACGTGGGGATTCCCGTCGCTCCTCCCGCGAGTAGCGAAGGAGGCCCACGTCGCCCACAAGAGGGCGCGCATGGTCCGGAGGACCGGCCCTTCTCCACGCCGTGGCGCAGCGCGGCGGATGAAGTCAGCCTGAGCGACAAGCGCATTGAAACGTGGCGCAGCGCGGGATTCACCACCGTTGTTTCCGCGCCAAAAGGGGGAATTTTCGCGGGGCAGGCCGCGGTGCTGGATCTGGCGGGCGAACGCGCGGGGGATCTGGTGGTGAAATCACCCGTGGCGATTCCGGTGGCATTCCAGACGTCGGGAGGATTTGGCGGAGGGTTTCCGAGTTCGATCATGGGCGTGCTCGCCTACGTTCATCAGGTCTGGCTGGACACGGAGTGGAGCACCGAGGCGCAAGCTACGTACGAAAAGAATCCCCGCAGCGCGGCGCGGCCGCGTTATGACCGCACCGAAGCCGCGCTCGCCGAGGCGCTGGAAGATCACGCGCTCGTTTTGATACCGGCGAACAATTCCATTCAACTGCGCCGCGCCCTTGAATTGACCGATCGCTGGCATGTCAACGGCGCTATTTACGGCGGACAGATGGCATATGAAGTTGCTCCGGAAATTGGCGCGAAAAAACTTCCCGTGCTCGTGAATCTCAAGTGGCCCGAAGCCGAGAAGGATGCCGATCCCGATGACAAGCCATCGCTTCGAACGCTGCAGTTCCGCGACCGCGCACCGTCTTCACCGGCGGCGCTGGCCAAAGCAGGCGTCAAGTTTGCGTTTTATTCCGACGGCATCACGGCGCCGAAAGACGCCTTTAAGGCTGCGAAGAAATCAATCGACGCGGGACTCTCGCCGGACGCTGCACTTCGCGCGCTGACGCTGTCGCCGGCGGAAATCTTTGGCGTCGCTGACCGCCTGGGCTCCATCGAAAACGGGAAAATCGCCAATCTCGTGGTCACCGATGGCGACCTCTTCGAGGAAAAAACAAAGATCAAATTTGTTTTTGTCGACGGCGGCAAGTTTGAAGTTCGCGAGCCGGAGAAGCCCAAGGATCCGCCGAAAGGCGACATCACCGGAAAATGGAAGCTTGCCTACACCACGCCCGAAGGGCCCGAGGAATCTACCGCGGACCTCGCCATGGACAAAGATGGAACGATCTCCGGCACCATCACCAGCAAACGCGGCACCGCTTCGGTCATCAGCGGCTACTTGAGCGTGGACAAATTCAGTTTCACCATCAACATTCCGCTCGAGGGATCTCCCGCCGACGTCACCTTCTCTGGCACGTTTGATGGAACTTCCTTGAAGGGCAGCATCAGCGTGCAGGGTATCTCGCTGGAGTTTACCGGCGTCAAACCCGGCGCGGCTTCATCGACGATGGGCAACCTGGGAGGTGCTCAGTGAGAATTTTGAATTTTCTGAACGCGGACCGTTTGCGTGCTCCGTTCCTCTACTTCGTCTGCGTTCTTTGTCTCATTTACGTCCCAATTCCGGCGCATGCTGCCACGCCGCCGGACGCGCCCGCCGTCACTGTGATTCGAAACGCCACCATCCTCACCGTTTCGCATGGAACGATTGAGCACGGCTCCATCCTGATTAAGGATGGCAAAATCGCCGAGGTCGGCCAGTCCATCAATGCCCCGAAAGACGCTCAGGTGATTGACGCCGCAGGGCAATTCGTCATCCCCGGCATTATCGACTGCCACTCTCATATCGCAGCGGAAAGCATCAATGAGGGCAGCGTTTCCGTCTCCTCGATGGTGAATATGGCGGAGATCCTCAATCCGGATGACATCGACATTTATCGTGATCTAGCAGGAGGTGTCACGTCGGCAAATATTCTTCACGGCTCCGCCAATTCCATCGGCGGACAGACGCTGGTCATCAAGCTTCGCTGGGGCCAGCCCGCCGCGAAGCTTCCGTTCGAAGGCGCGCTTCCCGGCATCAAGTTCGCACTCGGCGAAAATCCCAAGCGCTCGAACTTCAGTATTCCGGGGCAGCCCAAGCGATATCCTGCGACGCGCATGGGCGTCGAAGAGACCATTCGCGGAGCGTTCAGCGAAGCGCGCGACTACAAGAAAGCCTGGGATGACTACAACAAGCGCGCCGCTGCCGGTGAAAAAAATCTCATCCCGCCGCGCCGCGATCTGCGCCTCGAGCCGCTCGTCGAAGTACTGGAAGGCAAGCGCTACGTTCACTCG
>WNFD01002076.1_pt1 | contig 20207 bp, 23 predicted proteins | sample 5400491 | NCBI WGS metagenome assembly WNFD01 (sample SAMN13153343, study PRJNA577476) | soil metagenome | isolation source: 120 cm saprolite under Douglas fir tree site 2 hole 2 replicate 2 | place: USA:California | collected 2015-04-18
ACCATCGGCACCCCTGAAGAGGGCATGGACCACACCCTGGGCTTCTGGGTCGGTCCGCCCGCCAACCGCTGACCAGCAGACCTCACACCCCGTTACCAACGATCCAGCAACGGATCATGAAAATGGCGAAACTTCAGGTATCCAGGCACCGCCCGGATTCCCGGACGCGTTGCGCGGTCACCGGCCGTCCAGATGAAGGCGCATGCCCCGGCGACAGGTTCGCAGGCATGTATTCGGCAGCCACTCATTCGAAGAGGGGTGCATCGATGGAAAACACACGTTCCGCAGATCTTGATCTGACGTTGCAGGTCAATGGGCGCGCGCGGAGATTGCAGCTGGACAGCCGGGTGACCTTGCTCGACACGCTGCGCGAGCACCTCGGACTGACCGGTACGAAGAAGGGCTGTGATAGGGGGCGCGCGGGGCCTGCACGGTCCTGCTCGACGGCAGGCGGGTGCTGTCGTGCCTGCTGCTGGCGGCGCAGTGCGACGGCCGGGACGTGACGACCGTCGAGGGCCTGGCGCCCGACGGGCGGCTGCATCCGGTGCAGGAGGCGTTCATTCGTCACGATGGCTTTCAGTGCGGCTACTGCACACCCGGGGCAGATCATGTCGGCGGTCGCGCTGCTGGCGGAGGAACGCGCCGGTTCCGATGAGGAGATCCGCGAGTTCATGAGCGGCAATCTCTGCCGGTGCGGGGCATATCCGAACATCGTCGCGGCGATCCGCGACGTCGCCGAACAGGGTGAATAACGATGCTGGCGTTCGAGTACGTCCGTGCCGGGGATGCGACTAGTGCCGTGGCGATGGTGAGCGCCGATCCGGCGGCGTCGTACTTGGCTGGTGGCACGACCCAGGTTGACCTGATGCTGAAGGACGGCGTCGTCGAGCCGGAGCGGCTGGTCGATATCAGCCATCTGCCGCTGCGCGGGATCATCCGCAGTGGCGACACGCTGCGGGTTGGGGCGCTGACCACGATGGAGGAACTGGCCGCCGACGCTGTGGTGGCCGAGCGGGTGCCGTTCGTCCGGCAGGCGTTGCTTGCTGGTGCCTCACCGCAGTTGCGCAACATGGCGACGATCGGCGGGAACCTGCTGCAACGCACCCGCTGTCGCTACTTCCGCGACGCGGCTGTGCAGGCGTGCAACAAGCGCGCGCCAGGGTCGGGATGCGGGGCGGTTGCAGGCGCGGCCCGGATGCATGCGATCCTCGGGGCCAGCGAGCACTGTATCGCGCTGCATGCGTCGGACCTGTGCGTGCCCCTGGTCGCGCTCGACGCCAGCGTGCAGATCCTGGGCGCCGGCGGGCAGCGCCGGGTTCCGCTGACCGAGTTCTATGTTCTTCCCGGCGACCGGCCGGATATCGAGAACGTGCTGGAGCACGGCGAGCTGATCACGGCGGTGGACCTGCCGTTGCTGCCCGCGGGTGGGCGGTCGGGCTACCTGAAGGTGCGCGATCGTGCCTCCTATGAGTTCGCGCTGACCTCGGCGGCCGCAGCGCTGCAGGTTGAAGACGGCATGATCACGGCGGCGCGCCTTGCTCTGGGCGGTGTGGGGACCATTCCCTGGCGGGCGCGCGAGGCTGAGGAGATCCTGGGCGGCGCACCTGCGAACGGCCGGACGTTCCAGGCCGCGGCGGACGCCGCGCTTCGTGATCCGTTCACTGTTCCCGGGACCGCGTTCAAGGTCGAGCTCGCCAGGCGCACGATCATCCGGATCCTGCAGACCGTATCGGGGGTGCAGTCATGACTGCTGTTGTCACGCGTAACAAGATCCTCGGCGATGCCATCGACCGGGTCGACGGGCCGCTCAAGGTGACCGGCGCCGCCCCCTACCCGTCCGATGTGACCTACCCGGGCCTGGTGCATGCCGCCCTGGTACAGTCCACCGTCGCAGCTGGAACGATCAGCAGTATCGACGCCGGAGTGGCGGAGGCCGCCTCGGGAGTTCTGGCCGTGATCACGCACGAAACCAGGCCGGCTCTCGCGGAGGGGCCGATGACAGCGATCGGCCCCTCGCCCCCACTCCCGCTGCGGGACAACCGGATCCTGCATCATGGCCAGCACGTGGCCATCGTGGTGGCGCAGACGCACGAGCAGGCGACCGCCGCCGCACGCCTCGTCACGATCGACTACGTCGAGGCGGCTTCGGTACTGGGCATCGACAATCCCCATGCCCCGGTGTTGCGTAATCCGTGGGGGCTGGAGATCCGGCGCGGCGATGTCGCCGCCGCGCTGGCTTCCGCTGAAGTGGTCTACGACGAGATATTCACCACCTCGGCGGAGACCAACAATCCGATGGGACTGTTTGCCACGGTAGCCCGCTGGGAAGGCGACCGGCTGACCGTGCACGACTCGAGCCAGTGGCCGATGAACGTGCGCCCGAGCCTCGCGACCGTGTTCGGTCTACCGGAGACCGACGTGCGGGTGCTCGTACCGTACCTGGGAGGCGGGTTCGGGGCCGGAGTCCGCGCCTGGCCGCACGTGATCTTGACTGCGCTCGCGGCCCGGGTCGTGGATCGCCCGGTCAAGCTGGTGCTGACCCGGCCGCAGATGTTCACCTCCGTGGGCCACCGGCCAGAGACGCTGCAACGCGTCCGGCTCGGCGCTACCCGCGAGGGCCAGCTGGTGGCCATCGATCACGAGGCCACCTCGACACTCGGGGCCCAGGACGCCAATGTCGAGCCCATCACAATGGTCACGGCCACCGCGCATGCCTGCCCGAACGTGGCCACGCACGACCGGCAGGTACGGCTCAACATTCCAAGCCCCTCCATGATGCGTGCCCCTGGCACGACCCAGGGCAACTTCGCGTTCGAGTCAGCGCTCGACGAGTTGTCCTACACACTGCGCATCGACCCGATAGAGCTGCGGCTGCGCAACTACGCCGAGGTTCACCTGCAGTCCGGCCTGCCCTGGTCGAGCAAGGCTCTGCGAGAGTGCTACCGTGTCGGCGCGCAGCGATTCGGCTGGACCAGGCGCACCCCCGAGATCGGATCGCTGCGCGAGGGCAACTGGCTGGTCGGCTACGGGATGGCCGGAGTCACGTTCACCCCGGGCCAGGCACCATGTCAGGCCAGGGTCTCGATCCGCCGGGATGGCACCGCGCGCGTGCGCAGCCCGGCCACCGACATCGGAACCGGAACCTACACGATCGCGACCCAGGTCGCGGCCGAGTTGCTCGGCCTCGACATCGGCCACGTGCACGTCGAGATCGGTGACAGCGACCTGCCATCCGCACCGTATTCCGGCGGCTCAGGCATGGCGACGTCGCTGAGCGGCGCGATCCAAGATGCCGCGGGCAACCTGATGCGTGCATTGCTGGATGTCGTCGCCGACGATCACCAGTCGCCACTGCAGGGCAGGCGTCCGGATGACGTCACCATCACCGACGGCCGCATCCACCTGATCGGTGACCCCTTGGCCGGCGAGGCCTACTTCGAGATACTGGCGCGCCACGAACTGGATGAGATCACCGCGGACGGCGAAAGGAACCCGCAGACAGACGGTGCAAGCACGGCACCTTCCGGCTCATTCGCTGCATGGTTCGCTGAAGTCCGCATCGACGCAGAACTCGGGCTGCTGCGCATCGCGCGGATCGTGTCGGCCGTTGACGCAGGCCGCATCCTCAACGAGAAGCTGGCGCGCAGCCAGATCATCGGAGGCGCCGTGATGGGCATCGGGATGACGATGCTCGAAGAGACCATCTTCGATCCCACCACCGGCCGCATCGCAAATGCGACCTTCGGCGATTACCTGATTCCGGCCCATGCGGACGTGCCCGACCTCGACGTTGTCTTTGTCGGCAAGCCGGATGAGGTAAGGCCCATGGGGATCAAGGGTGTCGGCGAGATCGGCATCGTCGGCGTGTCGGCCGCCATCGCCAACGCCGTCTACCACGCCACCGGCCGGCGTATCCGATCGCTGCCCATCACCATCGAGCAGTTGTTGTAAGCCGAAGAAACACGATCGCGTGCGCCGCTCGGGCTAACAGTCCCACGAGGAACAGCGGTCTCGCCGTGGTCGGCGCGGATGCCGCGCCGGAGCGGAAACCGCAGGCGGTGTCGCCCCATTCGCTCGTCGTCGAGCATGGCGAATTCCGCGATGACGTCGCATGCGCCGCCAGGGTGATCCCGCAGGGCAATGTCGACAATGGGCCCTGGGCTTTGCTGGTGTCCACCCGTGGTGAAGAAGTCGATCCGCGGGTCTGCGCCGAGGTAATGCTCGCGGCCCATGACCCACCGGCGCCGTCTGATTTGGCTTCGGGCGGTAGGCGTTAGGAGATGCCAGATGATGACGAGGATGAAGCGGCCGCCGGCGACGCTGGCTCGTCTGGCGTCGCGGCAGCGGGCAGCATCCGGCACGTGCTAGCCCCGCGAGGAACGCTGCCGGACGCTCCTGCAGGTTGGTAGAAAGAGCCATGAACTACGACCAGATCGACGTGCTCGACAAAGGCACTGTGTGGCAGGGCGGCGCCGTGGACGCCGCCATTGACTCGCCCCCGTTCGCCGGGCCGCTCTTGGTGGTCTGCATGGACCGCGGCGAGGACAATGACCAGTTCATCAACCACGCCACCGTGGAGGCCGTGCTTGCGGTCTGGATCGACGACGTACCCACCGGCTGCCTGAAGGACGGCGTGCTGACCGGCCTGGCCGACGCCATCGTCGCCTGGCTCAACGACGACGGCAACATCTACCTGCACTGCCACCAGGGGGTGAGCCGGGCCAGCTACATCGACACCGCCGTCCACTGCCGGGCCCTGGGAATCAGCGCCAACGACGCGCTTGCCCGCATCAAGGCACAGCGGCCGATCGCCGACCCGAACCCCGGATTCCTGGCCCAGCTCCAGCGGCTGTGGCCGTGACGAAGCGTGGATGATCTTGCCGTTGTTTGCTGGACAGCTTTACCGCGATGGCGAGGCCGTCCGGCCGGGAAGGTGCTTTACGGTGTGGTGGCGACGAGGTCGAATTCGTTGCCTTCGGGGTCGGCGAAGGTTGTCCACCGGCTGCTGCCTTGCTCGTAGTCGTTGAGCTTGACGGCGCCTAGTTTGATCAGCCGGTCGGTTTCGAGTTCGTAGTCGCTGGCGGCCAGGTCGGGGTGGAGCCGGTTTTTGACGGTTTTGGCCTCGGGGACTTGGTGGAACATGAGCCGCAGTCCGTTAGCGGTGTCGATGGCGGCGAAGCTGCCGGTGGCGCCGGGGCTGACGGGCCGGTCGAGCACGTCGGCCCAGAACTGCGCGAGCCGGGCGATGTCGGAGCCGTCGACGCTGATGGCGAGGAGGCTGGTGGCCATGGTGTTCTCCTTGTCTGACTGTGCTGGCTGGGTAGCGGGGTTAGATGGCGGTGCGGCCGCCGTCAGCGGCGACGACGGCGCCGGTGACGTAGCTGGCCTGGGGGAGGCGAGGAAGGCGACGACCTCGGCGATCTCGCCGGGCTCGGCCGCCCGGTTCAGGGCGGTGGTGGCGCCGAGGCTATCGAAGAGCTGGCGGTCTTCGGGGCGCGTGTAGATGGGGCCAGCCATGCTGCTGATGTTGATGATGCTGCCCGAGCCGCGGGCGGCCATCGCCGGGGCGAACGCGCCGACAAGAAGGTGCGGCGCCCGGACGTTGCTGGCAAACATGGAATCGAAGTCTTCCACGGTCGTCTTCTCGGTCGGCCCCCAGACCGAGTGCCCGGCATTGTTGACCAGGACGTCGATGTCACCGGCCTCCGCGGCGCGGCGCTGGATATCGGCTGGGTCGGCGAGGTCGGCCGCGATGAATCGCGCCTGCCCGCCGGCCCGTTTGATCTGCCCGGCGACGGCAGCGCCGCGCGCGCGTCGCGTCCGACGGCGATCACCTCATGCCGTCGCGGGCGAGCCGCACGGCGATCTCCTTGCCCAGCCCGGAGGTCGCTCTCCTTGCCCAGCCCGGAGGTCGCTCCGGTCACCAGGGCGGTCAGGGCTGTATCAGGCATGGCGTGCTCCTCGTGACAGAATCCTGAACAGGACGTTCTGTTCAGCAAACTGTACAGACCGTTCTGGTAAAGTCAAACTATGCCCACACAGAAAACCGCCGGGCGGGCCCCAGCACGTGAGCGGCTGCTGGCCGCCGCCAGCGAACTGTTCTACGAGGAGGGCGTGCACACCGTCGGCGTCGACCGGATCGTCGAGCGCGCCGGGGTGGCGAAGGCGACGCTCTATACCGTCTTCGGCAGCAAGGACGAGCTCGTCCGCGCCTACCTCCAGGCCCGCCACGACCGGACCCGCGAACGCATGACCCGGGAACTCGCCGCCCGGTTCCGCACCCCCCGCGAGCGCCTCCTCGGGGTCTTCGAGGTCCAGGGCCTGTCCTTCACCGAACCGGGCTTCCGCGGCTGCGCCTTCGTCAGCGCGAACGCCGAGGCGTCACCGGGAAGCAGCATCGAGGAAGTCACCCAGGACTACCGCACCTGGGTCCGGTCCCTGTTCCTCGACCTCGCCAAACAGGCAGGGGCAGCCGACCCCGAGCACCTCGCCCGGCAACTCGTCCTGCTCTACGACGGCGCCGGCATCTCCGCCTGGATGGACCACGACGCCAGCACAGCCCAGGCAGCACGAACCATCGCCGCGGCACTGATCGACGCGGCCATCCCCGCACCGGCTACGGCCAGCTCGACATAAGGCCCCCCGCGCGTCCGCATCCAGGCCATCGTGGACCTGATCCCCGGGCAGTGCTGGCACCCGGCCATCAAAGCCGACGCGCTGCGCGAGGGCGCGTGGGTGGCCGAGGCCACCGGCCTGACCGGCCTCAGTTCCTGGCTGGAAGGGTCGCGGCTGATCCTGCGCAGAGCGCCCCTACCCCTGGTGCCCAGCTCACCTTCACCGACGTGGACGGCCACCGCATCACCGCCTTCCTCACCGGCACCCCGCCCGGCGTGATCCCCTGCCAGATCGCCGCCTTCCGCTACCAGGTGCTGCCTGTGGCCGCCCAGCTCACCCGCTCCGCCCGCCGCACCTGGCTGCGGGTCGATCGCACCTGGCGATGGGCCGCCCAGATCGCCGATGGCTTCCGCCGGCTGCGCGCCGCCGGGCCTGGCCCCGCGGCCATGCCCGCGGGCACCCCACGCCCGCAAGAGCACCACGCGGACGAGCCGTCTAGGTGTAAGGGCTTCCAGCGGCGATCCAGCCGCCCGTAAGCAACCTGTCCGCGTCATCGGCCGCGGCCCGTAGGCTACGCCACATGAACGTTCTCTTCATCGCGAGCATGTCGGTCGTCGCCGCTGACCCGCCGCAGAGCCGCAAGCTGTTCATTGACGCCCTCGGCCTGCCGTTGGAGAAGTACGAAGCCGATGAGTACTACTCCAGTGAGAGCATCCCCGGCAGCAAGCACTTCGGCGTGTGGCCGCTCTCGCAGGCGGCCGAGGCGTGCTTTGGCACGCCGAAGTGGCCCGCCGGCCGGGTGGTTCCCCAGGCATCAATCGAGTTCGAGGTCGAGGACGCAGAAGCTGTCGCAGCGGCTGGCGGCGAGCTTGAGCGCGCGGGCTTCGAGCTGCTGCACCCGGCGCGCACCGAGCCGTGGGGACAGACGGTGACCCGGCTTCTCACGGAGGATGGCTTGATCGTCGGCATCTCCTACGCCCCCTCGCTTCACGACGCAGAACGTGCCTGAGCGCCGGGGCCACGCCCGCAAGAGCACCACGACGAAGATCAAATAAGCGCTACGACCGCCCGCTCAGAGTCCCGCGTGAAGACCGAGGTTAGCACCCACAGGTTCCGCGGCGCTCGCGCCCACTTCTGCGGCGAAGGAGTAATCAGGTGGTCATTTGGTGCCGGACTCGGGCAGCTTCAGTTCTCGGTGCCCTCCGCCGGGTCGAGTACATCACTGATAACGGCCGTGGCGACAACTTTGGGGCCTTCCATGATCAGCAGCACTGCACCAGGGTGAACGAAAGGCCGAGCGAGATCGCGGGCCAGGAAATCGATCTTGCACAGTCGGGCGCCACTGGGCAACATACCGGTCTCCTGAAGCAGGACGCTGAGCTGGTCAGCCCCTGTAGGCCAACCGGGACGTACCTCAGCGTCTCCCCCATGCACGAAGACCGACGTTGCTGCGTACACGGGACCACTTGGAGGTCCAGAACTACGTCCGCCCATCTCGGACGGCACCCAGATGACCACCGCGTGTGCGAGAGGTTCCGATATTTCTTCGATCACGGCCACACTCGAATACCATCCGTCGACGCCGGCTGGAGGATCGACCACTCCGAGGCCGGGCTGTACCTGTGGGCGACGCACCCGGAGCACGACTGCTGGTCAGCGGCCGAACTGCTGGCCGCGCAGTGTGGCATTCTCGTCGCGCCCGGCGAACTCTACGGGCCCGCCGGGGTCCGACATGTCCGGGTGGCGCTCACTGCCACCGACGAGCGGATCACCGCGGCGGCGGACCACCTGCGGACACTGCCGGAGCGGCTGAGGACACTCAGCCCGCCGCGTCGCGCGTGAGGTGCGGAGTCTGGTCCTTGCTCACGTGCGATAGCCGTCCGCGCGGTGGCGGATGGAACGGATCTCGATGGCGTGCTTGCTCTCATCGATCTTGTACAGGATGCGATAGGTGCCGCGCCTGGCCGCATGAAGCCCTTCGTAAGGCTCATGCAAGGGCTTGCCAACCCTCCACGGGTCGTCCGCCAGCGCCCAAGTGATCAGCTCCCACGCGGCGGCGGCGACGCCGCGCGGCAGAAGCTCCGCCGGTGCCCTCTTCGCTGGCGGTGTCAGCAGGACGGAATATCGTTCAGTCACCGTTCGTCGCGGCGGCCGAGGCGGGCATCGAGTATCGCCTGCATCTCCTCCTCCGTGGTGAAGTCGCCGCGCTGCGCAGCCTCCACGGACTCGGCGAGGTCGGCGCGGGCCTGCGGGTCAGAGAGCACCGCGATGGTCTCCTGCAACTCGTCCCACTCCGCGACGGAGACCACCATGGCATGTGGATGCCCGTTCCGGGTCACGGTGAAATGGTCGTGTTCGGCGGCCTTCGTGCTGGGCGCGGGCGCCGCGACGCCCGCGGCCTTCGCGGTGTGCGGGCTCGTCCTGCTCTGCTTCTCGGTCGGCTATGCGGCGATGAGCCGGCGCATCACCAGCGCCGGCGGCTTCTACCCGTACGTGGCCCGCGGCCTGGGCAAGCCGCCGGCGGTGGCGGCCGCGCTGGTGGCGGTGATCGCATACAACGCGGTGGCCGTCGAGCTGGTCGCGGGGCTCGGCTACTTCGGCCAGCTCGTCGTGCAGCAGCAGACCGGGGTCAACCTGCCCTGGGAGCTGTACGCGGCGTCCGGCGTGGTGGCCGCGGCACTGCTCGGCTACCGCACGATCGACATCGGCGCCAGGCTGCTCGCCGTGCTGATGATCGCCGAGATCGGGATCTTGCTGGTGCTCGACATCGCCGTGCTGGCCGCCAAGGGCGGCGCCGCGCTGCCCGCCACCTCGTTCGCGCCGCACACGTTCCTGCATGGCGGCGGGTCGGTGGGGATCGGCCTCATGTTCGCCTTCGGCGCCTACGTGGGGTTCGAGTCCGCCGCCCTGTACGGCGAAGAGTCGAAGAACCCGCGCCGCTCGGTCCCGCTGGCCACCTCGCTGAGGCCTTCGACCTCTACCTGGCCGCCCCGGCCCAGGCCCTGGAGCCTTACGCCTCCCCGGTGCGGGCGGCCGACCTGTCTGGCCTGCCGCCCGCGCTCGTCCTCACCGCGGGCAGCGACCCACTGCGGGACCAGGGGGAGGTGTACGCATACCGGCTGCGCGAGGCCGGAGTGCCGGTCCGCCTGCGCCGCTACGACGGCCACGTGCACTCCTCGACCTACCTGAGCCGGCTGTTTCCCTCCGCGCGCCGCTACCTGGACGACATCGCCGCGGGGCTGCGAGCCGCGCACGCGGCTGACGGAGCGCGCCCCGGAGGCGACCCGATGATGAGCTCGCCGCCTCGTTAGACCGCGGCGGCGCAGGTCAGCCCGCCGAAACGACAGAAAGGCGTGGGCGGCTTGGCCCGCACCAAGCCTATGGATCTCGAAAGCAGCACATTCAACCCGCGCTGCTTGCCGGCCTGCAAGGTCAGCCGGTCGAGCTCGGTGGATGCCAGGTAGGTATCCCGTCGTAGGTCACCACACATGCCGTGCGTGTCTTATAGGAGGCCGGCGGCGTCAGCGCTGGCCGGGCTCGTCCTCTGGCTGAGGCGACCCCAGCAGGTGACCCAGCAGTTGAGCCTGGCGCAAGATAGCTGACCGGAATTCCTCTTGGCGCTCCGCTGACCAGCGACTTGCGGGGCCCGTGACGTTGATAACGCTTCGTCCTGGCAGCGTGCCCTGCTTCGTCGCGCCGACGCCGACGACGGCTGCGACACCTCGCATTGCGTTGTCCACTACGTCCCCGCCCGGCGGTCTCAGGCCACCAGAAGCGGATTCACCGGACTGTTCACACCTCGCGTTATCAGCAGCGGAGCCACGATGAACATCCCCTGCAGCACGCCGTCCTCGGCCGGGGTCCGCAGGGTCAGCATCTCTAGCTAGCAGGTACAGGCCCACATCGCGGATCAGGATGCTGTGCAAGGGCGGGAGCCGATCATTCGTACCACAGCCCTGCCGCATTCCGTCGCGCTCTAACGGAGAAGCTCAAGGATCTAGCCGCCACGAGCCGCTGGACGCTCCAGCAACTCCAGCGGCAGATGGCTTACGACCGGCTTCTCGAACGCCTCTACCTCCAAGACGACGCCTGGATCGTCAAAGGTGCCACTGCGCTGCTCGCTCGCGATATTGGTGTCCGGGCGACCATTGACATCGATATCCACCGTGAGACAACCCGCGAGATGGCCGAGGCGGACCTGCGTCGAGCAACGGCTGCCGACATTGGCGATTGGTTCCCATTCGAGATCCGCGCTCCGCGGCCGCTCGCCGACAGCAGCGGCGTCCGCCTTCCCGTGGACGCCTTCGTCGGCAATACGGTCTGGGCCGCCTTCACGTCGATCTCGTCGGAACCGACCTGCGCATGACTGGCGAGCCCGAGGACGTCCCGCCGCTGGCCCGTGTTGTCGGGCCCCAGCTCGATGACAAAAGCGACGGAGCATGGGACGATCCGTGGGCCAGTCCGGGAAATCGCCCGCTGGTATTGGTCGGTTTGAGCAGCACCGTGATGCGCTAGGAGGAGTTGCCGCAACGGGCCGCCGGCGCGCTCGGGCGGCTCCCGGTCCACGCACTGGTGACCACCGGCCCCGCGGTCGACCCTGCGGTGATCCGCGCTCCTGAGAATGTGTCGGTCAGGCAATGGGCCCGCTACGTCTCCTGGACCCCGAGCCGTCACCGGCTGCGCTTCACCAAGACCGGCGAGGAGAACCTCGAGCGCGCCTACCGGACGCACTGGATCTCACCTGAGCTCATGGCAGCCGAGCGGCGTCGGAAGGCGCAGACAGCGGTCGGGTGAGATCAACGATCGGTGTCCGGCCGCTGTCGTCCTGCGGCTTTTACCGTGTAGCACGTTGTAGCACACGGTGCTAACCTGGTTGCGTGAATGCATACCCTGAGATCACGCAACGCGATCTGCGGACGAGGTCGCGGGAGATCATGGACGCCGTCGAGCACGGGCAGTCCTTCACCGTCACCCGCGACGGCCACCGGATCGGCGAACTGATCCCGCTGCGGCAACGCCGCCGGTTCGTCCCCCGGCAGGAATTCATCACCATGTCACGCAACGCCCCAGTCGTCGATCCCGGGGCATTCCGCGCTGATCAGGACGCCGCGCTCGACCACCAGGCCGGCAGCCCCTATGAGCGGTGAGCCTCCCCCGCAGGGCATGCTCGACACCAACATCGTGATCCTGCGCCGGTTGATCGACCCTGCCCAGCTGCCCGATGAGATGGCGATCAGCGCTATCACTCTCGCGGAACTGTCCGCAGGCCCGCACGAGGTCCGCCGCAACGACGAGCAAGACAGGTACGACGAACATGCCGAACGGGCCCGGCGCCTGGAGATCCTGCAGCGCGTTGAGAACGAGTTTGACCCTGTACCGTTCGATGCCGAAGCGGCCCGTATCTTCGGCCGGGTGACCGCCGCTGTCATTGCCACAGGCCGCGAGCCGCGCGGAAGGGTCGTCGACCTGATGATCGCATCCACCGCGATCGCCGGAGGGCTGCCGCTTTACACAACCAACCCGGACGACTTCACCGGCCTGGACTCCCTCGTCCGTATCATGCCGGTCACCAGGCCCACGGTCCCGCACGAAAGACCGACCTAGCCGCAGCCACGCCGGACGCCAGACGGGCCGGGGAATTCACTCGCCATGCCATCCGCGCTAGCCTTCGGCGGAAGATGCCGCGTGTTCAGCAGATATGCCACCGTGCTGCGAAGGTACGCCCCGGACCGTCGCAGTCGTCAGCAGCTCCTATCCGGCAGGCACCCGGCGCGCGCCTGGCGTGCTGCAGCCCGGTTACCCGCTGTAATGACGATAATGGCCAAAGCGGGCGCGATAGCCGCTGTTAGGTGCTGTTACGGGATCGAGGTCGGTCAGACGGTCACTCGCGCGTAACCGGGTGATTTGGGCATCGGGCAACATCTGGCTGGGGCAGCTGGACCCCGGTGCCGTCGGCAGCGGTGCTGGCTTTGTTGCCGGCGCCCGACGGTGGGTCGCCCGCGTCGGTGCAAAGCAGTTGCCCATCTACAGAAGTTGGGAGGGGGGGTGGCTGTGATCCGGCCGGCAGGGCAATCCGGGAGGGACCCGGTTTCGGTGGGACTGCGCCGATCCCTGCAGGAGGGCCATGGCGTATAACGAAAATGCTCTGCGACCGGTCATGTGGGCGTGGCGAGCACGCCTGCGACAGAATTCAGTAGCTGAGAATCCGGAAAGAGAGACGCGAGATGGGAAGAAGGTGTCTGCGGTGGCCATCGATTTCACCCTGAGCGAGAGCCAGCGGGAGCTGCAGGAGAACGCGAGGGCCTTCGCCGAAAGCGTGCTCCGGCCGGCCGCCGGCCGGATCGACCGCGCGGCCGACGGATGGGAGTCGTTCCGGGCCGGCCGGGAGGCTTACCGGGAGATGGCTCACGCCGGCTTCACCAAGTCGTTCATCCCGGCCGGGTACGGCGGGGCCGGCTTTTCCATGCTCGACTTCGCCATCGCCGCTGAGGAACTGACCCGCGTCGACGTCAGTGTGCCGACGACGCTGCTGGCAACCGGGCTGGGCTTGCAGCCGGTGATCCAGTACGGCTCGCCGGAGCAGAAAGAGCGGTTCTTGCGGCCGTTCGCCGATGATCCCGAGGGTGACTTGCTCGCCTCCTACGCCTTCACCGACGTGGCCGGGGGGGCCAACTTCGATTCCCCCGACCCGGCCGGCGGGATGCAGACGATCGCGCGCCGCGACGGCGATGAGTGGGTGATCACGGGCCAGAAGCACTACACGACCAACGGCACCGGCTGGGACAAGAACGGGTGCGAGCTGTACACCGTGGTGTGCCGCACCGACCCCGCCGCGGGCGCGGACGACGCGCTGGCCGTGATCGCCGTGCCGGGCGCGGCCGGGGGCATCACCGTGGCCGACGTGTACGACAAGATCGGCCACCGGGGCGTGGTCACCCCGCGCGTGCACTTCGATCAGGTCCGGGTGCCCGCCGCCAACCTGATCGGCCAGCCCGGCCGGCCCGGCAAGCGGGTCGTCGCCGGCGCGTTCAGCTGGACGGCGGCGCTGATCGGCGCGGCATGCGTCGGGACGATGCGCGCGGCCTTCGAGTATGCCCTCGAATTCGCCCGCAGCGAGAAAAGGCTCGGCACCGTGCCCGTCATCGAGCACCAGAGCGTCGGCTTCATGCTCGCGGACATCAAGATGCGGATCGAGGCGTGCCGCTACCTCACCTGGAAGGCATGCCATGACTTTGAGCGCACCGGCGGTCGCGCGGAAGAGCTGGCGATCATGACGAAGGTCTACTGCTCCGAGGCCGCCGTCGACACGGTCTACGACTGCATGCGCGTGGTCGGCATCGCCAGCTACACCAAGGATCTGGCCCCGCTGGAAAAGATCATGCGCGACGCCATGGTGTTCCCCCTCTACGACGGCGGCAACCAGGGCGTGCGCCGCCGGCAGCTGCACGACATCCTCCGCCAGCCCGGTTACGACCCGATGCAGGCCGCCCGCGGGGATGCGCCGCCCGAGGACCGATGAGGCCGGCCGGCAATAACGGCCAGCCGGCATATCCCGATGGACGCCAGAACGAGCCGATCTGGCGACCTGCCGATGGCTACTGTAAGCGGCCGATCGCCGCCCGCGCAGATCGGCAAAGGAGCCGGGATGCATCGATGTTACGTTCCGTAGTCATGTCCCAACGCCAATTCACAATCCGTATCCGCCGTTCGGTGCGGGGAGCGCCGCGTGGCGGCGGGCCGCTTGGGGGCCGCAGAACAGGCTGTTGTGTGTGCGCTGATGAGCTGGTGTTGGGGCCGACCTGAGATTACTGGCCGGGTGTCGCGGGTTCGGCGGCCGACCTGGCCGGTTAAGCCGGTCTGACAGGACCGCCTGGCTAGGGGCAGCACCGCGAGGGCAGAGCCGCTCGCACCTGCGTTGAAGGTGTGGCGCGGTCCTGCGTATTCTCGCGCGTAGCAGACATCCACCGCCAGCGTTAGGCGCTTTGATGGTGAACGAACGTAGCCGCGATGCACCCCGTGGCGAGACGGGCCCGGTCACGGTCTTCGGCCCGGACTTCCCGTTCCCGTTCGACGAGTGGATCGCGCACCCGGCGGGTCTGGGCTGGATCCCGGCCGGACATCATGGCGAAGAGGTCGCTGTCGTCGGCGCTGGCATCTCCGGGCTGGTCGCTGCGTACGAGCTGATGAGGCTCGGCCTCAAGCCGGTGGTCTACGAGGCCTCGCGGATGGGCGGGCGGTTGCGTTCGCAGGCGTTCGAGGGAACCGAGGGCGTGGTCGCGGAATTGGGCGGGATGCGGTTCCCGGTGTCGTCGACGTCCTTCTACCATTACGCCGGCATGCTGGGCCTGCAGACCCGGCCGTTCCCCAACCCGCTGACCGAGGCGGCAGGCAGCACGGTCATCGATCTTGAGGGCGTCACGCATTATGCGCGCACGCTAGACGACCTTCCCTCACTGTTCACTGAGGTCGCTGACGCATGGGCGCAGGCTTTGGAGGATGTGCGCTTCACCGGCATCCAGAAGGCGATCCGGGCGCGCGACGTCAGGACGCTGAAGTCTTTGTGGAACGATCTGGTGCCCCGCTGGGACGACCGCACGTTCTATGACTTCGTGGCGAGCTCGAAGGCGTTCTCCTCGCTGTCATTCCGCCACCGCGAGGTCTTCGGCCATGTCGGGTTCGGCACCGGCGGCTGGGACTCGGACTATCCGAACTCCATGTTGGAGATCTTCCGGGTCGTGATGACCAACTGCGACGAGAACCAGCGCCTGGTGGTCGGCGGCGCCGAGCAGGTTCCCCGCGGGATCTGGCGCCACCGTGCGTCCGGACTCGCCCACTGGCCGGCCGGTACCTCGCTGGCCTCGCTGCACTGCGGCGCGCCCAAGGCTGGCGTCGCGCGGATCGCGCGCGAGGGCGATGGCCGGCTCGCGGTCACTGACGCCTGGGGTGATACCCGCCGGTACGCGGCGGTGCTGGTGACCTGCCAGAGCTGGCTGCTCACCACGCAGATCGAATGCGAGGAGTCGCTCTTCTCCCAGAAGATATGGATGGCCCTGGACCGCACGCGCTACATGCAGTCCTCCAAGACCTTCGTGATGGTCGACCGGCCGTTCTGGAAGGACACAGACCCGCGCACCGGCCGCGACGTCATGAGCATGACGCTGACCGACCGGCTGACCCGTGCCACCTACCTGTTCGATAACGGTGACGACCAGCCGGGCGTGATCTGCCTGACGTACTCCTGGATGAGCGACGCGCTGAAGATGCTGCCCGAGCCGGTCGACCGCCGGGTCCGGCTCGCGCTCAAGGCCCTGAACAAGATCTATCCCGATGTCGACATCGCCAGCCACATCGTCAGTGACCCGGTCACCGTGTCCTGGGAGGCCGACCGGCACTTCCTGGGGGCGTTCAAGGGTGCGCTGCCCGGGCACTACCGGTACAACCAGCGCATGTACGCCCATTTCATGCAAGATCGCCTGCCGCCGGAACAGCGGGGCATCTTCATCGCCGGAGACGACGTCTCCTGGACACCCGCCTGGGCCGAGGGCGCGGTCCAGACCTCGCTGAACGCGGTCTGGGGGATCTTGCATCACCTGGGCGGCCGAACCCACCCTGACAACCCCGGACCCGGGGACGTGTTCGCCGACATCGGGCCGATCGAGTTGCCCGACTGAATTGTCTCGCGTGCGCGGGTGCAGCCGCTCTGCGCTGGCTCGCCGTCAGAGCCCGGGGCGAGGCCGCCGCTGCCGCGCGCCGCCTGACCAGGTCGCGGCTGCGGCCTCCGTCGTCCGGCTATCCGGTCCTGGCGCACCTGACGCCTTGCCCCGGATTGCCTGGACGAAGTTGCGGATGATCGTGTCGCCACAGCGGGTGAGGATCGACTCGGGGTGGAACTGAACGCCCTCGGTCGGCTGAGTGGCGTGCCGCAATGCCATCGGTATCTGCCCCTTGGCCGTGGCCGTGACCGACAGGAAGGCGGGCAGCGAGCCCTCGTCCACCATCAGCGAGTGGTAGCGGGTCGCCTCGAATGGCTGAGGCAGGCCGGCCAGGAAGCCGCAACCGTCGTGCGCGATCAGCGACGTCTGGCCGTGCACGGGACTGGGCGCGGCAACGATTCTCGCCCCGAACGCAGCTGCGATCGCCTGGTGCCCGAGGCAGACGCCCAGCAGCGGGGCCTTCCTGCCGCAGGCTCGCACCACATCCACGCTGATCCCGGCGTCCTGGGGGGTGCACGGTCCTGGCGAGATCACCACGCCAGCCGGGCCGAACGAGGCGACCTGCTCGGCCGACACCTCGTCATTGCGGACAACCTCCACGCGGCAGCCGCTGGTGGCAAGCATGTGCGCGAGGTTGTAGGTGAACGAGTCGTAGTTGTCGATCAGGACCGTGACCGGGTCGGCCCGATCCCGCCGCCTTCCCGGCTTTGATGCGGGCTGGATGCGACCCGCGTGGCTTGCGATGGCGGTTTCGCGGCGGCTAAGTGGCTGTCCTGCGATGCACGCCGCCATCTGGCCGGCGACCGGACCCGCAGACCAGGCTGCTGGGCTGCCGGTGACCGACCGGACGGGCTGGACGCCGTGGACGGCGTTGGTGACGAACACCTCGCTGGCGGCCTGCAACCGTGCCCGGCTTATCGGCGTCAGGCTGACGCCCAGGCCGGTCAGGTCGGCCGCGCGCAGCACGGCATCCCTGGCGACGCCGGGCAGCAGTCGTCCGTCCGCTGGCGGGGTGTGCAGCACCCCGCCGATCACGGCGAAGACGTTCGCCTTGTCGGTCTCAAGCACGTCACCGTCAGCGTCCTCGATCAGCAACTGCTCGCCGGGCTGCAGGGCCATCGAGCGGGCCATGGCCGCCAGTAGCCGCCGGTCGAGCCACTTGTGCGCGCCGAGGCCGCCACCGATCACCACCGGCCGCAAGCTCACCTCCGCAGGCGGCCTGTCAAGCGATACGACCTCGACGAGGGCCCGCAGCGGCCCGCCGACTGGCTGTACTGTGATCCGCAGCCGTCCGGACGGCTTCTCGGCGAGCTCAGCTGCCAGGTCATCCCGGAGGGTCCCTGGAACGCCCTTGCCGAACAGCTCCCGGGCGCTGGCATCCAGCCGGGCCAAATGGTTCGCCAGGCCACGCGTGTCCCCATCGGCGACCAGCAGCGACGTGAACACGCCGGCGGCGGGCCGGGGCCGCAGGGACGGCCTGGACATCAGGCCGCCGTCGGCCCGGGTCCCCGCTGCGGGCAAGCTAGGTTCGCCGCCGAGGCGGCCGCCGATGGCGCGGATCAGCGGGGCCGCTTTGAGCAGGCACTCCCGGTACTCGTCGTCGGCGACCGAGTCCGCCACGATGCCGCCGCCGCTGCCGAGCCACACCCGTCCCGCGTGGAACTCGAACGTGCGGATGGCGACGTTCAGCTCAAGGCCCGCTACGGGGCTGCGATACCCCGCGGCGCCGGTATAGATCTCCCGCGGCGTCGCCTCGAGCTCATGGATGATCTCCACCGCCCGCACCTTCGGGGCGCCGGTCACCGATCCGGGCGGGAAGGTCGCGCGGATGAGGTCGCCGTCGCCGACCTGCGCGCCGAGCGTTCCGCGCACATCGGAGACCAGATGCCAGACACCCGGATGAGGCTCGACGTCCAGCAGGCGCGGGACCTGCACGCTCCCCGCCGTGCAGACCCGGCTGAGGTCATTGCGCACGAGGTCGACGATCATCACGTTCTCGGCGCGGTTCTTGGCCGAGCGCTCCAGTTCGGTGCGCTGCCGCCGGGCCTGCCGCGGGCGCGGTGACCGCCGGTGCGTGCCTTTGATCGGCCGGGACAAGACGGTCCTGCCCTTCCTGCGCAGGAACAGCTCGGGCGACAGGCTGGCCACGGCGCCCTGGGACACGCGCATGAAGGCGGCGTATGGCGGCTGCAGGACCGCCACCGCCCGGCAGAACGCGTCCAGCGGATCCCCCTCGAAATCGGCCTCCAGCCGCAGGCAGATGTTCGCCTGGAAGATGTCACCCTGCCGGACATACTCCACAGCCCGGCTGACCGCCGCTTTATGCTCGGCCGCCGACGGCGTCAGCAGGAAGTCCCCGCAGGAGTAGCCGCGACCCGTCAGCGCACCAGCGCGCGGCCGACGGGACAAGTCCTCGAACCGGCGCTCCATGGCCTCCTCCCGGCCGGCGGTCCACAGCGCCTCGAAGAACCACTCCCCGGTGGACTGGTCGCGCCGCAGGACATGGTCGTAATAGCCGAACCACCACGCCGGCAGCTGCCTGGGGCCGCCAGGCCCAGGCGGCACCGGCAGGATCTCACCTCCATAGCCAAAACCCAGGTAGCCAATCCAGCCGCCGCCGAAGGCAGGAAAGGCGGGATCGACAAGCCCCGTTCCCAGCTTCCGGGCACGGTCAGCGCCGCCGCCCGCCCCGGCGCCTGGCGCGCAGGGCAAGTCAAGTACGTCTCCGAGGGACTGGGGCGGCCTGCGCACCAGCGCAGGCTCAGAGCCGACCACGTCGGAGCCATCGGCCCAGGCCCCGATGAGCGCGATCGGGTGCGCATCCGCCCGCACCAGCCTCAGAACGTCGACCGGAGCGAGGTCCCAGCCCAGCGGGCGACGCACTAGCCGGGGAGCCGGGCTAGGCCGCACGTTGCCTCCTAAGCAGCGAAATCACGATGTCCGCAAATGAATCGGCCAGCATTAACCTGCAGCGGGCCGAAAAGTCCTCTGGCGCGGCTCCCCGGCGGCAGGCCCTTGCCGCAACTATTGTCCCGCAAGCCGGACCGCGCCGACGTCAGCCGTCGGCCAACGCAGCGACCGCGCCTGCACCTGGCAGCCGAAACAGCAATCAGCCGCTCAGACTAGGCGGCTCGGCAGCGTCTTTCATCCTCCTCCCCGGGCGGCGGGCTCCCGCCGCGTGTTCGCCATTTGACTTGGGCGAGGCGCACACTCCCGCCGATCAGTATTTTCGGAAGCCTGTGATGGCTGGTGGCTGTCGTCACGCATATCCGGACATTCTGCGTGACGGCCTGACCATCCCAGCGCAGGACTGCGCCCTGTCTCCCGGCTGCCAGTCCCGCCACTGTGCGACTATGCCTGCGTGGCTTACGACGAAGGACCGGCAACCCGGCTGCTGGACGTCCTTGGCGACGAGGGCGGGCTGGCCACGAAGAAGATGTTCGGCGGCTTGGCCATCCTGCTCGTGGCGTCGCGCACGCCCGCAGCGTGCCACCGAAATAACCGGCGCAAGCACCCTCGCCTCAGGCAGGGCAAGCCCGCCGAGCCCGCCGTTCGGCGCGGCATCCAGCCGCCGGCCGTCGGCGGTGAGGAAGTCCGCCAGGCCCGTGCGGGCGATCGGGCGTGCCTCCCATGCCGATGAGCTTCGCGTCCGCACCACCATCCCGCGCTGCGGGTCTGTCGTCTGACGTTTCGGGCATCCGGCCGTTGGCTGATCTTGGCCGGTAGGCTAGCGGGCGCCCGGACCGGGTTTTCCGGGCCCGCCTGTCGATTTGGCCGAGGGTCGTTCGTAGTGGGGCAGGGTGGGAGATGCCCGCCTGGACGAGGAGCGTTTCGATGACCCAGTACCTGTTGTCCGTGCACGCCGGCGCCGACGGCGGC